>Ga0299914_10004389_pt1 | contig 10156 bp, 7 predicted proteins | sample RVTome_10_FD_201361 | JGI IMG/M metagenome (GOLD analysis project Ga0299914, IMG submission 201361) | Soil microbial communities from uranium-contaminated site in the Upper Colorado River Basin, Wyoming, United States - RVT153D57 (version 2) ... | reverse complement strand
GCGCAGCAGCTTCACGGCATGTGCGAGCTGATCCGCGGCGGCGTCGTGGTCGCCCTCCGCGAGCGCGGTTTCGCCGATGGCGGCCGCCAGGGCGGCGAGGGCGTCCGGGTGACCGGTGCTCGACGCGATCGTGGTGAGCGCACCGGCGCAGGCGTTGGCGGCGCCGAGGTCGCCTCGGCGCGCGAAGAAGCCTGCGCCCCAGCGCAGGCCGCTGACGGCGTAGTGCCGGTCTTCGCTGCCCTCCCAGCGCGCGAGCAGCGAGCGGCACCGCTGCGCGGCCTCATGTTCGTCGCCACCGGCGGCGGCGACGCGGGCCAGGTTGGCCGTCGTGTCGACCGTCATGTTGTAATGCCCCAAGCGAGTGGCGGTCGCCAGCGAGGAGTCGAGCATGCGCCGCGCGGAGCTCAGCTTGCCTTGGGCGCCATGGATGCCTCCGACCAGCCCCTCGGCGACCCAGACGGCGGTTTCCGACGCGACCAGGTCGCGCGCGAGTTGCAGCGCCTCCGGCCAGTCGCCGCACTCGCGCAGGGCGTAGACGAGGCACGTCAAACACGCGACCTCGGTCTCCACGCTGCCGGTCGCGTCACAGAGGGCAAGCGCGCTCTGCAGCATCTGCCGCGCGCGGCGGTATTCGGCGGAGTCGTAGAGCACCAGTCCGAGCCGCTGGTACAGCTCGGCGGCGACCGCCGTCATCTCGTGCTCGAGCGCCAGCGCGAGCCCTCGCGTCACCTCGTCGAGCCCGGCGGCGTAGTCGCCCCGTTTGGCGCGCGCGACGCCTTCGACGCCGAGCGCGCGGGCGCGGAGGTCCAGCCGGTCAGCTTGCTCGGCGTCGCGCGCCGCGGCTTGCGCCGCCTCCATCGCGGCGCCGTAGCTCGCACCGGCCCGCAGGTAGTTCGCGATCGCCAGCTGTTCGACCGCCGCCTCTGCAGGCCGTCCCGCCGCTTCATAGGCGTCCGCGGCCGAACGGCGCACCCGCAGCGCCATCGCCCGATCGCCCTGGAGGTCGTAGATGCCCGCGAGCCGCCGGTGCGCGTTCGCGCACGCCGCATGCATGCCACCCGCCTCCTCGACCGCGCAGAGCTCGCGCCATGCGCGCGCGGCTTCGGCGAGATCGCCGGACAGCTCGGCGCAGGCCGCGTAGCACTCGAGCGCGGCCGTGCGGCGCCGCGGCTCCTCGTCCACCGGCCACAGGTCCAGTGCCCGGCGCCCGGCCACCGCGGCGTCGCGGTAAGCGTGGACGGAGCGCGACTCGTCCGCGGCGCGCACCAGCGCGTCGCGGGCGCGGACCTCGTCGCGCGCAGCCACCCAGTGGGTCGCCACCTCGTGGTTGCTGGCGCCGGTCGCTTCGAGCGCCTCGGCCAGGCTACGGTGCAGCGCGCGCCGCTGCAGCCAGGGCACGTCGGCGTAGAACGCCTCCCGCGTCAGGGCATGACGGAAGGCGCCGCGGCCAGGACCGGCCTCGCCCACGAGCTGACGGTCAACCAGTTCAGTGACGCCGGCGGCGCTCGAGAGCTCGGCGACGAGCTCGAGGTCGAACCCATCGCCGGCGACGGCCGCAGCATCCGCGGCGGCGCGCCCCGGCGGCGAGAGCGCCCTTGCGCCGGTGAGCACCGCGTCGCGGATGCTGTCGGGCAGGGGTACGTCATTGTCGTCGGCGAGCTCGAGCCCACGCTTACCCGGCGCGATCGCGTCCGTACGCAGTAGCGCTCGCGCGAGCTCCTCGACGTAGAACGGGACGCCCTGGGTGCGGTCGTAGACCGCCTCGGCCAGCGACGGGGCAGGCGTCTCGCCGAGGATGTCGGCGACGAGCGCGGCCGTCTGCGCGCCGTCCAGCGGACCGAGGACGTGCTCCTCCAGGCGGCCGTCGCGACGTAGCTCGTGTCGCAGCCGGCGCAGCAGGTGGCCCCGCGGCAGGCCGTCGGAGCGGTAGATGGCCACGAGCAGCAGCGGGAGGTGCCCAAGCGTCTCGGCGAGCGCCGGCAAGAGCTCGAGCGTGGATTCGTCGGACCACTGAAGGTCGTCGAGCACGACCAGCCGTGTCGTGTCGGCGGCCATCGCCGTGAAGGCGGCGCAGATCGCCTCGAAGAGCGTGGCTCGGTCGCTCTCGGACGCAGGCTCCCCGAGCTCGGGCAGCAGCACCGCCAAATGCCGCCCCAGCGGGCCAAGGCTCGACAGCCCCTGCGGACTCGCCCGCAGGTACGACCGCAGCGCGGCGAGGATCGGGCCGTAGGGCGCCGTGACGCCCTCGCCGGCGCGGCCCCAGACGGTCGAGGCCTCCACGTCGTCCGCGGCATCCTGCGCCAGCCGCGTCTTGCCGACCCCGGCCTCGCCCGCCACGAGAACGATCGCGCCGGCGCCCTGCGCCGCGCGCCGCAGCGCCGCGCCGAGCCGCTCGCGCTCGGAATCCCGTCCGATGAGCGCGCTGCGACCCGGCATGGCGCGATTCTACGGTGCCTCGGGCGGCGCCCACGCGGTGCGCCGGCGAATGACGAACGGATGCATCGGATGGTCCTCTGCCGGTTGCCGGATTCGGACTCAGCAGGGGCGCCGGCGCACGCCGTCGATCGCGATCACCTTGCCGGTGAGCGTGACCACGTAGGCGGTGTCGCCGATGAACTCCACCGATGTCGGCCGGTCCAGACCGTCGACGACGGACTCCAAACCGCCGTGCCCGTTCACGCGCAGGAGGCTGCCGGTGTCCGGCGATGCGGGCTTGCCTTCGTTCTCGGGCGTCGGCGGCAGGTCCCAGATCCCTTGCGAGAGGGCGTACAGCTGGCGGCCGCGGCCGAACTCGACGTCTACGATCAGACGGCCCCCGGACGCGACCTCCCGCGCGGGCGATCTGGGCGTGAACTGCACGACCTTGCCGTCCTCCGGGCGATGCGGGATCGGGCCGGCCTCTCCCATGTAGATCGCGTCGCCACGGACGTCAAGGCCCGTGGGGACGACGTTGTCCAGCGCGATCAGCGGCCGGATCTCGCCGTCCCGCGAGACGCGCAGCACGCGGTTGTGGTGCCCGTCGCTGACCAGAAAGCCGCCGTGGAACGGTTGCAGCGCGTATTGAACGCCGCTGTCCACGAAGAAGTCGGTCGCGGGAGGATTCGCGATCGACCACGCGCCGATATCCGCGATCGCCGTCGCACCGCCGTCCTTGGCGATCCGGTAGAGGCCGCTGATCACGTCGGGTTGCCCGAAGGCCGGGCCGACGAGCGTGACCAGCACGTACGCCGTGTCGCCGCGGAAGGCCACGTCCATCGCTCCGCCGATCCCGACCGCGGGGATCGCCTGGGGCAAGCCGCTCGCGAAGGTCGTGATCGCGCCCGTGGTCGGATTCACGCGCAGCACCCGGCCCCCTGGGCCGTCCGTCACGTACAGCGCCCCGTCGGGACCGATCGTGCTGCCCGAGCCGCAGCCGCCGGCGCAGCCGGGCGCGGCGAACGTGGCCAGCTCGCGCACGACCGGCCACGTGGCAGGCTTCGCTGCGCTCGCCATCGACGCGGTGACCGCCGCGGTCACCGCCGCGACCGTCGCCAGCATCACGGTGCGTCGGACGAACCGTCGGGGTCGCCGGCCGTCGTTGGACGGCGACGTTGCGCTTCTGCGGAGCATGTGCCGCTTCGCGCGGCGGATGGCGTGCAGCTTCATCGGATCTCCTTCCGGCATCGAGGGCCGACCGTACGGCCTGCCTCGCCGAGCGCGCATCCGTGAAACCGCCGTACTTCGTGGCCGCCTACGCCGTACAGGAGATGACGCTCGATTTACCGCCGCCTGGCCGGGGGCGCTCAGATACGGCAGCCGCCGTTCGCGAATACGGCGGTTCCACGGATGTGCTGCCGGAGGGCGGCGCGTACGGTCGATTCGTGCATGAGAGAGCCGTTCTGGCGCCGCTCGACGCCGACACGCTCGCCTCCCCCGACACGCAAAGGACTCCGCATGGCCACGACGACAGAGACCGCCGCGGCGCTGATCGACGGCGCGCTGGACAAGCTGAAGGCAGGGATCAGGGGACGCGTGCTCACGCCGACCGACCCCGGCTATGACGAGGTGCGGCCCGCCTTCAACGCCATGCATCAGGGCCGCCCCGCGGCCGTCGTCGGCTGCGCCGGGACGGCCGACGTCGCCGAGGCCGTCAACTTCGCACGCGACCGGGGCCTGCCGGTCGCCGTGCGCGGCGGCGGGCACTCGATCGCCGGCCTGTCCACGGTCGACGACGGCATGCTGATCGACCTCGGCGAGATGAACGGCGTCCAGGTCGACGCCGAGCGCCGGCTCGTCCACGTCCAGGGCGGCGCCGTCCTCGGCGACGTCGACCGGGAGACGCAGGTCTTCGGCCTCGTCGCGCCGAGCGGCGTGGTGTCCGACACCGGGGTCGCCGGCCTGACCCTCGGCGGCGGCTACGGCTGGCTGCGGCGCAAGTACGGGCTTGCATGCGACGGCCTGATCGAGGCCCAGGTCGTTTGCGCGGACGGCAGGGTGCGCACGGCCTCGGCGGACTCGAACCCGGACCTCTTCTGGGCGATCCGCGGTGGCGGCGGCAACTTCGGGATCGTCACGTCGTTCACGTTCCGCTTGCAGGAGCTTGGCCCGGAGGTGGCGTTCGCGGCGGTGATGTACCCGATCGAGGAGGTCGCCGACGTGCTGCGCAGGTGGCGCGACTACGTCGAGCAGGCCCCCAACGAGGTGACCTCGGTCTGCGTCACGGTCACGTTCCCCGCCAACCCCGAGATGCCCGAGGCCGTCCACGACCGGCCGGTCGCGATCGTCGGCGGCGTTTACGCCGGCGACGTGGAAGAGGGCATGCGGGAGATGCAGCCCTTGCGCGAGCTCGGCACCGTCCTCTTCGACATGTCCGGCCCGACGCCGTTCACCGGCGTGCAGTCGGGCTTCGACCCGCTCTTCCCGCGCAACCAGCTGCGCGCCTACTGGAAGGCGCTCCACCTCAAGGAGCTCGACGACGAGGCGATCGACGCGATCGCTGCCAGGGCACTCGACCGACCGGCGCCGCAGACGCTTGTCAACACCTTCCACATGGGTGGCGCGATCGCCGACGTGGGGCCCGACGACACGGCGTTCCCCGAGCGCTCGGCGCCCTACCTCATCTCGATCGACGGCCAGTGGACCGACGCGAAGGACGACGCCGACAACGTCGCCTGGGTGCGCTCGGCCTTCGAGAGCTTCCAGCCGTTCGGGAACGGCAGCGTGTACCTCAACTTCACCGGGCGGGCCGGCGAGGCGCCAAGCGCCGGAGTCGACAGCGCGTACGGCCGCAACCTCCAGCGGCTCGCCGAGGTCAAGAAGGCCTACGACCCCGACAACTTCTTCAACCGGAACGACAACATCACACCGGCTCGCTAGGCGAGTCGCCTCGGGATCACCCCATGGCAAGCCGGCGCGGCGCCGAACATAGGCCGCCACGCCCGCTGTGGCCTACCCGCTTCGCGCTCACCGGCGCCGGAGTCCTGACCACCTCCATTCGCGATAGGAGCTTGACCATGCATGGTTACGGGCAGCGACGCGTCGCGAGCGTGCGACTCGTCGGGAAGGCTCTCGCCTCCTCACGAACGCGGCGCGGCTCCAACAGGCGAAGAGCGCCCCTTCGTGGGAGCGCTCTTCGTGCATGCAGTCGGGGTTTACGCGCCGATCGCCGCCGACTCGGGAATTCCGAGCGGTTGCCGCGCGAACGCCTGCTCGGCGTCGACCTCGTAGCAGAGGTTCTCGCTCGAGTCGCCGAGCGTTGAGTCGACGTACCCCTGGACGTCGTCGACCGAATCGGCTTCCCAGAGGCAGGTAGCGCCGGAGCCATCTCTCGCGGGGTAGAACTGCAGGCCGCGGACGCCGGTGGGCGCGCCCTCGTTCTTGATCAGCCTCTCGCCGCGCGCGAAGGCCGTCTGCGGATCTTTGAACCTGTGTTGCACTACGACGTACATGGTGTTCTCCTTTGGTCGCCGGTCGGGTTGCACTCACAGCGACCGTATGCCGGGCGATGCCCGGCCGCATCGCCTGGATCCACCAACGTGCCGTCAGCCGCGGCGTGGTGAGAATTGACCACGACCGACGAGGTCGTGCTCGAAGGCGAACGCGCTCGCGGCGGTCCGCGACGAGACACCGAGCTTCGCGAAGATGTTCTGTAGGTGGCGGGCGACCGTGTGTTCGCTAATGACGAGCTCGTCGGCGATCTGGCGGTTGCTCCACCCGGCGGCGACTAGGCGCAGCACCTCTGCCTCCCGCGCCGTCAGCCCATGGAGATCGGCGGCGGCGGTGGGCCGTTCGATCGAGTCGATCGCGGCCAAGTCCGACGCCGCTTTGAGTTCGGCGAACATCTCGCGCGCGGCCTCCAGCTCCAGCGTCGCTGTGTCCTCGTCGCCGAGCATCCGGCATGCGGATCCGATCAGAAGCCGCACCCGGGCGACCTCGTAGGGCGCGGGGAGCTCGCGCCAGGCCTCGAGGGCCTGGCGGAGACTCGCGAGTGCGTTCGGGGCGTCTGCCTCGGCCAGGGCGATCGCTCCCCGGGCGTGCGCCGCAATCGCGCCGAGGACGTCGCTCGCTTGGCGCTCCGCGATCTCCTCGAGCTCGCGACAGGCTCCGCGCGCTCGCTCGAGCTCGCCCCCGGCGAGCGTGATCTCGACGTACGCGGGAAGCAGCCCGACGCGCTTGAGCGGCTGCGTTGTCTCTCCGACTGCTCGGCGGATCGCGGCGGTAGCGGCATCGACGTCGCCCTGCGCCAGCCGCAACAGCGCCAGGCCCGGTTGAGGCTCGAAGCCACACCGACTCGCGTCTCGGTAGGCGTTCTCGGCGGCAACGAGCTCCCCCCGCAGCCGATGGACCTCCCCCTGTCGGTAGTGGGCCCTGCCGCAGGCGATCTCGTTGAGGACACCCCGCGTGAACCGCTCGGCGGCTCGCCGCGCCTCCTCCAGGGCCTCCTCCCACGCTCCGCGCAGTTGCATGATCTCGGCGCGGTGGACCAGGCAGAGACCGTTGTGGGCGACCATCTGGGGCTGGCGCTCGCACCACCGCGAAAGCGCGTCGGTCCACTCCCGGGCATGGCGGAGTTCGAAGGCGTCGCGACAGAAGGCGATCGTGTTGCAGTAGACGATCCCGGTGACGATCGGCGATAGCTCACCCGCCGTGGCGGCGACGAGAACCTCGTCGACCAGCCGCAGGCCCTCGGCGACGCTCCCGTGCTTGATCAGCGCGCAACCCTGGTCGTCGCGCGCGAGCCACAAGAGGTCGCGATCGCCGAACCGTTCTCCGAGCTCGGCGGCCTCCGCTGCGGTGGCATGGGCGGCCTCGTAGTCGCCACCTCCCATCTGCTCCAGCCAGACGGGGATCAGCAGATAGCCGCGCTCGACGCAGTCCCCCTCGACGGCTTCGAGCAAACGCCGCCCGCGCGAGAACCATCCACTCGCTCGCCCGCGCTCGCCCCGGAACAGCAGGTTGTGGCCGATCCAGAACGCGCAGCGGGCAGCGGGCGCCACCTCTTGGGCTTCGAGGTGCGCATGGTGGGCACGCTCCAGTCCGCCGACGTAGTCGTGGTCTCGGCCGAGCATGTACGCGGCGCGCGCCAAGAGCTCAAGATCCCCCGCTTCGAGCGGTGCGGCGCAATCCGCGCTGGACAGCGCCTCGAACGCTTCGCCCCACGCACACTTGGCGTAGGCCGCCCGACCTCGTTCCGGCTCGACGATCGCATCCACCGGGCTGATTATCGAGCGCGGGCCATCGATTCGCTCGCGGTTGATTGGCCTCGCTCGCCCGTGTCGCACGGATGAGTGACACTCGCCGTCGGAGTCCTGCTTGTCCCAGGGAAGCGAGCACCAGTGACTCGAAGTCGGGGCCCGCGCAATGGACGAGCAACGGAAGCGTCGCTTGGGCGGATCCGGTGCATCCGGTGCCTAGGCACGACCTCTACGCGTGCGAGCTCCCGATCGGAGGCAGCTTGAGCACCGTGGCTGTCGCAATGAGGCAGCAGCGATGGTCGACCGACCGGCGTGCTGTCGCTTCTCGCGTTGCAGTAGCGCCATCGGTGCCACCGTGGCAACCTCAGACGATGGGCGCGATCGAGGACCGGTTGGGTGAGCTGGGGCTCCAGCTTCCAGCTCCGCCGGCCGCGCCGCCGGGTGTGCGGCTGCCGTTCGAGCTCGTGCGCGTTCACCGTGATCTGGCCTACGTCTCAGGTCACGGGCCGTTCGACGGCGCCCGGCTGCTCGTCACCGGCCGCGTCGGAGCCGAGGTCTCCGTCGAGCAGGCATATGAGGCCGCGCGCGCGACAGGCCTGTCCATCCTCGCCTCGCTCAAGCAGGAGCTTGGCGACGCGCGACAGGCCTGTCCATCCTCGCCTCGCTCAAGCAGGAGCTTGGCGACCTCGACCGCGTGACCGGCTGGGTCAAGGCGCTCGCGTTCGTGAAGTGCGCCGAGGGATTCAACGTGACGCCGGCCGCGATCAACGGCTTCAGCGACTTGATCCTGGCTCTGTGGGGCGACGCCGGTCGCCACGCGCGTTCGGCGATCGGCGCCGGTGAGCTGCCGTTCGGCATGCCGGTCGAGATCGAGGCGGTCGTCGCGCTCGCCTGACGCCGCAGGACGACTACCGCTTCACGAGTAGCTGGCAAGAGGTTCGAAGCTACACAGCCACGCTGCCGCTTCGAGGCACACGCGAGAGCGACCCCCGACCCGCGCGGCGAGCGGGTTTGCCTGCGTGGCGAGAGGGAGACGCTTTGAGCATGCACGAGACCGACCTGCACCTGGAGCCGAACGAGGCATCCGATCTGACGCAGCTGTTCGGGCCGCAGGTGCTCGCGCAGCACAAGTGGGAGCTCGCCTTGGCGACCGTGCTCGACGAGTCCCCGGTCGAAGACGCGATTGCTGTCTTGCTTCATGACGCTGGCGCATCCGTCGCCGAGGGCTGGCATGCGCGACGGGTGGCAGCGAAGGCGTCGCAGCGCAAGGGCGCTACGAATGACGCAGAGGCATGCGCGACCCGCGACGGCTGGCTGTACGTCGTCGGGTCGCAGTTCGGAAGCAAGATGGGTCCGCTGGAGCCGGCACGGTCATTCATCGCGCGGGTGCGTGAGGACGACATTCTCCAGGCGCTCATGGAAGGCGCCAAGGCCGCTGTGGAGGTGGCGTGGCTGCGGTTCGGCTTGCACCGAGCCATCAACGACGCCTTGGCGGGGGCGGGCGTACAGCTGATCGAGCTGGGATCGCGCACGCGCGAGGCGTATATCGATGCAACGATCCGGGGCGGGGCGCGCGACCACAAAGCCTGGAGCGGCCAGGTCCGGTCCAGCGATCACCCGGTCAACGTCGAGGCGGCAGCCTTCCGTAGCGACGGCCGGATGCTGCTGGGCCTTCGCTATCCGGTCACGACCGGTGGCCAGTCGCTCCTCGTCGAGCTCAACGACCCCGATGTCGTGTTCGCCGACCCCGACGTGACGCCGGCCTGCGGGAGCGTTTGGTACCTCGAGAACGTCGGCACCGACCAGGAGCCGGTCGGGCTGCGGGCGCTCCACGCCGACGGACCGGACCACTTCCACGCCGTGGTTGGTGACCTGGACTCGGGCGGCACCACGATCCTGGCCGACCATCCCGAGGGCGATCGCGCGACGTCGACACATGTGCGCTTCTCGCTGCCGCTCGCCGCCGCAGGCGGCGCGGTGCGCTGCGAGACCGTCCGGCGCTTCGATGACATCAAACGTGTGGAGGGGATCGTCACCGACGAAGACGGCAACTCGCACTACGTCATCGACCGAGACAATCAAGTAGCGCTGCGGACGCTCCTCGTCGAGCGCGTCTGAGCTTCGATCTGCCCATGCGGCCACTCTTCGGGCGCATGCACAGACGTGGACCCACGACTGCTCAAAGCCGCGGATTTCCGTCTGCCGCAAGACCGCTCCATCTCGCGCATAGCGACACTCGTGTACCGCCCCGCCGGAGTTGCGCTGGCAGGCGATTGCGCAAGCGAGTTGACTTAGGCCTCCGTCCCGTCGGCGCCCCTGCTCTGCATAAGGTCATGCCTATGCACCACGATGATTTTTGCGCGCCGTGCTGGTCTGTACGCCGAATACCGACTCACGGGAGGCTGACGCCATGCGGAAACTGACCTTCGGCATGAACCTGAGCCTGGACGGCTACATCGCCGCGCCCGGCGACGACCTCGGCT
>Ga0299914_10004388_pt1 | contig 10157 bp, 9 predicted proteins | sample RVTome_10_FD_201361 | JGI IMG/M metagenome (GOLD analysis project Ga0299914, IMG submission 201361) | Soil microbial communities from uranium-contaminated site in the Upper Colorado River Basin, Wyoming, United States - RVT153D57 (version 2) ... | reverse complement strand
ACGTCAAGGAGGACGTATGACCGGGCCAATCCTCGCCCAAGAGGGTGACTCGGCGATCTCGCTCACCGGTGGCAATCTCTCGTACGTCATCGTCGTTGCGCTGGTAGCGCTGGCGGCGCTGGTCATGGCGGCTCTGTTCCGCCGAGAGGTGCTCGCCGCGAGCGAGGGCACCGAGAAGATGCAGGACATTGCGCGCTCGATCCAAGAAGGTGCTTCCGCGTACTTGAGCCGGCAGTTCCGAACGCTGAGTGTGTTCGTGGTGCTCGTGTTCGGGTTGCTGTTCGTGCTGCCGGGCGACACTGGCGTACGGATCGGCCGCTCCGTCTTCTTCATCATCGGCGCCGTGTTCTCGGCGGCGATCGGTTACCTCGGCATGTGGCTTGCAGTGCGGGCGAACGTCCGGGTGACGGCGGGTGCACGCGACGAAGGTCGTGACGCCGCGATGCGGGTCGCGTTCCGTACCGGCGGCGTGGTCGGCATGGCGACCGTGGGCCTAGGCCTACTCGGCGCTTCCGTCGTGGTCCTCATCTACCGCGGTGACGCCCCGCACGTGCTGGAGGGCTTCGGCCTGGGTGCGGCGATGCTGGCGATGTTCATGCGTGTCGGCGGCGGCATCTTCACCAAGGCCGCCGACGTGGGCGCCGACCTGGTCGGGAAGGTCGAACAGCACATTCCGGAGGACGACCCCCGGAACGCGGCCACGATAGCCGACAACGTGGGCGACAACGTGGGCGACTGCGCGGGTATGGCGGCCGACCTGTTCGAGTCGTACGCGGTAGTGCTCGTCGCAGCCCTGATCCTGGGGAGCGCGACCTTCGGGACCGAGGGTCTGGTCTTCCCGCTGGTCGTGCCGGCCATCGGCGCGTTGACTGCGGTGCTCGGCATTTACCTGACCCGGCCGCGGCCCGGCGAGAACGGCCTGACGACGATCAACCGGTCCTTCTACCTGTCGGCGTTGGCCGGTGCCGTGTTGTGCGGACTCGCCGCCTACGCGTACCTGCCGAGCACGTTTGTAGAGCTCGAGGGCGGGATCGACCACGATGGCGACCCGCGCGCGCTGGCCACGGTGGCCGTCATCATCGGCATTGTGCTGGCGGCTGTCATCATGTGGCTGACCGGCTACTTCACCGGCACCGACAAGCGGCCGGTCCGCGACATCGGCAAGATGTCCCTCACCGGCCCCGCAACGGTCGTGCTCGGTGGTATGGCGATTGGCCTGGAGTCGGCCGTCTACACCGCATTTGTGATCGCCAGCGCCGTATACGGCGCGTTCCTGCTCGGCGGCGGCTCGGTCCTGCTGTCGCTGTTCCTCATCGCCCTGGCCGGCACCGGCCTACTGACCACCGTCGGCGTGATCGTGGCCATGGACACCTTCGGCCCCGTCTCCGACAACGCCCAGGGCATCGCCGAGATGTCCGGCGAGGTCGAAGGTGAGGGTGCACAGATCCTGACCGAGCTGGACGCGGTCGGAAACACCACAAAGGCCGTCACCAAGGGCATCGCGATCGCGACCGCCGTGTTGGCGGCGACAGCGCTCTTCGGCTCGTACCTGGACGCCATCACCACGGCGGCCGAGGACGTCGGTGTCGACACCGAGGGTCTGGCCCAGTTCGCGCTGGACATCGTCTCGCCCAACGTCCTGGTCGGTGTGATGCTCGGCGCGATGGTGGTGTTCCTCTTCTCCGGGCTGGCGATCGCAGCGGTGGGTCGCGCCGCAGGCGCCGTCGTGTTCGAGGTGCGGCGGCAGTTCCGTGAGATCCCCGGAATCATGGAGGGCACCGGCCGGCCCGAGTACGGCCGTGTGGTGGACATGGTGACGCGCGACGCTCAGCGGGAACTGGCCACTCCAGGCCTGCTCGCGGTGATGGCACCGATCGCCGTCGGCTTCGGCCTGGGTGTCGGCCCACTGGCCGGTTACCTGGCTGGCGTCATCTCGGCCGGTGTGCTGATGGCGGTGTTCCTGGCCAACTCCGGCGGAGCGTGGGACAACGCCAAGAAGCTTGTCGAGGACGGACATCACGGCGGCAAGGGCTCGCCCGCCCACGACGCGACCGTCATCGGCGACACTGTCGGCGACCCGTTCAAGGACACTGCAGGGCCTGCGATCAACCCTCTGATCAAGGTGATGAATCTGGTGTCACTGCTGATTGCTCCGGCGATCGTGACGATGACGATCGGCGACAGCGCCAACGACGTATTGCGGTACAGCATCGCAGCGGTCGCGGCGCTGATAGTGGTCGTTGCGGTGTGGATCTCAAAGCGCCGGCCGGTCGCCATCGAGTCGGACGAGCCGGCGAAGGTTTCGGCGGCCTGACGTTTGGTCACCTGATCGCCGTTACCTCACCTGATCGTCGCGGCCGCGACGATCAGGTGAGGTTCGGCGTCTGCGACCTGGTGTTTAGCAGCGTGCGGGTCACCTGATCGTAGAGTCCAGCCCGGATCGTAGACGATCAGGTGACTTGCTCGTGTGTTGGCCCAGGTCAGCGAAGGCCTACGTCATCTGATCATCGGTTTTCTGATCAGTGACCAGGCGGGCGTCGGGCTCAGTGCAAGGCGACGGACAGCAGTAGTACCGACGGTTCGACTGCGGTCACGTCATGCCGCTGTGGAGGTACGCCGACAAAGTCTCCCGGACCCAGCTCGGTACTGGATTCCCCGGCCCGCAGGTGTACGCGGCCCTGCAGGCAGAGCAGCGAGGCGTCGCCGGGACTCTTGTGCTCGCCCATCACCTGACCTGCTGCGAGCGCGACCAGTGTCTGGCGCAGTCGCGCGCCGCTCCGCCCGTACACGGTCACCGAGCCGCGCCCACTGTCCGCGGATTCGGCTGCCGAAAGCTGGTCTTCTGCAAGTGCGTGGATCGATACGACGTCCATGCCCCCGATCGTCGCACGCCGGCGCGAGCAATACTGGACGGGTCAGGCCACGACCGAAGGAGGCGGCCATGACTCAGCAGCGGCGGATGGTCTATCCCGGCGACGCCCAGGACGAGCGGCTGGCCGAAGTGCCACTGACGGCCGCGTACACATATGCGTACCTGCCGACCGTCCTGGATGATGCGGGGCGGGCAAAGGATCAGCCGGCGGTCCTCAACGGCTATCTCTGGCCGTTGCGAGCGGACGAGCACGGCACCGATGCGATGACGGCTGACCTGGATGCGCTCGCATCCGCAGGCCTGATCTGCAGGTACACGGTGGGCGAGGGCACGTATCTACACGACCCCGCATGGCGAACCCGCCAGCGGATCGCACGGCCGGAGCCGTCCACCCTGCCGCCGTGCCCGACACACGACTCGGCGGTGGATGACGTCGTCGGCGAAACATTGCGCAAGCTCTCTGACCAGATCAGCTCGTTCGTCGGTTCGGCGGCCGCCAGCCTTGACGAGACGAAGATCCGGGATGCGGTGAGCCGCGCCGTCGAGGACGTCACCTTCATGATCGACCCCGAGAAGGCGGCGTCGTTCGGCCAGAAGGTGCGCGAGTTCTTCGGCGAGACAACCGGCTCTGCCCGCGAGCCCGGGTCCGAGGACAATGTCGATCTCGCAGACGGCGATGTCTGGCATGAGGTCACCGACCGGCCGAACGGGTCGCGCGAGCACTGACCGGGATGTGCGCTCTTCGCCGTGATCTTCTCGACGCGATCGCGGCGAGGATCGCAGCGGGTGCTGTCCGCCGAGTGGGCATCGACGGCGTTGACGGCGCCGGTAAGACGATCTTCGCCGATGAGTTGGCGGGAGCGTTGCGTGAACTCGGTCGACCAGCGGTCCGAGTGTCGCTCGACGGCTTCCACAATCTGCGGCAAGTTCGCTACCGCCGAGGACGCTCGTCGCCAGAGGGATTCTGGCTGGACTCGTACGACTACGCGAGCTTCCGCGGGCACGTGCTTGCGCCGTTCGAACCGGGCGGGAGCCGGCGGTACCGTCGGGCGATCCGCGATGTGTCGACGGATCGTGCGGTCGACGCCGAGGTTGAGCATGCCCCGCCCGAAGCCATCCTCGTCGTTGACGGGCTCTTCCTGCACAGGGACGAGCTGTCCGATTGCTGGGACTTTTCGGTGTTCCTCTCGGTGCCCTTCGAGGTGACGTTCGAGAGGATGTCGCGGCGTAACGGGTTTCCCCCTGATCCCGAGGATCCGGCCAACCATCGCTACGTGCGGGGTCAGCAGCTCTATCTTGCCGCTTGTGCGCCGGAGTCACGCGCTGACCTGGTGATCGACAATACCGATCCAGCCAGTCCGCAGGTCGTCTCGGCGTCCCCGCTTCCGGGCCCACGCCGGTGACGCCCGGTCGGCGCACGCGCCCGATGCATTCGTACTGGCAGGTCCACAGCCTCCACCACACTCGGCCGACACCACCCGGGCTGTCCACCCGAGCCGCCGCCCAGGGCCGTCCACCCGAGCCGCCGGCCAGTCCACCCGAGCCGCCGCCCGAGGCCTCGTCCACCTGGGCCGTCCAGCCGAGCCGCCACCCGAGGCGGCCTCTCTCCGGCAACCCAGCCGATCAGATCGGGTCCCAGGGCACCGACTCGTAAGCCGCGGTGAGCGTACGCCCAAACGCCTTGTCGACGGGTAGCTGGACATCGTCAATGGCGCCGACCGTCGCTACTCCCCACGAGTTCGTGACAAACGCACCGTCGAACGAGCCGACATCCCGCAGCCGCATCACTCGGCGCACCGACTGAACGCCCCGCTCAGCAAGGGCCGGGACGATCACCTGCATCGTGATGCCGGCCAGAGCGGGAGCATCTGGCCAGACAACCGTTGTGCCGGCAAGGAAACCGACGTTGGTGATCGCGCCCTCGGAGATCACGCCGTCCGCATTCGTGAGCAATGCCTCATCGAACCCGGCATCGAGCGCCCGCTGCCGGTGGTCACCTTGACCTGCCGATGCGAGGTGCTTGATGTGTGCGAGCGGACGCTGATAAGTCGCACTCTTGAGCCGCAGTGGCCCGGCCGGCATCGCGACCGGGTCGTCGACCGTCACCACCGCGGACCGAGCCGAGCCCGGTTCTCCGGCCGGACGCCGGATGGCGAACCGCACCGAAGCGTCCGCCCGGCCGTCCAGCTTTTTCCGAATCCGTTCCCGTACCGCACCTCCATCGAGCGGTTCGCCGAACAGCTCCTTGTTCGCAGCGTCCAGCCGAGCAAGGTGGAGTCGTAAACCGCGGGCCGCGCCGTCCCGAACCTGCATGGCCGTGAAGTGGCCGTAGTCCTCGTCCTGCGGTAGCGCGGCGATCTGTAGTTCCGGACTCACGGAGCGGAGCCTACGTGCGTGCCACGATGGCCCTTGGCCACGGGACGGGAGAGCACGTGGAACTTCCGCGACTTACCGGCGACGGCGTCGCACGGCTACGCGATGCCCTGGCAAAAGCCGAGTACACGGTCGACTCCGTCACCGGTCTGCTCGGTCCGGTGGCTTCTGCGGCCCTGAACCGCAACGAGACGACTCCTGGCCGGAGGGTGACGTCCGGCGGCTCGCCACTGGAGACCCTTACCCGGATCTGGCCGCTGCAGCTGCCGGTCCGGCGGGCGGCCGCGGACAGCGTGCTCCCGCTGGCCGAGCTCGTCGACGGCGGGCTGCTCGGTGTCGATGGCGACACCGTTCACGCGGTGGTCGATGTTCGTCCGTATGCCGACGAGGCCGGCGACTGGTGGGTCGTCAGCGATCTCACGCCAGGACTGGACGGCCGGATTGAGCCCGTCGCGGCTGATCACGTGCTCGGCGTCAACGCCGCCTCCTCGACCCTTGCCCAGCTCACGGTCAGGCGGCCGGTGGAGCGGGCACTCGATCTAGGGACGGGCTGCGGAGTACAGGCGCTGCATCTCTCGCGGCATTGCACGACGATCGTCGCAACGGACGTCAACCTGAGGGCGCTGGCGCTGGCCGCGCTGACGGCTCGGCTGAACGGTGTGGACGTCGATCTGCGGGCCGGCAGCCTCTACGAACCGGTAACTGCGGAGCGGTTCGATCTGATCGCTACCAACCCGCCGTTCGTCGTGTCTCCCGGCGGCCATCACGTCTACCGCGACAGCGGGTTGCCCGGCGACGAGTTGTCCAGGCGGGTCGTCGTCGACGGCGCCGCCCGTCTCCGCGACGGTGGCACCTTGGAGTCGCTCGCCAACTGGATGCACATCACGGGGCACGACTGGAAGGAGCGGGTCGGCAAATGGGTGGCGGCCACCGATTGCGACGCATGGATCATCCAGCGTGAGGTGCAGGATCCCGCGGCGTACGTCGAACTCTGGCTCAGGGACGCAGGTGAGCTGGCCGGTCCGGACTATGTGAGCCGGTACGACTCGTGGCTCGCCTGGTTCGAGGCGCAGCGCGTGGACGGTATCGGTTTCGGCTGGGTCATGTTGCGCGCGGCGCGCACCGACGATGTATCCGTCCGGATCGAGGACTGGCCGCACGCGGTCGAGCAGCCGCTGGGCCCTGTGGTGGCAGGACATTTCGACCGGTTGGACACCCTGCGCCGCCTCGAGCGGGACGAGGACCTGCTGGGAACGCGTCTGCACCTGGCAGACGACATCGTGCAAGAGCAGATCGGACCGCCCGGAGCGGAGCATCCGGCATACGTTGTGCTGCGGCAGCAACGCGGCCTGCGCAGGGCGGTCGAAGTCGGAACCGCCGAGGCCGCGCTAGTAGGCGCGTGTGACGGGTCCGTGCCGATCGGCACGCTTGTCGATGCTGTGGCCGCGGTCCTGGACGTCGACCCGCTCGCGCTGCGGTCGGATCTGCTGCCCCGACTCCGCCAGTTCATCGGGGACGGCTATCTCGAGTTCGCCACCGGCGCCTCGGCGTGAAGAAATGACGGAGGGATCCTCTTTAGAATCGGTTATCTACCCCTAAGTCGGACGCATTTTCAAGATCGATCCGGCAATTCTTCACGCCTGGGCAGGTATGAACTTGGAAGGTGGGCGGTGCGTGGGTTCCCATTGGAGGCCTGATGAAGGTGCGACACGCAACCGCGGCGGTTCTTGCAGGGGCCGCCTTCGCCGCCGCCTGCACCGGGTCGGGTGACGAGACACCGGATGGAGGCAGTGCCGCCACGCCGCCTGCGACTGTCACCGGCGGACCACCGGCGACGGGTCCACAGACGCCCGGTAACAGCCCGAACGGACGTGCCACCGCCACCTATCAACCTCCCCCCGAGTTCGACGCCGAACGAGCCCTTGCGACGGTTGTCCATCTGGCGGGCGAGATCGGGCCGCGCGAAGCGACGTCACCGGCATTTCATAAAGCCGCCGGCTGGGTCGCGGACCAGTTCGCCGGGCTCGGCTACGACGTCGAGCAGATCGAGGTCCCAGTACCGGAAGGTGACCCGGCTTACCGGCCGGAATGGGGCACGGTCGTCGAGCCGGGCACATCGGCCAACGTGATCGCCGATCCGCCGGGTTTCGACGTCGAAGCGCCGCATGTGGTGATCGGCGCCCACCTGGACAGCGTTGCTGTGGCACCGGGCGCGGAGGACAACGCGTCAGGTGTCGCGATTGTCCTCGAGCTCGCCCGGCTGGCCGCGGTGACGCCGTTGCCGGTCGACGTCCGGTTCATCGCATTCGGCGCGGAAGAGCCCCGGGGTTCGGGTGACCGGATGCACCACTTCGGGTCGCAGCAGTACGTAGCCGACCTGCCCAGTACGGATGCGGTCACCGCGATGGTCTCGCTCGACCGCGTCGGCGTGACCGCGGCGAGTGTGCCCATCTGCACCGGTGGCACGGGCAGCACCGAGGTGCGCAACGCCCTCCTCGAGGGCGCTGACGGCATCGACGTCGCGGCGCACTCATGCGAGAACCGGGCGAGCGACCACTGGTCGTTCGAGAAGGCGGACGTCCCAGCCGCCAGGCTCGGTAGCGTTCCGTACGCCGAGTATCACTCATCGCGCGACCGGCCAGGCGTGGTCGATCAGGAGCAGCTCGAACGAGTGGGCGACATCGTCTGGCAATGGCTCGCCGAGGCGGCGTGATCAGGTGGCCGCGTTGAGCCCCAGGCTGCGTTCACGCTGGAAGCGCCGCCACGCGACCAGGCCGCCCAGTGCGAAGAACACGGCGTTGATCAGTCCATGGGTGGTGGCCATCACATCGACCGACGGGTGCGCGATGGCGTCCCACACGTTTCCGGCCGCCCAGCTGAGCGCAAGCAGCATGGTTACCGCGAGGGCGGCCGCGCTGATGCCGAACAGCACGCGGGTGAGCCGGCTCGCTGCAAGCGGCCTGACGTTTCTCCAGATGAGCCACCCCGTGAGCCACATGCCAGCGGTGAGGATCGCGGTGCCCGCCAGCTCGACAGCTTCCGACGTGAAGTACCCCAGGAACACGATCGCGATCCCTGCAGGAATCACGATCGGCGGCACGGCGCTGAGGACTCCTGGTACGGCTGCGTGGATCAGGCCGGCGATAAGCGCGGCCGCGAATCCGGCGAAGTGAAAGTGCGCCACAGTGAGTGCGAGCACCGTCATGTCGAATCCCAAGAGCTCCCAGCCGCCTCGCTCAGCGACCAGGCTGATCCCTGCGACAGACGGCGACACCATGGCCGTCAGAACGGCCACCTCCGCCGGGGCGAGTGAGCGGCGCCGCCACAGGCGCTCGGCGGCGGCGACCGCCAGTGCGACGGTGACGGCTGCGTACAGGACGGCCAGGACTACAGCGGTCGTCCCCCGCCCGACGATCAGCGATGCGGTTCCCGCCAGCCCGGCGAGCGGCCAGGCCTGAGAGATCACGCCGACCGGCCCGCCCCCGGTATCGATAAGTCGTAGCCCGAGCGGCACCAGAACTAGCATGCCGAGTGCCGCCAGCGTGCCGATCACTACAGTCACGGGACGAAATCTAAAGCTTCCAGGTTGGACGGCAGCCACCCCGCCGGGCCGCCGCGGTTCCCACGTTCAGCCGGCGACTGTGACGACATCACGCCTCGTCCGCTCACTGTGTGGTCTCCACGCCGGCAGATAGAGCGGTGCCGCCAACGCGAGGACCACGGCACCGCAGATGATGGCGAGCCGCACCGACGTGCCGTCGGCCAGGGCGGTAAGCACCACGAGGCCCGCCGCTCCGGCGGGTTGGGCCACCATCGAGTTCAACGACAGGACGGTCGTCCGGTGCTCGCTGGTGACCTGCTGATGAAGGAGCGAATGGTGAAGTGGGCTGGATCCGCCATGGACGGCGTACGTCGCCAGGTAGGCGGCCACGATCCCGACCGGCCCGGCGAACGCCGCCATCGCCGCGACGGTGATGCCCTGGATCACCCGGAAGGCGGCAGCCGTCAGCGCGGTGCTGAACCGACGTGCGGCCAGTCCCGCTATGGCCGCTCCGCCCGCTGCGGCCGCCCATGCACCCGCTCCCGCCGGACCCATCAGAGCTGCCGCGTCGCCCGAGCTGCCGGTGACCTCGGCCAGCCGGATCGGCATCAGCACCTCGAATGTGACCATGCCGAAACCCCAGAACAGTTCCACTCCAACAAGGGCCGCCAGAACACGCGACCCACGCAGCAACCGCACACCGCCGCCGATGATGCGCGGAACCGCAGCGGCGGAGCGCATCACAGCTCTCCAGCCACGGGTGCTGCGTACCTCGGTGATCAGTACACCGACGGCGAGCAGTGCCACGATCTGCACAACCCCTGCAGCCAGGACCGGCGTGGCGAGCGCCTCAACCCGCTGGAACGGGTGCAGCGCCACCAACCCCGCACTGCTCAGTGCACCAGCAGCGATCGCGAGCCCGGTCACCGTGGCGCCGGCGGACAGGCCTCCGGTGACGTCCCTGTCGGGTTCGGCGGCAAGCGACGCGTCGACGTACCACGCCTGCAACGGCCCGCTGTCGAGTGCTCGGTACACCCCCTGGACGGCGAACGCCGCGGCGAACAGGGCGAACGAGTCGGCGGCGAACAACAGCCCAAGTGAGGCAAGCGAGAGCACTCCGGCGGCCAGCAGCACGGGCCGGCGACCGAGCGAGTCAGACAGTCCGCCGGTGGGAAGCTCCAGCGCGAGCACCACCGCACCCTGGACGGCGGCGGCCAGGCCAAGTTGCGCCAGGGTCAAGCCGCGCTCGATCGGCAACAGGGCGAACACCGGCAGCAGCAGCCCGGTAGGAAACCAGCGCAGCGCCTCGAGGATCAAGAACCGGGTGCGGGCCTGACCGGCGGTGACGCTCATCATCGGTCACCTGTGGTC
>Ga0299914_10004387_pt1 | contig 10158 bp, 7 predicted proteins | sample RVTome_10_FD_201361 | JGI IMG/M metagenome (GOLD analysis project Ga0299914, IMG submission 201361) | Soil microbial communities from uranium-contaminated site in the Upper Colorado River Basin, Wyoming, United States - RVT153D57 (version 2) ... | reverse complement strand
AAATGCTCTACGTCCTCGGCGATTATGATGTTCTGATCAACAAGAGTCGGTGGTCCGAGCTGGGAGATGAGAAGACCGAATTCGGGCGCGATCGGCGCACAGGCAAGCCGGTCGTCAGCACGCCCGAGTCGGTCGGCCTCATCATCGACTGTTCCCCGGACGGCCTGATCGTGACCAGCGAGCACCGCTGGCGGGTTTGGCATCAGCTCGATGACACCATCGCCAACCTAATTGTCGAGCGCACGGTTCCGATCGAGCTACCGAGAGCGTCGCAAATCATGGCCTTCCATTGGGAGAGAACACCAGGCGCCGTCGCCCCGTCCGCCTGCGCCGACCTGCCCGTACCGCAACGTGACAGCAGATCTGGGAAGACAGCAGATGCGAGCAGCCAGTGACGTGATTCTGTGCCCGATCGAGCAGACGATGATCTGTCCGTCTGGAGAAACGACTTGACCCAGGGTTCCGTGCAAGTGGCTCGGCACGAGGGCCGGACAGGGCCGGCGGATCCGGCGGCGACGGCGTCGCCTTGCGACTGCTGCGGCAGTATGGATTGGGCGTATCTGCTCGCAGCGGACGGCTATCGTCTGGGTCGCTGCCGCAATTGCGGGCTCCTCTATGTCGGCAATCGGCCTGCTACGGCACAGCGACTGGAAGAGCTCGACGAGGGAGTCTTTGGCGGGGGCCGGCGCACGAACGAGGCAAGACACCATCTGCGCGGCGAGGAGATCCGCCGCCAGCGCTACGACAGGCTGGTCACGCTGGGAAAGAGGCTCGCTCCGCCCGGGCCTTGGCTCGATATCGGGTGCGGAACGGGCACCTTGCTGCGGGTCGCCGAAGACCACGGCATCGCGATTGATGGCATCGAATTGACGCCGACGCGGCGCGACGCGGCGAGACAGCAAACGGCGGCCCGTATCTACGCGCAGCCGCTGGAGGATCTGCACCTGCCAGACGCATCCTATGCGGCGATCTTCATGGTGAACGTGTTTTCACACCTGTTCTCGCCGAGCGCGACATTCGCCGAAATCCGCAGAATCCTGGTCGCGAGAGGCATCGCCGTAATCTGGACCAGCGAGATCGGCTCCGGCGTCAAGCCGCATCACATGTGGGATTGGGGACTAGGCGAGCATTTGCAGTTCCTGGGCGATCGGACGATCGAGCGCTACGCCGAACGCCTGGGCTTCGAGCTGGTCAAGCGCGAGCGCGCGTGGCTGCCCGACGTCCTCTACTCCCGGCAGCGGCTCGCGTCGCCCGGCACGTCCGCGACCCGGAACGCGATGAAGCGCCTCGTGTTAGCCTTGCCGGGAGCTTTTCCACTCTTCCGCACGATCATGACGTCTCGCCAGAGAGACAATCCCGTCTACGTGTCGCTGCTCATATTGCGGCAGCGCTGATCAATTCCCCGTTCGGGAGATATGGTCTAACTTCGTAGATCTCTTTGAGGGAGCGGCGACAACTGCCGGTCAAAGCCACACCCGGCGGCGCAGATAGGCGTAGGTCAGCGCGGTCCGGACGGCGTAGGCCATCAGCGTGGCGAGCGCGACTCCGAGCGCGCCGTGCTCGATCAGCAGGGCGGCGCCGGCGAGAAGCACAGCGGCCCAAAGCAGGTTGATGTGAAAGCGGGTCCACATGCGTTCCGCGGCCGCGAGATAGTTACCCAATGCCCCGTACGGCGCCGCGATCGCGGCGGTTAGGAAGAGGACCGCGAACACCGCCGCGCCACTGCGGAACTCGGCGCCGTACAGGCCCGCGATCCACGGACTTAGCAGCACAATCGGCGCAGCCAGAAGCGCCATGCCCAGCAATACTGCGTGGGCGCTGCGCAGCGCCAGCCTTCGAGCCTCGGGCTGCCGATCGCCGCCGAGGCGCTCCGAGTACACCGGGAGCAGTATTTGAGTGATCACGATCGGAACAAACATAAGGGCGGCAAACCACTGACTGGCGGCCGCGAGAAACCCCATCTCCCCGATCCCGTTCGGTTGCCGGACGAGCATGACTGAGGCGGCCCACGTGGCCACCGACCAGACCCCCACCGTGAGCAAGCCGGGCAGGCTGAACCGCCACAGGAGGAGCAACTCGCCGCGCGGCAGAACGAAGCGCAGCGCGAGGCCATCGCGGCGCATCGCGCGCCGCAGCAGCACAGCGTTGGCAAGGGCCTGGATGGCTTGTGCGCAGGTAAGGCCCCAAAGCGCGCCCTCGACGCCGGCTAGGTAAGCACCGAGCGCCACCAACAGCGCGCTCGCGGCGCCACCGACGAGGTTGGCCGCGGCCATGTCGCGGTAGGCCTGAAAGCCGATCAGCATGCCCGTCTGCACGGTCGAAAGCGTCACGGCGAACATCAAAAAGCCCGCAATATACAGCTTGTCCGCGAGCCCCGGCGCCGCGAACACCGCGTCCGCGATGGGTTCGGCTCCCGCAGCGAGCCCCAGAAGGAACGAGCCCCCGGACAGGAAGGTGAATCCGTAGCACAGCACGATGATGCGACCGGCGCGCTCCGGATCCGTCTTTCGCCAGCGGGCGACGAAAGTCGTTGCCGTTATGCCTAAGCCAGCGACGGCAAACACCTGGAGCATCATGGCAGTGCTGTGGGCGATGCCGAGCTCGCCGAAGGCCTCGCGCCCCAGAACGCGTGCGGCGACAATCATGCCGAGAACGGGCAGCCCGCGCGACAGCACCGCCGCGACCCCGTTCCAGAGCATGGCGGAGAGGAGCTGGCCTTCGAGCCGGCTTAGCAGAAGTGCGGGACGCCAACGGGCCGAGCGCGCAGACATTGGATAGCAAACACCCCTTCAAAGCGGCGGGAGGAACGGAAGTCCTGGTACTCAGGCCGAGCTAGATTGCCCGTAGCACACTCCACGAGGTGATGTCTTGCTCGAGAGCGCAAGGTTGTACCGCCGCGAAGCCAGCCGTTGGCTCACCTCCCGATGCTCACATGACGGCAAGGTTTCGATGCCTTGGCGCGGTGCGAGAGCTCCTTGGCCGAGTTGAAGCAGAGGCTGGCAACGTTCGCCCTCGGGCTGCACCCGGACGAGATGCGAACCGACTTCGTATGGTTCGCTCAAGAGTTCAGCGCTGATTCTGGCGTGGCGACGCGTAAGCCCCCATGATATCCCTAGCACGTCGGTAGGTTCGCGCGGTGTTGATCGCAGGCGGGTAGCCCAGGCGTGTCTGCTCCCATCCGGTTGGGGTACGGCGCAACAGATCAAAAGGAAGAACATGGCGCGGATTGGCTTCCTGTTGACGAGGACGGCATGGAACGACCGCAGGCAGTATCACCGCCAGGGTCCGGCGCTGCTGGCGGAAGGTCACAGGGTGGTCTACCTGGCGGGCATTCCCGAAACCGGCCTCGACTACGGTTACGAAGCCGTTCCGCTGTCCTCGGCGGAGCGAAAGGTTGCCGGGCTGACGGGCGGCTTGAACCTCTTGCGCAAGATCGCTCGGGCGCGCTTGGATGTGCTCCAGATCTGTTCGGTCGAACTGGTACCGCTCGGCATCGCCGCCAAGCTTCTGAAGCTGACGAAGGTCGTCTACGACTGTCGCGAGGACATGCCCTCTGCGATGCGGCACCACAAGCCGCGCTTCCCGACGCCGGTTCGGATCGGCCTCAGTCTAATGACCCGTTTGGTCGAGACTATCGGCGACCAGCTATTCGACGGCCTCGTGACCGCGGACCCGGCAACGGCAGGCCTCCACCGCCACATGGCTGCAGACCGCAAGGTGGTTTTCTATAATGTCGCGCCAATGAGGCACTTTCCGGTCGACGGGCCGGCTTTGGCCGAGCGAGAGTTCGATGTCGCCATCGTCGGCTCGATGAGCCCGCGTACCGGGACTCTCGACGTCATCCGCACCGTGGCCCTGCTGCGTGATCGAGGTATGCGGCTCAAGGTCCTCATCGTCGGCAAGCAAATCGAGGGCCCTTTCCCAGATACAATGAGAGATCTGATCGACGAGCTGGACTTAAAGGACCAGTTCCAATGGCGGGGCCCGGTCGATCATCTCGAGGTCCCAAAGCTGCTCTACAATACGCGCATCGGTATCGTCTCCTGGCACAACTACACCAAATTCCAGCACAACATTGCCGCTAAGGCTTTGGAATTCGTCGCCGCTCGCATGGTTACCGTAGCCACCGATCTACCGTCCCAGCGTGTCTTCCTCAAGCATGATCACAATGCGATGCTTTATGCACCGGGCAATGTTGAGGAACTGGCGCGAGTGCTGTCCTCTCTTCTCCACGATCTGAAAACTGCGCAGAGGCTCGCTGATCAGGCGCGACACGACTTTCTCAGCACATGGAATCTGGACCGTATCAAAAACTCATATACCGGTCTCTATGAACGCCTTACGAGAGAACCGCACGGTTTATTGGTAGAGACAGTCCGTTGAGATGGGCGACTACGCGACAATACTGTTCGGGGGCGACTGCCATTTCGGGGATAAGATCCTCAGGGTTGATGATTCCTTGCGCCACCGGCTTGATCAAGCAAACTTTGTGGTGGTTAACCAGGAATCGCCCATTACCGAAATCGAGAGCCCTGTCGCCGATAAGCCAATTCGTTTGCGATCATCCACTCGCGCGGTGAATTGGCTGCAGGACCTCCGAGTTAAGGTCGCATCCCTGGCCAATAACCACATCGCCGACTACGGCCAGAAAGGCCTCGAAGAGACGATACGGCGTTTGAAGTCGGCGGACATCACGCCGGTGGGGGCGGGAGCCGTCCTCTCGGAGGCGAGGAGCCCCGCCTACGTCGACTTGCCGGATGGTCGAACGATCGCCTTTCTGGCATTCACTAGCCGGGGCATCGGCTCGAAGATAGCCGCAGAGCGCGGCTGCGGCTGCTCCGAGCTAGAGCCCGTAGCGATCGAACAGGCGATCAGGCGGGCGCGAGAGAAGGCATCCTACGTCGTTCTCCTGCTGCACTACGGGCTGACGAACTTCGACTATCCCACTCCGACGGAACGGGAAATGTTGCGCGCTTTGGCCGCTCGGGGGGCCGACCTCATCATCGGGCATCACCCCCATGTCGTTCAGGGACACGAGATCGTGCACGGCGTCCCGATCTTTTACAGTTTGGGGAACCTTATCTTCGCATCCTACCGCAAACGCGGGACAATCGTGCCGCTCTCCGCAGAGAACAGGAGCGGAGCTCTGGTCGCCGCAACCTTTTCTCCTCAGGGCGTCCGGATCGAGGACGTCATCTTTACCGTAACCCGAGAGACGGAGGATGATCTCTTTGTCGCCATTCCGCAGTCTTCAAGCGCCCGCGCCCGCAGCTTCGAGGCGAAGTCGAGGCGCCTGGCATGCTCGTCCTACGATAACTTCTTCAGGCGTTACGCAGTAAAGAGGGTTTTTCATCGCTTGCTGCTTTGGACCTCGCCGAAGCGCTGGCGGAGCTTCAGCGGGGTGCAGCTCAACAGTTTATGGCTCTCGTTATCATATGTCGTTGGTCGAAGGAATAAATGAAGCAGGCGATCTATTTCTCCCTCCCGCCGGTCGCGCGCAGTCTTGCCGCCTCGATCGTCGGGTGGCAAAGGGACCGGCAACGCTTTGCTGGCGTGTTCCCAAAATGGCACCAATATTTCGCAGGAAACGTGGCCAAGTCGGCTACGGAACTCAAAGAGGAACAGTTTGAAACTCTGCAAGTGTGGCTGCGCGATGTGTGCGCCAAGGCGCCTTACTACGAGTCGATTCTTGGCTCTTCGAAAGCGTGGGCGCCGAGACTGCGGAGCTGGGACGATTTTGCTCGGCTGCCCAGTCTGCCGAAAGAGAGGGTTAGGGCGGCACCCGAGGCTTTTCTCGTGAGAGGCGCCGGGACGCGCGGACTGGGCTGGCATCGCACGAGCGGCTCCACCGGTTCACCCATGCGCGGTCCCCGGTATCCGGAAACAGAGCAATTTCAATGGGCCTTCATCTGGGCAAGGGCGCGGCCGGGCGTCACGCGAGCCGACCGTCATGTCAGCTTCACGGGACAGACGATCTGCGACCCTAAAGCCAACAAGCCGCCCTTCTGGGTCGACAACTGGTGCTCGCGACAGCGCCTCTGTAGCATCTATCACCTGAGCACCGATAATCTCCGGTACTATGCCGATGCCATTGAGCAATTTCAACCCGAGTACATGACCGGCTACAGCCACGCTGTGGCCTTCTTGGCCTCCGGCCTGTCGGAGATAGTGCGTCCTCTCGCAAAGCCACCCCGTGCGTTCTTCGCCGCTTCGGAGCAGCTCCTGCCCTCCAACAGGCGCATCATCGAGCAGGGGCTAAAATGTCGGGTATGGGACCATTACGGCCAAGCGGAATTCGTCTGCGCCATCACCGAACGTCATTGTGGTCGGCTGCACGTGAACGTCGACTATTCCCACGTAGAACTCGAGCCCGTCGACGTAGATGAGGACGGAAACGTCACGGCCGAATTAGTCGCAAGCAATGTACATAATCGCAAATGGCCCCTGCTCAGATATCGGACGGGCGATCTTGTCACATATCATCCGGACGACAAGTGTGCTTGTGGCCACCCAGGGCCGGTGATCAAGGAAATCGCCGGCCGCACTAACAAATTCATCAGCATGAAGGATGGTCGGAGGTTGTTCAATCTCACGACCACCCTGCGGCTGATCCAAGGGATCAGGACAGCGCAGGCGAGGAAAATCGTGGATGGCGAGATCGAGCTGATGTTCGTGCGGGACCACGACGCCTCCGGCGACGTGGCGGGCCAAATCATCCGAGTGTTTAGAGATCGGTTCGGGAGCAATCTCGAGGTCTACCCTCGTGAGGTTGATCGGATCGTGCGCAGCGGGAGAGGGAAGTTCATGACGATCGTCGACTAATCAGGTCCCCCGGGTCTGCCCGCTTATAAGCACGAATGCCGTGGCTTGACGGAGCCGCAATGCAGAAGGAGAGCGCCAAGGAGTTGCGGCGGCACCGCTGTCTACCCTTCCCGTCGTTCTGCGGACGGCCGCGATGCTTGCCTAACTCTTAGTGCCGACGTGATAGCCTCCGAGGATCAGCAGGCCAGGCGCAGGAAGGGTGGTGTCGCAGAGCATAGGCTGAGCAATGCCATCGCCCCGAATCATCCCGCGCTCCGGGAAGGTGTTGCTGTCCCAGGTCGGGCCGTCATCTACGTCACGCACTTGAACAGGACCGGGAGCAGGCGGGCGGTGTGGGTGCTCCACGAGGAGCCGCCATTCGTGCTGACCTCGCAGCCCACGCGGCTGTCCTCCCAGGCTTCCATCTCGATGCGGCGCTGGGCAGCCCCGAGCCCGGGCGCGCCACCGTCCCACTGATTCCATGTCAGGGTACGCCCGCTCGGCCCGAGGCTGGGAAGCGCGTCGCTGCGACTGCTCCCCCGGATCGCCATGCTCGCGGAGCCCGAAGCGTAAAGGACGAGGTTGTAGAACTGGCCTTCCGTCAAGGTCCGGTTCTGCGTGAAGGGCACCCAGACCCAGTGTATGAAATCGAGGGCGCTACCCTGCTGGATCTCGTTGTAAATCTCGGATGCCCCGGCGTTGTAGAGCAGGGTCGAATTGACGCTGACCTCCTCGACGAGCGTCCCGCTTGCCGTGTCCGATCCGCCGCTTTCCAGCCTGACGACAAGATTCCCGGCATTCGTGTTGACCCGAAAAGCCCGGACGTACACGCCGCTGACGACCCTTGTTGCTCGGGTCACGTGGAAGCGGACGCGCGCCCGGTTCGAGCCGCTGATCGCCGGCCGGTAAACGGTCGTGTTGTGGTTGCCGCCCCAACCGCCGCCGAAGCCGGTCCATTCGCCGTCCGAGTACCCGAGCGCGGCGAACATTGGACCCATACGGCTGTAGCGGAGAGTGCCGTTGGTCGCCTTGGATGGCCACGGGTACCAGAGCTGCCCGTTCGTGGAGACCGGGTTCCAGCCTCTCACGGCGGCGGGGCTGCTCCCGACGCTTTCGGGATTGATGCCGCTCGGCTCGTCGTAGTTGGCAGGGTCCGTCGCGTCTGCGAACGTTATGTGGTTGCTGATGTTGGTCGAGACGTAGTTGCTGCCGGGGTTCGAATGGGTGTTTCGCCATACGAGAGCGTAGGGCTGCCCGGCCGTCAGCTGCCCGATCGTCGTGAAATTGTAGATCAGGTAGTGGGCAGAACCCTGAGTCGAGCTGACGGGCCCGCCGGGTATGTTATTGGCCTGGCAGATCGGGGAGACGCCGGTGTGCGGCAGCCGGGTAGACGCATTCGCGCTGCGGATCTCGATGGTATAGGTTCCGCCTGTGCCGGCGGCATAGCTCGGCGTCTGCACCCGCCAGTGCCAGAAAATGCGGTTGGGCGTTGCCGTTCGCGGTGCGATGAAGAAGAAGCTTTCGCCCAACTCCGTTCCCGTTTGGGCTTTCGTGTTGGCGGCGTTGTGCCCGCCGAAGATGCCGCCGTAGTAGAGCCCCATGAACGGCAGGTCCGCGGCCTCGCCGCCGCCGCCGCCGTCTTGGGCGACCACCTGGAAGTCGATGCGGGCGGGATCACTGGTAACTCCGCCTCTGGAGATGGTGACCTCGCCGAAGTCGGCATCTTCCACAGTCCCCGCCGGGACCGTGATCTCGATGTCTTCCCCGGCCTCATCGAAAGTCACGCCGCTGAGCGTCGGGGCGGTCACGACAGCCGGGGTGATGCCCTCCTTGGGATGGGCTGCATCGGCGAGATCGACGGTCGCTACGGCGTCCACGAATATGTTGCCGGCATCGATGTGCTCCAGCGTCACGACGTTCCGGGCCAGAGCGAGGGAAAGCAGATCGCTCGTCGCGACCGCGTAATCCCAGATCACGAGATCCTGGATTAAGCCCTGGAGCGGGAAGGCCGTCTGCGTGCCAAACGCCCCTAGGTACACGTCGCCGGCCGGCGGGACGCTCCAGCTCGCGGGCGGCGTGCCGTTCACGAGCGTCATCCCGATTTCTACGCCGTCTACGAGAAAGGTCTGACTGCCATCGGAATTGCGCCGATAGGTCAGCCAGATGCCGTCGCCGACCGGAACCGTGCCTGTGTTGGTACCCTCGTAGATCACGGCACCAGCGCTTGCCGCCCCGGTGCGGCTGTACATGCGCGGCTTCAGACCGCCGGCACCGTCTTCCATCACCTCGGCCGACCAGCCGCCCGCCTCGTTGGCCGGCATGGTTGTTAGGACATGCTTACCCTTGACCGAATCGAACTGTGCGAAGAACGCGACCGTGAACGCGGCGGTCGTGATCGGGGTCAGGATCGTCCCATAAGTTGGGTTCTCATCGAGGGCGTTAAGTTCGGTGCAGGGACCGGCGCCGTTTTGTACGAGCGACCCCGCGATCGTGCGCGGGCTGTTATGCCAGGTCCCGTTCAGGCCGCCGAGGCGCGCGACCATGGTCGAGCCCGCATCGCCGAGCCGGTAGTGCCGGGTCGGCGGCGTGTCCATGGCGTCAAGCAACGCCTCCAAGTCCGGCGGCGGTATCGGCACGTCGGTCGCGCGAGCGGCGGCTATCGGGCCGATGCGTGCGGCGAACGACATCAGGACACCCCGCGGCGTGAGCGTGGTGGCATCGCCCGACGCGCGATCCGGGCGCTGCCGTCGCGGAGCGGCGCCGGGCTCGAGATGAGCGGATCGCGCGCATCCGCCGGCCAGGCATCGAGCGCCGTGGACCCGGCGGCTGGGCTGATCGAGCCGGGTGCAGTCACCATAGCTGAATTCCTGCTTAGTTATGGAGTTTGGGTTTATAATCCTACTAAACGGGAACGTCAACCTATAGTTGGTTTCGCACTCGCTGGTGTTTCAGTGGGAGGCGCCTGCGGCAGCCGGCCACCATGCTTGAAGGCACGGGGCATCCGGCCAATGTTTTCTCTGAGAAGGGGGCGCGCGCCCGCGATCAGCGAGGGTCCGGCTCCCTATGTGCCCGGTGGCTGGCTGCAGTACCGGGCTCCTCGAGTTCAAGGCAAGCCGCCCATGCGCTTAAGGATAGCCGCCCATGTCTAAGAGCCGCATCGATCGCGCCAGCCCGGCAGTTGGAGGACCGCCGTGAGCCAGCTCACCCGCAGACGGTTTCTGCTGAATACCAGCGAGATGGCGCTCGGCATCTGTGCCGCCTCGAGCCCGCTCCTGGCCGGGTGCACCCAAGCCGCCCCAGAGGCAGCCGTCCCGATCACGGCGACCGCGCCGTCCGGCGGCCGCGCACCCTTTCAGA
>Ga0299914_10004385_pt1 | contig 10160 bp, 6 predicted proteins | sample RVTome_10_FD_201361 | JGI IMG/M metagenome (GOLD analysis project Ga0299914, IMG submission 201361) | Soil microbial communities from uranium-contaminated site in the Upper Colorado River Basin, Wyoming, United States - RVT153D57 (version 2) ... | reverse complement strand
AGGACCGTTCGCCGCGCAGGTAACTGCTTGAATCCGCGGCTGCCGGCCGAGTTTTTGATATGGCTGAGCAAACGGTATGTGCCCAGGTAGGGAGAGTCAACCGACGGAACGTAGAATGGCTCGATTGCGGTACTGGGCTGCCGGCAGCGCCTTTGCCGCTTGATGCCGGGCAGGTCCGGCACTACTCCTAGTATCCGCGATCTTTGCGAACAGGGCCCCACTCAAGAGCGGCCCGGGAGGAAGCGGCAATGCTGCAGGATCGTTCGATGTCGCGGCGCGACGTGCTGGCGGCCGGCGGCGCTGCGGCGATCGCCGCGGTCCTGCCGCTCCGCCGGAGCGGGCAGGCGCGGGCGTCCGGCGCCGCCGACGGGCCGTTCGTCCTCAAGCCGGCCAAGGCGCCGCTGGTCGGCATGGGATTTCCCGAGACGGCGGTATGGACCTACAACGGCGACGTTCCCGGCCCGGAGATCCGTCGCCGCCAGGGCGAGCACCTGCGTGTCGTCGTTGAGAACGGGCTGGACAGGGAGACGACGGTCCACTGGCACGGAATACGACTTCCCAACGCGATGGACGGCGTTCCCCACGTCACGCAGAAGCCGATCGCCATGGGCGAGCGCTTCGTCTACGAGTTCGACCTGCCCGATGCTGGGACCTACTGGTACCATCCGCATGAGGGCAGCTCCGAACAGGTCGGTCGCGGCCTCTACGGTCCCCTGATCGTCGAGGAGCGGGCGCCGATCCGCGTCGACCGCGATGTGGTCTGGGTGCTCGACGACTGGAGGCTGCAGAACGATGCGCAAATCGTCGGCGACTTCGGCAGCCTGCACGACATGAGTCACAACGGCCGGATCGGCAATACCGTCACCGTTAATGGGCGCATCCCCGGCGCCTTCTGGGCGCGGCGGGGCGAGCGCATCCGTCTCCGGCTGATCAACGTGGCGAATGCCCGGAGCTTTGCGCTCGACTTTGCCGGCCACCGCCCGGTGGCGATCGCCTATGACGGCCAGCCGGTAACGCCGCACGAGCCGCCGGGCGGCCGCATCGTCCTCGGCGCGGCGATGCGCGCGGACCTGATCATCGACATGATGGGCAAGCCGGGCGAGCGCTTCGCCGTCACCGACCGCTTCTATCCCAATGCCGGCTACCCGCTCCGCGATATCGCCTATCAGGACGAGACGCTGCGGGACCGGCCGCTGGACGCGCCGCTGGCCCTGGCGGCGAACACCATGCCGGAGCCCGATCTTGCCGAGGCGCAGCGCCATCACATCGTCCTCGGCGGCGGCATGATGGGCGGGATGACGGGGGCGATGATGGGCGGCCGGCAGACGGATCTCCGCACGATGATGCATAACGGCAAGGCCTGGGCGATCAATGGCGTCGCCGCGTCCGGGCACATGATGGAGTCGCTGCTCACCCTGCAGAAGGGCCGCACGCACGTCTTCGTCATGGAGAACCAGACGGCGTGGCATCATCCGATGCATCTGCACGGCCATTCCTTCCGGGTCATCCGGCGCAACGGCAGGCCGACGGCGCATAGCGAATGGCGCGACACCGTGTTGCTCGATCCGCGCGAGCTCGTCGAGATCGCGTTCGTCGCGGACAATCCCGGCGACTGGATGTTCCACTGTCATATTCTGGAACACCAGGAAGGCGGGATGATGGGGCTGGTCCGGGTCGCTTAAGTCGCCGCGGCGCGCGGGCGCCGATTGGACGCGACCGGAGAAGCGTCTATCATCGCCGCGAATTGACGTGCTCGCCCGAGCGGGGCGATGCCCCGCTGTGAGTACGCCCGCATGTTCCCAGGCCTTCGATCGAAGATCACGCCCGTCCGACTGGTGGTGCTCGTCTGCGCGGCGCAGGTGTGCGTGCAGGTCGGCGCCTATGTCTGGCCGGCGCTTCTGCCCGGCATGATACTTCGATGGTCGCTCAGCAACAGCGAGGCGGGCTGGATCACCGGCGTCTTCTACGCTGCCTACACCGCGGCCGTGCCGATCCTCGTGACGCTGACCGACCGGGTGGATGCGAAGCGCGTCTATCTTGCGGGCGTGGCGCTGACGGTCATGGCGCATCTGTCCTTTGCCCTGCTCGCGGATGGCTTCTGGAGCGCGGTCGCTGCGCGCGCGCTGGCGGGAGTCGGCTGGGCGGGTACCTATATGACCGGACTGAAGCTGCTGGCCGACCGGGTCGAGGGCCGGCTGCTCGCGCGCGCCGTGGCCGGGCATGCGGCCGGCATTGGCATTGCCGGCGCTTTTTCCTTCGTGATCGCGGACCTGGTGCAGGGGGCCGCCGGATGGCAGGGCGCCTTCGCCGTCGGCGGCGGCTTCGCGGCGTGCGCCTGGATCGTCGTCGCCCTGTTTGCGCCGGCACGGCAGGCCGCGCCGCACGCCGCCGGGCCGTCGCACAGGCTGTTCGATTTCCGGCCCGTCTTCCGCAACCGCTCGGCCATGGCCTATGCGCTCGCCTACTGCTTCCACACCTGGGAGATGAATGCGCTGCGCGGCTGGGGCGTCGCCTTTCTCGCCTTCGTGGCCGTCAGCACGGGCGACGCGCATCCCTGGATCGCGCCGACGGTGGTGGTGACCGCGATGGGGCTGATCGGCACGGGCGCCAGCATCTTCGGCAACGAGATGTCGATCCGCTTCGGGCGCATGCGGCTGGTTCGAGTCGCCATCGCGGGCTCGGTGCTGGTCGGCGCGGTGATCGGTTTCCTCGGGCCGTCGTCCTATACGCTGGCTGCCGCGCTGGTGCTGGCCTACGGCTTCGTCATCTGGCTCGACTCCTCGTCGCTGACGGCGGGCACGGCGGGCAGCGCAGACCCGGCGCGCCGCGGCGCGACGCTGGCGGTGCATTCCATGCTGGGCTACGGCGGCGGCTTCGTCGGGCCGCTCGCCGTCGGCTGGACGCTCGACCTTGCGGGCGGCATGTCGCGTGTCGGGTGGGGCGCAGCCTATCTCACCATCGCGGTGCTGGTGTTGATTTCGCTCGTCGTCTTCACCGCCATGAAGCCGCGCGATATCGAGGGCGACCGCGGCCGCCCCTGAGGCTCAGTGTTCCGCCAGGCCCTCGACCAGCCTTTTCGCGCCCGCCAGGTCGTGGCCGTATAGAGTTAAGAGATCTGGCAGGAGCGGTACGGTTACTCGGCTGCCGACAGCCGGGCCGCCGGTTCGGCCGCGCTGCGGGCATAGAGCGCGCCGGCGAGCCAGCCGAGGCAGACCCAGAAGACCGCCGAGGTGGCGATCGACGCCGCCGCGAAGCGCGACGCCAGTTCCGGCGCCACCTGCGCACTGAGCTCCGCCGGATGCGGCGCGCCGACCAGATGCGGAAGCGCGATCGCCACGATCCCGGCGGCGGCGGCGAGGGGCTTCTTCGGGAACACCAGCAGCCACAGCCCGGAGGCCGTCGCGGCGGCGGCGAAAATCCACCAGGTCTGCCGTTCGACGAGGCCGGCCGCGCTCATCGCCGGCAGCTCGGGCGCGAGGCCGAGCGACGGGGCCAGCGTGAAGACGGCGAAGCCCGCGGTCCCCCAGAGCACGCCGGCCGGCCCGCTCGCCTTGCCCTTCGACAGCGCGAGGCAGGCGACAAGCAGGAAAGCGAAACCGATGCCTGCGATCACGTTGGCCAGGGCCGTGAAGAACAGGCGCTCCATCCCGTCCGACGGCGCCCAGCCTCCGTCCTCCGCGCCATGTGAATGCGCAGGCTCGTGTGCCGCGACGCCGGATGTATGCGTATGCGGCGTGGTAGACGCCGAGGCCAAAGCCGCGGCTTCGTATCGTTCCGCCTGCAGGATCAGCGGCGCGGTCGTGACCTGCTGAAGGCCGGTGATGGCCAGGCCGGCCAGCAGCCCTGCCAGCAACGCGCTCGCCAGGAAATGGCGGATCATCGGTTCTGCCTTAGTGGCAGGGGAAGGCGAATGAGTGGCGCGAATCATGCGCCGCATTGTGGATCGCCTCCGGATGGGCGAAGCCCACGCCATAGATAAGGAAAAGACCGAAAATCGCGCCGCAGACGGCGATCATCCGCTGCTGCGTGAGCGCCGCGGCGGGCGCGCGATCCGCCGTCGCCGAAAGGGCGTGCTTCTTCTCGGTCATAGGATTGATGCTCCTCTCGCCAATAGCGCCTGTCGATCCGTTCGCGCAGTATGCCTGACGCGTGCGTTCGGACAAAGCTCAGCAACATTGTATGGCAGGAGCCCGCCGTTCAGCGTTGGGCGGTGAGGCGTGCAGCGGTGGTGGTCACAGTGACCAATGCGGGGGACGGTCCCGCTGCCGGCCGTCTCCCCTAGCTTTTGCCGTCGGATGCCTCCGTCAACAGTTCCGTTGCATCGATGATCATGCGGGCGACCTCGGCGATCCGCATCGCCTGCTGCATCGCCCGGTCGCGCAGAAGCGCGTAGGCCGCGTCCTCATCGATCTGGCGCTGCTTCATGATGATGCCCTTGGCGCGCTCGATCAGCTTGCGCTCGCGCAGCGCGTTCGCGGCTTCGGCGACTTTGCCGCGCAGCGTCTCGGTCTGCGTGAAGTTGATGAAGGCGAGGTCGACCGCCGTCCGCACGCGGTTGCTGCTTAAACCCAGCACGATATAGGCGTTCACGCCGGCGGCGATGGCGCTCTGCATCGTCTCGGATCGGTCGTCCTCGGAAAACAGCACGACCGGGCGCCGGTCGGCGTTCTTCAGCTCGGCGATCTGTTCCAGCAACCGCCGGGACGGCTGGCCGGTGCTGATGACGATGGCGTCCGGCTTGTGCTGGCGCACGGCGTCGCCGAGCTTTGCGACGGTGTTCACGGCCGCGGCGATGCTGTAGCCGCCCTCGCGCAGCAGCTGCTTGAACATGGAGCGGCGGTCGCCGTCCTCGTCGATCAGCAACAAGGTCGTGCCGGTCGGCATGTTCAGATTCACGCGCATGCGCCGGTCCCTCTCCGACATGGCCGGTTCCGACATGGACAACTCAAGTATCGTGCCAGCCGGACGGGGTCTGCCGCCCTCGGAAAAACTGTCCGTTTCTCAGTCACCTGGGAGAAAATTGACCATTCTTGCGGCGAATTGGCCTGCGCGATTGCACGAAATTCGAGCAAGATGGGACGGTGGCGCCCGGTCTTTCGGCATGACGCCATAGCTGCTCCACCGTCCGTCGCATGGTCCATGCCGCCGGGGCGGGCGCGAATATATTGCCTGACGGATCAAGGCGCTCTTGTGGGCGGGCGTAGTTTTGCTAAGTTACGTCGTTTTGCGCGGTGCGGCGGGGCGACTCGCCGGAAAATAAGCAAAGATACGCCGCGGCGGAGATAGGCGAGGAACCGAGTTGAACAGGAACGACGATGGCGGTGCCACCGCGAGAAAGGCTGCCGAGCTGCGGGGTCTCTACGACCCCCGGTACGAGCACGATGCCTGCGGTGTCGGCTTCATCGCCAATATCAAGGGGCGGAAGAGCCACGCCGTCATCGAGGACGGCCTGCGAATTCTGGCCAACCTGACCCATCGGGGCGCGGTCGGCGCCGATCCGAAGGCCGGCGATGGGGCCGGCATCCTGATCCAGATTCCCGATGCGTTCTTCCGCGCGGAGTGCCGTGCCCTCGGCTTCGAGCTGCCGGCGGTCGGCGACTACGGCATCGGCATGATGTTCCTGCCGCGGGATGCGGCCGTACGCGCCCGCTGCGAGGCGGTCTTCGAGAAATATGCGACGGCGGAGGGGCAGACGATCCTCGGCTGGCGCGACGTCCCGGTCGACGATTCCGATCTCGGGGAGTCGGTGAAGGGGGCGGAGCCGGCCATTCGACAGGTTTTCATCGGGCGCGGCGGCAACTGCCTGGATGTCGATTCCTTCGAACGCAAGCTCATCGTCATCCGCAAGCAGGCGGCGATCGAGATCCTGGCTTCGAGCGACGAAAATGCCGACTACTACATCGCCTCGCTGTCGGCGCGGACCATCGTCTACAAGGGCATGCTGCTGGCGCACCAGGTCGGCATGTTCTATCGCGACCTGGTGGACCCGCGGGTCGTTTCGGCGCTGGCGCTGGTCCACCAGCGCTTCTCGACCAATACCTTCCCGACCTGGAAGCTGGCACATCCGTATCGGATGATCGCGCATAACGGCGAGATCAATACGTTGCGCGGCAACCTCAACTGGATGAACGCGCGGCGTCATTCGATGAAATCGGAGCTGTTCGGCGCCGACCTCGACAAGGTCTGGCCGCTGATCCCGGAAGGCCAGTCGGATTCCGCCTGCTTCGACAACGCGCTGGAGCTGCTGGTGCTGGGCGGCTACAGCCTCGCGCATGCAATGATGCTGCTGATCCCGGAGGCCTGGTACGGCAATGCGCTGATGGACCCGCAGCGCCGCGCTTTCTACGAGTACCACGCGGCCCTGATGGAGCCGTGGGACGGGCCCGCGGCGGTCGCCTTCACCGACGGCCGGCAGATCGGTGCGACGCTCGACCGCAACGGCCTGCGCCCGGCGCGCTATCTCATCACCGACGACGACACCGTAATCATGGCGTCCGAGATGGGCGTGCTGCCGGTTCCGGAAGCGCGGATCGTCGAGAAATGGCGGCTCCAGCCGGGCCGCATGCTGCTGATCGACCTGGAGCAGGGCCGCATCATCGGCGACGAGGAGATCAAGACCGAGCTGGCGTCCGCCAAGCCCTATCAGGCCTGGCTCGCCCGCACGCAGATCCAGCTCGAGGACCTGCCGGCGGTGCGGCGTGGCGCGCGCCGGCCCAATGCGCCGACGCTGCTCGACCGCCAGCAGGCCTTCGGCTACACCCAGGAGGATATCAAGCTCCTCATGGCGCCGATGGCCGAAACCGGCCAGGAGGCGGTCGGCTCGATGGGCACCGACACGCCGATCGCCGTGCTGTCGCGGCGGCCGAAGCTGCTCTACGCCTATTTCAAGCAGCTCTTTGCCCAGGTCACCAACCCGCCGATCGACCCGATCCGCGAGGAACTGGTGATGTCGCTGGTCTCGATGATCGGTCCTCATCCCAATCTGCTCGGTCTTGCCGACGGCGGCACGCACCACCGCCTCGAGGTCAGCCAGCCTATCCTCACCGACGAGGACCTGGAGAAGATCCGGGCGATCGGCAAGCTTTCCGGCAGGGCATTCCGGACACGGACGCTCGATCTCACCTATCCGGTGGAGCACGGCGCGGACGGCATGAAGGATGCCTTGTCCGGACTTTGCGGCGAGGCGGAAGCAGCCTGCCGCGACGGCTACAACATCGTTATCCTGAGCGACCGCGCGGTCAGCGTCGGGCGCATCGCGATCCCAGCGCTGCTGGCAACATCGACGGTGCATCATCACCTGATCCGGACGGGGCTGCGCACCAGCCTCGGCCTCGTCGTCGAGACCGGCGAGGCGCGGGAAGTGCATCACTTCTGCCTGCTCGGCGGCTACGGCGCTGAGGCGATCAACCCCTATCTCGCTTTTGAGACGCTGGCGACGTTGTGCGAGGAGATGCCGCACGACCTCAGCGTCGATGAGGCGCAGAAGCGCTACATCAAGGCGGTCGACAAGGGCATCCTCAAGGTGATGTCCAAGATGGGCATCTCAACCTTCCAATCCTATTGCGGGGCGCAGATCTTCGACGCCGTCGGTTTGCAGAGCAGCTTCGTCGACGCGCATTTTTTCGGTACGCACACGGCGATCGAGGGCATCGGCCTTGCCGAGATCGCCGAGGAGACGGTGGCGCGCCATCGCCAGGCGTTCGGCGGCGACCTCGTCTACCGGCGTTTCCTCGACGCCGGCGGCGACTATGCTTTCCGGGTCCGGGGCGAGGAGCACAATTGGACCCCCGACACCATCGCCGGCCTGCAGCACGCGGTGCGCAGCAATGCGCAGGATAAATACGACGCCTATTCGCGGATGATCAACGATCAGACCCGGCGGGCGCTGACGATCCGCGGCCTGTTCGAGCTCATGCCGGCGGCCGAGCCCGTTCCGATCGAGGACGTCGAGCCGGCGAGCGAGATCGTCAAGCGCTTCGCGACGGGTGCGATGTCGTTCGGCTCCATCTCGCGCGAGGCGCACACCACGCTGGCGGTCGCGATGAACCGCATCGGCGGCAAGTCGAACACCGGCGAGGGCGGCGAGGAGTCCGACCGCTATGTGCCACTGCCGAACGGCGATTCCCAGCGCTCGGCGATCAAGCAGGTGGCGTCGGGGCGGTTCGGGGTGACGGCCGAATACCTCGTCAACTCGGACATGATGCAGATCAAGATGGCGCAAGGCGCCAAGCCCGGCGAGGGCGGCCAGCTTCCCGGCCACAAGGTCGACGCCGTGATCGCCAAGGTGCGCCATTCGACGCCGGGCGTCGGCCTGATCTCGCCGCCGCCGCATCACGACATCTATTCCATCGAGGACCTCGCGCAGCTCATCTACGACCTGAAGAACGTCAACCCGGCGGGTGACGTCAGCGTCAAGCTGGTCTCCGAAGTCGGCGTCGGCACCGTGGCGGCAGGTGTCGCCAAGGCCAAGGCCGACCATGTCACCATCGCCGGCTTCGAGGGCGGCACGGGCGCGAGCCCGCTGACCTCGATCCTGCATGCGGGCTCTCCCTGGGAGATCGGTCTCGCCGAGACGCACCAGACACTGGTGCTGAACAAGCTGCGCGGGCGCATCTCGGTCCAGGTCGACGGCGGGCTGCGCACCGGGCGGGACGTCGTCGTCGGCGCGCTGCTCGGCGCCGACGAGTTCGGCTTCGCCACGGCGCCGCTGATCGCGTCGGGCTGTATCATGATGCGCAAATGCCATCTCAACACCTGCCCGGTCGGTATCGCGACCCAGGACCCCGAGCTGCGCCGCCGCTTCACCGGCAAGCCGGAGCACGTCATCAATTTCTTCTTCTTCGTCGCGGAAGAGGTGCGGGCGCTGATGGCGATGCTGGGCTTCCGCCGCTTCGCCGACATGATCGGCCGCTCGGACCGGCTGGAGCAGAGCCAGGCGATCGAGCATTACAAGTCAAGAGGGCTCGATTTCTCGCGCGTGCTGCACAAGCCGGAGATGGGCCCCGACGTCGCTATCCGCAACAGCGAGCGGCAGGATCACGATATCCACCATGTGCTCGACCGCCGGCTGATCGCGCAGGCGGCGCCGGCGCTCAGCGACGGCACGCCGGTGACGATCGCGGCCAAGATTCGCAACTCGGACCGCACCGCCGGCGCCATGCTGTCGGGCGTGGTGGCGAAGCGCCACGGTCATGCCGGCCTGCCGCCGGACACCATCAGCGTGAGCCTGACAGGGACGGCGGGGCAGAGCTTCGGCGCGTTTCTGGCGCACGGCGTCTCCTTCGACCTGGTCGGCGAGGCCAACGACTATGTCGGCAAGGGGCTGAGCGGCGGCCGGCTCGTCGTGCGCCCGCCCGAGGACAGCAAGATCGTGCCGGAGAAGAGCATCATCGTCGGCAACACCGTGCTGTACGGCGCGATCGCGGGCGAATGCTATTTCCGCGGCGTCGCCGGCGAGCGCTTCGCCGTGCGCAACTCGGGCGCGCTTGCGGTCGTCGAAGGCGTCGGCGACCACGGCTGCGAGTACATGACCGGCGGCATCGTCGTCGTGCTGGGCGACGTCGGGCGAAACTTCGCGGCCGGCATGAGCGGCGGCATCGCCTATGTGCTGGACGAGTCCGGCGACTTCGAGCGGCGCTGCAACATGGCGATGGTCGAGCTGGAGCCGGTGGGCGCGGAGGACGACATCCTCGAGCGCTTCAAGCACCAGGGCGGCGACCTGGAAGGGCACGGCCTCGTCGACGTCATGCGCGACATGTCGCGGCACGACGAGGAACGGCTCTACCGGCTGATCGTCAACCACGGCCGCTACACGAACTCGGCGCGCGCTGCAGCGATCCTCGAGAACTGGGAGGCGTACCGCCCGCGCTTCGTCAAAGTGATGCCGGTCGACTACCGCCGCGCGCTCGAGGAGATGGAAGCCGTGCAGCGCCTGCCGGACGACCCCGGCGGCGTGGCTGAGGTCGCCTGACATGGGCAAGATCACCGGGTTCCTGGAGATCGGCCGCCACGACCGCGGCTACCAGCCGGCGGGCGACCGGGTGCGGCATTTCCGCGAGTTCGTCATTCCGATGGACCATAAGTCCGTTTCGCAGCAGGGCGCGCGCTGCATGGACTGCGGCATCCCCTTCTGCCATCAGGGCTGTCCGGTCAACAACCTC
>Ga0299914_10004384_pt1 | contig 10161 bp, 8 predicted proteins | sample RVTome_10_FD_201361 | JGI IMG/M metagenome (GOLD analysis project Ga0299914, IMG submission 201361) | Soil microbial communities from uranium-contaminated site in the Upper Colorado River Basin, Wyoming, United States - RVT153D57 (version 2) ... | reverse complement strand
CAGCACCAGGGAGAGGTAAGCCCCGAAATCACTCAGAGGCTCATTGATCTGGTCCACGAATATGTCGCAACATTGCCCCGCGAAGAAGCAGCAGCAATAGAGCAACAGATGATGCAAGAAGCAGCAAGACTAGGGCCCCAACAACAACAAAGAACCGTAGATGATGGCTATACCTATCCTAAGAACGCAACCGAGGAAGAGAAGGCACGCATAGATTCACAAGAGCGCTATGCGTGGGAGCAGGCTGGCCGACCTGGAGAAGAGGCAGCAGCAAATCCGTATTGCGATCTACTATCTAGCACCCAAAGGCAAAACGTGACATGTCATGATAGAAGGGACGTAAGTGATGTTACTGGACTATACACCTGCAATGACGGTACGCATGAGGAAGACTGGAGAGATTGCAAAGACGTGTCAGGTTATGACTATGCAGGCGAATCCGTTACATTTGAGACACTCCTAAACCTAATGCCGACAACATTGCTCAACATTACTAACATAAAGCCAAACATTACTGTAAATACCAACTCAACTGAACTCAGTTGCTCTAATCCACTTCACCTGGATTCAGGAGAACCGTTCTGCCCTGACTATCTTTAGTATCTATGGCACTAGTGATGAACCAATCCCATAGTTCCCTTTTCATTTTTCATTTTTCTATTTTTCTCCAGCGTTCTTATTTGAGTGCCAGAGTTACGATTTTCATTCTAAAGACCACGATGAATAATGCACTCATTTCTAGTAGTTATAGTTTCATCGCGGCCAGATAATAACCACTGACATTCGTGGATAATGAAAAAAATAGAGGCAGAGATTAGTTTTATCGTTCTATTATCTTTCTACGGTACCACCTGTATCCGATGTAATGAATCTATGGCTCTAACACTGACCATTGGATTTTCTTGCTTATTTGCCATTGCTATATCCCACAACTCCCTCTGAAACGCTATCATCTCTTCATACAACTGTCTGAATTCGCTTAAGAATTCATTATGATCATCACGTAGACGCAACACCCAATCCCTTGCTTCTGACTTAAGTTGTTTTTTGATTTTGAAGAACGCTGTTTTGGAGAGGTTATGCCCTGTTTTCGACTTTACATATTCAATACATTCACGCCAATTATATCTAAGGATGATAGCATGAGAAGCAGCATAACGTATTTCCCTTCCTTCATCGCGTGTGTAAATTGGCAACTATATACTTAGATAAAATGAACAGATATTACACTTTAGGTTCGTGCGTCCCAGTTTCATCTTCGGAAGCATGTCATGTAGCTGTTCCTTTGTAAGTGCTGAATTATGTGAAACTAAGGAATTTGGCGTAAAGCTATCGTATAAAATGAACCAGAGTATTTTCTGAATAACTGAATAATCATTGTCTTCATAGATGCGATAAAGAGGGGGATGGAATAGGATGTGAGAGTTAATATTCGAAGTGTCAAAATAGACGAATATTTATTTTATAACATCCGTTCTTGATGAAGGGTATATTTGATAATTTGATAGAGATCGCTTGTATACTATTCATCAAATATTTTGGTATGCCAATTTCCAGAGATTCCTTAGGCGCTTCTTCGTGATAAGTGAGTGGTATTGAATATCTGTTAAAAAATATGGGTGGCATACCCAGTCTACACTACTCCCTCAGGTCGTATCTAGATTTCAGGGTTCCATCAGTAACTTTTGTCAGCAATTGTTCATCGAACCATCTTTCTCCAATCCATTCTGCAACATCATCAGTTAGGTCTATCACTATCTGATTGTCATCTATCCCATTAGCTGGTTCCTGAGCATTTTAGTTCAAATGCTTTCTCCTCTATATCACATACTTTTTTTGCTTCAGTAATGTTGCTCGTGCCCTTATGCCAACTCTATTATACTGTATTTTCTATCGGCTCCGTCTTTCTTGATATAGAAGTGGTCGATTTGTCCACCTGCTATGACTGTTGCCAGTTCACGGGCTATGATAAATCCAAATTCCTCTGTCCATTCTCCGTGCTCTTCATCTTTTCCTGACATTGTAGCCACAATATCAGTAAGTAGTTCCCTATCTACAAGTGGCAATTTTGTGGTTGTAATAGACATACCCAGTCACCTATACTGGATATGCGTTGTAGCGTGTGTTTGTTCCCATTCCGTGCCTTACGATTTCTTGTAAGGTCTTTCCTTTGCCTAGATTGTATTCAACCTGTTGGGCTAAAGTCTTTGGAGTATCCAATTTCTTTTCCCCAGCATCTGGATCATCTGGCATCTGAACCATATACTCAACCTTCTGACTCACTGTTACCTGTCCTGTAGACTTGTCCGTAAATTCTCTTTGAACCAGTTGTCTTTTGGACTTGTCTGTGGAGAACTGATACGTTATAGTTCCTCCATCTCTATCCGGAAGTCTTGCAAAGTCACCCGTTGAACTTACGAATCGGTCTACTTCATCCTTTTTTTCATTTGGGTATTGATTCCCGTTTCCGTTTTCATTTTTATTATTTGACATATTTTGTCAACTATACTAATGTATGATAGGTATATAATATGTTGTATGACACTATATTATACTGTATCTCTATACTTTACAGTTGAGTAAAGTATGCGTAAAGCGAAATTGCGGAAAAAATTATAGAAATGAGTTTAGTGTCTGAATATGGTAGGGAGTTTCCTTCTGGATTGAACTACCAGTGGTTGCATCTGCATTTTTCAGATAGATGTGGATCGCTCTTGCTTCTTGATTTGGAATAATACTAAGAACAAACCAACCAATCCTAGTTGTTCCTTCTGGGTGCCATTGTAGATTTACATCACCTAGAAGTAGGAACATCAATCCTCCAGGTTTTGTTACTTTAGCACCTTCTGTCAGCAATTTTGACCATGAAGGTAAATGCGTGCCATACATTTTCTCCGCAGTCTGTTCATTGTATGGAGGATCTGAATACCATCTATCAAATCGATTATCCCATTCTTTGGGTAGGAATTGACCATCTCCAATATGAGTTGGATGTCTTTCTGGATTAATGTCAACAGTTACCAAATTTTGTTTATTCCTAATCCATCCAGAACAAACTTCTATCTGCTCCCCCGATGAGATGACCATTCCAAAAATCTCTTCCAACATTTTCTTGTATCGAAATGGATACTGTCCATTCTTTCGTCCAAGCATTCGGATCTGACCGGAAACATATTGTGGACTATCGCTACTGACAAAGATAGTTCCTGTAGCATCGTTTAGAACAAACACATTATACCTTGGATTAGTAAAATCTGGTTTTTTCTTGATTATTCTGTCAGAGATTAGGTCTACCAACTATTGGGTTAGATATTTGTCCAGATCCGTCCAACTCGTCCAACTAAAATCGAATTTCTCCGTTAAAGTTTTTGTCAGAAATATATCTAAAATGAGCGTGAAAAAGTAGTCATAGAATAAATAAGTTGTAAAAACCTCTTGGACGGGACGAGTTGGACGGATAGAAGGAATATTTCTCAACAAAGTTATTGAAAATTATTTCATGCCTTCTCTTTCATTTTCCGAAAGATTGCCTATCCCCAGAACTTCTTGAGCTTTGTCATCGATAGCTTTCCAATCCATTAATCTTAAACCATACCATATGTAGTGTCTTTTGCCCTCAGAATCCATTTTTGGATCCTTGAAATAGTTCAGCCCTTTACTCCTCAACTTTCTACTAAGTCCTTGTTCAGAACCCACTAGTCCATGAACCTTGCAGAATAATCTGAATGATTCATAGACCTCATCTTTTGTTACCAGGTCATCAGGATTTCCTGTTTTAGTAAGCGCTTTGATATAGAATAGTTCTGTAGGATCTATATTTCCAAGATACTTTTCGTAAGTATTTTCCATTGTTTTAGCATTAGTAGGTCTAATTCCATTTTTCAATACTCTTGGAAGTCTACTCAAAACTACACAGAGTAATCCAACAAGCTCATCCTGAGTTATCAGCTTCTCTAAAAGATTAGGGTCTTCAGCTGCACCAAAGAATTGCCGGTTGAAATTTACAATCACAAGTCGTCTAAAGAAAGCATCTGTGGCGTCCGATGTCTTTGGCATTTCATTACATGAGAATATTAGTTTTGCACAGTTCCTAAACTTGAAGGGATTCTTGAACTTATTCTCAGCAGGAAGCTCATCATTTCCAGTGAGCTTCTTCAATATCCCAGTGTTCTTCAACAAGTCACCTGATAGATCAGCATCAACATTTGCCAATTTTTGAAATAGCCCAGCCACAGCGAATCGTTCCTCCAACAATCTCTGAAGACTTTCACCAGAGACATTATGCCCTCCCAAAAATGCTTCGATGAGATTGATTAGTGAGCTCTTTCCGTTTTGTCCTGCCCCATTGAAAAGCATCCATATATTGAACTTGTAGCTACGCCAAAGACAATATGCAATAAAATCCAAAACTATTTCAACATCTTCCGGAGACATTATTTCGTAAAGGAATTTCATTATCTTTGGGCATGGACCCCCGGCAGCGACTCCTAAGACCGCACACTCTACCAAGCTAGTTTTTCTGGTTTCTGGTCTATCATCAAAATTAACCGGTATGTATGTAGTGCACATGAACTCAGGATCAAAAGGCCTAGTCTCTCCGGTTAAGAGATTGACCATGCAATTTTGTGTAGCTATCCATTCAATATCTGGGTCAAAATCAATTCTGTTAATGTATGTTCGACGTTGAATATGTCCAAAATATTCGCTTACGTCATGGTTTGTAAGTGGAATGGAGAAAGGATCGGTAGGGTCATCATATCCAAATTTATCTTCAAGTATGGATTTTATGATAGGTTCAGAATTTGGAACGAAAATTCCTTTTTGTTTGTCATAGTAATAGATTTCGTCCGTATCTTTCATTGTCTTCAAATTCATGTCGCAAATTAATCCATCAACAAAGTCTTGCCTCTTTTTCAGCTTCTCTCTTTTGATCCGTTCTTTTTCAAGTCTTTTAGTTTCCTTTGTTTCCTTCCCCTGAGCCTGTTCGTCTTGTCCTATGAAATGTTCAACGTTTGTCTTAAGAAAATGAGTTGCATCCTTCCATTGCTTTTGAAACTCTCTTTCCTCCAATGGTGGCTTGCAATGAATATTATTCCACTGTCTAGCCATTTGCATAATCTCATCCTCAGATAAGATTGACTTGTTTCTGGAGATAAGTGACTCTATAACTCTGAGAAGCGGTTGATGTCTGTTATGGCCTTCATATACAATGAAATCATCTTTGAAAAGATCTTGAATCGAAATTTGATTTCCGCTTTCGTCTTCATGGATTAATCCATATCTCTTGCATATTTCGGCTATGTGCTCCTGCATTTCATTTATCGCTGCATCATTGTCAAGCTTGATTATGTCGTAAGATCCCAAAATTTTTCTGAAAATATTTTCCTTGTTGATCGAAGGCGCTGGATACATCAAGAACTTCGATGAAGCCTTTACTTCGAATGTTGGGAGTTTTGTTGGATCGATATCTTTACCGGCTTTATCACTAATCTTATCCTTTAATTGCCGACCAACAGTATAGACGTAGAAATGCAATCGGTCTTTGCCGTTTTCATGTTGTTCGACAATAGTTAGTCTGCTAAGTTGTTCAATGGTTCTAGAGCGTCCATTTATCGTCAATAACTCATCAATAGCTAATTGGTTATCTGCATCAATGCCAGCCAGAAAATAACCTTGGAGATCTTCTCTATGCCAGACTTTGCCCATGATTAAGGCTAATCCGGCAATGAATCGACCTTCTTCCTTCCATTGCTCATGAACATCTTCGGGTATCGGATCATCCTGATAATCCTTCCATGTTATTGCCGGTTTTTTACCGATACTGAAGGCAGGGATTACATTTACACCGACGTAATGTCTCCAATAGTCAACCCATGCATTACAAAGTTGTTTCAGTGTAATTTCATGTCTACTAAATCTGTCAATGCATTCTCTAACACATTCTAAATAATATTGAGGAGATTTGTTATTGTTTGTCAAAGCGATTGAGGTAAGGGTTTGTCCTACTTGCTGACTCTAAGTGATCCAAAATACACGTATGGACATCCCTCCTTTGAACAATGCCCTTCTATAGGGTCATCGTTCCGTATTAGATCAGCTAAGTGATGGAAGCATTCGCAATACGCAGACTTACCGCACCAAAGCCAACCTTCATCGTCAGCTATAAAGTCCTCGACTAGTTCCCGTTTGCCTATATGCAAGTTTCGGAAATGATGGTTTGTCCTTGACCGTGGACTCAAGTTCTCAGAGTTCGAAGACTAGTAACATTGATGGAAATGGAGAGCTATTCTTGGTATTACGAATTTTTAGCCTGCTTTTAATGAATACGATTCGGCAATATCCTGCATCAATGGCTGGAATGACTATATCACGAGACCACTTGCTATCTCTCCTGGAAGCTATCAACATCACTATGACTAACTCTGGATTCTTAAACTCATTATGAATTCTAAATTCTATGTCAGCTTTAGCTACCCATTTCCCTACTTGAGAATATGGAGGATTGATAAATGTATTCAATGCAGGCCATGGTTGCTTGTGTCCGTCTTCAGCTGGAGTGAGAAGGCGGATGCATCCAGATACTTACGAGGAGAGGTTGCTGGATCAAACTCGAATTTGAATTCCCAATTCAATCTATCGTACAGCCATTGTGGAGTAATGTATTCCTCGGAGTTGTGGGAGTAGACGACAGAGGATACCCTCTGATCTGACTACGTGTATTCCCTGAGACAATAGCGGAAGTTGGGATCTGGGTTGTGTTTTGGCGCGTAATTTCGGAACTGTGTGCAGAAAAAATCCACAGTTAGTGCGTTCTTGTTGATTATCCTTGTGTCTTAGATTTGAATGGAAACAGTATGTGCAGTCATCAAGACTTACTTTCGGTCTTGACGACGATAATCCGGATCTATTTGTATCCAAACTTAGATGAGATTTTTAGACCTAGCACAGACAGTGTGGTAGTATTTGCTACTTTGGTTTGAACGCTTTCTGACACATTCATCCCCAAGCTCAATCAGAGAATTACAGCTGTAACATGGAAGTCCTTGGAGATAGTCTGTATCATCAGTCATGTCAGCCATCAGATGTTGATAGACGCAACCAGTTGCGTTAGGATAATCTACCACGAATTGTTTCGAATATTTGATCATTAATGAAGCAATTTGTCGTGACATGACAACTCTAGCCACGCCACCGACTTTCGTTTTGGTTCTGGTATTAAGGATTAGCTCTGACAACAGTTAGATAATGTGGATTTTCTCCTCACATGCAAGGTGATAGTATCCCCGTGTGCTTCTTCCCCGATGTTTGAAATAGCAAATTTCTCCAAGTAGAATCAACTCACGACAGTGATAGCATGGAAGACCAGATAGGTGACCTTCATATGCAATAATATTTGGCTGCTGTATCCATTGTCCTGATTCTGAATCCCTCTTCTCTGATAACCTTGTTGTCCATTATCAAGCGCTTGACGATTAACATGGTGAGCTTGACTGGCCTCCACGCCAATTGTGATCATAGTGGTGATATGTTGGCAGGATAAGTTTCTGCTCTTGTAGAGATGTGAGAACCAACTTTGCTTTGATTATATTCCTTCAGACGTGAGAAACTCAGAAAATAATTCAAAGGCCTTACCCTCTGAATGATTCTCCTTTACTTCTCCCATGCGCATATTCCATGAAAATATAGTCACGAATAATCTGTCCTCATCACTCAGAGATTTTGAATATGCTTCTCTTTCATTCTGGGCACTGCTGAACCCCAATATTCATCAGAAATCTATCTTGCTTAGCTTTCTCATTTTTGAAGAATTCGATGAGTCTTTTCATTTGTCCTGTATTTTCATTCCACATTCCACATGTTCTGCGGAAATAATCGAAATCATCTTCTCCATCTAGATCAAGTCCTGTTACTTTGCATAGTAATCTCTTTTGATCATGTGACCACTCACCCAAACTTAACACTGATGGTTCTGGAAATCTACATACCGGACAATAGGAGAGGAGATAATGATCAGCTTGCTCTGTATCTCCATGGAATATCTTTCTGGGATAGAACTGTAGAAATCGATCTTCAAGCATCAATTTCTCTAATTCTCTATCCTGTCTTCGTTTCTCTTGCCTATTCAAGTATCTTTGATAATATGATCTGCAATCGCAGAATCATAGATTTCTTCAAGTAACTTATCGTGTTGTCTGTCTCCAAGGTGTTTTTTCACCCAACGAAGCTGATGCTTCTGAGTTTTACTCAAGAATTCATTCTTACGTAGGATGAAGATTGCGGGATGTCCTCCAAATTCTACTGTCATCTCGGATATAGGCACATGGAGAGTCTTCGCAAATCCTTTTACCGTATAAGTTCCGTCAACGTTACAGTTTAGGATACTATACGGCTGGGACAAATCAACCGGGTAGGTCAACATCTGTTGTTCCTTTGTCAGAATTGCCTGCACCCGTGCCCGTGCCGGTATCTTTGTCTCTAATCCCGAAAGCGTCAAGAGGCATTTGCCCCTCAACCCGTGTTTGGAGAGTTTGAACTGCCAATAGCAGCTTCAACATGACCTTGTTCTGACTGTCCATCTTCTCATCCATTTTCTGGATTGTATAGCTCATTCCCATGAGGTCAACGAGGTCAGATCTACCTGACCCTGAACCAGAACCTCCGCCTGCATTGTAAGGATTGTTCGGACAGTTATGTGGTGTATCCTCATCCTCTTCAAGTGGAATGTATTTGTCACTCTTCTCACTCTTCCAGGCTGAATCGAAGCGGATTGGTTGTCCGCACCACTTACACGCGGGCATTCAGAAGCCCTCCCTGTTGTTTTCTATACTCCTTCTCAATTGCAAATTGATCAGAGTATTGGTAGGCATCCATATCCCAGAGTTTGAGATATAAGCCGCACTTTTTACACCAATAGATTGTCTGCATTGGTCCAGCTAAATGTGTAGGGCGTTGTTCTTCTGTCGGACACTTACACAGAGGCCACACGCCTGAAATTTGGTGCTTTGGCTTGTCGATATATGGCAGGGTGTCAGAATCAGAATCAGTGTCAGACATCTTGTAGTATCTCCTTACAACAGGAACACTTCTCTGAATGTTCCTTCAAACGCAACAAAATCTTCTTAACCCTTGTTGCCGTGTCCAATGTTGGGGATGGTTCGGTATTGCTCCAGTATGACTGTCCAGGATTACTTGGCAATTACCACTTCCCCCCTGACGGATTTTTTTGGGCTAAAACCCAGACGACGTTCTAGGTCTTCCTCTTCTATATCCTCAATCCCTGCGGATTTGAGAACCTTTTCCAGGGTGATAGAGATGTATCTGTTGTTGTCCTGGACTGTCTTCAAAATGAGTCCATTCTTCTGCGCTTCTGAGACCCAGACGCTGGAGTATGGCCTTGTTGGAATTAGGTTGTTCCTATTCAAAATAAGGATCCCTTATTCTTACCCAGTGATCCTATATAACATATATCATAAAGCATCCATACAAGCAGTCAACAGCTGTCAACGAGTTATGACTGGTTATGTAACTAAGGTTTAGTTTGACTAATGTTATACTACACTATTATATGAGCAATTTCCCCATAAACTTCTACGTAATAAATATACCATACCTTTATATCAGTTATCCTATGAATCACTAAGTGCGAAGTGATGAATCGCAAATGAAAAGATATGGACATGGAATAAAATTTAGCAAGAACAACAGGGAGGCATTCCTAGTGAACGACAGTCTTGGTAGTCGTGTTGTGACAACAGCAAGCAATCGTGAGAGCGGCAACTCAAGCAACCGTGTGAGAGGCAATTTTTACCGATGCCTGTGAAGCAGGGCGGAAGACTCGTAGAACTAAACCCAGAAGTCGTCAAAGTATTCGACAAGTATCTTGCAGATGGTAGAAGGTCAGAGCCAGACTTCACCAAACTGATTAATGCAATACTTGAGGATATTATTGCCAAAGAGGACTTCTTGACGCAGTATCTACCAGACCTAGAAGTAATCACTACAAAAGACAATTCCGTATACATTCAGAATAAAAACACAAGGAAAGTCTTTGAAGTAACTCTCAATGATAAGGTAAGATGCTTTGAGGACAATAGTGATCAATGTGAGCATGCAAGGTATGCAATGGCAATTACGGAATTCGGAAAGATAGTAAGGTTCCGG
>Ga0299914_10004382_pt1 | contig 10166 bp, 8 predicted proteins | sample RVTome_10_FD_201361 | JGI IMG/M metagenome (GOLD analysis project Ga0299914, IMG submission 201361) | Soil microbial communities from uranium-contaminated site in the Upper Colorado River Basin, Wyoming, United States - RVT153D57 (version 2) ... | reverse complement strand
GTCGCCGAAGTCGAAGAAGCCGCCGTCCACGGGTGCATCCAACGCCACCTCCGGCGCGGTGTTCCCCACGGTTATCTGCACGGTTCGCGAGGCCGTGGAGCCATCCTCAGCCGTCACCGTCAGCCGCGCCGCGTATTGCCCCGCCTCCGTGTAGGTGTGGGTGGGATTGGGAGCCGTGGATTCATTGCCGTCGCCGAACGCCCAGTGATAGGTGACGGGCAGGCCGCTCGGATGCCCCGATCCCTCGCTGGAGAAGCTCACCTCGAGCGGCACCGAGCCGGACACCGGTTCCCCGCTGGCCCGCGCGATCGGACGCGTGCCCACGCCCCCGTACTCGATCCGGTAGATGCCCGAGTCGGCGTTGTTGCCTCCGAACCCGGTTCCCCACTCGATCACGTAGAGGGCGCCGTCGGGGCCGAACATCATGTCCATCGGGCGCACGAACTCGAAGTCGGTCAGCAGCGGGTTGATCTCGTACACGTCATCGCCGTCGAGCCGGAACTCCCAGATGTCGTTCTCGAACGGACGGGTGTACGCGTCGAGCGGGCCGGTCCACTCGTAGAACAGGGCCGCGCCGTCGTAGTAGTGCGGCCACTTGACCTCGGAATCCAGGTTCTCGTCGTAGCGATACATCGGCCCGGCCATCGGGCCGCCACCGGTGCCCATCTCGGGTGCGTTCGTCCCTGATGCCAGCCGGCCGTAGTAGATGTCCGGCTCGACGACGGGCGGCAGCGCCATCAGGCCGGTGTTGTTGGGAGAGTCGTTGACGGGGTTGGCGCAGTCGAACGCCGGGCCCGCCGTCTGCGTGGCGAAGTCCCAATCGCGGTAGGCCTCCCCGCCATGGCAGTAGGGCCAGCCGTAGTTGCCCGCCGCGGTGATGTAGTTCCACTCGACCCGACCCTCGGGACCGCGATCGGGATCGGGGTCGTTGGCGTCGGGCCCGTAGTCGCCCACGAGCAGCGCGCCGGTGGCGGGGTCGATCTCGATCCGGAACGGGTTGCGGAAGCCCATCGCGAAGATCTCCGGCCGGGCCAGCGCCGTGGCGGCGAACAGGTTGCCCTCGGGGATCGTGTACGTGCCGTCGGCCTCGGGGCGGATGCGCAGGACCTTCCCACGGAGGTCGTTGGTGTTCGCCGAGCTGCGCTGGGCATCGAAGATCGAGCGGCCCGGTCGCTCGTCGATCGGCACGTAGCCCTCGGACTGGAACGGGTTCGTGTCGTCGCCGGTCGAGATGTAGAGATTGCCCTCCGAGTCGAAGTCCAGCGAGCCCGCGGCGTGGCCGGACTCCTCCCGGTCCACGGGAACCTCGAGCATCACGACCTCGCTGGACATGTCCAGCGTGTTGCCGGTGACGGTGAAGCGCGAGAGGCGCTGCTCGGCCTCGGCCCCGGCCGGCGAGTAGTAGAGGTAGATCCAGTTGTTCGTCGCGAAGTTCGGGTCGAGGGCGATCCCGAGGAGGCCGTCCTCTCGCTGGAGGTAGACGTCGAGCGTGCCGAGCACCGTCGTCTGGCTCGTCTCGGGATCGATCATGCGGACGTCCCCGGCGCGCTCGATGTAGAAGACGCGGCCGTCCGCGGCCACGTCGAGTCCGAACGGATTCGACGTGCCGGTGTCGAGCGGCACCTTGTCGAAGCTGCCCCAGGCGGTCCCGCCGCAGTCCGAGGCAACGACGCCGGCTGCCGTCTCGATGCCGCCCAGAAGGTGCTGAAGGAAGTCGGGCTCCGAGTAGCTCTCGATCGTGTGCCCCAGGGCGGTGTACCACGAGCGCCCGCCGTCGTATGCCTGACACCAGGCGACCGGGTGATCGAGGCCCATCGGGTGCGCCTCGGGGTCGTAGGTCGACTCGTCGATCGACGCGAGCACGTGCACATCGCCCCGGGGGTTGCTGCGGAAGCTGTACCACTCGTCGTGGCGCTCCCAGAGGGCGGGGAGATGGGCGGTCGAGGGGTGGACCCGGTCGGCGACCTTGATCGTCGCGTCCTGATTGCGCGGATGCCCGCTGAAGTACGCCCCTATCAGGCCTCCGTACCACGGCCAGTCGTACTCGGTATCGGACGCCGAGTGGACTCCCGCGTAGCCGCCGCCGGCCCGGATGTAGCGCTCGAAAGCGGCCTGCTGCGGCTCGTCGAGGACGTCGCCGGTCGTGCTCAGCCAGATGACGACGTCGTACTCCGCAAGGGTGGCGTCGTTGAAGACGGCGGCGTCCTCGGTGACGTCCACGGCGAAGTTGTGCTGCTGGCCCAGCTGCTGGATCGCGGCGATTCCGGCCGGGATCGAGTCGTGGCGGAACGCCGCGGTCTTGGAGAACACCAAGGCGTTGAAACGAGGCTCTTCCTGCGCCGAGGCCGGTGCGCTGAATCCGGCCAGCAGCCCGCCGGTGACCACGGCTGCAACGAGGAGGGAGACCCGGACGCGAGGCCGCACCGACGAAACGCAGGACACCATCTCAACTCCCTCGCCCCCCGGGGACTTTGTTTATGGCGCCGTCATTACCCGTTTCTCGATCGATCAAACGCTCCGCGTGCCCACGGCAATCCGATACTCCATCTCGAACCGGGCCTGCTCGGGCGTGCCGCGGTTCCACTCCTCGCAGAAGCGGTCCAGCGCGTCGTCGAACTCCCCTTCGCGTCCCTCGCGGGCCGCGTTGGCGCGAGCGGCGATCGTCGGCCCGTACTTCGCCTTGAAGTGCTCGCCGTAGTCGCGTGGACGCTCGAAGGCGGTGACCTCGAGGTGGCCCGGGGAGAGCGTGCGGAAGTCCAGGCGCCGGCCGAACAGCTCCTTCAGGTGATCCTCGCCGCCCCAAAGAGGCGGCGGCTGGGCGCCGGGTGGCGGCGCCGGCGCGAACGGCCCCATCGTCCGAAACAGGCCGCCGATCATGCCCTCGGGCGTCCAGTTCAGCATGCCGATCGTGCCGCCCGGCCGGCAGACGCGAACCAGCTCGTCGGCCACGGCCTGGTGGTGAGGTGCGAACATCGCGCCGATCGAGGACATCACGACGTCGAACGACTCGTCCTCGAAGGGCAGGTTCTCGGCGTCGGCCTCCGCCCATTCGAGCTCGACATCCTCGGCCTGCGCCCGCCGGCGTCCCGCGTCGAACAGTTCCGGCGTCAGATCGCTGGCCGTGACGTCGGCCCCGGTCTTCGCAGCGGGTATCGAGGCGTTCCCGGTGCCCGCCGCGACGTCGAGGACCTTCATGCCCGGGCCAATGCCACAAGCCTCGACGAGGCGCGGGCCGAGCGGCAGCAGGAACGTCTCGACCATGGACGGGTAGTCGCCCGAGGCCCACATCGCGCGATGACGGCCTTTGAGCTCGGAATCGGCACTACTGGATGACACCTTGGACTCCCTCTGGTTGACAGCGCCCTGCCGACCCTATGCCCGGCAGGGGGGAACTTCAAGGCGCGGCGGAAATCCGGCCGCGTCGTTCGAGCCGGAGGGCGGACCTTGGAGTCGCTCATCGCGATGCATCGAGGTGGCGCTCGAAGAATTCGGTCACCCGGCGTGCGTACTCGGTCGGCTGCGCGTCGAGCCCTCCTGTGTGGCCTGCATCGGGCACCTCCCAGATCTCCTTGGGGTCGCCCGCCGCATCAAAGTACTCGAGGTTCAGCTCCTCGCCCGGCTGACCCTCCTCCCCGTAGATCAGGAAGGTGGCCCGCGGCGAAATCTCTGACGCCGCGTCGTCCAGGGCGCGGGGCGGCGGATCGCCGGAGAACACCGCCACGGCCGCGGTCAGCACAGCCTGGTGCGGGATGGTCGCGGCCGCCGCCGCGCCGAAGAGCAGGGTCTCGCGAATGGATCGCTCCCCCGCCCCCTCCGAGACGACACCGCTCAGGCCGGGGTTTCCCGCCGCAGCCTCCAGCATCTGCTCGCCGCCGACGGAGAGGCCGAGCCCACCCACGCCGCCCGTTACCTCAGGGCGCGAGCTCACGTAGGCCACGGCAGCGTCCAGATCCGGTTGGGCACCCCAGCCGAATGCGTTCGGATCGCCGTCGCTCTCGCCATAGCCGCGCATGTCGAGAGCGAGGACGCCGAATCCCCGCGCCGCCAGCATCCGCGCCTCCGCAACGCTTCCCTCGCGTGACGGATAGGTGATGACGGCCGCGCCGTTTCGGGACGGGACGTACCAGCCCGCAAGGTCGAGCCCATCCTCGGTGGCGATCGTCACGGACTCATGCGGTTGGCCGAGATCCGCAGCCTCCGGCGCGCTGGCGGGACGGTGGGTCGCCACCCAGGCAAAACCGATCGGGAGCACAACCCAGTACCCGGCTGCCAGCGCGCCAAGGGCCAGAAGCCCGCGACGCAGGTAGCGCCGCCCTTCGGGCCGTCGCGAGCGCCAGAGCGTCCGAGCCCCCACGATGAGGAGAAGGAGGCCGGCGGGAAGGAGCAGAAATCCGGTGAGATCGACGGCATCGATCCCCTCGATCGCCGCCGCTGCCACCGAGACGCCGGCGCCGACGAGGGCGAACAGCCCGAGGGCAAGCGCCAGTCCGGCACCCACGCCGGGCCTCAGCCGCGGGTAGCTCCAAGCGGCCGCGAGCAGCAGCGCCACCGGGATCGCCATCGCTGCCCAGTGGTCGCCGACGGATATTCCGGGCTCCAGGGCCACGACGCCATCCGCGACGAGGTGGATGGCGATCACCGCAAGCGCCCCGCGAAAGGCGGCTGCCTCGATCACGGGCTGACCACCACCACAACGGCGAGGTAGACGGCGATCGACAGCAGATCCTGGATCACCGTCGCCAGCGGGCCCGAGCCGAACGCGGGATCGCGGCCGCGCGAGCTGATGGCCCAGGGGAGCGCCATGCCGACGACCGTGGCCATGGCGCAGCTGGCGAAGAGCGCCAGTGAAACGACCACGGCAACACCGAGGTCCCCCCAGAGGAGGGCCACGAAGGGGAGGAACACGATGGCGATCACAAGCCCGAGCCCGAGGCCCGTGAGGGTCTCGCGCCACGCGACTCGCCGCAGCTCGACCCCAACGGTGAACCCGCGGATGACGACGGTCGTGGTCTGCTGGCCGACCGCGTTGGCCATGTACACGACGGCCGGGATGAAGAGGGCGAGCAGGACGTTCTTGGAGAGCTCCCCCTCGAACGAGCCGAGCAGCACGGCGGTCGCCATCGCGCCGATCAGTCCCACCGCCAGCCAGGGAAGCCGATGCCGGAAACGGCGCACGAGCGGTTCCTCGGCAGCCTCACGGGCAATGCTCGAGCTGGCCGCGATCCCGCTGAGTCGCGCCAGATCCTGGTCATGCTCCGCGAGCAGCACGGCCAGCATCTGGCGTGGGGGGACCAGCCCGAGGAAGCGGCCTGCGTCGTCGATCACCGCGACGCTCGACTCGGCGCTGCTGACCATCTTCCAGGCGACCTGCTCCTGGTCGAGCCCGGGGGCGGCCACGGGCGGATCGGCGTCCATCACGTCGGCCACCTGCGCGGCGGAATCGGCGGCCAGGAGTCGCTCCATGGGAAGCAGCCCGGCCAGGGCCTCCCCGTCCAGGACGGCGACGTCGCCGGTGAAGTCGAACTCTCGATCGGTGAGCGCGCTGCGAACGTCACCGATCACGTCGCCCGGCCGGGCGGTCGGGACGCGGCTGACCGCATGCTCGGCGGCGATGCCCAGGGCGTCGGGCGCTCGCTCGACCGACGAACTCTCCGGCAACTCCGCCACCCGCGGATTGTCGCCGCCCGATCGGCTGTCTCGCGGGTTATCCCTCTTGCCGGGCCGCCTCCAGGGTGCGCTCCAGGTTGTCGAAGCACCGGCCCCAACCGCCCTCGTGCGAGCGCACCGCCTCGGTGTCCCACAGCCCGCTGTGGGTGAAGCGGACCATGGTGACGCCGTCGGTCTCCTCGAACTCGATCTCGATCAGCGTCTCGTGTGGCTCCTGGTCCCAGACCCAGGTGAACGCCAGGCGGGTCGGGGGATCGACCTCCGTGTAGTGGCCGCCGCCGCCGTAGGTGGCGTCGTTGTGGGGGTCGCGCATGACCACCCGCACGGCGCCCCCGACGCGCAGATCGACCTCGGCCTCGGTCGTCTCCCAGTCGTGCTCGGCATGCCACCAGCGGCGCATCACCTCCTCACTGGTCCATGCGTCGAACACCTGGTGGGCGGGCGCCTCATAGGTGCGCTTCATGCGCAGGGTCGTCTTCGCGCTCATCTCCTGGGCTCACATCGACGTCGTAGGTGCAGCATGATCCAGCCGCGCGCGACCAGCAGGCCGGCGGCGCTGCCGACCACCGGGAAAAGCGCCTCCTCCAGCGGCACGCCTCCGATGTGGGCGATCACCTTGCGCCCCCGCGCGAGCTGGGCTCGTACGCGTCGTGGTAGTTCCACCACTGATACGGCGGCGTCTGCGGGTAGCCCTCCGGTGAGTCCTCCCACTCCTCCTGGCGTCCGAGCGCGGTGATGTCCAGGTAGCTCCAGGTCGTGCCCATGTGCTCGTCGCCGCGGCTGTCGATGAAATAGGTGCGGAAGATCCGATCGCCGTCGCGGAGGAAGGCGTTGTGTCCGTGCCACTCGTCGACCCCGAAGTCGGCATCGAACTCGTCGGTGATCGTGTACCAGGGGATGTGATTCCATCCATGGCGTTCCCTCAAGTCTTGGATCTCCGTCTGGGGAGCCCGCGACGCGAACGCGAAGGTAGTGTCGCGCGAGTTCAGGTGGGCGAGGTGCGCCACCTGGTCGGCGACGAAGGAGCAACCCACGCAGGCGCGCTCCGGATACGAGCCGCCCTCCGCGTAGGTGGTGACCTCCGGCCCGTAGAAGGCTCGGTAGACGATCAGTTGGCGCCGACCGTCGAAAAGGTCCGCCAGGCTAACCGGACCGTTCGGGCCCTCGAAGCGGTACTCCTTCTCCACCGCCATCCACGGCATCCGGCGACGCTCGGCCGCCATCACGTCGCGCGCACGCGTCAGCTCCTTCTCCTTGACGAGCAGCTTCTCTCTCGCCGCCGCCCATTCCTCGGGGGAGACGATCGGGGGTGTTTTCATCTCGGTCCTTCCTCCTTCAGGTACTCATCGACGACATCGAACAGGCGCCCCCACAGGGCGCGCTGGCGATCCATCCATTCGGCCGCTTCCCTGAGCGTCTCGAGCTCCAGCGAGAGCCGGTGCGTCCGGCCCTCCACCGCGCGCGTCACGACGCCGGTTTCCTCCAGCACCTTCAGGTGCTTGGAGATCGCGGGCTTGGACACCCCGAAGCCCGCCGTGGCGTCGCCCACCGTCGCCGAACCTGCGCCGAGGCGTTCGACGATGCCGCGACGGATCGGGTGCGAAAGCGCCTTGAACGGATCATTAACCATTAGGTTAACGGTATCAGAGCCCCCCGAGCGTGAGGGCTCCCGGGCGCTTACAGCAGCTCGGCCAGCTTCTGCGCGGCGCGGACCGCGCCGTCGGTCTCGACCTGGCGGTAGGCCACGGGCCGGCCGATCTCCGCTGCGATCGCGTCCGCGATCACGTCGGGCTCGGCGGTGTCGAAGTCCATGCGGCGTCCGGCGTCGTAGCGGTCCAGCCGGTGCGCGACGTGCATGTTCTGCTCGAAGTGATGGCGCAGGGGGAAATAGAGGAAGGGCCGTTGGCTGGCCGTCAGCTCCATCGCGGTCGTGAGCCCTCCCTGCACCACCGCCAGATCGCACGCGGCCAGGTGCCGGTAGAGGTTGTGCACGTACGCGACGACCTCCAGCCCATCCGGCTGCGGAAGCGACTCGGCCTCGATCCGGGGTCCCGCGACGACGATCATCCGCAGCTGCGGGACCCGCCGCTTCGCCTCGGGGAAGGAAGCGATCACCCTGCGCAGCAGGTGCGCCCCGACGCCGGACCCCCCGACGCTCACGATGCAGACCTGCTCGTCCTCGCGGTATCCCAGCTCGCGCCTGAGCTCGTCGCGGTCGCCGAGCCTCTTCGGGTCGAACCCGGTCACGTAGCCCGCGAACTCGAAGTTGCGCTCGGTCCAGTCGCGGATCATCGGCAGCTGCGGGCCGAGGCGCTCGTCGACGATGTCCTCGGGGTTGCCGACGAAGACCGCGCGGTCGCGCAGGCCTGGATTTCCCGCGATGTGCTTGACCATCTCGGCGTTGTAGTCGGACGTCAGGTGCGCTTCGCGCTCGCCTCCGTCGGGCATGGGAAGCCAGCCCACGAAGTCGGTCATCCACGCGTAGCGTGCACGCTTCTCGCGCGGGTTCTCGTGGAGGAAGTAGTCGAGCTCCCAGGCCTCGTCACCGATCCACAGGTCGTACCGGTCCTCGCGCACGAGGTCGTGGAAGACCATGAAGTTGTTGATCAGGATCTCGTCCATCCTGCGGATCGCCTGGAAGCAGTGCAGGTCGTGCTCGGCCGACTCGGACTCGATGTGCTGCGATTCGCTCGCCAGGTGCTCGCTCGCGGGGTGGATCCGCTCACCCTCCTTCGCCAGCACCCGGGTGACCGGATCCTGCGCGAGCCAATCGATCTCCAGGCCGTCCACGAGCCCGCGGAGCTCCCGCGCGATCGCGGCGTCGCGCTGGGCGTGCCCAAGGCCGATCGGCGAGGAGATGTACAGCGCGCGCTTGCGCCCGTCAGGCCGGTGGACGGTGGGATCGCGCGGCGCGGATTCGATGAAGTCGCGGATCGCGAGGTTCACCGGTACCGGCTTCCGCACGTGCGGCAGGTGTCCCACGCCCGGGAGCGTCTCGAGTCGCCCGCCGGTGATCTTCGCCAGGGCCTTGCCGTCCGCATACGGGGTGACCTGGTCCTTCGTGCCGTGGATGACGAGCACCGGGCAGCGCACGCGCCGCGCAAGGGCCGCCTGGTCGCGGCGTGTGGCCGGCACGGCCTGCATGCCCTCGAGCGTCAGGGCGAGCGTATGCCCATCGGTCTCGTGCGACCAGGCGATCGCGTCCTCGATCTGCTTGGTCGAATGGGGCTCGGGGAGCATTTTTCGCGCAAACCAGTCGACGAAGTCGGCGTACCCGCCTTCCCGCCAGTACGCGGGGTGGTACTTGACCCAGCCGGGGGTGAAGGCCGGGCGCCGTCCGAGCAGCGCAGGGAACCTCCGCAGGTGGGACATCAACCTGAGGCGGATCGACGCCACGGGGCTGAGCGGGGCCAGGGGTGAAATGAACACGATGCCCGCAACCCGCTCCGGATGTTCGGCGGCGAGGAGCATGCCGCGCTGGGCTCCCGTTGAGAGGGTCACGCAGATCGCGCGGTCGACGTCGCAGGCATCCATGACGTCGAGCGCGTCCTGCGCGAACTCGCGCTCTCGGTAGGCCGACCCCTCGGTGGGGCGATCGGAGCGGCCATTGCCCCGCGGGTCGAAGCACACGACCCTGAAATGGCGGGCGAAGTACGGGATCTGTGCCTTCCACACCCGGGAATGGACGAGGGTCCACGTCGGCAGGAAGAGGACCGTCTGCTCGCCGTCCCCGTAGGACTCCCAGTGCACGCGCACTCCATCCCGCTCGATGAAGCCCTCGTCGTCGGGATACCGAGCGCGGCTCTGCTCGTCCGTCGGCGGGGCGGCCGGCTGGATCTCGATCATTTGGTCTCCGCTCTCTCCTCGAGCGACTCGAGCCAGCGCTCGATCCAGCCGAGCGCCTCCGCGTGGCCCGTTTCGATCCCCTCCAGGCGCTCCAGCGCGTAGCCCTGACCGAAGGTCATGGTCATTGCGACGAGCGCCTCGACGGGGAACTCATCCTCGGCGAGGCCGTATTCCCGGGCTGCCCGCTGGAAGGCTTCACGCAGCACGTTGCGCCACTCGTCGTTCACCCGGGCCACGCGGGGCTTCAGCCCCGGGTGGTTCCACGAGAGCGCCTGCAGCTCCATCCAGATCTTGGAGTAGCCCCCCCGCAGGTCCTCCTCCTGAAAGCCCCAGGCGGTCCGCCACCTCTCGATGAAGGGGACGTCGGCCGCGTACATCTCGCGCTGCCGTGCGATGAGCCGCTCCGTGAAGCGCTCGAGGACCTGCACGAGCAGCTCATCCATCGATCCGAAGTGGTAGTGCACCAGTCCCTGGTTGGCGCCCGCCTCCGCAGCGAGCCGGCGCGTGCTGATGGCGGCGTGACCGTCCCTCTGGAGGAGCCTCTCGGCGGCGTCGAGAAACGCCTGCCTGGTGGGGTTGGACACCGGGCCCGCGAGCGCTTGTCGTGAGTGATCCTGGACAGCCATTTGCGGTTAGGCGATCGACTAAGGCAT
>Ga0299914_10004381_pt1 | contig 10167 bp, 12 predicted proteins | sample RVTome_10_FD_201361 | JGI IMG/M metagenome (GOLD analysis project Ga0299914, IMG submission 201361) | Soil microbial communities from uranium-contaminated site in the Upper Colorado River Basin, Wyoming, United States - RVT153D57 (version 2) ... | reverse complement strand
CGGTCAACGACGACGCCGATGAGTCGGGCTCTTACGACCCTGATCTCGCGACCCGCGCCCACGTAGACGCTTGCCGGATTTCGCCAGATCCGGTAAACCCGTACAGGGAATCGCGGCGAAATGACGCGCCTCGGCGAACGCCCGGGTCGCAGCTACTCCCCGCCAAGGCACCGCCCTTCCCGGTCCGGTAGAGGTCTCCCGGGTGGACGTGGCGAGCCTCCGTGGGGTTCCCGATGTTCGACGACCTTTGGCCCCTACTGCGTCCCGCCCGGTCTGTGGACGGTGGACACGTTGACGGGCCAAGGCGGAAAGCCGACAGATAACCCTCCCTGATCGTGAGCGCGGTTCGAGCAGCGGAAGGCGGATGTGGGGCTGAGCCGAGGTGTCCGATGAGCCGTCGCTGCGGCGATGGTCCTCGGGCTCGCTGCGACGCCCGTTGCCTTCGGTTCGCCACCACCCGTCCTGGCGGCGGATGCGGCGGCGACTGTGGTCGCGTGGTACCTGAAGCGGATTCCCAACTCATGACCCAGCAGCACATTCCCGGCCTTGCCGCGGCGCTCGTCGACGGGGATAGGGCGCTGTGGGTGGAGGGCTTCGGCTACCGGGATCGTCGCGGTGGGGCCCCGGTCAACACGATCTTCAGCGTTCAGTCGATGTCGAAGTTGTTCACGGCGACCGCGGTGATGCAGGCGGTAGGGGTCGGCCGCGTGGATCTCGACGCGCCGATCACGACCTACCTGCCGAGTTCACCGTGCACAGCGCGTTCGAGGAGCACCCCGAACGGAAGATCACCCTCCGGATACTTCACGGGAACATGGCGGACGACGCAGCTTGCGCGGCGGTGGGTGGTCCAGCCCGGGGCGGCCTCAGCCGTGCTCATCAGGCAGCGCCGCGTCGTACTCCGCCGACCACAAGGCTGCGTAGTGCTCGCCCAGAGCGATGACGTCGTTCCACGGCGGCGGTAGCTGGGCACCACGAAGATCGGCCACCGCCCGACAGGCGGTGGTTACTGCCCGCGCCGCGATCAATGTCCGCGCCCACTGTTCGAGCGCCGCACTCATCGGGCCAGCCTGTGTCTGCCCGAAGATCCGGAGGACCGTCGTCGGGCCACCGTGGGTGACGTCAGACAGGTACCCGTAGTGGTCCTCCCCGTGGACCGGATCCATCTCCCGGATGACAGCGGTGATCTTGCCTTCGCCCTTAGTCACTCTGAATGGCTGCCCAGACGCCCACCGCTCAAGCTCCGCGCCAACCTTGCCCCACGGGTCACCCGGCTCGCCAGCATCTCGGACGGTGAAGTCGCCGCGCATGGCTCCCAGCGCGCGGCCGGCTCGTATACGGGCGGTGTCGCTGGGCCGCTGCAGCCACCATGCCTTCGCTGAGTACTCGAGCGCGGTGCGCGCGAGTGGTGCCGTGCTGACGTACGGCGCGGCCACCGGATGTTCCTGTCGACCTCGGACGTTGCCGCGAAGCAGAACCTCGCTCAACGTGTGCAGGGCTTCCCCTGCACCATTCAGGTAGATCCCGGCGATTTCATGGCTCGCCATGACCGGGTTCTGCACTATCCCACTGCTGAGCCGCCGGTCGTCAGCCTCAATCTCAGCTGCCGCCTGCCCACCGTAGGGCAGGTCCAGGACCGGCCTGACGAGCTGGGAAATCCCCGCCGCGAACTCACCTGCCGCCGATACCGGTGGCAGACCTTCACGCTGAGACGTCATGGTCCTCCGCTACCAATCGCAGGGATCTCAGGGCGTGGCGATCACCTCAGCTGATGGCGCCGGAACACCCACACACCAGAGTCTGCCTTGACCGCAGGCAGGAAGCCGCGCTGCGCCAACTGCTTCACACGGGCTCGAGACACCAGCTCGGCCATCGCCTGCTGAATGATGATCCAGTACGAGTCCTCGATGATCCGGGAGCCGTAGCCGCACCGGCGGCGGGCGGCCAGCCGTTCCACCTCGTCGCGGTCCAGCGGCCGATGGCCCGACCTGTGTTGTGTCAACTCAGTCGGCGAGGATCATCCGCTTAACGGTGGATCGGGCCACGCCAAGAATGTGCGCAGCCTCGGCGAGCGTGACGCCGTTGCCCGGTTTGACCATGCGGCGGCGTAGGCGGTGGAAAGACGCGCGGCACCGGCCTCAGCATCTTGCGTGCAGGTTGTCCGAAGGCCCCACCCGCAACCGCCACTCGGACGGGGCGTTGCACACGGCATCCGATCAGCCGGCGCCTAATCTGCGCGCGACTGAAGGTTTGGCGGCTGCGAGCGGCTCTGGCGCGGGAAGCGCGAGAGTTCGTCGCTTTGGACTCGAACGAGCACGCATCGTGAAAGCATTGCGCCGTGCTCAGAAGTGTCAATGCTCTTCGGCCTGCTTCGAACACACGGAGTGGACGGGCGCTCACCACGGCGGCCGTGTGACAGCGATGCCGCGACGCAGGGTCGCCGAGGTTCTTGCTTGCTTAGAAGCTGAGTTTTCCGAGTTCGCAGCGGCGTTCGTTCAGGGTGAGTACCTGCTCTGGTTGGGCTCCGGCATCTCCCGCGAAGTCGTCCCCGATGTGAACTCGCTGCTTGAGCGGGTCCTGGAGCTCTTGCGCGCAAAGGTGGATGGGGACGATCCCGCGTGCCGGTTTCGCCTCGCACTGGACGAGGTCCTCGAGGTCGCTGGCGTACCTACGAAGACTCTTGAATCCATCGATCTGACCGTCCCTGTCGAAGACTGGCCGGCCCGCGAGGACATCATCGCCAGGCTCAATGCGCACTACTCGGAAGTGCTCGACGTGCAGGTTCGAGGGGAGCCTGAGGACTTCCTTGTCTGGACTGGGCTCAATGTCCCGTCCACGTACGGCGATCCTGACTTGGAACCCGACGTTGAGCATTACTGCATCGCGATTCTCATGCTGGAGGGCACAGTCCGAGCTGCGCCGACAACTAACTGGGACGGCCTCGTCGAAGAGGCGATAGCTCGGCTGGCGCCAGGGCTCGATGGTGTTGCTCGGGTTGTGGTCAGAACCGAGGACTTCCGGGCTCCCGAGGGTCGGAGCGAGTTGATCAAGTTTCATGGATGCGCTGTACGAGCGCGAGCGAACGAACACGAGTACAGAAGCCTGATTGTCGCTCGCATGTCTCAAATCTCCGGCTGGACCACGAAGCCGGAGAACCAGATGATGAAGCATCGCCTCGAACATCTGTTCGCGGCGAGGCCGGCGCTCATCGTCGGCCTCTCGGCGCAGGATGCGAACATTCACACTGTCTTTCATCAAGCGATCCAGAATCTGCAGCGGCCGTGGCCGTCCTCTCCGCCCGCGGTCGTGTTCAGTGCAGAGCAACTTGGCCATCAGCATCGACATGTGCTGAAGGTGGCCTACGGAGACAGCTACTCGCCGAATGCGGACGCCATCTATGCATCCTCGCTGCTTGGCGCCTATGCCAAGCCCGCACTGCTGGGCCTCGTGCTCCTCACGCTCGCTGAGAAGCTGTGCGCTCTCTTCGACTGTGTGCCTGAACTGACTTGGGCTCCGGACGAAACTGAACGCCTGAGAAGCGATGTACGGACGCTTCGCGACTTCGTGGGCGAGGGTGCGGACGGTGACCGGCGCGCATTCGTCGAAGCCATGGTGGACACTGTCAACCTCGCATTGTCTGTCTTCCGGGAAGGTCGGGGGCCTGGGGCGGGAGCCTCCGGCTACCAACCGATCTCTGTTGCTCCCATTGCGGTTGCAGTTCAGGATCCTGACTATCCGAAGACAGCGTTCGGCCGCTTAGGGGTTGCACTATCCCTGATAGCTCGTGGACATGCGCAGCGTCTTTGGAAGATCCTGCCGGGATCGCGGACCACGATCGAAGATGGTGTGATCCATGTGATTACGGAACGGCAGGACTCGAACGTGTTCTTTGTTCGCGACGCACGCGCCTCCATGGGGCTAGAGCTCGACGGCGTTGTCGATGCTGCGCAGGAGTCGGCGGTCGTCATACAGGCGGAGGTGGAACCAGCCGCGGCGACTCGGTCCCCTCGAGCGCGATACGGGCGGACCGGGAAGACCGGCATCCGTCGAGTGAACATCGCGGAACTCTGCACAGAAGTGCAATCCGCCGACGAACTGTTTGAAGCCTTCAAGCTCGCGGGAGCGTTCCAATGACGTCAGGTATCAGTACGGTCCTAGAGGTGCTTGAGGACGGCGGATATGAGCGCCTGCCGAAGCCTTTGGCTGTCGCGAGCACAGAGTTCGACTTCGAAGCGGCCGCGAGAGGTACCGGCGTATCCCATGACTTGGTCGTTGTCGCAACGAGCCAGGCCTCTCGACCGAGGCTGCTTCGGCTTGTGGCCGGACTGGCAAGAGCCCTGGATCAGATTGAGTCGAGACGTCCCGTGAGCCTCGTGCTTCTCGGAGAGATTGCCAGCGCGGAGAGAGCCGAACTCGAACGCCATGCTCGCGTGCTCCTAATCGAAAGCGAGAACCCGGACCACGACGAGGTGCGACAAGGCGTGGCCGTTCTCCTGCCTCTGGCGCTTCCGTCAGCCGCAAGTCGTGGACGGGATCCGCTGGAGGAAGTTCTCGCGGCCCTCGGCGGATCCGCAACGGCAGAGCATTTGAGCCTTGTGCAAGCTGCAAGGGGCGGTGAGGATGAGGTACGCGCTTCCCTGCAGCGGTTCGTCGACTCCGCCGTTCAGGGAGATGAGGATGGGTCAACGTCATGACCGATGTGCCTCTCCGGAGCATCTCAATATCTGACTTCCGTCGACTGGGCGGAACTCATTTGCTGTCCCTAGATGCTCCGATCGTCCTACTTCACGGGCCGAACGGTGCTGGAAAGACTAGCGTCCTGTCCGCGCTCGAACTTGGTCTGACCGGTCAAATCCGTAGCATGCGCCGACAGGATCCCCGATACACGGCGCATCTGCCGCACATCGGGCAGGACTTTGCGACGATTCGCGTAGACGTCTCTGACCATGTCGGGACCAGGACCCAGTCGAGCCCTATGACCGTCGGCGGGAGTCGAATTGAAGGTGCGCCGGCACTCGGGCCCGAGGCCGCACAGTTCTACTCCGAGCGGTGCTACTTGGATCAGGTTTCTCTCGGTCAATTGCTCGAGCTTTATCAATACCGCGAGGGCAAGGAAGAATCTGCGCTGGCGCGCTTTGTCAATGAGTTGCTTGGTCTGGAGCAACTCGACGCAATTCGGTCCGGGCTGCACGACGCGACTGATCTGCGGCTCTTGAAGAGGCTCTCCGAGCGGCTCGCAGACGCAACAGATGAAGCGCAGCGCGCAAATACGGACCTGTCTGCCCAGACGCAAGCGCTGGAGGCAGCGCGAGTTGAGCTTGCCAGGCGAGAATTGAACTCCTACGGTCTTTAGAGGCGCTAGGACATGAGACGCCGACCGCCGACGACGAAGCTCTAGTTGCGCACGTAAACTCACTTCTTAGCACCAGTCGCTTATCGACCGACAGGTCTCTGGCTTCCGACCTACATCACGCGCTCACTGCTTTAGGGGGCCGGATCGCGGGCCTTTCGGACCGGCCATCGACGCAGAGGCTTGAGGACGCGCGCGCTTCACTGACCCTAGCTTCAGAGCAGCTCGCGTCGTGGCGCACGGCTCAAGAACCGGCCATTGAGGCTTGGCGCGCAGCCGCGGCGTCATTGAACCTGGACGCCGTGGGCCGTGAGCGTACTTCGGTCGAAAGCGAACTCAACAGCATCCGTCGCACTCTTGCCTGGCAGGACGAACTGCGGGCCCGGGAGCAACGTCTCGGAGCCCAGGTTGAAAGGGACCGATCGCAACTGGAGTTCCTTCAGTCGCAACTTTCTGCCGCGCAGGAGCACGTCGGCTCGCTGGTCGAAGGCCTTGCGTCTCTGCGTTCAGAGGCGCTCGACAATGTGTGCCCTGTTTGCGATCGAAACTATTCCGAAGTGTCATCGATCGACCTCGTTACCCATATCGATCGAAAGATCTCGGAGTTGACCGACCAAGGTCGCCAGCTGATCGAGATCCGCGAACAACGCAGCGCGTCGGCGGCGCAATTGCTGCGCGATGAGCAAGAACTCGAGCAGCTCCTCGGTGAACTACTTCCGCCAGCTCAACGGGAAGAACTCGAGTCCCGACGTTCGGCTCTGGAAGACCTGCGTCAAAGCTTGGGCGAGCTGGAACCAGTCATGGAAGCGGGAGAGGTGCTTCGCGATCGAGGGCAAGCTGCGCGCATCGCAGTTGAGAACCTCGAGGCGGCGGCGAGCGATGCAGCCTTCGTGAGCTCGGAACTCGAAAGGTTCGCAGAAGCGCTCGATGTCCCCCAGCCCAGGGAGCCCGATTCGTTGCTCGACTCGTGGCGCCAACTGTCAGAGGTGGCCGCCGCGCGGCTTACACAACTCGACGCGCTTGTTCGCGTTCAACAGGAAGCTTCGGAGCATTTGGCGCGGTTCCAGCAGTGGATGGAGCAGGCGGCGACCGCGATGGAGAGCGTCGCAGATGCGGCTCAGCGAAAGAGTCGGTGGGACTTGCGCATCCAAGAAGCCAGACGCCGTCAAGGTGTAGCGAAGGATGTTCACCAAGCCTCGGCGACAGCCCGGGCCGCGGTGGTGCAACGTGTCTTCACGCAATCGCTAAACCAGGTCTGGCGGAGTGTCTTCACACGGCTAGCGCCACGCGAGGAGTTCATCCCTGCGTTCGGCATACCGACATCGTCGAAGACAGCCCTGGAGCTTACGCTGCAGACCACCCATGTATCGGGCGAAGCGGGCGGATCTCCGCAGATGATGCTTAGCGGCGGAAACTTGAACACGGCGGCGCTATCTCTCTTTCTTGCGTTGCACCTAGCTGTTGAGCCGACGGTTCCGTGCCTTGTATTTGATGATCCGGTGCAGGCGATGGACGAGGTCCACGTGGCCCAGTTCGCCGGCCTGATTCGCATCCTTGCGAAACACCACGAGCGCCAAGTGGTCATCGCCGTACACGAGAGAGAATTGTTTGACTATCTCGCTCTCGAACTCAGCCCCGCCTTCGAAGGCGACGAACTGATAACCATCGAACTGGGTGTACGGTCCCAGGATGAGGATCAGAGAGTGACCCGCCAAGCCTGGGCACCCGATCCGGCGATTGCAGTCTGAGCCGTAGGCGCCCGACTACGAAAGCTGCGGTGTTCGACATGCGGCCTCTTAAGCTTACCCTTGCAATGCAGGCCTGACGCCGCGGCAGATGCGCGCGTTCGGGGCGCGTCTTAGTGGGCGAAATGACACGCGCTGCTCCCGTGCCACAGTTGGCGTCGTCGCATGCAGGCACCGCCCTGTCACCACCATTGGCGGGAGCATTCGGCATTCGAGCCATAAAGGTCCAGACAGGCACTTGACCGACGAGGTGGCAGTGCTTTTCATGGCACGGTTCGTGGCACGAAACGATGTCAACTCGTGGGCCATGGCACGTCTGGAGTGAGACATGCCGTCAACAAAGTCGCAGGTAGATGCCATATGAGGCCAATATCGGCACTCTCTTAATCAGCGGGTTCGGGGTTCGAGTCCCTGATGGCGCACCACTTGACCTCCGAGTTACCGTTCCATGCCTTGGCGATCAATCAGCTCGCTCGGCTGCGCGTGGAGCATGGCCTCACCCAGCAGCACGTAGCCCGGGCCATGGGAATCTCTCAACCGCGTGTAAGCGATATCGAACGGGCAGAACTCGAGCACGCACAACTCGACACCATCCGCGCCTACATCGGCGCCCTCGGCGGACGACTCCAGCTCCTCGCCCACTGGGGCGATCAACACTAGGCACGTCACGGCAACCTATCGCCGGCATGGGCTCTCCCGGGCATTTCGAACCGATGGACACTGTTGCCCGCGCTTCGTACATGCTAGCTTACATGCACGATATGCATGCAGAAGGAGCTGTGCGATGCCTAAGGTCGAGGCACACGTCACCGACGCCGAAAAGGCAGCTTTCACTGAGATCGCCAGCCAAGCTGGCCTGACCGCGGCGGCCATGATCCGCCGATTCGTGCGCGACACCGTCGCCGAACACGGCTACCGAATGCTCGCAGCCGACCCCGACTACCAGCAGTACCACCAGACCCGCAAGGCCGACCGCGCCCACCGGGCCGAACTTCGCGAGGGGCGAGAGGCAGACCGGTGACGCTCATCCGCGGCCGCGTGTACGAGGCCGTCATCAGCGAGAACGTCGGCAAGAAGCTCTACCTGATCGTATCCAACAACCAGCGCAACCAGGCACTCGGTTCAGCCCTGGTTGTCCGGCTCACGACATCCCCGAAGCCCCCGATCCCATCAGTGGTAGACCTACCCGACACAGAACAGTTCTCAGCACGCATTGTGTGCGACGACATCGAGGACATGTACGAATCTGAGGTCATCAAGAATGCTGGCGCCCTCAGCCCCGCCGCCATGCGCCTCGTCGACCAAGGCCTCGAAGCAGCATTGGGTCTTGACTGATCAACCCGTCCACGGCCTGCCCATCGGCTGGGGATGCGTGTGCGGAGTGCCAATGGAGCGGTCTGCTCGTGCCTGTCACGGCACGGTCGACGAACTGGCCCGGGCGTTCGTTCCAGATCGCCACCGGCACTAGCATGGTCGGCTTTTGCCAACAGATTGCCGGAAGCGGTCAGCTCAGCCCGGCTGAACAGGGCGAGTGTCTGTCCGGAGATGAGGCCGACGTCGCCACACGGCTGGTCGGCTCGTTCTTCGCCAGGTGACTGGTCGCCAAGGCTCGAGCCTCGACGCGCTTGGCTGAGGTGTCTGTGGGGATCCGGGCGAACGCGTCGTCGGCGTTCGTGCGATTCTCGGGGCATGGCACGAACGTGGTTGTCGGTGACGGTGGAGTTGCTCGGCGGTCGGGGAGAGGAACTGTGGCCATGGCCCGGGAGGGTCTTCGCGGTCGGGCGGTCGCACACCTTCATGGACCTCGCGGATGCTGTCAACGACGCCTTCGCCCGATGGGACCGGGCACACCTGTCGGTGTTCACGCTGGCCGATGGCCGGGTGGTCACGGACGAGGAGACGGCGGCGGAGATGGCCGGGTCGATTGGGGGGCCGATCAGCACGCCGCTGGACATTGAGGCGACCAAGGTGGCCAAGGTCCTGGATCCGGGGGCTGAGTTCCAGTTCACCTTCGACCTCGGTGACAACTGGACTCACCGGTGCGTGGTCGGCGAGGAGAAGATCGACCCACTGGAGGTGCTGGGCATCCGCCCCGACCGGCCGCTGCCCTACTGGGGGTGGGGCAGCATCCCGGACCAGTACGGGCGCAGATGGGCCGCCGACGATGGCGAGAGCCGGCCACCGAGGAAACCAGCCCATCCCCATCCAATGCTGCTACACGCGTGGCCCACACACGAGGTCGTTCCCGAGCTGGACCTCTCCGAACTGCGGGCGGCCATCGCCGCAGCGGATGCGGACCGTTTCCTGGCCGCCGTGACGGGCCGCGATGTCGACGACGTGCTGCAACATGTGGGGGCCGGGATACCGATGGCGCTGGAACAGCAACGGGAGCAGACCGAACCGGTGGCGTTGTCGGTCATCAACCGGCTGACCATGCGTGCCGGCCCTGGCGATCAAGTGCTGGCCGACGACCTGCTGGCCCGGCTGCGGCGCGAACCGCTGAAGGGGCGGGTGGTTCTGGTCGACCTCGAGATGCTCTGCACCGAACTCGAGGGAGACCCGAGCATGTCGACCGGCGGCTACCTCGACCTAGCTACCGGCGAAGTGTACGGCGAGACCGCGACCGACGCGACGATGGTCGGAGAAGACGCCGCGATCGACGTCGAGGAAGAGCCGGACCGGTGGCTGTGGTTCCATCGCACCGATTCGAGGGAGGGATGGCGGGACATGGCCGCCTTTGCTCAGGAGCAACGCGACGCCGCCCTGCGGGCGCGGCTGGAACGCGCGATCGAGGGCAAGGGCGCCTTCGGCCGATTCCGCGACCTGGTCCACAAGGAGAGCCTCGCCGACCGGTGGTACGCCTACTCGACCGACCGCCAACTAGGCCGCGCCCGCGACCTCCTCGACAGCGAAGGCATCCGCGTGGGCTGGCGCGCCCGCACCGGCGGGTAGGTCATTACAGGTGAAGTGACGCGAAACGTCGCCGTTCCGGCTGTGACGCACCGGCTTTCGCTACGCTCGCGTCACCGTCCAGACAGCGGTCTCTACCGCGCGGTCCGGTTCATGACAGGA
>Ga0299914_10004379_pt1 | contig 10170 bp, 11 predicted proteins | sample RVTome_10_FD_201361 | JGI IMG/M metagenome (GOLD analysis project Ga0299914, IMG submission 201361) | Soil microbial communities from uranium-contaminated site in the Upper Colorado River Basin, Wyoming, United States - RVT153D57 (version 2) ... | reverse complement strand
CTCCTCGGCCTCGCTGGCGGCGGCGAACAGCGCCAGCCGGTAGTCGGAGCGATGGGCATGTTCCGCCAGCTCGTGCAGGAACGTGTCGCCGATGTGCCCGTTGATGCCGTCGAAGTTCGGCATCAGACGTATGCCGATCGCGTGCGATCGCATGGTGCGGAGTTGGCGGCCGGCGCGCGACGGAACGTAGCCGGCGGCGCTGATGGCGGCCGCGACCCGTTCGCGGGTGGGCCCGGCAACGACTGACGGCCGGTTCAGCACGTTCGACACCGTCTGGCGCGACACACCGAGCTCGGTGGCCAGCGACTCCAGCGTCGGGCGCTGTGCGGGCATCCTCTACCTCCGCGGTGTCGATTTGAACGTTCAAATGCGCTATGGTCATCGTGGATCGCGTCGCGCCGGATGTCAACCCCGTCCGGCTAGAGTGAGGAGACCGATGCCAGACAACCCCCACGACCCCGGCCGCGATGGGGAACAGCCGTTCCTCCACGACCTCACGTGCCTGCTGGCGGCACCGATGCAGGCGTGGACATCGGCCGACGGCTCCATCGCGGCAGGGGCGGGTGCCCAGGGCGTGTACCTGGGCGACACGCGTATCGTGAGCGAGCTCTCGGTGCGGTCCGACGGATGGTCCGTCGCGCACCTGGCGACCGACGAGGGCCTGCCGCAACGCCAGGAGCTGCGGGCTGTGGTCCGGCGGGGCGGTGCGATCATCGACCCGGAGATCCTGCTCCTGCGCGAGCGTGCCATCACGGGGGAGGCGCTGACCGAGTCGATCACCCTCGTCAACGCCTCCCGCAGCCCGGTCACGGTGTCGCTCGTGGTGCACCTCGCACCAGACGCCACGCCGATGGACGTCGTGAAGGCCGGGGGCAGGCCGGCCGGGACCGTTCGGTTGACCGATCAGGGCTGGTCCACCGAGGACGAACGAGTCAGCGTCCGCCTCGCAACCGACGGCGCCTGTAGGCATGACGACCTCGGGTTCGACGTCTCCTGGCACCTCACCGCACCCCCGGGCGGGACGGCCGGTGGCACGTGGTCGCTGGCTGCCGTCGACACGGGGGCGGTCGTCATTGCTCCCCGCACGCGCGACGTCGCCGCGGCCGTCGGACGGGTGACCGTCCCCGAAGGTCGGGAGTACGACCTAGGGCGCCTCCTGCGCCGCGCGTTCAATGACCTCGACGGTCTCCAGCTCGCCCTGCCCGAGCTGCCCGGCGCGCGGTTCATGGGCGCCGGCGCGCCGTGGTTCCTCACCCTCTTCGGCCGCGACAGCATCATCGCTGCGAGCCTCCTGCTTCCGGTCGCGCCGCAGATCGCGCACGGAACGCTTGCCGCGCTCGCCCTCCTCCAGGGGACGACCGACGAGTTGGCCACGGGCGAGGCGCCAGGCAAGATCGTGCACGAGCTGCGCCGTGACGTGACCCACCATGTCGGGGGCAACGAGCGATTCCTGCTGCCCCCGCGCTACTACGGCACCGTCGACGCGACGCCGCTGTGGATCTCACTCCTGCACGACGCGTGGCGCGCCGGCATGCCGCAGGACGACCTCGTGGCGCTCGCTCCCAACCTCGACGCGGCAGTCGACTGGCTGCGTGCCGCCGTTGCGGCCGATCCCAGGGGCTTCCTGGCCTACCACGACCCGGCCGGCCGCGGGCTCGCGAACCAGGGGTGGAAGGACTCCGGCGATGCCATCCGCTGGGCCGACGGGTCCCTGGCGGCTGGGCCGATCGCACTCTGCGAAGTCCAAGGCTATGCCGCTCGCGCGGCGCGCCAGGCAGCGGAGCTATTTGAAGCTCTGGGGCGAGACGGTGCCGCCGAGCTACGGTCATGGGCCGATAAGATCGCCGCGCGATTCCGCGAAGCGTTCTGGGTCACCGACCGGGCGACCGGCGGTCGCTATCCGGCGATGGCGCTCGATGCCCAGGGGCGCGCCGTCGACGGCATGTCGTCGAGCATGGGCCATCTGCTCGGCACCGGTATTCTCGACCCTGACGAGCAGCGAATGGTCGTTGACTGCCTCATGGATCCGGCCATGTTCTCCGGATTCGGCATCCGGACCGTGTCGACCACGAACGGCGGCTACTGGCCGATGCGGTACCACGCCGGCGCGGTGTGGCCGCACGACACCGCGATCATCATCGACGGCATGCTGGCCGATGGCTTCGCCGAGGAGGCACGGACCGTCGCCGAAGGGCTCCTCGCCGCGGCCGCTTCGTTCGACTGGCGCCTCCCAGAGCTTTTCGCCGGCGTAGCGCGGGACGAGTCGGCGCGCGCGATCCCCTATCCCGCCGCGTGCCACCCACAGGCATGGTCTGCGGCGGCGGCCGTCGTGGTCGCGCTGGCCCTTAGCGGATCGGTTGGCGAAGATGCGCGCTCAGTTCGGCTTGCCGGGCGGCGGTAGGCTTGTACGAGGGGGCTGGAGCAGGAGGTCACCTATGCCAGATGAACGAGAAATCGGCCGTCGAGTCAAGGAGAGCATCATCGGCACCATTCGCGGCACCGGTGAGATCACGGAAGCCACCGTGGGAACCCTGTCCTCAGCGGTGCAGCGCAGCCTCAAGGAGGTCGGGGCGGCCGGGGGCAGCGCCGCAGACCTGGCGGTCGGCGCCGTCAAGGGCACCATCAGCGCGGTTGGTGACGTCATCGGCCTCAGCGCCCTCACCGCCGCCAACACAGTAAGCACCACCGCGCAGGCCGCATCATCCGCGGCAGCCTCGGTCGGCAACGCCGCCAAGGCGGCCGTGCTCGGCAGCGTCCGCGGATCGGCCGAGGCCGGCATCGGGACGCTCGAAGCGATCGGTCAGACCAGCCGGAGCGCCGTCAGCGAGGCGGCGGCGACGGGCGCCGACATCACAGCCGCCGCCGTCGGCGCTGTCGAGGGCGCCATCGAGATCGCCAAGGACACCGCAGTCAGCGCCGAAGACGCCGCGGCGGCGGCGGCCGGCGGAGCGATCGACGCAGCGGCCGATATCGGCGAGGTGGCCGCGACGCGCGTGAAGGCTGCGGTCGAGGGCACGATCCAGGGCGTAAAGGTCGTCGCCAAGAAGACCGTCAGCTGAGGCGGTCAGCGGACGCGCGCGATACGGCGTCGGACAGCCGCTTCCCAACTCAGGACGCTAGTCGAACGTGGCGAGCCAGATCGCTGCGTGGGCCTGGATGCCGGTCTCGAGGGTGCCGGCCTGGGTGGCGCCGCTGAACAGGAGCCCCTCGTCACTCGGGTGGATGCCATTGATGAAGGCACCCTCGATCGGCTCGCCAAGCGGCGACCATGTCAGCCCGTCGGCCGAGACCCAGGCAGCCCCGCGCATCTCCCCGCCACTGCCTGCAGCCACGAGACCGATCGGGGTGGACGCGAGGTTTCTGGCCCATGCGCCCACGCCCAGGCCGTCCACGACCAGCGACCACTCGATTCCATCCGTCGAGTGCCAGATCCGGCCCGCGCTGCCATCGAAGAGGCTGCCGACCATGGTGAGAGAGCCATCCGGCAGCGCGGCGATGTCAGTGGCCTCCGCGCCGGCGAAGCCCTCGGGATCGGGCGCCATCTGCCACGTCACGCCGGCGTCCGCGGAGGTCCAGATCGCGAGGTCCGGGTCGGGGTTGCGGCGCCACCCGGCGGCCACCAGGCCGGGGCCGCCCTCGGCGATCGTCCACATGAACGAGGCAGCGAAGTCGCCGCCGATCCTCACCCAGTTCTCCGCATCGGTTGAGTGCCAGATGCCGGCCGCATCGGCGCCGACCACGCCGCCGACGGCGAACAGGCCGTCATCGGTCGCGACCACGTCGATCAGCTGGCCGACCATGTCTTCGGCCTTGGTGACCTTGCGCCAGGTCACGCCGTCGTCGGAGAGGTAGACCGCGGCCTCCTGGGCATCGACGTCGATCGTATCGCCGCGCCCGACACCCACGAGCATCCCGTCGAACTCGACGACGCTGGCGATGCCGATCGAAGCGAAGTCGGCAGGCGTGATGTCCGTCCAGGTACGACCGTCATCGGCAGAGGTCCACAGGATGGATCCGAAGCCGCCGTCGAAGCCGATGGCGATCAGCCCCTCCCCGCCCGGCACGATGATCGTGACCGCGGTGGAGTTCTCGGTCTCGGGCACGGCGGCGGGCTCGTACGCGACATCGGACGGTGGCGTCGGAGCGACCGAGGGCTCAGGCGTCGGATCCGGTGGCTGGGACGGGGCGAGCGTCGGCGTGACCGATGGCGAAGGGTCGACCGACGGCGCCACGGAGGGATCGGCTGCGGTGTCGCACGCGGCCAGGACGACGGCGATCAGGATCGAGGCCGCGGCGAGACGTCGGTTCATTCGCTCAGTGTCCGCTTCCATGCGTGCGGTCGGATTGGGCAGAGGGCGTGGGCGTCCACGCGACAACCGACGTACTCGCCTGTCACCCGGCGCGCTGCCCAGGCCGCCAGGCGGAAGCGCTGCGACACCAATCAGGTCGGCTTGTCGACCGCGCCAGGATCGCTTCCGACCAGGAGACCAGCAAATCCCGTCCGTGCCAGCCGCTCGAGCTCCGCCAGGGCCTGCCGAGCCTGGGTCGTAGCCTCCGGATCGGTCTTCTCGAGGCCACTTGCGACGAACTCGTCCTCGTCGAGGTGGAGGATGTGCCGTCCATCGGCAGACACCCACAGGTCGAGTTCGAGATCCGCCGAGACCAGCTCCGTGGCCTCGACGCGGACCGGCCGGGCCACGTCGCAGTACCAGCCCTTCCGGACGCCGCCGTCCCCACGGACCTCCTTGACGGAGTACCAGCGATCGCGCCAGTAATGCTCGGTGAACACGTCGCCCGGCTCGAAGCGCACGAAGCCGAGGTCGCGAGGCTCAGGTTCGGCCCATGGGCCGCGGACGACGAGGTGGTTGCCATCGTCCGAGATCACCACGGCGTAGTACTCGACGTCGGTATGGACGAGCTTGGCCAGCCTGACCCGAACTCGGCTTCCAGCAATCAGCGCATCGGTCATGTCCGGAGCGTAGCCGACAGGCGTCCGGAGCCGGCGACTACCAGTCGAGCGGGCCGGTGTAGGCCGGGAAGGGCCAGCTCGCCTCCGCGGCGTCGAAGGTGGCGTGGGCGGCGAGCACCTCGGCGGACCACTGGGAGATGATTCCATCCCAGGCGTCGCACGGCTGCCCAACGATGCGGCCCGGCAGCGCGCTCAGGTAGTCCTCGAAGATGCGGATGTGCTCGCTCTCGTGCTCGCGGATGTGCTCGAGCACCTGCTGCCACCAGGCGAGCAGCTCGGGCGGAACGCCGCCCGCTGACGTCCATTGGGGAATCGTCGCCTGGTAGCGTGCGCTGCTGGTGATGGCGGTCATGGTGCAGCTGCCGGTCGCCGGATCCTGGATGTAGGACGGCTGATGGTCCCAGGCGATCGGCCCGGCGTAGGCCATCGTGTGGCGCTCGGCGCCGCTCGGATCGGCAGGGATGTTCGCCTTCGCCGACGCGATGATCTCGTCCGGCGTCGAGCCGCTGATGCTGAAGTACCGCTCCTCTGCGTTCCAGACGTCGACCGTCATGGGCAGCAGGGCCACGAGCTGTACCGCTGGCGCCGGCGACGGAGTCGCCAGCGCGAGGGCGGGCTGCTCGCTCGGGGCGGTGATCGGGCTCGGCGCGGCGGAGGACGTCGGCCGATCGATCGGCAGCTCCCGTTCGGCGGCCACCGATGGGAGGACAGCCTGCGCGATCGAGGCTGGCACGCGGGCGGAGGTTCCGGTCGGATTCGCGGTCACGATCGAGGTCATGACCAGGCCGAGGATCGCGGCCATCGCCAGGACGATGCCGACCCTGTTGCTCCTGGTGACCTTGCGAATCGTGAGAGGGCTCCTTCCTGGATTGGAATCCGCCGCAGACTCCGGTTGATGGCTTCGGAGATCACCATAGGACCTGCCCCCGTACTTCCGAACCCCCCTGGTCCTGGCCGCGGATGGGTCCGGGGCGGTCAGGTGGAGTGAGGGGCCGAGCACGGTGTTGCCACTGGGCACCGCGGGTCCCTGGTACCGATGGGTGGCTGGGGCCCTGGACGGGCGATGGTCAGATTGACTTCGGCATCTGCCGCTCCACTCTCGACAGCACGGGCCCCCCGGGACTGAAATCATTGGCCGCGACGCTCGACCCTCAACTGGTGTCGCACATGCGTCGCTTTTCAACCTTGTTTCGACCACTCCGCTTCTTCACCGCGCTGGCGCTCGGCGGCGCGCTGAGCTTCAGCGCCTCCCTCGCTCTTGCCGCTGACCAGCCCCGGCTCGGAACGTCTGGGAACTACGCGGTCATGGGCGCAACCGCCATCACCAACACCGGCCCGACTGTCGTGAACGGCAACCTGGCCATCAGCCCTGCAGGCTCATCCTCGGTGACCGGCTTCCCCCCGGGCGTCGTGGCCGGTGAGATGGACATGGCCAATGCCAATTCCGTCCTCGCCCACACCGATCTCGTCACCGCCTACAACGACGCCGCAGCCGAGACCACCACCGCCAGCCTGACCGGTACGGATCTCGGCGGTCTGACCCTGACGCCGGGCACCTATACCTTCGCCAGCTCAGCGCAGCTGACCGGCACCCTGACGCTCGACGGCCAGGGCGACACGAATGCCACCTTCATCTTCCAGATTGGCAGCACGCTGACAACCGCGTCGGCCTCGACCGTCGCGCTGGTCAACGGTGCCGGCGCGTGCGCGGTGTTCTGGCAGGTCGCCAGCTCCGCCACGCTCGGAACCACCACCAACTTCCAGGGCACCATCATGGCGATGACCAGCATCACCATGAATACCGGTGCCACCATCGGCGTCGGCGGCCTCGGCTACGGTGGCCGGGCGCTCGCCATGAACGGCGCGCTGACGCTCGACACCAACATCATCACTCCCCCGCCGCCCGGCTGCACCTTCTCTGCCGGACCGACCCCATCCACCGGCCCGGGCAGCTCACCCGCACCGGGCAGCTCACCCGCACCGGGCAGCTCGGGTGGCCCGGACGCTTCCGGAGCACCTGATGTCCCAGGCTTCGGTTCGCCGACCGACATCTCCCTCTTCCCCGGTATCCCTGATACCGGCATCAGTGCCTCAGTCGGCACACCGATGAACGCGATTGCGCTGTTGGCCCTTGCCGGCGTCGCCATCCTGGCCGGGGTGTCGGTGATGTTCGCCTCGGCTCGGCGTCGCGCCTAGCCCTGACGCATCGAGACCCACCGACGATGCCTGCCCTGAGGGCAGGCATCGTTCTGCCCGGGCCATGTCACCGTGCCGGAACGCCGGGGTCGGTGGGGTAGACTCACGGCATGGCGGAGGAGCTGGTTCCCAAGGACGCATTCGCGCTGCGTGATGGCCAGGGAAGCTGGCACATCGGGGCTGCCGAGCGCTGGAGTGACGGACGGCTCGTGGGGCTCCGGACCTACTGCGGCCGCAACTATCCCGACGGAGTCGAGCGCGGCGAGCTGGACGGCCTCACCGACGTCTGCTCGGACTGCCGGGCCCAGGTCGCCCAGCGCCACTGAAGGCTACGGCCGCTCGAGGCCGTGGCGCTCCAGGAGGGCGTCGTCCGCCAGGATCTCGGCGCTCGGCCCATCGGCGACGACCACGCCGCCATCCATAATGACGGTCCGCGGCAGCACCTCCGCCACCAGGCGCATGTCGTGAGTGGCCACGACAACCGTCTGGGTCAGTCCCTTGAGCAGCTCGATCAGCTGACGGCGACCGCGAGGGTCGAGCCCGGCCGACGGCTCGTCGAAGACCAGCACCGATGGATCCATCGAGAGCACCGTCGCGAGCGCGACCCGCTTGCGCTGGCCAATCGACAGGTGCGAGGGCAGGCGCCGCTCGAAGCCGGCCATGCCGACAGCGTCCAGGGCGTGCTCCACGCGGCGGTGGATCTCGTCGTGCGAGACCCCCATGTGGAGCGGGCCGAAGGCGACGTCGTCGAGCACGGTGGGGCTGAACAGCTGGTCATCCGGATCCTGGAAGACGAGGCCGACCTCGGCGCGGATGCGCCTGACGTTGGCTCCCTCGACGGCCATCCCGCCAATCGTGACCGTCCCGTGGCCTGGCCGGTTGATGCCGTTGAGGTGGAGCAGGAGCGTCGACTTGCCGGCGCCGTTCGGGCCGACCAGGGCCACCTTCTCGCCTCCACCGATCCGCAGGTCCACGCCCTTGAGCGCCTCGAAGCCATCCGGGTAGGCGTAGTGGAGGTGCTGGATCTCCACGGCCCCGCGGGCGATCGCATCGATCATGCGTGCGGCAGCCACACATGCGCCGCCAGGAGCAGGACCGACAGGCTGGCAAGCCCGATCCCAAGGGCAACCCACTCGACGCGCCGGATCGGGCGCAGCTCCATGTGGCGGAAGGTGCCCTCGAAGCCACGGGCCTGCATGGCGGCATAGATGCGCTCGCTGCGCTCGTAGCTGCGCAGGAACAGCGAGCCGACCATGTTCCCGGTGACCCTCGCCCGCCAGGCGATGGTGCCACCGCCCGCGACCCCCTCGGCCACCGCCGAGCGGGCGGCGCGCGCCCGCATCAGGCGCTGCGCCTCCTCGCCGAGCACGGCGAGGTATCGGTACATGAAGCCGATGATGGCGACGAGGATCCTGGGCAGTCGCAGCTCGCGCAGGGCGTCGAGGAGGTCGTGGAACGGGGTGGTGAACGTGAGCAGCAGCGCCACCTGGACGCTCAGCCAGCTCTTGAGCGCGATGGTGGTGAAGATCCGCAGCCCCTCGCCGCTGAACGTCAGGTTCAGCGGCCCCAGGTCGACGCTGCCGAGCGGATCACCGGTGCGGACGAAGACGAGTGGCACCGCAACGAGCATGAACGGCGCGGCGACGAAGGCGCCTCGAACCAGCCGGAGCGGCCCCAGGCGTGCGACCAGTGACCCGGCGGTCAGCGCGATCAGCACGACCGCCAGCGCGAGGTAGGAGCCCACCGGGAGGAGGGCGATGGCCAGGATGACCGCGACGGCCAGCACGAACTTCAGGCGCGCATCGAACGAATGGATCGCCGAGGATCGCGGGATCGACCGATCGAGGTCCAGCTATCGCTCCCCCGGACGGCGCGCGAGGGCCTTGCCGACCAACCAGAGCAGGACGAAGAGGACGACGACACCGACGACGCCGGCCACGACCGTGGCGAGCGGGCCGTCGAGGCCGGGAACGACGTAGTCGGCGATGATCGAGAACGGGCTTCCCTCGGCCGCATCACCGAAGCCGAGGTTCTCGGCGACGCGCTCGAGGCCGTCGGGGTCTCCGCTGGCGAAGAACGCCGCGGCAACGACCACCACGACGGCGATCGCCAGCCCGGCGAGGACCCAACCGGTGCGGCGGGCGGTCGACATCGGTCAGGCCGGCTGCGCGTCGCGCAGCCGGAAGAGGTCGGCCCGCGTGGCACCGATGAATGCCAGGGCGCCGATGGTGATGAGCGCCTCGCCGATGCCGATGAGGGCGTGGACGCCGGCCATCGCCGGCAGCGCAACCTCGAGGGGTGTGACCCCGGAGATTCCCAGCTGGAGCGCGGTGACGACGGCCCCGCCGACAACCGCGACCCAGGCCGCCACGGCCGCTGCGGGAAGCCGGCCGCGTGCCTCGCCACCGAGCAGCCCGGCGAGCGCCCGATAGAGCACGTATGCGCCCAGCGTGCCGACAACGCCCATGTTGAAGATGTTGGCGCCCATGACGAGCAGGCCGCCGTCCTGGAAGAGCAGCCCCTGAACCGCCACCACGGAAGCCATCACCAGCGTCCCTGCCCACGGCCCGAGCAGGACCGCCGCCAGCACGCCGCCGAGCAGGTGGCCGCTGGTTCCGCCGATCACCGGGAAGTTGAACATCTGCGCGGCGAAGATGAAGGCGGCCATCACGCCGAGCAGTGGGACCGCGCGTTCGTCGAGCGACGCGTTCGTGCGCCGCACGGCGATGACGAGCACGCCGGCGGTGACGACCCACATCGCAACCGCGACCGGTACCGAAAGGAACCCATCGGGGGCGTGGAGGGGATGGAGGAGGCCGCTCACCGGCCGATTCTAGATCGACGTGGCGGCTTGTTGCAAGTTGTTGCAGCTCGGGCGACGCGGCCTATACTCGCGGGCATGAAGACGGTCCAGGAACTCGCCGAGCCGTGGCGGTCGCTCCCTGATCGGCTGCGCGCGCGTGGCCTGCGCTGGACGCCGCAGCGCGAATCGGTGGTCGCCGTCC
>Ga0299914_10004378_pt1 | contig 10170 bp, 8 predicted proteins | sample RVTome_10_FD_201361 | JGI IMG/M metagenome (GOLD analysis project Ga0299914, IMG submission 201361) | Soil microbial communities from uranium-contaminated site in the Upper Colorado River Basin, Wyoming, United States - RVT153D57 (version 2) ... | reverse complement strand
TCGTTTCCGCGATCCGCGCCACCGGCCGCATCGAGGCTCTTCACGCCGTCGAGCTGCGACCCGACGAGCAGGGTCGCATTGTCGACATCCTGTTCCGGGAAGGCCAGACCGTCGCCGCAGGAACGCCGCTCGTGAAGATCGATGATGCCATGCTGCGTGCCCAGGCAGAGAGCGCGGAGGCCGAGCGCGAGCTCGCGACACAACAGCTCGAGCGCATGCGCCGCCTGCACGCCGACAACGCCTCGTCTCCTGCCGACCTCGAGCGCGCGGAGGCGGCCGCTCGATCCGCCGACGCAGCGGTCGCGCTGCTCGTACTCCAGATCGAGCGCACGACGGTTCGTGCACCCTTCGCCGGCGTCATCGGCCAGCGATTCGTCAGCCAGGGCGACTTCGCGACGACCGATACGCGGCTGCTCACGCTGCAGACGGTCGATCCGCAGAGGGCGGTGATCGACGTACCCGAACGATACGCCGGACTCCTCCAGCACGGTCAGACCGTCGAGTTCACTGTCGCGTCGCAGACCGATCGCGTTTTCACTGGACAGGTCGAGTTCATCGATCCGGTCGTCCAGGACGCCAGCCGCACGATCGTCGTGAAGGCGCGCGCACCGAATTCCGATCGTCTCCTGCGGCCCGGCATGTTCATCGAGGCCCAACTCGCGACCGAGACCCGTGAGAACGCCGTCGTCGTACCCGAAGACGCGATTCAACCGACGCGTACCGCGACCGTCGTCTGGGCAGTCGTCGACGGAAAGGCGAGCCGTCGCATCGTCGAGCTCGGCACTCGCTCCAACGGCAGCGTCGAGATCCTGAGCGGCGTCGACGCCGGTGAGCAGGTCGTCATCGGTGGGCTCGAGAAGATGGCTGAGGGAGCACTCGTCGAACCGCGAACCGCCGGCGCCGCGAACGACAGCGGGGGATAGGTCGCGCCAACAGAAAGCGAGCGTACTATGCGCTGAGGCGGCGCATGACGGATTGAAGCCATGAATGCGGCTGGACGCGCTCGCATCTGCGGGCAGTCCCGCTACCGACCCAGTGCCCAGCCAACGAAGGAGCCGACGCCGGCCCGACGCCCCCAGCTACGACGCCCGGAGCGGCGTCGCCCGCTGGGCCGTGCGGGCCTCCTTGACGGCGATCGCGGCGATGGCCAGCGCCATGAAGGTGAAGCCCGCCGCTCTGCCTTCGGCGAACGCCCTCCACGCCATGAACGTTTCGGTGTTGCCGGCTACGGCGGCTTCGGCGATGACGGTCACAGACGCGAGCGCGCCACCAACGCCGGTAGCCGTGTGTGACACGAATGCCCCCCTTCGGCTGGATCAACTCAGAACTGCACGACGACCTTCACATCGTCGGGTCGCCGCTCGAACGCCTGCTGCCACTGTTGCAGATCGACTCGACGGTTGAGCAGCCCTGCCAGCCATTCCGGATCCGCTGCAGCGAGCGCCTCCGCGGCGAGCTCGAAGTGCCGGCGATTGGCATTGACCGTTCCGAACACGACAGCGTTCTCGAGGACGAGCTCACGGTTCAGTGCGTCCGGATCGACGGGAATGACGCGGTGGCCGGACGAGACGCCGGCAAGACAGACGATGCCATTGTGCGCGACACACCGCATCACCTGAAAGAGCAGTGCACCGGCGCCGGTGCACTCGATCAGAATGTCGATGTCGGCGCAAGCATCCTTCAGGTCGCCGGTGTGGTAGGTCGCGCCCAGATCGGCCACGAGCTGCGGCTTTGGACCGGACGTCACGCGATCGAGCACGTGGACTTCGAAATCGCGCTGCCTGGCGAAGACCGCCGCGAGAAGGCCGACGGGTCCCGCTCCTGTCACGAGCACACGCCTCGGTGTCCAGCGCGCGCGTCTTCCGATCTGCTCGATGTGGTACCATGCCTTGGCGATGATGCTGGCAGGCTCGAGCAACACGCCGGTCAGGCCGAGCGCGGCATCCACCTTTACCACGAATCGGCTCTGCAGCCGGAAACGTTCGGCTCCGAATCCATGCAGGCCCTTGATCCCATGCTCGGTGTAGCGGCCGTTCTGACACATGTCCCACTCCCCGACCGCACAGTTGGGGCAGGGGACTGGATCCGGCCGACGCACGATGCCGGCGACGTGGTCGCCCGGTGTGAGCCCGCTCTCTACCGGCGCTTCGACGACACGCCCGAGGGATTCATGGCCGATGATGAGTCGATCGTGGCCTGGCGGCGCAGTGCCGTACCTCCCTTCGATGATCTCCCGGTCGGTTCCGCAGACGCCGAGCGCCATCGCCTGCACGAGGATCTCGCCGTCCTCCGGAGGTGGCTCATCGACCTCGGCGAGCTGGATGCCAGGACGGCCGGGTGTCACGACGAGTGCCTTCATTGTCGTTCCTGTACGACCGCAGGCTCGTCGGGGTGCCGGCGGTCCTCGGCGGGGCCACGGGTGCGAGCGAGGTTGCACGCCGTATTGACGAGCGCAACGTGCGAGAATGCCTGCGGGAAGTTGCCGACGAGCCGTCGTGCACGGGGATCGTACTCCTCCGAGAGCAGGCCGAGGTCGTTCCGCAACGACAACAGCCTTTCGAACAGACGCTCGGCTTCATCGTTCCGGCCGAGCAGGATGTAGTTGTCCGCCAGCCAGAACGTGCATGCCAGGAAGACGCCCTCACCGGGTGGAAGACCGTCGACGGTCCCGGCGAGGGGGTCCATCGCGTAGCGGTACACGAAGCCGTCCTCCATCAGCTCCCGTTCGATGGCCTCGACGGTGCCGCGCACGCGCGGGTCGTGCGGCGGCAGGAAGCCGACGAGCGGAATGAGCAGCAGGCTGGCATCGAGCCGGTCACTTCCATAGAACTGCGTGAAAGTATTGCGGTGCGGGTCGTAGGCTTCACGGCAGACCTCGTCGTGGATGGCACTACGAATGCGCTTCCATCGATCGACCGGTCCAGCGAGCCCGAAGTGCTCGTACGCTCCGACTGCGCGATCGAAGGCGACCCACGACAGTACTTTGGAGTGTGTGAAGTGACGTCGCGGACCGCGCACCTCCCAGATGCCTTCGTCCGGTTCTTTCCAACCGGACTCGAGGAACTCGAGCAACGCCTTCTGTAGCTTCCAGGCCGCTGCATCCGCATGAACTCCGGCGCGTCGCGCTACGTGCAGCGCATCAATGACCTCGCCGTACACGTCGAGCTGGAGCTGGTCGACAGCGCCGTTGCCGGTGCGCACCGGACGCGATCCCTCGTACCCGGGCAGCCAGGTGAGCTCGGCTTCGGGCAGTCGACGCTCGCCGGCGGGACCGTACATGATCTGCAACTTCGAGGGATCGCCGGCGACGGCACGGTGCAACCAGTCGCGCCAAGCCACTGCCTCCTCCGTGAAGCCGCCGGAGAGAAGCGCGTAGAGCGTGAGTGTGGCGTCACGGAGCCAGCAGTACCGGTAGTCCCAGTTGCGCACGCCGCCGATGTGCTCGGGCAGCGAGGTTGTCGGCGCCGCGATGATGCCGCCGGTGGGTCGGTACGTCAGCGCTTTCAACGTGATGAGCGAGCGGACCACCGCTTCGCGTGACGGCCCGTCGTACGTGCAGCCCGCGACCCATTCTTCCCACCACCGACGCGTTTCGTCGAGCGCCTGCAGCGGATCGATCACGGAGCGGGGCAATTCGTGCGATGGGTGCCAGACGAGGAGAAACGGAATGCGCGCTCCGGGCTCGACGGTGAACTCCGCCTGCGTCGTCATGCCGGCGCCATGCGTGTCGACAGGCGACCAGAGCGACAGGGCGTTCGGACCGGCAAGCGCACGTAGCACCCCATCTTCGCGCTGTACCCACGGCACGATCGACCCGTAGTCGAAGCGAATCACCAGCTCCATCCGCATCGGCACCACACCTTCCACGCCCTCGACGACTCGTACGACGTCGATGTCGTGCTGGCGGATCGGCATGTAGTCGATGACCCGCACGCGACCAGAATCTGTGTGGAACTCCGTCTGGAGTACCAGCGAGTCGCCGACATAGCTTCGGCGCGTCTCGTGGATGGTGGTGGCAGGCGCGATCAACCAGCGACCATGGCGCGCATCGCCGAGCAGCGCAGCGAAGCAGGCGGGAGAGTCGAAGCGCGGCACGCACAGCCAGTCGATGGAACCGTCGCGCCCGACCAGTGCAGCCGTCTGAGTATCACCGATCAGACCATAGTCCTCAATGCGCAGCGGCATGGTGCCTTTCGCCAGGGGACAGCTTCAACCCTCGGGGGGACGCGAGATTCAGCCGCTCCAGTACAGCGCGGTAGCGCGAAGTACCGGCGAGCGGTCGAAGACGCGGCTCCACGGCAACGGTGAGCGCTGCGAGAGACGGTTGTTCGGCTGCGCGTTCGAGTGCCGCGAGCGCGTCTTCCTTACGACCCACGTCTGCGTAGGCGAGTGCGACGCCGACGACCGATGCACCGTCGTGCACTGCTCGCTCCCATGCATCGACGCGTCAGCGTCGCACCTCCCGGACGACGTCGACCGCAAGCGCGTCGTTCCTCACGCGGTCGGCGAAGAGCCGGACGAGAAGCCGAGCCGGCAGCGGCTCCAGCTCGATCGGTACGTGATCGCGATGCAGTTCGAGCGTCCCGGCATCGAGATGGAACGGTCCGAATCGGTATACGCGGGTCTGCTGCGTCATTTCGAGGTCGCCAGCGCAAGAGTCCCTCGATATTTCGTGACGCTTGACCCGCCCCTCAGCTGTCACAACCTTCGTTGATGATGCCGCAGCCTACCAATTTCTTCCGCTTGCAGCAAAAAAATCGCTCCGAGCTGAGCGTCTCGATGGGCATTCTGTTGGCGCCATCCACAACGAGCTGGGCGTGAAGACGCGCCAGGCGGCCCGCCCCGCGACAGGCGGCGCACGGTGCTGGCGCTCAGACGCTACCGGATCGGCGCCGTTCAGACCAGGGTCGTACGGCTGCGAATGGCGGGCGCGAAAGCGATGCTTGGTCGCGACGAGCGCCCTGCGGCGACGTCGTGAAGGTGCCGAGCGATGCGTGGGTTGTCGCCCTCATCGTAGCAGGACCGGGCGACTGATGAGCACGATGACGAGCGTGGCAGCCTGCCTCCTCGTGCTCGCGGTCCCGCGCCTCTCCGCACAGCAACAGCCGCCGATCCTCGACATGCACCTCCACGCACATGCGGCCGACCACCAGGGCCCGCCGCCGCGCGCGATCTGCGCGCCGTTCGACCGCTTTCCCGCGTGGGACCCTGCACGGTCGTGGGTCGACGTGTTCGCGGAAATGCAGCGGAACCCGCCGTGCGAGGATCCGCTCCGCTCGCCGCTCACGGATGAGGCGCTCCGCGACGGTACGCTCGAGGTGCTGGAGCGCCGCAACATCATCGGCGTTCTGAGCGGACCGCCCGATCGCGTGCAGCAGTGGAAGTCTGCTGCACCGGACCGCATCATCGCCGGCCTCGAGCTGTTCGGGCGCGGCGTCGATGTTTCGCCCGACTCGATCCGCCGCCTCCACGCGGCCGGTCGCCTGCAGGTGCTGGCCGAAGTGACGAGCCAGTACGCGGGGATCGGACCCGACGATCCCCGCCTCGAGCCATACTGGGCCGTGGCCGAGGAGCTGGACATTCCGGTAGGCATCCACATCCATCCGGGACCGCCCGGTGCACCCTACTTCGAAGGTCCCACGCACGGGCTGCACAGTCCGCTCCGGTTGGAGAACGTTCTGGTCAGACACCCGCGGCTGCGCGTGTACGTGATCCACGCGGCCTGGCCGCAGCTCGACGACATGCTGACCTTGCTGTACACCCACCCGCAGGTGTATGTCGACGTCGGCGGGCTCGTCTACATCCATCCGCGCGCGGACTTCTACCGTTACCTGCGGGCCATCATCGAAGCCGGGTTCGAGGACCGGGTGCTGTTCGGCTCCGACCAGATGATCTGGCCGGAAGCGATCGAGCGGGCGATCCGGTCGATCGAGAATGCGCCGTTCCTCACCGAACGTCAGAAGCGGGAGATCTTCTACGGCAACGCTGCACGTTTCCTTCGCCTCAGCGACGACGAGATCGCGCGTCACCATGCACTGTCCGCTTCGCGGCCCGCGAGACGATGAACGGTCCGGGTTCGTCGCGAGGCGAGGTATGGTGACCTCTCCGAGGCGCGCGCAGAGCCGGACGCCGCGAACGCTCATCATGACGGTCGTCGTGTGCGCGTTGGCGTTGGCGACGCGGCCCGCACGGGCACAGGACGACGTGCCGCCCGAGCGGTTGGCCGCGCGCGAGTGGTATCGCGACGCGAAGTTCGGGATGTTCATCCACTGGGGCGTGTACAGCCTGCTCGGCAATGGCGAGTGGGTCATGGAGAACCGCAACATCGCGGTGCCCGACTACGAGTGGCTGGCGTCCACCTTCAACCCGGTGGCCTTCGACGCGCGGGAATGGGTCAGTCTCGCGAAGGCTGCGGGCATGCGCTACATCACGATCACGTCGCGCCACCACGATGGCTTCTCGATGTTCGCGAGCCGCGTTACACCCTACAACATCGTCGACTTCACGCCGTTCGGCCGCGACCCGCTCGCCGAGCTGGCGGAAGAATGCAGGCGGCAGGGTCTCGAGCTGTTCTTCTACTACTCACAGCTCGACTGGCGGCATCCCGACTACTGGCCGCGCGGCAGGACCGGTCACGGCACGGGACGGCCGGAGAGTGGAGAGTGGGTCCGATACCTCGACTTCATCGATGCACAGCTCACAGAGTTGCTCACGAACTACGGCCCGATCGGCGGGATCTGGTTCGACGGGATGTGGGACAAGCCCGACGCGGACTGGCGGCTCGATCGTACCTACTCACTGATTCACCGCTTGCAGCCCACGGCGTTGATCATCCCGAATCATCACCAGACACCGCTGCCGGGAGAGGATGCGCAGACCTTCGAGCAGGACCTGCCAGGCTCGAACAGCGCCGGCTTCAATACGGCGGAGATCGGAACGCTGCCGCTCGAGACGTCGCTCACGATGAACGGATCGTGGGGCTACGACATCACCGACAAACGCTACAAGTCGGTTCGGGAGCTGATCGGCTACCTGGTCCGTGCAGCCGGCCACGGCGCCAATCTGCTGCTCAACGTCGGACCGCGGCCAGACGGCACGATCGATCCCGCTCAGGTCGAGCGGCTGCGCGCGATCGGTGCGTGGCTCGACACGTACGGCCCCAGCATCCACGAGACACGCGCAGGGCCGGTGCCGCCACGCGCGTGGGGTGCAACGACGCAGCGCGGCGATACCGTGTTCGTACACGTGCTCGACTGGCCCGATCGCACCCTCTCACTGCCGCCGCTACCGAAACGCGTACGAACGGCGACGCACTTCTCCACCGGCGAGCGCGTACGCGTTACGCAGAGCGACGACGGAGTCACGCTCACGCTCCCGGAGGCCGCAGCCGACGACTTCGATCGCGTGATCGCGCTGGTCCTCGAGCCCGCACGCCCTGAACGACGCTGAAAGGCGTGCTTCGCGCCGATCCCCGCCGCGCGGAGCACACCCATGGGCTGGCCGCTCGCCGAAGCGGCTGAATGCACGAGGGTGCGGAGGGCGACGGACGAAAGGTCTTCAGCGCGAGGATCGCCCGTCCCATTCACGGCGCCGGTCGAACGGCCGTCGACCTCGCGTAGTCGAGTACGGCCCACACCGCTCGGGCCAGTGCGGCGATCGCAGCGAACAGCGTCAACCAGAAGAACGCCTGGTACCAACCCGCACCGAAGCGCGAGTCGGTGCCGGAGCCCACGGCCGCGAGCCCGGATCGCAGCGCAGCATAGCTCCACACCATGAACGCGAGTGGCACCAGGGCGAGCAACGCGCGGCCGAGCTGCGGCATCGGCGGTGCAAGCGGATCGTACCACAGCGGCGTGGTCAGCCTGAGCGAGCTTACGTCCGTGACCTCGCCGTTTGAGGCAGCCGACGACTGCGTCAGCTCGTGGAATCCCCGCCGCAGCACCACGAGCCGCCGGAACGCCGCCATACAGCCGAGGTACGCGATGCCGAGAATCGCGGGATAGAGGAAGACCAGCTCGCGGATCCCGACCGGCAGTGGACCCAGCGGCGTCTCGAAGCTGCTGCCCGATTGCTCGATCACGTGGATCAGACGCTGCGCGCGATCGAGGTCGGAGGTCAGGACTGCGGTGTCGCGCTCCAGCTGCGCGATCGTATCGCGCAACATCCGACGGCGTTCCGCGACCCGGTTGCGAAGCCCTTCGAACGACTCACGAGCCCGTGCATATCCCGGATCCGATATGGGCGACTCGGTTGCCGCCCGCGCGACCGGCGCCAGGTCTTCACGGATCGTGCGGCGCACAGCGCTGAGCGAATCCAGCAGCTCCCGCGCGAGCGCTTCGTCGAGCGGACCATTGGGCGCGCCGTCCACGAACGAGCGGTAATCGGGATAGACCAGACAGCCGCGGCCGATGCACAGCTCCGCACCCCCCACATCGAAGCAGTCCCGCCACTGGCGATCGTCGAGCCAGATGCACGGGCTGCCGCCATGGCCCTGCCCGAGCAGATCCATGGCTCGCGGATCGTTGCTCAGATCGATGGCGCGCGTGCCGGTGGTCCACTCGTGAACGAGCTGCGAATCGAGCGTCGGCTCGCGCATCAGCATGCGCGCCAGCTCGTAGCGCAGGTCGAGATCGCGACGCAGCCGTGAACCGAGGCGCAGCGCCTGGGCGAGCGAATCGACGGCCATCACCCCCGCCACGCTGTCTGCCGTGTTCGCGAGGCGTTCCTGCGTCGAGTCGAGCTGCAACTGGAACCGGCTCGCGGACGCGACCTGCTCCGTGAACGGCAGGAAGATGAAGAGACCGAAGAGCAGTGCCGGCAGCAGGAAGAAGAGCGTGAGCCGTCGGAGCGACCTTGCCTGCTCGTCGAACAGGGAGAGGATGCGCGTGCGTTGTTCTTCGAGCCGGTTCACGAGGCGATGCCCTCCGGTCCGGTGATCCGTCAGCTCCGGGTATCATGGACCCTCTAGCGGAACCGCGCACGCGGCAGCTTCGAGCGGACAGACGCGGTCGACGGCGCGCCGGCGTCTTGACCCTCGCCGGAGCTGTCGTCCGTTCCTCTACGAACGCCCGCGTCAAGCGACCAGGCCACGTTCGACGTGCGGCACGCCCTGGCCGTGGCGCTCCGGTGCGTGGCCACGCCGAGCGCTCCGCAGGCGTCAGCCCTCCGACGATTGACGAGTCAGGTTGCCGCCCGCACTCTTGCCTCTGAGGCACACCACGGCTTCCCGCGGAACCGGAGGAGGTTTCATGCGACGACACGCCGCCGTCCACGCGTTGCCCTGTCTGCTGTGGGTCCTTCCGACCGTCGCGGCGCCCACGAGCGCGGCGGCGCAGGAGCGCGTTCACGTGCTGCCGATCGAGGAGCACGTGCTGGACAACGGACTGCGGGTGCTCGTATTGCACCGCGAAGGCGACCCGCGCGTGGCTGCGAAGATCTTCACGCGCATGGGCGCACTGAACGAGGTGCCGGGAGAGCTGGGCGCCGCTCACTTCCTCGAACACCTGATGTTCAAGGGGACCGAAACGCTCGGTACCACGGACTGGAATGCCGAGCGGCCGGTGCGCGAGCGCATGCGCGCCGTGGAAGAGGCAATGATCGAGGAGTGGAACCGTGTGCGCAACGACGTGCGCCAGCGCGGCGTCTTCCACGACTACCAGCATGCCGCGAGCACGCCGACGCTGGACTCGCTGAGGACGGAGCTGGCGCGGTTGGACCGCGAGGCGAGGCGCTGGCGCGACCACGGCGCGATGATGCGCTGGTACCAGGCGTTCGGCGGGACCCGCCTCACGGCGACGACCGAGCAGGAGTACATGAAATTCGACATCAACCTGCCGGTCGAGCGCGTCGAGTTGTTCTTCCGCGTCGAGGCGGACCGCATGGTGAACAGCATTTTCCGCGAGTTCGATGAAGAGCGGATGATCCTGGTCGAGCAGCGCCTGGGCGACCTCAACCGTGCGACGACACCGTACTTCGAAGCGCTCGGCAGTCTGACCGGCCGGATCTCGCCGGTGTTCTGGCCCGAAGGCTACCTGACGGACTTCGCACAGTACACTCGCACCTACGAGGAATCGCTGTACCGCGAGTTCTTCATCCCCAACAACACGGCGCTTGTGTTCGTCGGCGGCGCCACAATGGCCGATGTGGTTCCACTGGCGGAGCGGTACTTCG
>Ga0299914_10004377_pt1 | contig 10170 bp, 7 predicted proteins | sample RVTome_10_FD_201361 | JGI IMG/M metagenome (GOLD analysis project Ga0299914, IMG submission 201361) | Soil microbial communities from uranium-contaminated site in the Upper Colorado River Basin, Wyoming, United States - RVT153D57 (version 2) ... | reverse complement strand
TCGTCGCTGTGGTCGGCGGCTCCCGACGTGGCTATCGCCGATGGCCAGCGGATCCTGGTGTACGCGCTCGCATTCGGGCTCGGCATCTGGCTGGTCGCGCTTCTCGGCTCACGCGCCCAGCTCTCCCTCGTCCCGCTGGCGGCCGCTGGCGCCTTCGCCGGCGTCATCACCGCCCTCGGAATGATCAGCGCGGACGACGCCCGCGCGTACCTGGAGGACGACGGGACCCTCGAATACCCGTTCGGCTATCGAAACGCCAACGCAGCGTTCTTCGCCTGCGCGTTCTTCCCTGCCCTCGGGCTCGCCGCCGATCGCAACCTCGACTGGCGCGCTCGCGGCCCTGCGCTCGCCGTTGCGACGCTTTGCGCGGGGCTGGCGATGCTCAGTCAGAGCCGGGGCTCGGTTCCGGCAGTGCTGATCGCGCTCGCGGTGTATCTGGTTTTCTCGCCATTACGGCTGCGCGCCCTGTGCTGGCTGGCGCTCGCATTGCTCCCCGCGGTGGGCATCCTGCCTGCGCTTACCGATCTGTACCAGGCCGCCAACGACTTCGGCCTCCGAGCCGCCGGCGACGAGCTCGAGAGCGCGGCAATCGCGCTCGCGCTGACCACAGGAGCTTCGCTGCTCGTGGGCAGCGCCGCCGCTCGCTTCGAACGCTTCGTGCCCGGAGTTGGGAGCGTCTCTCCACGGACGAACCGCGGCATCGTCGCCGCATTCGCCGTAGGCGTCGTGGCCGCCATCCTCGCGCTCGTCGTCGCCGTCGGCGATCCGATCGACTGGACGGTCAAGCGTGCGGACGAGTTTCGGTCCGGGACGCCGGACCTCACCGCGGAGTCGAGCCGGTTCACATTCTCCCTCGGCACGGACCGCTATGACCTCTGGCGCGTGGCAGTTGACGATGCCCGCGAGCAGCCGCTCCGCGGCACTGGTTCGGGCGGATTCGAGTACTCCTACCTCCGCGGGCGCGAGTCGAGCAGTCAGACCGCCAGGGACGCTCACAGCGTCGAGCTTGAGGTCCTTGGCGAGCTGGGAGTTCCCGGCCTGGTCCTCCTGCTCGCCGCCCTTGGCGGAGCGGCGGTAGGCGCAGTTCGCGGCCGGCGACTAGGGCCGCAACCGGCGGCGCTGTCGGCGATCGCGCTCGCCGCCGGCTCGTACTGGCTGGCTCACGCTTCGATCGACTGGCTCTGGGCCTATCCCGCCATCACGGCGCCTGTGATCGCGCTGCTTGGCGCAGCCTGCGCCGCCCGCGTAGCGACGCCGAAGCCGGCAGCGTTCGGCTCCGGTCGGTACTGGATCGCCGCCGGGGCGATCGCCCTCGCGATCAGCATGGTCCCGCCGTTTCTCAGCGAACGCTACGTCAACAGTGCCTACGCCGACTGGCGCGCCGATCTCCCCCTGGCATACGAAGACCTGGACCGCGCACGCTCCCTCAATCCCTTCGCGTACGCGCCCCTGCTCGCCGAAGGAGCGATCGCCGATGCCGCGGGCGATCGAGAGCGGGCGATCGCCGCATTTCGCGAGGCCACGAAGGAGCGGCCGGAGGAGTGGGGAGCCCACTTCTTGCTCGCTGAGCTCTTCGCCCGCGACCGGCCTCAGCTCGCACGGCACGAGCTCGACACCGCCCGCGAACTGAACCCCAACAGTCCCGAGATCGAAGAGCTCGAGGAGAGGATCGCGCGGCCTGAGGCGAGCGATCAGGATTAGGTGGGCACGATCGGTCAGGACGCCGCCGACGTTCGTCAAGCCCCTGGGGTCGTCAAGCCCCTGGGGTTAACTAATCGAAGTACCCATCGGTCATCCGTCCAAACCTCTGGCAGCCCTGTTTAGTGGTGGCCCATTTTGAGGTAACAAAGGGGCGGTTTTTCGGTATTTCGACCCTCTGGGCCTTGACCGGCGCACCCCCTGACGCTCTAATGGGCCGCGTTCGGTAATCCATCCGCATCGCCGACGACTCGCATTTTGGGGAACCCGGGCAACTTCGCCTTCACAGGCGGAAGGGACGGGGGGGACGTTGCTCCCGGGGGTCGCGGCAGCTCAAGGAAGAGAGTCTGCATGTCATTTGCACGCATCGCAACCAGCAACCGCCAGCGGCGCAGCCGCAGTCGGATCATCCTAGGGGCGCTAGTCGCCACAGCAGTGCTCGTCGTTGGCCCGGCGACCGCGCTTGCGCAGAGCGGCGACCCAGCATCCGACCAATACGACAACACGCCCGAGAAGATCGACAAGTTCGTCGGCGGCGGCGGCGGCGATGCCGGTGGCGGCGATCCCGGTGCGGATCCCGACGACCCCAGCAGCGATCGCGTTGTCGCCGGGCTTCCGTTCACCGGCCTCGACCTCGGCCTGCTGTTCGCGGCGGCGGCATTGCTCGGGACGTCCGGCCTCGTGCTGCGACGGCTCGCGGGCTCCGGCGCCGGGCGCTAGCGGGTACGCCGGTGGCCAGGGGGGATACGGTGCGGGCCAACCGGCGGTCGCTGCGCGCCCTTGAGGCGCAGCGGATCATCGACCTGGTGGCGCTCCGCCTGATGCCTGCGCTCGCCGCCGGCCTGATCGCCTACTCGCACATGGGCGGCCTGGGCGAGGGTCTGATCGTCTTCGCCGCCGTGCTTGCGGCAACGCACGCGATTCAGCGTGTTCAGCTTCCGCTGCATCTGATGCCGGCGACGCGCTTGGTGCTGTGCCTCATCGGCCCCCTCGTTGGCACGGCGGTGGCCTGGTTGATCGCCACGGCCTCGGGCGGTGCCCATCCGATCGTCGCGTACGAGGCCGTATTGCTCGGCGCCTGGGCGCTCCTCGCCCTCGGAATCTGGGTGAGGGCTCGCCTGGCCGATGGGTTGCGCGCCCGGGTGGCAGTGATCGGGCCGCGCGACTTCGCCGCGGACCTCGCCCGCGAGGTCGCCGCCGATCGCCTGCCCGCATACGACGTGGTCGGCTGGATCGGCGCCGAGGGTCCGGCGGACGACAACGGCCGCTTCCAATGGCTCGGTGACCTCTCGGACCTGCGCACGGCTGTCGTCGAGGAGCGTGTCGAGCTCCTGATCAGCGCCGCCGAGGCGACCGATGGCGAGGGTGGTTGCCTGGAGGAGATCTGTCAGCACGTGGCGGACGACTGCCTCGACCTACCGGTGCGTCTCCTGACCGCCAACCAGCTCTACGAGGAGACGTTCGGACACGTCCCGATCGGCACCATCGATGCCGCCTGGTACCGCTACATCATGCACCCGCGGTTTCGCGCGTCCGCGCCCATCTCCAAGCGCATCTTCGACCTCGTCGTCGGGGCCGGCATCGGGCTCCTGGTAGCCCCCGTAATCGCCGTGGCGGCGATCGCGATCCGGCTCGAGGGTGGGGGGCCGATCTTCTATCGACAGCGCCGCCTGGGCGAGAACGGCAACGCCTTCGAGATCGTCAAGCTGCGGACGATGCGCGTCGATGCCGAGCGTTCCGGCCCGCAGTGGTCGGGCGCCGACGACGACCGGGTGACCCGCGTGGGGCGCGTCCTGCGGCGCAGCCATCTGGACGAGGTCCCCCAGCTCTGGAACGTGCTTCGCGGGGAGATGACCCTCGTCGGCCCCCGACCCGAGCGCCCAGAGATCGTTACGGACTTCGAGCGCCGGTTTCCGCACTACACCCGACGCTATCTCGTCAAGCCGGGGATCACCGGCTGGGCCCAGCTTCGCTGCGGCTATGCCGGCTCCGAGCTCGGCACCGCCTGGAAGCTCTGCCACGACCTCTTCTACATCAAGCGGCGCTCGGTGCTCGGCGATGCGGTGATCCTCACCGAGACGGCGTTCGTCGCCTTTCGCGACGCCCACCGTGCCCTACGCTCGCCGCAGCCGCGGTTTATTCTGCGGGACGCCGTCGAGCGCTCGTGAGCGGCTTCGCTTCGGCGCGGCTCCCTGGCGGCTGCCGCATATCGCCGCGGCGGTTCTTGCCGCGGCAATCGTGACAGGCGCCTCAGCGACCTAGGTCGAGCGGGCGTGCGGACGCCCCCCGCGCCTGTTCGATCCCGTCAGCGAGCGCTGAGGAAGTCCGCGACCCTCCGCGTCTCGGTCTCGATCGTGTGAGCCGTGGCGAATGCGTGGGCCTCGCGCACCAGGCGCTCACGCAGCGCTGGGTCAGCCGCGATCGAGCGGACGGCGGTGGCGGCCGCCTCAGGCGATCCGGGAGGGACGAGGATCGCGGCTCCGCCGACAGCCCGGGAGATGCCGCCGACGTCAGCGGCAACCGCCGGCAGTCCTGCGGCGAAGGCCTCCGGCAGAACCGCGGGCATGCCCTCGGTCCACGACGTGTGCAGCAGCACATGACTTGATCGGTACAGCGTCGTCAGCGGCTCCCCGAACGGGACGTAGCCCCGCAGCTCGGCGCTCGCTCGCTCACCGTGCTCGTCCAGGCGCGCCTCGAGAGCATCCTGGAGCCTGCCTTCGCCACATATGATCAGGCTCCACCGAGCGTCCTCGCGGTTGAGCTCGGCTAGGACATCGGCCAGCAGCAGAGGGTTCTTCTCCTCCTCGAGCCGCCCCACAGCAAGGATGCGAAGGGCGCCATCGTAGTCCCGCTGAAGCGCCGTGTCGGGCTCGATCACATCGTCGTCGTGGATGAGCGAGACGGTCAGCTCCAGCACTCGCTTCGAGCGCGCGTACTTCGCCGCCAGCTCCGGGCCGACCGCCACCACGGGAACGAGCTTGGCGAGCCCGCGGTACATGACCTCCAGCAACCAGGCCGCGACCCACATCGCCCGTCGGTTCGGATGCCGGCTGCGGACGTACGCCGGAAAATCCTGACGCACCCCGAGCCTGACTTGCTTGCCGCGGGCCAAGGCAAGAGCTGCGAAGGCGAGCGCGAGCGGATGGGGTCCCAGCAGCCATACGCAATCGACGGTGCGAAGGGATCCCCAGAACGCACGCAACGACCCGAGCAGGGCCGGGCCGGCGTCCCGAACGTGCGCAAGGTTTTCGTAGTACGGCAACGCAACGAGCTCGACGCCCTCGCCTACCGGATATCGCGCTGCGCCGCCCGGAGGGCTGAGACGTCCGACAAGCTTCAGGCTCGTGACATGCTCGCGCAGGGCTGCCAGAAAGAGCGCGAACGCCCGGTCCGCGTACACCCCGCCACCTGACCGGTGGTAGGTGTAGTCGGTGTAGACCGCGAGTCGCACCGGCGGGGCGACCGGGATGGAGGGCTCAGCCCCCGGCTCGGCCGGGCTTGCTTTCGGCGGTCTGGACTGGGTGCTCGGGCTCGGCGAGGTCGCCGTTCAGGACCAGCTCGCCGCCCACGGCGCCGCGACCGTGGCCGTAGATGCCGTATCCATATCCGGCTCCCGTCCGGTCACTCGAATCCACCAGAATGGATCCTTCGGCCTGGTGACCCCCGCGGTCGAGGAGCTCACTCACCAGCTTCAGGTGCGCCCGAAGGGTGTTTCCGACCCTCACCACGAGGAGTACGTCGTCAACTCGGGGAATCAGGCGAAGCGCATCGCTCACTTCGCCGAGCGGCGGAGTGTCGACGACGACGCAATCGGCAACTGACCTGGCGTCGTCGATCAGCCGGGGAAGGCGCCGCATCGCCGCCTCGCTCGTGCTGTGGTCGTCCAGCTCCGGCTCGACAGGCAGTACATAGAGCGGCCACTCCTTTGCGGGGCGAACGAGGAGCTCCCGCAGCTCGGAACCCGGGGCGGCGAGCTCGGCCTGCGTGCGTGGTGCTGGAATGCTCATCTCATCGGCAATCCGCGGATGGCGGAGATCGCCGTCCAAGAGGACGACTCGTCGGCCCGATGCGGCGAGCGACACGGCGAGGTTGATCGCGGACGTCGTCTTGCCATCGCCCCTACTGGGGCTCGTCACGAGGATCGTCCCGAGCGGGCGTGCCCGCTGCTCGAGCTGAACCACCAGTGACTGGAATGGTTGCCGGACCTCGGCGGGCATGTGCCAGCTGACACCCTCCTCAGGACGGTTAGCCTTTCGCCCCAGGATCGGGATGCGCGCCAGAACCGGCACGGGATAGAGGCTGAATGCCTCCTCGGCGTCGCTCACCCTCCGGTCGAGCAGCTCGAGGAGCAGCGCTCCGCCGGCGCCGAGGGCGAAACCGGCGAGCAGAGCGAGCGGAATCACGATCACGGGCCCCGGGCCGGTCGGAGAGCTTGGAACGGTCGCCTCCTGTTGCAGGGTGAGCGTGGGGTCCCCCGACTCCTCGACCGCTGTCAGCCGACTCAGGCGATCCGAGAGCACCGCGGCATTGGGGCTGCCCCGAGGAGTCGCTGCGAGCTCGGCCTCCGTGCGAGTGATCGCCGTTTCGACTTCGCGGGAGAGTTCCTGACCTCGCAGCGCGAGGGCGGACCGCGCGAACTCATCGGCGAGACGCGCCGCGAGCTCCGCCTCATCGGCGGTGCCGGTTACCCCGACGATGTTGCTCTCGCCGATCGGATCCACGCTGACGGAGTTGAGGACCCGCTTTTCCGTCCAATCGTCGCCCAGCGCCTCGCCGGTCCGCCGCGCAGCGTCCGGAGACTCGAGCAACGTCGCCGCCGTCTGAACGGTGCGCGTCGCATCACCGGAGTCGCGCAGCAGATCCAGGCCAAGGAATGTCTGATCCTCCTGGGGCAATGGGTTGACGAGGACGTTCGCGGTCGCCTCGTAGTTCGGTGAGCGCAGAGTGAGAAACGCGATCGCGCCGCCGAGGGCCGCGAGAGTAGCCAAAGCGACGAGCACGCGGTGCGCGCGGATGGCGCGCAGAAGCGGGCGGACAGCGCCTTCTTCGCCGGGCGCCGGAAGGGCTGTGGCGGGGGGACTCGCGTTCAAAGTCGCTGAGAGTGTACGCCGCCGGCCACGCCTGTCGGGCGACGGTTTGCCGAGCTGGGAGGCGCCTCGCAATAGACTCGAGCCCGGTGAGCGCAGCGGCGAACCATGCCGGCACCGTCCTGGCACGCGAATCGTCGCGTGCAGCGCTCGCGGCAGCCGTGCTCCTCGCCGCGGCACTGGTCGGCGCGGCGCTCGCATTCGAAACCGGGTTTGGCGTCGCCCTGTTGCTCGGCTTGGTCTACCTACCGGTAGCGCTCGCAAACCTGCAGCTGGCGCTCGTTCTCTGGTTCCCACTCGTCTTCCTCGAAGGGCTGCCGGCGTTCAATCTCGCGGCGAAGGCCGGGGGGCTGCTGATCGTCGCGGTGTGGTTCGTTTCCTTCGGCGAACGACGGCAACGCATCGCCGAGGTCCTGCGCCGCTCGGCCCCGCTGTGGGCGACGGCCGTGGGGCTGCTGCTGTGGTACACGCTGTCGGTCCTGTGGGCGCAGGACCGGGGGATGGTGTTCGCCGACCTTTGGCACTGGTACGCGGTCGTCCTCCTGATGCTCATCGTCGCCACGGTCGTCATCGACCCCCGGGTCTTTCGCTGGATGATCGCGGCGTTCGTGACCGGAGGCGTTCTCACCGTCGCCGAGGGCATCGTCACCGGCGGGCTGACTACGTCCGCGACCGCCGTCGAGACGGCCTCGGAGGGGCGCCTCACCGGTGGTCAGGGAGACCCAAACTTCCTCGCGGCCGGGCTGGTACCGGCGATCGTGCTGGCGCTCGCGCTGCGTAGCACCGTTGAGAACTGGACGGCCCGCTGGCTACTGGTTGGCGCCGTGGTGATTCTGAGCCTGGGCCTGGTCGCCAGCGAATCGCGCGGCGGTGGCATTGCGGCGATTGCGATGACCGTCGCCGCGCTGGTGGTGTTCAAGAACCGTCGCGCCTGGGTGCTCGCGAGCATCACGATCGTCGTCGGGGTCGCCGCCGCCTGGTTCGCCGTGTCGCCCACGGCCTGGGATCGCATCACCGGCTTCGACAATGGAGGCAGCGGCAGATCGGATCTCTGGGCGGTGGCGTGGCGCGCTACGGAGGACAAGCCGGTTTACGGCATCGGCCTCAACAACTATCCCGTGGTGGGCGCCGATTACGTGCGCGAGCCGGGCGAACTGGATCGCTCCGAGCTGATTGTCGACAGAGCCCAGGTCGTTCACAACGCCTACCTGCAGCTGCTTGCCGAAACGGGAGTCATAGGACTGGCGTTGTTCCTCGGAGTCGCGCTGGGAAGCCTTTACGCCGCATGGCGGGCCGCGATGTTGTTCGCGCTGCATCGCGATGGCGTGATGGAGACGCTTGCGCGTGCGGTCGTCGTTGCGAGCGTGGGCCTGCTGGTGGCGTCGTTCTTCATCTCGAATGGTGTCGACAAGCGCCTCTGGGTCCTCTTCGGCCTCGGCCCCGCGCTGCTCGCTATCGCATCCCGCCGAAACGCGACGACGGGAACGGTTTAGCGGCGTAGGAGCGTCCGTCCCAGGCGGACCGAGGGGGACACCTTAAGCCGGAACCGTCGGAGATCGTCGTTCCAGAAGACGCCGATCCGGGGCCACTCGAGCGGGCGACCTCTGTGCAGTCGGGCCGGGAGGGCCGCACCCGTGACATAACCGGCATCCCGGGCCGCGGAGACGATCCGTGCGTCCACGTCCCCGTACGGGTACGCGATCGCGGCGCAAGCGTGGCCCAACGCGGCCTCACACTCCTCGCGCGATCGGCCCAGCTCAGCGGCGACGTCGGCATCGGAGAGCCGGGTCAGGCGAGGGTGGCTCCTGGTATGCGATCCGACCTCCCATCCCTTGTCCTCCAGGGCCCGAAGCTCGTCCCAGGACATGCTCGCGAGCTCGTGATCGTGAGGGCCGTCCCGCCACTGGTCGATTCCGTCCCAGCGAAGTGGCCGGCCGTCGGCCGCGAACGAGGTCACCGCGAATACCGTCGCCGGAGCCCCGAGCCGCTCGAGGATCGGCGATGCGAGATCGCGAACGGAAGAAAACGCGTCGTCGAAGGTGATCGCGAGCTTCTTTCCGGAGGACGAGTCAGCGAGGGCGGCGCTGAACGACATTGGCCGGTATCCCCGGTCCAGCAACATCTCGACCTGGCGCTCAAATCGCTCGGGCCGAACGCACAGCGTCGCCGGCCAGTCGGAGCTGAGCGCGTGGTAGCAGAGGACGACCACTTCGCGCACTGGGACAAAGCTACCGTAGGAAGCACTTGTCCTGGGAGATCAGAGCGAGCTGATTCCGGATCCGGTGCCAGGCCCGCCGTCGACCCGGCGCAGCAGAACGCAGCTGACCCGCCAACGGAGTCGCGGCACGAGGTACCGAACCTGCTCGACGACGCCGGGGACCGGCATCCAACGGCTACCGATCGGAAACCAGGAAGGCCGCAAGGGAGACGAGCGATAGTACGACCGCTGGTTGATTCGAATCTCGTCATGCGCGACCAGCTCGAATCGGGCGGGCTGTCGTCCTCCGTCCATGAATAGGGCCGCGAGCTCGCCCGGGCGTGGACGAAGCCCGTTGTCAAGCGGGTCACGCACCCGGCGGTAGGCAGCTGGAGTCGAGGCGAGCAGCCAGCCGCCGGGCGCCACCAATGAGGAGATGTTCGCTGCCCCCAGGACCGGATCGCTCAGGTGCACGACCACGTTGTTGCAGAGGACCAAATCGAAACGCCGGCCGACCATGTTCGACCAATCGAACCCTGGTGCCGTCAGATCGCAGACGAAGTCGATGCCCGGCGCGGCTTGGATGTCGAGCGATCGCACCTCGACGCCCCGCCCGCGTAGCGGTGCGATGAGATTGCGATGAACGTGTGGTTGCTCGGTCTGCCGGAAAGCCAGCGTCGAGGCGCCGGCGTCCAGCGCGACCGTTCCTGCCTCGAGCCGAAGGCGCGCCAGCGTTTCGCAGAGCCAGCGTGACTCCTCAACGAACACGAAGCGATCCTATGCATCGGTGCCCGCCAGCGACCACAGTCAGCTCGGTTAAGGGCCGGCCAGCCTGCCAAGCCACCGTCGCGCGGTCCCTCGTTCGGCGATCGGAGCCGACAGAGCCACGGCCTCCGCGATCGCCCGCCGCCGGGCAATGACGAACGTCTCCAGGCCCGGATCGTAGTCGGCAAACCGGAGCTTGTAGGGCTCGTCGCCACGCAGGAATCGGTACTCGGAGACTCCGTCGTCGACTGCCGCCTTGACCGCGTGCGAGAGCAGCACGAAGCCGGCGGCGTAGCGGTCCCAGGCGGGGTCCCGCCCCGCTTGGTAGTACAGCTCGTTCCCGGCGAACCGAAAGCCGTAAAGAACCGCGATGGCGCGGCCGCCCTCCAGCTCGGCCAGCCAGAGGCGCAGCCAGCCTCGCTC
>Ga0299914_10004375_pt1 | contig 10172 bp, 10 predicted proteins | sample RVTome_10_FD_201361 | JGI IMG/M metagenome (GOLD analysis project Ga0299914, IMG submission 201361) | Soil microbial communities from uranium-contaminated site in the Upper Colorado River Basin, Wyoming, United States - RVT153D57 (version 2) ... | reverse complement strand
CCTCGCCCTCCGCCGGCGCAGGAGACGCGCGCCGTCGCCGGTCGGCACGAGCGGCGCCCACCAGTCGCGGCACGAGCCCGGTATCTGCTCCAGGGTGAAGCTCGGGTCCCCGAGACCCGACCCCGATGACGACCCATCGCTTCGGCTTCGGCGACATCGAGCGAGCCTTCCGCATGATGGAGAACAAGGAGGACGGGATCATCAAGCCCCTCATCACCTACGACTGAGGGCCGTCGCCCCTGAGGGCGGACCCCGCCTCGCTCGCGCGTACGCGTCCGCGGCAGGGCGGCGGCACGGGGGCCCCGCACGAGGTCCACCAGCTCTCGCGGGGCACGGCGGCGTCCGGATCGGGGACATCGAGGGCCGCATGCGCCGACGGCGATCGGCACGGCTCAGTCGGCGGGGGGCACGTGGTGGTTCCACTTGAAGAGGTCGCTCGGGTCGTAGCGCGCCTTCACGGCCCGCAGGCGCGCCCATGTCTCGGCGTCGAAGAACGCGCTCGCGTCCGCCGGCTCCTCGACGAAGTTCGGGTACTCCCCGGCCCGGTAGGGCCGCAGGGCGTCCTCGACGCCCCTGAGCGACCTCTCGACCGCTGCCGCCGACGACTCGTCCGGAACCAGACCGGCGGCGAACATGCAGACGTCCCCGGGGAGCGTGGCCCGCGCGCCGGCACCCGGCGACCGGCGCGCCAGCGCCCCGCCCATGTGGCGCAGCTGCACCATGATCAGCGACGTTCCCGAGTCCGAGCCCGGGCCCGCCGCGGCCAGGAGGGCGTCGACGCCCTCCGCCGGCAGGTCGTCGAGCAGCTGGTGGCCGGTGAGGAAGGGCAACGGGTCGGGCGGGTCCATGGCCATGTCCGCCAGGGCGACCGGCGGGACGACGGCGAAGGTGTCCATCGCCGGACCGAGCTCGCGCACCGGCGCGAGGAGGGCACGGCCGTCCTCCTCGCTCCCGAGGAAGGCGCCGTACACGACGGCGAAGGAGCCGCCCCGGACGGCCTCGGGCACGACCGGGAGGTCCGGGAAGTCCAGCAGGGACGCCCAGGTCATCAGCTCGTCAGGCAGCGAGGGCAGCAGCTGCGCCCAGGCGTGCAGCACCTCCCGGGCGCGCGCGAACGGGAAGAACATGACCCCGGCGTAGAGGTCCTCGACGGGATAGACGGCGAACTCGATCGCGGTCACCACGCCGAAGTTGCCGCCGCCGCCGCGCAGCGCCCAGAAGATCTCGGCCTCGTGCTCGGCGTCGGCACGCACCAGGCGTCCGTCCGCGGTGACCAGCTCGATCGCCGTGACGCTGTTGGTCTGAAGGCCGTACCTGCGGGCCAGCCACCCCATGCCGCCGCCGAGCGAATAGCCGGCGATGCCCACGTCGGGAGACGAGCCGTGCAGGCCGGCCAGGCCGAGCTCCGACAGCCGCGGCACCAGCTTCTCCCATTTGACGCCCGCGCCGACGCGCACGCGATGGGCGGCGGGGTCGATGCGGATGCCGCCGATCTCGCGGACGTTCACGAGGATCGTCCCCTCGAGCGAGCCGAGCGGTCCGGCGTTGTGGCCCGTCGCCTGGGGCGCGATCCGCAGGCCGTGCGCGCGGGCGTGGTCGACGACCGCGATCACGTCCCGCTCGTCGGACGGGAACGCCACGGCGGCCGGCCGCAGGTCGAGCGCCAGGTTGAACGCCCGCCGGGCGGCGTCCCAGTCGGGATCCGACGCGACGACGACCCGACCGGTCGTCCGGTCGGTCGGTCGGCTGTCGGTGGTGAGCATCTCCGCTCCTCTCGGTCGATGTGCGGCGATGCTGAGGCGCCGCCCCGTCCGGCGGCCATCCCGCAAGCCGGGGTATCGGGCGCGGGCCGACATCCCCCATATGCGGGGGTTCACGGCGCTGAGGGTGCGGATGTACGGTGGCCCCGATGCCAGTCGACCTTCGCGGAGCCGAGCGCACGCTCGATGCGATCGAAGGCCTCTCGCGCGCCGGGCTGCCCGCCCATGAGCTGCTGACGGAGGCGGCTCGGCGGATCGACACGGTCGTCCCCTCGGACGGCTGCTTCCTGGCCGCGACCGATCCCCAGACGACGCTGTGCATCGGTGCCGGGATCGTGCAGGACCTGCCACAGGACATGTGCCAACCCACCTGGGACTACGAGTTCCTGGTCCCCGACTACCTGAAGTTCATCGACATCGCGCAGAGCGGTCGCGCGATCGCCGACCTGCACGAGGCCACCGGAGGGCGCCCGGACCGATCGGCGCGATGGCGGGAGTACGGCGCGGCGACCGGCTTCCGCGCCGAGGTGCGCACCACCTTCACCCTGGGTGGCGCGATGTGGGGCGTCGGTCAATTCGACCGCCTGGGCGATTCGCCGCGCTTCTCGGACGAGGAGAAGGCCTGGCTCGAGCGGGCCGCGCCCCTGATCGCCTACGGGCTGCGGCAGGCCCTGCTCGCACAGCCGGCCCTCGCGCCCGCGAGCCGGGGGCCCGGGCTCGTGCTGCTCGACGATGCGGGGGACGTCGTCTCGGCCACGCCCGAGGCCGTCGCCTGGCTCGACGAGGTGGACGCCACCTTCACCTCGTTGACCCGGGCGGACGTTCCGATGCCGTTCGAGGCCCAGGTGTACGCGGTGCGCGCCCGTGCGGCGACCCGCGCGAACCGGCTCGGCGGCATCCCTCGCGCCCGGCTGCGCACCCGCTCGGGGGTCTGGCTGCTCATGCACGGGTCGCTCTTGCAGGGAACCGACCAGCTGGCCCTGATCATCGAGCCGGCGAAGGCGGCGGACGTCGCCCCGCTCATCGTCGAGGCCTACGGGCTCACGGGGCGCGAGCTCGAGGTGACCCGCCTCATCGCGCGCGGGCTCGGCACATCGATGATCGCCGCCGAGCTCTTCCTCTCGCCGCACACCGTGCGCGACCACGTCAAGGCCGTCTTCGAGAAGGTCGGGGTCTCGAGCCGCGGCGAGCTCGTGGCGAAGGTCTTCGCCGATCATTACGCGCCGGTGCCCCAACTGGACGCCGACGCTCCTCGCGACTGACCGCGCCCGCTCCGACCCTCGGGCGCAAGCGCATACCCCCCGCGATCGAGGGGGATCCGCGGGCCGGATGATCCCCGGCCTGCGGGATGGATGCCCAGGGGGCGTCACACGAGCATGGGCGCACTTCGACCGAGAGGAGCCCACGATGCTCACCAGCACCGACAGCCGACCGGCCGCCCCCCGGACGCCCAGGCGGGACGCCGTCGAGCCCGCGGACGGCGCCGGCGCGCTCGCCCTGCGCCCCATCGCCCCAGGCGACGAGGATGCGGTCGCTCGCATCGTGCACGCCGCCTTCGCGGGAGTCCACGACCGCCACGGCTTCCCGCGCGACTTCCCGACGCTCGACGCGGCCCGTGGGGTCGTCGATGCCTTCGTCGCCAACCCGGGCATCTGGGGCGTCGTGGCTGAGCGCGACGGACGCCTGATCGGCTCCAACTTCCTCGACGAGCGCGGCCCGGTCCGCGGCGTCGGGCCCATCACGGTCGACCCGGCGGTGCAGGCCGGTGGCGTCGGGCGCCGCCTGATGCAGGCGGTCATCCAGCGCGGCGCGCGCGCAGATGGCATCAGGCTGCTGCAGGACTCCTTCAACACCGCCTCGCTCGCCCTGTACGCCTCGCTGGGGTTCGAGGCGGACGAGCCGGTCGCCCTGATGACCGGTCGCGCCGCAGCCCGGCCGCTCGCGGCCGTGGATGCCGTGCGGCGGGTGACCGACACGGACCTCGGCGCCGCCGACCGCCTGCACCGGGCCGTCCACGGCTTCTCCCGCGCCGCCGAGCTGCGCGACGGCCTGACCGGGGGTGGGATGCGGCCCCTGGCCGCCGTTCGCCGCGGCCGGATCGTCGCCTACGCGACCACCCTCTCGCACTTCGCCTTCGCCCACGCGGTCGCGGAGACCCCAGCCGACATGACGGCGCTCATCGCCGGGGCGGCTCCGGCCGGCGAGGAGACGCTCTCGTTCCTGCTGCCCATCCGCCAGCACGAGCTCGTTCGCTGGTGCCTGGCGGCCGGCCTGCGCGTCGTCAAGCCCATGACGTACATGGCGATGGGTGCGCACCGGCGCCCGACCGGCGCCTGGATCCCCTCCGTCCTCTACTGACCGCCGACGGCCACCCTCGGGGCGCGGCGTCCCGGCGACGTCGGGCCGGGCCCGCGCGCCGAATGGGCGCCCGCCCCGCCGGGTACCAGGCGGGGGCCACGCCGCCGGGCGTCCCCGACCGTGCCCGGCGGACGGACGAGGGAGGCCCAGCCCACGACGAGCTCATCGGGAAGAGGGCGATGGACCAGCTCCCGCCCGACGACGAGCCCCTGTTCGCGGGCAGCGAGGGCCGCCTCGAGCGCGAGACCGCGCCGGCACGCGATCGAAAGGAGCCGAGATGCCCACATGCGAGGTCTGCGGAAACGACTACGACAAGGCGTTCGAGGTCGTGCGCTCCGGTGAGCGCCACGTCTTCGACAGCTTCGAGTGCGCGATCCACGCCCTCGCACCCGAGTGCGCGCACTGCGGTTGCACGATCGTCGGCCACGGGACCGAGGTCGACGGTCGCGTCTTCTGCTGCGCCCACTGCGCGCGGGCGGTGGGCGAGCGGGGGCTGGCCGACCGGGCCTAGCCTGCGCCGGCCGCCCGCGTCCCACCACGGAACGGCGGGACGATCACCGCCGACCGCAGCTTCGACGTCCCGGCCTCGTCGTTCGCGGGCGTGCGCGGCAACGACCCCTGGGTGGGCGAGTTCCCCCGCTCGGGCCGCCCGCGCGCGACCGTCCCGAACATGGCCGAGGGATGGCCTTCGCCGGCGGCGAGATCCACGTGGTCTACGAGAGCGGCTCTGAGAGTACGCCGACGCGACGACCGCGTGCGCACGGTCCACCAGGCCCCGGCCAGGCGACTGGGCGGCGGCGGCTGAGCGCGCACCGGCTGACGGCCTCCGAGCCTGGGCGCGGTGCGCGCGCCCAGGCCTGGGCTCGCCGCTCGGCGGGGGCGCGTAGCATGCGGCCGAGTGGAGGAGCAGATCCGCTTCTGCACCGCTCCGGATGGCGTGCGGCTGGCATACGCCGTCCATGGCGGCGGGCCGCCGGTCGTGAGGGTGGCGACATGGCTGACGCACCTCGACTTCGACCGGGAGAGCCCGGTGTGGCGCCACTGGGTGGACGAGCTGGCACGAGGCCATGCGCTCGTCCGCTACGACGAGCGCGGCTGCGGGCTCTCGGATCGCAGGGTCGGTGACCTGTCGGTCGACGCCTGGGTCGCCGACCTCGAGGCCGTGGTCGACGCCGCGGGGCTCGATCGCTTCGCGCTGCTCGGCATCTCCCAGGGCGCGGCGATCGCGGTCGTCTACGCGGCCCGTCATCCCGAGCGCGTCACCCACCTGGTCCTCTACGGCGGATACGCGCGGGGGCGCAAGTTCCGCGGCCCCGAGGCGCGCCGGGGCGAGGACGCGCTCATCTCGGCGATCCGCGCCGGCTGGACGGTTCCAGACCCGACGTTTCGCCACCTGTTCAGCATGCTGTTCCTCCCGCATGGCACCGCCGAGCAGATGGCGTGGTACGACGACCTGCAGCGGCGCTCGACCTCGGCGGCCACCGCGGTACGCCTCTACGAGGCGCGCGGCGGCATCGACGTGGTCGAGTCCGCGCCTCGGGTGACCACCAGGACGCTCGTGGCGCATGCGCGCGGGGACCGGGTCGTTCCGGTCGATGAGGGCCGGCTGCTCGGCGCGCTGATCCCGGGGGCGCGGCTGGTGCTGCTGGAATCCGCGAACCACATCCTGCTGGCGGACGAGCCCGCCTGGCCGGCCTTCCTGTCGCAGCTGCGCGCGTTCCTCGGCACGGCGCGGGCTCCCGCGAGACCCTCGATCGAGGAGCTCAGCCCGCGCGAGCTCGAGGTGCTGGAGCTCGTGGCGGCCGGCCTGACGAACGCGGCGATCGCCGAGCGCCTGCACCTCAGCCTCCGCACGGTCGAGCGGCACGTCTCGAACATCTACGCGAAGCTGCGCGTCTCCGGCACCGCGGCGCGGGCCGCCGCGGCCGCGAGCTACTCGCTGCACGAGCGGCCCTCACCCCCGGCCGGCTGAGCGCGCGGCCGCGTCCTGCGTGTCGGCCGCCAACCGGGTCCGGGAGGTTACGTGCCGGCGCCGATGCCACCCCGGCCGACCCTCCGTACGGTCGACCTCACGGCCGAGGGAGGTCCGGTGGAGCACGGTTCCATCCCAGGCGCGCCGGAGGCCGGCGCGCCGATCGCACGACACGAGGTCCGAGGCGGCGGAGGGCTCAGGCTTCATGTCCGCGAGTGGGGCGACCGCCACGGCCCGTCGCTCCTGCTCGTTCACGGGTGGTCTCAGAGCCAGCTGTGCTGGGCGCGCCAGGTCGAGGGCCGCCTCGCGCAGGGCTTTCGCATCGTCACGTTCGACATCCGGGGCCACGGGATGTCCGAGAAGCCCCCCGGCGCGGATCCGTACCGCGACGCCGGGCTGTGGGCGGACGACGTGGCCGCCGTCATCGATCGTCTGGGACTGGATCGCCCGGTCCTGGTCGCGTCGTCCTACGGCGGCTTCATCGCGACCGACTTCGTCCGCGCATACGGCGAGCAGGCGATCGCCGGCATCAACCTCGTCGGAGGGGCCGTGCTGCTGAAGCCGCCCCGGTTCGACCACATCGGCCCGGGGCTCCTCGAGAACGCGCCGGACGCCTGCGGCCCCGACCTGGCCACGAACATCGCCGCCATCCGGCGGTTCCTCGCGGCCTCGAGCGCCCGGCCGCCGAGCCCGGAGGACTCGAGCACCGCGCTGGGCTGGAACATGGTCGTCCCGGCCGAGGTCAGGGGCGCGCTGATCTCGCGCGAGATCAGCGCCGACGACGTCCTGTCGAGCCTGACCGTCCCCGTCCTGGTGACGCACGGGCGCGCGGACGCCATCGTGCTGCCGTCGATGGCCGAGCACGTCCTCGACGTCTGCCCGACGGCCGAGCCCTCCTGGTACGACGACACCGGCCACTTCCCGTTCCTGGAGGACCCGGCACGGTTCGACCGCGAGCTCGGCGAGTTCGCCGCTCGCTGTCACGGCCGCGGCGCCGCCCGCCGCACCTCCTGGACCAGCCAGGCGTTGCTGTCGGGGTCGGTGAACGCGAGGTACGAGGCGTAGTCGCGGCGCTCGGGGTCGAGGCCCGCCGCCCGGCCCTGCGCGCCGAAGTGGAAGGGCTCGCTCACCTGCACGCCTCGCTCGAGGAGCTCCGCCCGCGCGGCCTCGACGTCGGTGACGACCAGGTGCAGGCCCTGCGCCGAGCCGGGCGGCGCCTCGCTGATGCCGGTGCCGACGGCGATGGAGCAGGCCGACCCCGGCGGCGTCAGCTGCACCACGCGAAAGGCGTCGCCGGCGCGGTGGTCGACGTCGACCCGGAATCCGGCCGCGTCCGAATAGAAGGCCTTCGCCCGGTCCACGTCGGACACGGGCACCACCACCAGCTCGAGCTTCCAGTCCATGGTCGTCCTCCCCGTCGCGTTGGGTCGACCGTGGCCGACACGAGGTAAAACCGCGGAACGGCCCGGAATTCATCGGCGGACCGGGTGACGTGGCCCCGGCGCGCGGGGTTCAATGGCCCAAGCACACGCAAGGCGGCCTCGCCGGCGGAACGGGAGGTGGCAGATGACGGCCAGGAGGGTGCGCAGAGGCGCGCTCGCGCTGACCCTGACCGCGGCGCTCGGGGCAGCCGCGATCGTGGGCGTGGCGACGGCGGCCAAGCCGCCGGTCACGCGGAGCCTGAGCGCGAGCGGCAGCGAGCTCGCGTTCAGCAAGCGGACGCTGTCGGCGCCGAAGGGGAAGGTCCGGCTCGTCCTGCGCAACCGGGCGACGATCGAGCACAACATCGCCATCCGCGGCAACGGCCTCAGGCCGAAGAAGGGCAAGGTGGTCGGACAGGGCGGCGTCTCGCGGGTCACCGCGACGGTCACGCCCGGCCGGTACACGTACTACTGCAGCGTCGGCGGCCACCAGGCGGCGGGCATGACGGGGGTCCTGACCGTCCCCAAGCCCGCGCGGCGGCCCCGCCGCTGATCCCCCGGCGGATCCTTTGCCGAGCCATTACCGGCGGGGGATGGCGGTGTCGCCCCCTGTCGTCGTAGCGTCCTCCTCGTGACACGCGCAACGAGGAAGACGCCGTGCAACGCCTGCTGATCGCCCGCTCGGTGCTCGGTTTCTTCGCCGCCCTGGCGATCGAGGTCGCGGCCCCGTCGCGGCACGGGCCCTCCTAAGCCGGCACCCGTACCGAAGCGCCTCTCGACGCGGAGGCGCCGCCAGGCTTAGGATCGACGCCCCTCAGAACCGGGATGGTCGCCGTGACCGCTCCCTTCGCCAGTCGTCGCGTCGTCCGCGCCGCCGCATCGTCCGTGGCGGCGGTCCTCGCCGTGGCGCTCGTCCTCGCCGCCGCCCCGGCCGCGAAGGCGTTCGACACCGGGCCCCATTTCGACATCACCAGGGACGCCCTGGCCACCGAGGGGTTCAACGACCGCGCGATCCAGTCCGTCCAGGTGAGCAACTGGTTCGTGGACCTCTACGAGAACGCCGAGACGATCCCGTTCTCGGGCCACGCCGGGGCGTTCAAGGAGCTGATCGGCGGGGCCGGCGGGGCCAACTCGATCATCGTCCGGCTGACCAAGTGGCCGCAGGCCGTCGTCGACGCCGCCGACCGCAGCCACTTCGACGCGACGGCGGGCGGCTTCTCGAACGCGGCGGCGCTCACCGCCGAGTGGGCCCGCCTGCAGCGCAGCGTCGGGGCCCTCGCCCGCGAGGCGAGGGACAACGACGACCCGGTCCAGCTGCTCAGCGTGCTCGGGATCAGCCTGCACCAGGTCCAGGACTTCTACTCGCACACCAACTGGCTGGAGCCCGGGGGCGTGCCGGGCGGACAGGGCCCGGACTGGCCGGCCAAGGGCTTCGGGAGCACGCCGACCTGGTTCGACGTGCCGTCCCCGATGCGCGAGGCCGAGGTGCTCTACGCGGGCGGCAGCACCGGCATCGGGCGCAACCACGGTGGCTGGAACGCCGACGGCAACACCAGCCTCACCCGCTTCAACGCGAAGGACTGGCCCGGGCGCCCGCTCTACACCGAGGCCCACCTGGCCTCGTACTTCGCCACCCGCCAGTGGGTGCAGGCCCTCCGCGCGCACGTGGCGGACGAGGCCTTCTGGGGGCGCGCGATGCGGCTCGCGCGCACGCCCGCGCTGCTCGCCAAGGACCAGAAGGGGGCGCTCAACATCTCGTTCGCCTCGGGCCACTGGCAGGGCCAGGGCGAGGCGTGCAACCCGAGCTTCTCGACCCTCAGCTGCGGCGAGCGCAACGGCCCCGGCGGCAACCTCATCGACCTGCGCGGCGCGGTGATCGACTACTTCGAGCCGGTGTTGGTCAAGAGCGCGCTGCGGCGCCTCTTCGAGCAGAACATCGTCCGCGTGCAGGGCGACGCCGCCGGGCCGCCCGTGGAGCCGGCCTCCAGCCGCGCGCTGCAGGCGGCCACGCGCTTCGTGCGCCTGCAGATCACCTCCATCGCCGAGATCGACAACCTCGACCGGCCGGGCGACGCGGACATGTTCACGCGGGCCCACATCGGTGGCCAGCGGTACGTCTCGGGTGTCATCAACAGCCGCGACTCGTTCCGCTTCGGGCTCCCGCACACGCCGTTCACCTTCCTCAAGGCGGTGCACAGGGGCGCGACGTTCGCGACGCCGGTGACCTCGATCCGGGTGCGGATCCGGACCGGCGACGTCCGGTTCGCCGGCACCGACGACGACGTGTACCTGAGGATCAGCCCCAGCCGGCGCTTCGCCCTCGACAAGCGGCTCTACGACGACTTCGAGCGGGACGACGTCGACACCTACAGCGTGCCGATCGACGACGCCATCGAGGACGGCCTGGACGTCGGCGACATCCGCTTCCTGCAGATCGAGAAGTCCCCCGACCGGCTCGCGGGCGGCTGGAGGCTTGGCGGGGTCAGCATCTGGGTCAACGAGCAGCTCGTGGTCTCGGACGACCGGATCAACCGCTGGCTGGAGGACGACCGGCGCACGTGGCGGGCGCCGCGGATGACCGCGCTCCGGAGCCGCGGGGCGGCCGCCCCGGTGTTCCTGCAGCTGTGGGAGATGGACGCCCCGATCCGCGGCGACCACGAC
>Ga0299914_10004374_pt1 | contig 10175 bp, 11 predicted proteins | sample RVTome_10_FD_201361 | JGI IMG/M metagenome (GOLD analysis project Ga0299914, IMG submission 201361) | Soil microbial communities from uranium-contaminated site in the Upper Colorado River Basin, Wyoming, United States - RVT153D57 (version 2) ... | reverse complement strand
GCCCGAGACGACGACGGTCGTCGCCGCGCCGCCGATCAGGACGCCGTAGTTGTCGGCCAGGATCTCGATCATCGATCGCCCGTCCAGCCGGGCCGCGCGGTGGGCTTCAGCGGCTGCGCGCCGGGCCGGCGGAACCGGGCCCGCGGCCCCGGCGTCGTCTCACCCTCCTACTCGGCCGGCTCGGGCAGCTCGTCGGATGGCAGCTCCATGACGTCGCCGAACCAGTTCCGCTGCAGCTCCGCGAGCGTCCCCGACTCGTTCAGGGCGCGGATCTGCTCGTCCATGAAAGCGTTGAGCGATGCGCTCTCCTCATCCTTGCGCCCGGCCCAGGAGAAGTACTTCTTCGGCCCGAAGGTCGGCAGGACGACCTCGAACACGTCCGGCCGCTGGCGCGCCGCCTCGAGCTGGTTCGGCAGGCTGTTGACCACGGCGGCGAGCCGCCCGGCGGCGAGATCGGCATAGGCCTCGCCGAAGTCGACATACGTACGGATCTCGGACACCGGCGTTCCGGCCGCCTCGAGCTCGGCCGCCAGGGTCTCGAGCGCCTGGAGCTGGGCCGAGCCGGCCTGGGAGCCCACCACCTTGCCGGCGACGTCCTGCGCGCTGCCGATCGAATCGTCGCCTTTGCGCTTGAGCACCGCCATGGTGGCGTCCGCGATCGGCAGGCTCAGGTGATAGGCGTCGTAGCGCTCCTTGGTCACGGTTACCGACGTGATCACGTAGTCGAAGCGTTTGGCGGCGAGCCCGGGCAGAATACCCTGCCAGGGCAGATCGAGCTGCTCGAGCGTGACGCCCGGCAACTCCTGCATGATGTGCTCCATCATGTCGCTGGAGTAGCCGACGATCTCGCCGCCCTCGACGAACTCGAAGGGCGGGAAACGGGCCTCCGTACCGACGACCAGCGTGCCGCGCTGCTTGATCTCCTCGAGCAGGTCGGCCTGCGCCGGCGGGGCGTCGGCGACGGCCAAGGTCAGCGTGAGCACGCCGCCAAAGATCAGAGCGCGCCCGCCTGTCCGCCTTGCGATTTTGAGATCTTGCATATCGATTGCCTCCCTCTCGCGGACTCTGCGGGCGTCACGGCACGCATCGTCCACCGGTCCATGTGGAGAATGAAGCATCGGCGGATGCAACAGTAAACCACCCAACTGCGGCTCTCAGAGCCGGCTCAGCGATAGAACAGCTCGACCAGGGCGAGCGGGACGATCGGCACGTAGGTGACCAGCAGCAGGACCGCCGCCAGCACGCAGATGAACGGGACATTGACCTTGGTCACCTCCCAGACGTCGGCCTTGGCGATCGAGCAGGCGGTGATCAGGACGCTGGCCACGGGCGGTGTCTGCTGGCCGATCGCGAGATTGAGGGTGACGATCAGGCCGAAGTGCACGGGATCGATGCCCACCAGATGAACGATCGGCATGACGATCGGCACCACCAGGATGATCGCCGCGGCGCCGTGCAAAAAGCAGCCGAGCCCCAGGAACAGGACATTGAGCAGCGCCAGGACGACGTACTGGTTCTCGGTCAGCGCGACGATCGCCTGGGCGAGATTCTGCGGGACCCGCGACTCGGTGAGGTAAAGCCCGAGCAGCGCCGAGGACGCGACCAGGAGCATGACGACCGAGGTCTGCACGGCGCCGTCGATCAGCGCGCGGTGCAGGTAGCGGATGTCGAGCTCGCGATAGATCACGACACCGATGAACAGGGCGGCGAACACGGCCAGACCCGCCCCCTCGGTCGCGGTGACGATGCCGCCGAAGATGCCGCCGAGGATGATGATCGGCAAAAGGAACGCCCATGCCGCGTCCTTGAAGGTCGCCCAGACGCGGCGGAGCTGGAAGACCTCCTCGACCGGATAGTCGTAGCGCACCGCGAACCAGTACGATGCGGCCATCAGGCCGGCGGCGCCAATCAGGCCCGGGATGAAGCCGGCGACGAACAGCTGCACGACCGATGTGTCAGCGATCGTGGCGTAGAGGATCATCGGGATCGACGGCGGAATAATGATCGCGAGCGATGCCGAGCTGGAGGTGATCGCAGCCGCGAACTCCTTCGGATAGCCGCGCTTCTCCATCGCCGGCATGAGGATCGAGCCGATGGCGGCGACGTCCGCGACCGCAGAGCCGGAGATCTCGGCGAAAAACAGGGAGGTGCCGACGTTAACCATCGACAGCCCGCCCCGGATGAAGCCGAGCAGGGCGGATGCGAAGGCGATCAGCCGCCTCGAGATGCCAGAGGTGTTCATGATCGTGCCCGCGAGCACAAACAGCGGGATGGCGATCAAGGGGAAGCTCTTGGCGCCGTCGAACATGGTGACGGCCGCGGTGAGCAGGACGTCCGGACCCGACTTCGCGACCATCGCAACCGCCGCGATGACGCCGAGCGCGACCGCGATCGGCACGTTGATCAGGACCAGGAGGAACAGCGCCAGGAGCATCAACAGCATGCTCATGCCGCGCTCTCCTCGTGCTCCTGCGTCACAACGCCGGCCTGGGCCTCCCGCCAGCGCTCGGGGATGGTCAGCGCCTCGGCGAGCGCGATCAGGAGGCTGCCGACCGGGATCACCGACTGCGTGAGCCAGACCGGGACCCAGGGCAGGCTGGTAAGCCGGTCGCCCCCCAGGATCACGACCACCTCCCAGCCGTACCAGGCGAGCACCAGGAAGAAGCCGATCACGATCGTCTCGGCCAGGATCAGGATCGGGACGCGCCAGGCGGGCGCCATGCCGTTGACGATGCCGGGGAAACCGAGATGGGCGCGCCGCAGCGCGGCGAGCGCGGCGCCGTAGTAGGTGAGCCAGACCAGCATGATCGCCGCGATCTCGTCGTACCAGACCAGCGACGCGCCGGTATAGCGGTAGACCACGGCCAGCATGACCACGACGGCGAGCCCGACCATCAGCAGGACGCACACGATCTCGAGCAGTCGCTCGATCACACCACGCAATCCGCGGACGGCGGTCATGAGGTCGTTGTCATGTCGGCGTGCCTCCCTGCGCGCTCCAATCTGCCCGCCCGCGCGGGGCCGTCAATAGCGACCGCCGTCCAGACGACGCATCCGGAAATCAATCCGCTCACAAGGGGCAGCCTGCGCCATCAGCACGCGACCGGGAGGACACAGCCGACAGCCATGACGGGGCAGTTGGATGTCGCGGCTCAGCGTTTCGCGACCTCGACCCGCCACTCGGGACCCGAGCCGACACCGTGGGTCGCAGCGAAATTGCCGAGGTTGATCGCGAACGACACGTTGTCCAGGCTGTTCAGATACAGGAGCCGCTCGCCTTCCGGCACGTCGCCGAAGGTCGCGGCGTAGGGCATGGCGCCCTCGAACGCCAGCCGGTCGCCCTCGAGGATCCGGACCGTAGCGATCTCGCCCCTGGCAAGCCCGAGCTGCTCGAAGGTGGCGCGGTCGATGTTGGTCCAGACGTTGCCGTACTGGACGTCGAGGACCGGGATCGCCCCGGCCACATGCGTGCCCTCAAGCTCCGGCTTCTGGAAGGGGATGCGCACGATGCCGCCATCCAGCTCCGGGCCGACCTCCTCGAAGGCGATCTGTCCGGAGGCGAGCTTGGCCCCGGTCAGCGCGTACAGATCGCGGCCGAAGAAGGTGTAGGAAAGCTCCGAGCCCGGCCGCCGGTGCCGGCTCTCGTCGATCTCGCGCACCGCATCGATGCCGAGGTGATCGGCGACCAGGGTCAGCGTGCCGTTGTCGGGGCTGACGAAGAGGTGCCCCGATTCGGTCCTCAGCGCGATCGACCTGCGCGCGGTCCCCACGCCCGGGTCGATCACCGCGACGAACACCGTGCCTCTCGGCCAATACGGCGCGGTCTGGGCGAGCCGATAGGCGCCCTCCCAGATATCGAAGGGCGGGATCTCGTGGGTCAGGTCCTCGAGCCGGAGCGTCGGATCGACCGAGACCGCGACGCCGCGCATCGCGGAAACCGCGCCGTCCGCGAGGCCGAAATCGGTCTCCAGCACGACCACGCCGTTGGTCTCGAGCTCGGCAGCGTCTGCGGGCCAGGCCGCCGTGGGTACCATCCAGGCGGCGAGAACGAGACCGAGAACCACGCCGATTGCATGCCGGATCATCGCCCCTCCGCCTGAGATCGAAGGCTACTTTGCGCCATCCGGCTCCACGGGCCAAGGGACGAGCACATTGACCGGCCTTCGGGTCCGCATATGATGCCGGCAATCCAAGAAAAACGGGAGGGGACGGCCGCGGAGCTAGGAGATCGCCCGTGCGGGATGCCGAGAAGATCGCCAAGGAGATCGAGAAGCCGCCGTTCGTCCCGGACAAGCAGCCGGACCCGGAGGAGATCCTCTACGGGGTCGAGGGCGCGCCGCCCTTGCCCGCGATGAACATCTTCCCGATCGAATGGCACGTCGAGACGCCGAAGCTGCTCGAGATCTACGAGGCGGCACGCGATCCCGGCTGGGCGCCCTCGCGCCTGCCCTGGAGCTCGCTCGACGTCGCCGCCTTCAGCCAGGACCAGCGCTACGCCATCGCCTATTGGTTCTCGCTCCTGTCCGTGTTCGACAGCTCGGGCCCGGCGGTGTTCGCGCGCGCCATGATCCACACCTACGAGACCCACGAGGAGGACCCGATCCGCAAGTGCTTCTTCTCGATCACCCGGGACGAGGTGAACCACGAGGAGGTGTGCGGGCGGGCGATCCAGCTTTTGACCCCGGGCGGGCCGCTAGGCTACGAGCCAGAGACCGCGCTCGGCAAGCTCGCGCGCAACAATGTCGAGTGGCTCTACCATAACGGCGCGCGCTACTGGGACGCCTTCAAGAAGGGCGTCTACAAGTACCCGGTGCCGATGCTGTTCACCTCGTTCCTGTTCGGCGAGATGGCCTCGGCGACGCTGTTCCACTCCATGTACCAGCGCACCACCATCCCGGTGCTGAAGGAGGCGTTCCGCTGCGTCGGCCAGGACGAGGCGCGCCATCTGGGCATCTGCCTCACCATCCTGCAGAAGGTCCTGCCGGGCCTGTCCGCGGAGGAGAAGCAGACCATCACCAAGCAGCTGCGTGCCGGGTTCGTGTTCCTCTCCGGCATCCTGTACACGCCGCCCAAGGACTTCTGGGAGCTGCCCGAGACCTTCGCCCCGGCGCATCTTTTGCTCGAGAATGCCGCCCGAAGTGCCGGGCTCGGCGTGCTGACGCTCGACGAGCGGCGCGAGAACTGGCGTCAGGCGGTGCTCAAGATGAAGGGCTTCGTCGAGCCGCACGGCATCGTCTTCCCGGCGCTGCCCGAGATCGGCGTCGAGGGCGAGCACGTGGCCTTCGACCCTGAGCACATCATCCCGGTGTTCTGAGACGAACACCAAGTCGCCGGGATCTCTTCTCCCGGCTCGGGTCGGCGAGCTAATACTGCACGCGGCGGGCGAGGGCACCGTCGACCACGAGGTTGGACCCGGTCGTAAAGCTCGAGGCCGGGCTGGCAGGAAGAATCGCTGCGTTCACCACCTCCTTCGAGGGCCGCCATGCAGCCCCAGAGGTTCAGATCCAACTCCTTCGCGCTCGCCTCGACAGCCGACGAGCGCGTCGCGATCGGTGACGTCGAGGGCGCGACCGAAGGCTTTCACGCCCCTGCCCTTGAGCGCCTCCACCGCGCTCGCGACGCCCTCGGCGTTGCGCGCGCAGATCGCGACGTGGCAGCCCTCGGCGGCGAGCGTGTCGGCGAGCGCCCGGCCGATGCCCTTGCTGCCGCCGGTGACGATCGCCTCTTGCCAGCGAGCCCGAGATCCATCCTGTGTCTCCCCATTGGACGACTGGGGCATCTCGGATAGCTCATTTCGAGCGCGCTCTCTAATCCCGATCGTCGTCGCGGCGCCGTCGCCCGAGCCTCGGCTGCCTCAGCACGTAGCGATCGGACGACGGCTCGCGACGCTGCCGGTCATGACGACCGGCCGCCGGCCTCTGTCCGGTCACCGGTGCGCTCCGCGGTCTCTGAAGCGCGACCGCCGGTGCGAGGGACCGGTGCCGGCGGCCCCTGCGACCCTGGCGGGCTCCGCTGCCGGAAGCGTCGCCCGGCCCCTCGGCAATGAACAGACTGCCCGCCGTCAGGCCGATCGCGAGGCCGAGCCCGTTGGACAGGAGATCCCACGGGTTGGCCGCCCGGCCCGGCACGAGGTCCTGCACGACCTCCAGGACGCCGCTCAGCGCGAGCGCGAGCAGGCCCAGCTGCCACGGCCGGATCTCGCGCGCCCAGCCGAGCGCGAGCAGGAGCCCGAGGCCGCCATAGGCCATCACGTGACCGGCCGAGAGGCGATCGGCCGCAAGGCGGAGCGAGTCGGGCAAAAGGCCCGTCGCGAGGTCCCAGACCGCCTCGCGCAGGCCCTCCCAAGCGATCAGCGCGAGGCAGGCGACGCACAGGACCAGCGCCAGCGACAGGGGCCGCGAGAGCCACAGCCGCGGTGCGACCCTGATGCGCATCTTGAGCACGCGCAGCCCGACCGGCACCATCAGCAGGAGCAGCCCGGCGATCGCGGACAGCTCGATTACCGCGTCACGGAGATCGGAGTCCAGAGCCTTATCGCTGGCAATCGGAATCCAGGCGCTCAGCTGGGAGGCCGGTAGAAGCGAGATGAGAAGCAGCGCGAGGACATAGGCAGCCGCCGCGCCCTGCCAGACCGATGGGAGCAACCTCAATCGCACCGCGGCCGCCTGCTCCGCCTCCCGTTCCGTGGAATGTGGGAGGCGCCCGGCTGGAAGTCACGCAATAATCATGCTTTTGCGAGCTGCCCAAGGGATCCCCCGACGTCACGCTACCGTATCGGTGAAGCTGTCGGTCAGGATACGTTCTGGGAGCGCGCCGAGCGCTCGGGCCTTTTCCACGCAGGTGTCGACGAAGCCGGGCGCGCCCGCGGCCAGGACCCAATGGCGGCCAAGGTCGGGAAAGGCCTGATCGAGCCAGGCGGGAATGCGACCCTGCCGCCAGCCGGTCGCCGGAGCTACGTCGACGGCGCGCGAGAGCGTCACGACGTGGGAAAAACCGGCGTGCCGGCGGCTTAAGCGGTGCAGGGCGTCGAGCGCGAAGACCTCGGAGCGGTCGCGCACGGAAAGGACCAGCGTCATCGGGTGAGCAAAGCTCGATGCCAGGGCCCGGCGCGCGATCGAGAGGATCGGGGCCAGACCGGAGCCGCCGGCGAGACAGAGCACCGGGCCGTCAGCAGTCCTCGGCAGATGGAAATTGCCGTAAGGGCCGTGGATCGCGACGGGCGTGCCCAGGCGGCCGTCTCCGTGCAGCCAGCCGCTGGCCTTGCCGGCCTCGTGCCGCCTGATGAAGAACTCGAGCAGGCCGTCCGGCGGCTCTCCCTGCTCGTCCGGCGCCGTGGCGATGGAGTAGGTGCGCGGTTTGCCGACCCCTTCGGTCCGGATCTCGACATGCTGGCCGGCGCGGTACCGGAAGCGGACGCTCGGCGGCAAAGCGATCACCAGGCGGCGGATCGAGGGCGTCACGGGCTCGGCCGCCAGGACCGTGCTGGTCGCCTCGATCGGCGCCGGTGGCGCCTCCTCGGGCGAGGCCATGGCGTTGTCCGGCTGGATGACCAGGCGATCCGAGAGCGGCTTGCTCTGACAGATCAGGCATTTGCCGGCCGCCTTCTCCTCCTCCGAGATGGCAAAGCTCATCACCCAGCCGTGGTCGACCTCGCCCTCCAGGACCTCCGACTTGCAGGTGCCGCAGGCGCCGCCCCGGCAGTTGTGCGGCAAAGGAAGACCTGCCGCCAGGCCGGCGTCGAGGATCAGCTCGTCACGGCCGCAGCCGAAGCTTTGACCCGTGCCGGCCACGATCACCTCTGTGCGCCCGGGCTCATCCTCAAGCACCAAGCTGCCTCCTTGCGCCACGCACCGATCGCGGCCAGAAGAATGGCGCTTCGGTTCGGCGTCGGCCATTAGGTGGGCCGGGTTGCCCGAGCGTGCAACCGATCGGATAGAGCGAGCCAGAGGAGAGCCTCCGGGTGACCGTCGCCAGCAACCCGGATTTGGTGATCATCGGCGCCGGTGCCGCCGGGCTCGCCGCGGCGCGGACCGCGCTCGAACTCGGCCTCCAACCCCTGGTGGTCGAGGCCAAGGACCGGATCGGCGGCCGCGCGTTCACCGATACAGCGACTCTGGGCGTGCGGTGGGAGCACGGCGCCAACTGGCTGCACGACATCGATCGGAATTTCTTCCGGGAGTATGCGGATCGGCATGGCTTCGCCTACGAGCCGCAGCGCCCGACGCGGCGGACGTGGCGCCGAGGCTGGGCCGGCCCCGCCCTCGCGACGGAGTACCACGACTATGAGTCGCGGGCGTTCGCGGCGGTCGAGGAGGCAGGGGCTGCGGGGCGTGACATCGCGGCGAGCGACGTGATCCCGGCCGATGCCAGATGGCAGCCGGCGTTCGAGGCATGGTTCGCGGCGCTGAACGGCGCCGAGCCGGCGCGCATGTCTACGCTCGACTACGCGCGCGCCGCCGACGGCCGGAACCTGCGCCTGGAGGCCGGCTATGGCACGCTGCTCGCGCATTACGGCCGCGGCCTGCCGGTCCGGCTGGCGACCGCCGTGCGGCGCATCCGCTGGGACGGGCCGGAGATCGTTCTGGATACGACGGCTGGCACGCTCCGGGCCGGGGCGGCGGTCGTGACCGTCTCGACCAATGTGCTCGCGGCGAGGCGCATCGCGTTCGATCCCACCCTGCCGGTCGCCAGGCAGGAAGCTTTCGCGGGCGTGCCGACCGGCGAGGGCGCCAAGGTGGCGATCGCGTTCACGGCCAACGTCTTCGGCCTGGACGGCACGACCTTCCTCGATTTCCACCACCGGACGGTCGGCTTCATCCCGTTCGAGCTGCGCCCGTTCGGGCGCGAGCTGGCGATCGGGCACTTCGGCGGCCGGTTCGCCCGGGACATCGAAGCGGCCGGAACGGACGCCGCGATCGCGCTGACCCTCGACGCCCTCGCCGAGGCGTTCGGCCAAAGCATTCGCCGCCACATCCGGGCGGCGGCCGCGACCTCCTGGTGCGCCGACCCGCACGTGATGGGCGGCTACTCCTGCGCGCTGCCTGGCAAGGCGCATCTGCGGCCGCTGCTCGCAGAGCCGGTGGGCGATCACCTGCTCTTCGCCGGCGAGGCCTGCTCGCTCGACGCCTACGGCACGGTGCACGGCGCCCATGCGACCGGCGTCGCAGCGGCGAAGCGCGCGGCGGAGGCGCTCGGAGTCGAAAAGGGGCTGCGTGGCTAGGACGAGATCCAGTAGCGGCGCAACCGACCACGGCCAGCCGGGTCACAGGTCACGTTCTCGAGCGCGCCGCCGTTCGCCTCGATGATGCGGGCCGAGGCCAAGTTGTCGTCCTGACAGGTTACCAGGACACGGCCGATGCCGAGCCGCCGGCACTCCTCGAGCGCCAGCGCCAGGATCAGCCTGCCGTAGCCCTGACGCTGCCGCGAGGGGCGGATGCCGTAGCCGATGTTGCCGCCCTCCCGCAGCAGCCAGTCGTTCAGCTCATGGCGGATGCTGGCCTCGCCGATGAAGTTCTCGCCCTCGACCAGCCAGAGGACCGAGAACGGCACTTTGGGCACCGCCTCGCCGGTCGGCAGCCTGATCGTGCCGCTCGGATCGGTGATCTCCCGCAGATAACCGGGAAAATTGCGCTCGATCTGCCGGATGCGCGCCTCGTCGGCCACCGGCTGACTACCCCTGCGAAAGCCCTCCCGCAACGCCTCGAGGAAGGATCGCCGATAGAGGGGTGCCGGCGCCGCCAGCCGCACGGTCATCGGGAGCCCGCGATCGCCCTCACGCCGGAGCTGCGCTCCAGGTGGGGCGGCCCTCGACCGGGTAGGCCGGATCGTTGTAGCCGGGCGTCGACGGGTGGCCGATCGGCACCAGGCTGTCGACCAGCGTCTCGTCCTCGGTGGTGAAGGCGTAGTCGAGCGCCGGGAGGTAGCTCTCGAGCTGCTCGAGCGTGCGGGGTCCGGCGATCGGCGCGCTGACGAAGCGGTTGTTGAGCACCCAGGCGAAGGCGAACTGCGTCGCCGTGATGCCCCGCGCCTCGGCGTGCCCCCTGATGGTCTGGGCGATCACCAGGGACTCCTTGCGCCATTCGCTCTGCATCATGCGGGTGTCCTGGCGCCCGGCGCGCGTGTCGGCCGGCGGCGGTGCGTCCGGGTCGTACTTGCCGGTGAGGACACCGCGCGCG
>Ga0299914_10004373_pt1 | contig 10176 bp, 9 predicted proteins | sample RVTome_10_FD_201361 | JGI IMG/M metagenome (GOLD analysis project Ga0299914, IMG submission 201361) | Soil microbial communities from uranium-contaminated site in the Upper Colorado River Basin, Wyoming, United States - RVT153D57 (version 2) ... | reverse complement strand
CGGACTCGAAGCGGTACTTGTCGAAGTACTCGGTGCTCGTCGCGCCCGACCGCAACCGGAACTCTCCGGTCAGGTGGCTGGTGGCGTAGACGCGCCCCGCCAGCTGCTTCACGCCGTGAGCTCCTCGAAGAGCAGCTCGACCAGCGACACGTTGCCCCCGGTGTGCTCCCAGGTGTCGCCCAGGCGATCGTGGTCGACGAGCCCGGCGGCGACCGGCGCCAGACCGAGGGCATCGGTGGCGGCCTGGGCGAGCGTCGCCGGCTCGACCTCGTCGCCGTAGGCGGCGAACACTTCCAGCCCGTCCCAGATCGAGCGCAGCGGGCGTCGCTCGCCGCCGAGGGCCAGCGCCTCGGGGTCGCCGCCGGCGGTCAACTGGGTCACGACCTGCTCCCACAGGTCGTAGTGCGACAGCTTCGGTGGCGCCGAGTACGAGGCAACCGGGTGCAACCGCCACTCGAGCGTGGCACCGCCGGGGCCGTCGTCGGTCAGCCAGGTCTGGGTGCCGTTCACGTAGGTGTCGACCGGGATGCCGATGCGGGCGTCGAGGGCGAGCACGAGCTCGGGGGAGACGCGCCAGACCGCCGACGCCACCCGGCTCACGCGGCGTCGGCGGGCTCGATCGTCCCGTAGCGCACGATGGGCTCGAACAGGTCGACGGCGGTGCGGTCGTCGTCGAGGATGCCGCGCACCCGGGGCGGCGCCAAGCGCCGGCGGGCGAACCGTCCCGCCACGACGGCCTTGCGGGCGTCGCCATCGCGCGCGAGCGACCACGTGGCTTCGTCGAGCAGCAGCGCGCCCTCGGCCAGGTCGGCGAGGAGGTGGGTGAACCGGCGGGCGTGGAGCAGCTGGATCTCGTTGTCGGCGGTGTCGAGGTGGGCGATCGCCTGGCGGGCCTCGTCGAGCGTGCCCGCCACCGCGTCGACGACCTCGGCGACGACCTTCTCGCCGTTGGCGTTGTCGAGCGCTACTTCGACCCGGGTCAGCAGGGCTTCGTGGGCGCGGTCGTTGCGCATGGCCCTGCGCACGTCGAGCGAGCAGATGTTCTCGGTACCCTCCCAGATCGTGTGGCACTGCGCGTCGCGCAGCTGGCGGGCCATCGGCCAGTCCTCCATGTAACCGTTGCCGCCCAGCACTTCGAGGGCCTGACTCGCTGCGCCCACGGCTTCACGAGTCGCCCGCACCTTGGCCAGCGGCACGAGGATGCGCCGCAGCAGCCGTCCGCTGTCGGCGTCGAACATCGAGCGGCTGGCCGCTCCGCACTCGAATGTCAGCGCCATTCCCGCTTCGAGCTCGACGAGAAGGTCGACGAGGGTTTCGCGCACGAGCGGGTACCGGTCGATGCGCTGACCCCACTGCTCGCGGTTGGCGGCGTAGATCGCCGCCTCGAGGAACGAGCGGCGGTGGATGCCGAGGCCCATGACGGCGACGCCGAACCGGCTGCCGTTCACCATCTCCATCATGCGGTTCAGGCCTCCACCTGGTCTCGGTCGCTCGCTGCGAGCCGGGCCATCCCCAAAGTGGGTGGCCGGCTCGCGGTCGCTCGCTCCCTGGCGAGCTCCGCTCGCTTCGCTCGCTGCGCCGCCCTCCTCGCCCGCCATCCAGGCGCGTGCGCCCTCGAGCGTGACCTCGGCCGTCGGCACGCCCACGGTGCCGAGCTTGGGCTTGAGGCGCTTGATGTGGAACCCGTTGGCCGAGCCGTCGGGGAGGACGCGCGGGACGATGAACGTCGCCAGGCCGCGCGTGCCCTCGGGCGCGCCTTCGGGGCGGGCGAGCACGATGAACACCTCGGCGTCGACGTTGGAGCAGAAGTGCTTGTCGCCGAATAGCCGCCACTCGGCGCCGTCGGCCACGGCGCGGGTGGTGTTGGCGCCGACGTCGCTGCCACCCTGGCGCTCGGTGAGGAACATGCCGCCTTCCCACGCCTCGTCGGGGTCGAGCGACGTCAGCCGGCGGAGGAAGTCGTCGCGCACGGCGTCGGGGGCGTGGCGCTCGACGATGTCGGCGGCGCCCGCGGTCATGCCGAGTCCGCAGTAGATGGCGGTCTCGGCCTGACACACGAGATAAGCGAGCGAGGCGGTGAGCACCGCCGGCACCGGGCGGTCGGCGTGGGCGGGGAGCCCGACGAACCCGGCGCGCACCAGGTCGGCCTTGTTCTCGAGCCAGGCCGGGTGGTGGACGATCGTGTCGACCTCCTGGCCCCACCGGTCGTACCGGGCGAGCGCCGGACCGTGCTTGTCGGTGACCTCGGCCCGCGCCGCGATGGGGCCGCCGCACAGCTCGCCGTAGCGCGCGACGTGCTCCTCGGCGAACGCCCGCTCGTCGGGCTCGGGAAGGTAACGGTCGAGGAGAAAGCGCAGGTTCGGGTCGAGGGAGTACCAATCGAGCCCGATGGCCTGCTCGTAGGACGCGTAATCGGGGAGCATGACCCGAGGGTACCGCCAACCCGTCCTACCATCCGGGCCGTGCGCATCGGGGTGTTGTTCGCCGGTCTCGCCGTCGTCTTGAGTGGAGCGGCGTGTGGCGACGACGACGCCGGCGACGCCGGTGACGGCGCGCCGAGCAGCACGGAGTTCGCCCGCCAGGCCAACGCCCTCTGCGCCGACGCCACCGCCGCCCGCCGGACGGTGCTGTCGGCCACCGAATCGACGGACCTGACGATCGAACAGGTCGACGAGATCATCGCCATCGACGAGAAGCTCCTGGCCGACGTCGACGACCTCGTGCCGCCGGAGTCGGCCCAAGACGCGGTCTTCCAGCTTCTCGACGAGTGGCGCGTCCGGATCGATCTCGAAGAGCAGGCGCGTACCGCCGTCGCCGACGGTGACGACGCCGAGCTCAGCACCCTCCAGGGCGAGGTTGCCGACGTCGACCTGCAGGCGAACCAGATCGCGGGCGGCCTGCTCCTCAACGAGTGCACACGCGGCCAGTCCTGAGGCTGAGCGCGGTCGTCGTCGCCCTGGTGCTGTTGGGGGCGTGCGACCCGGCGGACAATGGCGGCGGGCCGCTGTCGAAGAACGCGTTCATCGAGCAGGCCGAGGAGATCTGCGCTACCTCCAACGCCCGGGCCGCCGCCGTCCCGCCGCCGAGCCTGGTCGACCCCGTCGCCGTCGAGCGGTTCATCGCCGAGGTGATCGCCATCCAACTCGACGCCCTCGAACAGCTCAGCGATCTCGAACCGCCCGAGGACGACGTTCCCGGGATCAATGCGTGGCTGGCCACGATCGAGGAAACGCTCGATGAGATGGAGAATGTGCGAAAAGGGATACGCGACGGCGATCAGGTCGCCATCGACCGGGCCAACGAGGCCGCCGTGGGGCTCAGCAACGACGCCGAGGACTTCGCCGTCTCCTACGGCATCTACGGGTGCACGACCGAAGAGGAGCCCGAGGTCACCGACGACCAGTAGCGGCCCGGCGGAGTCCACCGTACGATCCACGGCGTGCCGAACTACGACCGGCTGACCGCCCTCGATTCGAGCTTCCTCCATATGGAGCGGCTCGAGACGCCCATGCACGTGGGGGCGCTCAGCGTGTACGAGGGCGGCGCCTTCTTCGACGACGAGGGCCGCTTCCAACTCGCGCAGGCGCGGGAGCTCGTCGCGTCCCGCCTCCATCTCATCCCGCGCTTTCGCAAGCGGCTTATGCACGTGCCGTTCGAGATGGGTCGCCCCATTTGGATCGACGACGATCGCTTCGACATCGCGTACCACGTCCGCCTTACTGCGCTCCCGACGCCGGGCACCCGCGCCCAGCTGATCACGCTGGCCGAGCGGGTGGCGTCGGGGATGCTGGATCGCAGCCGCCCGCTCTGGGAGCTGTGGTTCGTCGAGGGGTTGGAAGACGGGCACGTCGGTCTCATCCAGAAGACGCATCACGCGCTCGTCGACGGGGTGTCGGGTGTCGACGTGGCGACCGTGCTGCTCGACTTCACGCCCGAGCCGACGGTGCTGGACGCCCCGCCGTGGACGCCGGCGCCGGCACCCTCACCCGAGGAGCTACTCGTCGACACGGTGATCGAGCGCGTCACCGAGCCGACCGAGATCCTGCGTTCGGTTCGGCGCACCGTCCGCGGTCCTCGCCGGGCCTTCGATCAGGCGCGCCACCTGGCTCGGTCGATGTCGACGCTCGTCGACCGCAACGCGTTCGCACCGCGCACGTCGTTGAACGAGCGGGTCGGCCGCAACCGTCGCTTCGAAACGGTACGCGTTTCCCTCGACGACGTGAAGGCGATCCGCACCAAGTTGGGCGGAACCGTGAACGACGTGGTGCTGGCCGGCATCGGTGGCGGGCTAGCCCAGCTCCTCGAGCATCGGGGCGAGCTCCATGCCGGCTTGCGACTCAAGGCGATGATCCCGGTCTCGGTGCGCAACGACAGCGAGCACATGCAGCTGGGAAACCGGGTGTCGGCGATGTTCGTGCCGCTCGAGGTGGGCGAGCGCGATCCGCTGCTCCGTCTCGACGCCGTGCGTGCCGCCACCAAGAACCTCAAGGAGAAGGAGCAGGCCGTCGGCGCCGCCTTTCTCAGCGACCTCACGCAGTTCGCGGCGCCGACGCTGCTGGGGCTGGCCGGCCGGCTCGCCCACCACCAACCCTTCTTCAACCTCGTGATCACGAACGTGCCCGGTCCGCAGGTGCCGCTGTACTGCATGGGCGGGCGGATGCTCGAGGCGTACCCGATCGTGCCGCTGACCCGGAACCTGAGCGTGGTCGTCGGCATCCTCTCGTACTGCGGGCAACTGCACATCGGGCTGTTCGCCGACCGCGACGCGTGGCCCGACCTCGACGTGTTGGCCCGTGGCGTCGAGGATGCGTTCGCCGAGCTCGACAAGATCGCCGCTGCAAGGGCCGTGCGGACGAGCGAGCCCGATCACGCTCCGACGAGCAGCAGCGCGAGCGAGGGAGCCATGAGGGGGGCCGACGATGACCGCTGAGCTGTGGGAACGCGACGCATGGGAGCTGGCGGACGAGGTGCGCGCCGGCGAGCTCTCGGCCGTCCAGCTGCTCGACGTGTCGCTCGAGCGCATCGAACGTCTCGATCCGGCGCTCAACGCCATCTGCCACCTCGACCCCGACGCCGCCCGTGCCGACGCCGCCACCGTGGACGAGCGCGTCGCCGCCGGGGAGGATCCCGGCCTGTTCGCCGGCATCCCGATGGGCGTGAAGGAGCTCGCCGCGGTCGAGGGTTGGCCCGACACGCACGCCTCCGTGCCCCTGCGCGAGCGCATCGCCGTCGTCGACACGGCCGAAGTGGCGCGCCTGCGCGAGGCCGGGGCCGTCATCACCGCCCAGACCACCTCACCCGAGCACGGCACGGTGAGCTTCACCAGCACGCCACTGCACGGTGTGACCCGCAACCCGTGGAACCCGTCGCGCACGCCGGGCGGCTCATCGGGCGGGTCGGCGGCGTGCGTGGCCGCCGGCCTGTTCCCGGCGTGCACCGGCAGCGACGGCGGCGGATCGATTCGCATCCCGTCGGCGTACAGCGGCCTGTTCGGGATGAAGACGACCTTCGGGCTGCTCGCGACCGGGCCCGGCCCGGTCGACTACCCGTCGATGACGTCGGTGCACGGGCCCATCGTGCGGTCGGTGCGCGACGCCGCTCGCTACCTCGACACCAACACTGGGCCGTCGCTCACCGACTTCACGTCGCTGCCGAAGCCGCCGGTGCCCTTCGAGGAGTTGCTCACGACCGGCGAGGCCGTCGAGAGTCTGCGGGGCAAGCGCGCCGCGTGGAGTTCGACGCTCGGGTACGCCGCCACCGACCCCGAGGTCGAGAAACTCGCCTACGAGGCGGCCATGAAGTTGGTGGAGGAGGCCGAGCTCGAGCTCGTCGACGTGCCCGTCGAGCTCCCCAAGCCGGGTCTGGCCTGGGGTATCCTCTCGTCGCTCGGCACCGCCGCCTGGTACCTCGAGGACGTCCGCGAGCACTTCGACGACCTCACCGAGGTGCACCGGGGTGGGATGGAGATGATGGCGAACCTGCGCGGCAACGGCGTGTTCAAGGCCATCCGCCGTCGCCACGAGCTCCTCACCGCCACCGCCTCGGTGTTCTCCCAGGTCGACGTGTTGCTGACGCCGACCACGCCGACGGTGGCGTTCGAGGCCGAGGGCCGTCTCGTGGGCGAGGTCGCCGGCCAGTCGGTGAACCTGATGGGCTTGTCGGCCGCGTTCACGGCGCCGTTCAACATGACGTGCCAACCGGCGGCGAGCATCCCCGCCGGCCTCGTCGACGGGATGCCGATGGCACTCCAGGTGGTCGCCCGCCGCCACGAGGACGAGCTGTGCCTGGCCGCCGGCGCGCTCATGGAAGCGGCCCGTCCCTGGCCCAAGCTCGCCCCGTTCGCCTCGGAGTGAACGTTTTGGCGTCGATACGGGTCGCATAGCGACCCTCTGCGACGCCAAAACGAGCGCGGCACTGTGTGGCGGCTCCGGACTGTCTTGACCGGGCGGTCAAGTAACGTGCCTGCGTGACCGACGTCCGGCCGGCCAAGCCGCGCAAGCAGGAGCAGGAGCGGGCGTCCGAGGAGGTCGTCGAGGTCGCGCCCGGCATCATCCGGATGCAGCTGCCGATCTGGATGCCCGGCCTCGGCCACGTGAACATGTATGGCCTCGTCGACGACCGCGGCATCGCCGTCGTCGACCCGGGGCTGCCGGGCCCCACGTCGTGGAAGGCGCTGAAGCAGCGGCTCCGCACCGCCGGGTACCGGGTGAAGGACGTCCACACCGTCGTCGTCACGCACTCGCACCCCGACCACTTCGGCGCCGCCGGCCGCATCGCCCGCGAGGCGAACGCCGATCTCATCGCCCACAAGGCGTTCGTCACGTGGTCGCTCGAGCGGCGCTACCGCAAGCACGGCATGACCCTCGACCAGGCGGTGGCGGCCGAGCGCCAGGCGGCGGCGATCTCACAGTCGGTCGACCTCGGCCCCGAAGCCAACGCGGCAGCTTTCGACGATCCACTGCGCGACGACCCGACCATGGAACGCCAGCGCGCCTCGACCCCGTGGGGCGGCGACACGCCGTGGGGTGGCAGCAAGCACCCGATGCCGCCGTGGCGGCGGCGCATGATGATCCGTGCCCTCGGCCTCCTGTTTACGCCGCCCGACCCCAACCGGCGGGTCGGCCACGGCGAGACCGTGTACCTGGCGGGGCGGGAGTGGAGCGTCGTCCACACACCCGGGCACACCCTCGATCACCTCTGCCTCTGGGATCCCGACCAGGGGATCCTGCTCTGCGGCGACCACGTGCTGCCGACGATCACGCCGCACGTCTCGGGCGTCGGCGAGGGCGCCGACGCGCTGCGGTCGTACATGGCGACGCTCGACCTGGTGGCGGGCCTCGACGGCGTCCGCCTCGGGCTCCCGGCCCACGGCCACCCGTTCGACGACGTGCCCGGCCGGGTCGACGCCATCAAGCGCCACCACTTCGAGCGCATGGAGAAGCTGCGCGACGCCGGGACCGCGCTGGGGCCGGCCACGGTGAAGCAGCTGTCGCACGAGGTGTTCCCGAAGCGTCATTGGGGCGTGATGGCCGAGAGCGAGACGTTCGCCCACCTCGAGCACCTCGCGCGCGCCGGCCAGGCCGAGCGCCGACGCGAGGACGGGGCACTTCTCTACGAGATCGGGCGCTGAAAAACGGCGTAGGGTTCGCGCATGGCAAGGGATGTCACGGCCGAGTGCACCGATCTCCTGCAGCACCTGATTCGCAACCAGTGCGTCAACGACGGCACCATCGGATCGGGTCGCGAGGCCGAGAGCGTCGAGCTGCTCGAGGGCTACCTCGCCGGCGCCGGTCTCGACGTCGAGCGCTACGAGCCCCAACCGGGCCGGGCCAGCCTCGTCGCCCGCATCGAGGGCAGCGACCCGAAGGCGCCATCGCTGTTGCTCATGGGCCATACCGACGTCGTGCCCGTCAACGTCCACGACTGGAGCCGCGACCCGTTCGGCGGTGAGGTCGTCGACGGCTTCGTGTGGGGCCGGGGCGCGGTCGACATGCTGAACATGACCGCCAGCATGGCCGTCGCCTTCCGGCGCCTCGCCGACAGCGGCTTCAAGCCGAAGGGCACGATCTCCTATCTCGCCGTCGCCGACGAGGAGGCGCTCGGTACGTGGGGCGCCAAGCACCTCGTCGAGCACGAGCGCGACGCGGTGTTCGCCGACTACGTGATCACCGAGACCGGTGGGTTCCAGATGCCGACCCCCGACGGCCCGCGCCTGCCGGTGATGGTCGACGAGAAGGGCACGTACTGGTCCAAGCTCACCGTGCACGGCACGCCCGGGCACGGCTCGCAGCCGTTCCGCACCGACAACGCGGTGGTAACCGCCGCCGAGGTCGTGCGCCGGCTGGCCGAGTACGAGCCGCCGACGGTCGTCGGCGAGACGTGGCGCCGCTTCGTCGAGGGCATGCAGTACCCGCCCGAGTTCCGCGACGCGCTGCTGAAGGACGACGAGCTGCGCGAGTTCGCCGGCACGCTCCCTCTCGGCATGTCGCGGATCGTCTACTCGTGCACGCACACCACGTTCGCGCCGACCGTGATCCACGGCGGTTCCAAGACGAACGTGATCCCCGACGAGGTGGAGATCCAGGTCGACGTGCGCACGCTGCCGGGCGAGACGGAGGAGGACGTGCACGTCCACCTCCGCAACGCGCTGGGCGAGCTGTACGACCGGGTCGACCTCGAAGGCAACGACGACCCGTCGACCGCGTCACCGATCGACACGCCGTTGTGGGACTCGCTCCAGACCATCGCCGGCCGCCTCGTCGAGGGCTCGGCGCTGATCCCGTTCGTGATGGTGGGCGGCACCGACAACCGCTTCTTCCGCCGCGCCGGGTCGGTCGGCTACGGCTTCTCGCTGTTCAGCCGCCGCCTCACCTTCGAGGACTTCGCCACCATGTTCCACGGCAACGACGAGCGCGTCGACCAGGAGTCCCTCGGTTTGTCCGCCGAGCTCTGGGACGCGGTGGCGCGGGAGTTCGTGGGGTAGCGCCGCCGGCGCCGACGGCGTCAGTTGTCGATCTCGGTGATCTCGTACGCCGTCGGCGTCGGGTTCGGAATGTTGTCCGACGCCACGATGCAGATCTCGTTCTTGTGGTGGAAGGTCAGCGTGACGGTGTGACCGGGGTCGATCGGGTTCGTGCCTTGCTCGCACCCTCCGAGGATCGGCACGTAGCCGGTGAAGAACCACGACGTGTCGCTGCCGATGTTCTTGAACGTGACGGTGATCGAGTCGTCCATCGGCGGCCAGTTCTCGCCGCCGGGCTCGGCGAGCCAGCAGTACTCCTCGTTGTGGCCGGTCGTCTCGCACGTGGCGCCCACCGAGAAGTCGCTGGCCGGGTCGTCCGAGGGTGGCGCCACCGGCTCGCCGTCGACGAACAGGGTGGGCTGGGTGAGGCTGCCGTCGGGGACGTCCCCCTCGGACTCCATGTCCGCCAGCGCCCCGTCCTCGACGAGCTCCCCCTCGTACGTAGCCGTCTCCGACGCAGCGTCGTAGGTCGCGCTCGTCAGGGTGAGCACGACCGTGGTGAGCGGTTCGGTGCGAATTTGGAGCGCGGCGTTGGGCTTCTGTGCCGCGGCAGCGATCGAGTCGACGACGTCCGGTGTCGGGAGCGAGCGAACTTCGCGATACGGCGTGTCGCTGAACGCGACCGTGGACGCGTCGACGTCCTGCATGAGCAGCCGATACGTCCCGCTGCCGGTCGCCTCGAGCGAGCCGGTCGAAGCATTCTGCACGAAGAGCCAGTCGACGCTCGCGTCGCTGCCGCCGCCTTGCCCTTCCGAGGAGTCCGCCGAGGAGCCGTCGTCGTCGCCGCACGCGGCGGCACCGATCGTGAGCACCGCCACGAACCCGAGCGCGACGCGCGTCCGCACGGCGGGAACGGTACCCGCAGCGCCCGCGCGTCGCGGCGCGGCGTGCGTCGGCAAACGCCCGATCGGGTCGTTTTCCGATCGAAAGGTCGCCGCCGTTCCGGCGGTCAGTTCTACTCGTCGCCCCGCTCTCGGCGTAGGAAGTTCTCCAGCTCCGCTGCCAACGCGTCGCCGGTGGGGATCTCCATCTCGTCGACGGGCTCGGTGTCGAAGCGCTCCTCGAGCTTGTGCACGTAGCCGCTCACCTCGTCGTCGCCGGCGACGACCTCGTTCACGCGCTCGCGCCACGTCTCGGACGCCCGGCCCAGGTCG
>Ga0299914_10004372_pt1 | contig 10176 bp, 6 predicted proteins | sample RVTome_10_FD_201361 | JGI IMG/M metagenome (GOLD analysis project Ga0299914, IMG submission 201361) | Soil microbial communities from uranium-contaminated site in the Upper Colorado River Basin, Wyoming, United States - RVT153D57 (version 2) ... | reverse complement strand
GCGGTGCAGGATGGTCGGGCGCGGCCAGGGCACGCGGTCGAAGACGATCAGCCTGAGGCTGTCGCCCGGCACGTCGACCCCGTCGCGCACCGCATCCGTGCCGAGCAGGCAGGAATCCTGCTCGGCCCGGAAGATATCGACCAGGGTCGGCAGGTTCACGCGGTCGATATGCTGGGCGTAGAGCTGCAGCCCGGCCTCGTCGAGCGCGCCGGCGATCCGCTCGTAGACGCCGCGCAGCCGGTTGATCGCGGTGAACAGGCCGAGCGCGCCGCCGCCGGCCGCGATGAACAGCGCGCGATAGGCCGCGGCGACCTGCGCCAGGTCGTCCTTGCGCACGTCGGTGACGACGAAGACGCGGGTCAGCCGGTCATAGGCGAAGGGCGAGGGGACGGCGGCGCGCACGGAGGACGGCAGGTGAAGCGCGCCGGTGCGCGCCTCCGCCGACCGCCAGTCGGCTTCCGCTTCGCCGGTGCCGTCCCGCAGGGTCGCCGACGTGACGAGCACGCCATGCGCCGGAGCGGCGACGACGCCGGCGAAGGGCACCGTCGGGTCGATCCAGTGGCGATGCAGACCTATGTCGACGTCGCGGCCGTCGATGCGGTCGACGCTGAACCAGTCGACGAATTCAATCGGCCGGTCTCCGGCGAGCGAGGCCAGCATGTAGCGCCATGCGCGCAGCACCTGTTCCGCGCGGAACTGCACCGAGCGGCAGACGGACTCGATGCGAATGCGCAGGTTGGTATCGAGCTCGTCGGCCTCCTCGTCGAGCCGCCGCATCAGGTGGCTCCGCAGGCGGCCGATCTCCTGTTCCAGCTTGTGCAGCGCGCCTTCGAGCCGGCCCGCCGCATCGATCAGCTCGGGCGCCGGGTCGTTGGTGTCGGCCTCGATGTCGTAGGGACCGCGCGAATCGGCGGTGCGCGCATAGGTGTGGTGGCGGACGGCGGCGAGAAATGCCTCGGCCGGGCCGGCGGGCCGGCTGTCGGCGCAGCGCTGGTGCCAGCCGGCGTCCGGCAGGGCGCCCGCCGCGGCGACGATCTGGTCAAGCGCATCGGCGGCGTCCGCGTTTTCGCCGAGCAGGTCCTCGACGCGCGTCTTGAGTCCGCGGCCGCGCCGACGTCCGCGGGCCTCCGCGCCGCGGATCCAGCGCCGCAGCTCGCTCGCCTCGTGGCCGGTGAAATGCGCGGAGAAGGCGGAGTCCGCGGCATCGAACAGGTGGTGCCCCTCGTCGAAGACGAAGCGCGTCGGCCCGCCGCCTTCCTCCATCAGGCCGCGCGCCATCTGCGTCATCACCAGCGCATGGTTGGCGACGACGATCTCGGCGCGGCGCGCCTTCCGGATGTTCTTCTCGATGAAGCAGCGCTTGAAGTGGTCGCAGGCGGAGTAGACGCATTCGCCGCGGTGGTCGCTGAGCGCGATCGTGCGGCCGGGCCCGAGCAGGTCGACCAGCCAGGCCGGGAAATCGCCGCCGGTCAGGCTGCCGTCGCGCGAGTACGCGGCCCAGCGCGCCATCAGGCCGAGCGCCACCGCATCGCGCCGGCGCACGCCGACGCCACGCGCCGCCTCCTCCATGTTCAGCAGGCAGAGATAGTTCTCCCGCCCCTTGCGCACGACGACGCGGTTGCTCTTGGTCGCCGGCTCCGGGAATAGCCGGTCAAGCTCCTGGTCGATCTGGTGCTGCAGGTTGCGGGTGTAGGTGGAGACCCAGACCGGCGCGCCGTTCTTCTCCGCCCAGACGCTGGCCGGCGCGAGGTAGCCCAGCGTCTTGCCGACGCCGGTGCCCGCCTCGGCCAGCACGAAGCGCGGCTCGCCCGCCGCCTCCCGCGGGAGGAAGGCCGATGTGGCCGCCGAGGCGTAGTCAGCCTGGCTCGGCCGGGTCTCGGCGGCCGGGCCGAGCAGCGCCGCGAGGCGATGCCGCGCCTCGGCCGGGCTTACCGGCTCGCTGCCGGGTGGCGGAGGCGGGGCGTGCTCGCTCCATTCCGCGAGGTCGCGCCAGACGTCGAGGCCGGTCGTCGGGGAGCGCATGCGGTCGTCGGGCGTCACGCCGAGCCCGTCGAGCACCGCCTCGCCCCAGGACCAGCCGCCGCCGGCCATCGCCAGCGCGGTCGGGCGCGCGCCGCGCGCCGCCGTGTCCTCGGTCAGCTCCGTCAGTAGCCGCACCGCGGCCCGCCGCAGCGATGTCGCCGCCTCGCCGAGCGTCGCCGGCGGGTCGAGGTCGAGCGCCTCGGCGAGGCCGCGCGGCGTCGGCACGCAAAACCGCGCCGGCCGCACGAAGGCGAACAGCTCCAGCAGGTCGAGCGCGGGAAACGGGTCGATGCCGAGCCGCCGCGCCGCCGCCGGCGCATGGCACAGCAGCGGACGTGCGCCGCCACGGATGCGCGCCGCCGCCTCCTTGTGGCCCATCTCCTCGACCTCGCCGTCGGCCGACAGCCACACCGCACGCGTCACGCCGACGACGAGCGTGGGCGCTTCGGGGAGGCGTATGGCGGCGCGCGGCGGCATGGGCGCGCATCATAGCGGGCCGGGGACGGGGACGCGACGTTGAAGCGCGGGCGTTTTGCTGATGTTGTAGAAACAAATGTCGCCGCCTCGAAGTCCTCCGGTCCGACGGATTGGGATAGCCATAGTGCGTGCTTCGACAGGCTCAGCATGAGGCTTTTCTCAATGCCACAAAGATTCCACCTTATCCTGAGCTTGTCGTGGGAACGGCGGAGAAAATCATGACCACCTTTACCGAGCGCGCCTGGACCGAGTCGAGCGGTCTCTACGGCCAAATTCTCGACCTGCCGTTCAACAGGGAGCTGGCGGCGGGCACGTTGTCGCAGGAGCGGTTCCAGTTCTACATCACGCAGGACGCGCTCTACCTGACGCAGTATGCGCGGGCACTCGCGGCGGCTGCGGCCAAGGCGCCGGACATCGACAGCATGCGGTTCTTCGCCAAGGCGTCCGAGACGGCGCTGATCGTCGAGCGCGCGCTGCACGGCGGATTCTTCGAAAAATTCGGCATCGATCCGGCGGAGGCCGCGGCGGCGGAGCCGTCGCCGGCCTGTTTCGGCTATACCAACTTCCTGCTCGCCACGGCGGTCACGGGCGGCTACGCAGAATTGACGGCGGCGATCCTGCCCTGCTTCTGGTTCTATTGGCAGGTCGGCAAGCACATTGCCGGCATCGCGCGCCCGGGCAATCCCTACCAGGCGTGGATCGATACCTATGCCGATCCGGGCTTCGGAGAGGCGGTGACGACGGCGATCGCACTCACCGACCGCGCGGCAGAGGGCGCGTCGGGGGCGGAAGCGCTGGCCATGTTGCGCGCCTTCAAACGCTCGGCGCAATACGAGTGGATGTTTTGGGACAGCGCGTACAGGCGCGAGGCGTGGCCCGTCGCCGTCGACTGACGGCCTACGCCCGCACCCCGAGCATCTCGCGGAACAGCCGCTGGCCCTTCGGCGTCACGGCGACGGCGCGGGTGCCGGCGATGCGGCGGATCCAGCCTTCCTCGAAGCTGCGGGCGCAGAGCGCCGCGCCGACGGCGCCGGCGAGATGCGGCCGGCGCTCGCTCCAGTCGAGGCAGGGGCGGCAGAGGATGCGGGCACGCTTGCCGCGCGCGGCCGACAGCGCGGCGACGTCGATGCCGAGCCGGCCGAGTAGCGCGAGCCCGCCCTCGGTCACCAGGCCGGCGTCGTCCGCCAGCTCCACATGCCCGCCGGCAACCAGCCCGTCCGCCAGCGCCACGCCGAGCCGGCCGGCGAGGTGGTCGTAGCAGGTCCGCGCCGCCCGGAGCGCGGCGTCGCGCGGGCCGGTGACCGGGGCCGGGCGCATCGCGTCGAGCCCGGAGGCGACCTGCATGATGCTCTCCATCATCCGCGCCACCGCGGGCGAGGCGAGCCGGTGATAGCGGTGGCGGCCTTGCTTCTCGACCTTGACCAGCCCGGCCGTCGCCATGCGGGCGAGGTGGCCGCTTGCGGTCTGCGGCGTCACGCCGGCGACCTGCGCCAGCTCGGATGCGGTCAGCGCGCGCCCGTCCATCAGCGCATGCAGCATGCCGGCGCGGGCCGGGTCGCCGGCGAGCGCGGCGATCTCGGCGAATTTGGCGTTGCTTGCCATGGTAAGCCTCCTTGGCTTTGCAGGGCCATCGCGTTGGACGGCATATGCGGCTTAACGGACGGATTGGGACAATCATGGTGCGTGCTTCGTCCCTCGCCAAGCTCGGGATGAGGAAGCTCAGCATGAGGTTTTTCTCAATGCCATGAAGACTCTACCTCATCCTGAGCTTGTCGAAGGACGCACGGCGTTTGTGCAGCAACCGCATATGCGTTGCCCCTCCTTCTGACTCTGGGGTGTGAGCTTACACTCGACGCGGCTGCAATGCTTCGGTCCTCACCGTAACACCTCGCGCACCATCCGCGCAGAGTGCCGCCATCCACGAGACGGAGGATGCGATGACGGCGGTGACGCGGACGGGCGGCTTCTACGGATGGCGGGTGGTCGGCGCGGCCTTCGTGCTGGGCGTGTTCGGCTGGGGGCTTGGGTTTTACGGCCCGCCGGTGTTTCTCAGCGTGATCAGGGAGACGACCGGTTGGCCGCTGGCGCTGATCTCGGCCGCCGTCACCGTGCATTTCCTGGTCGGCGCGGTCGCCGGCGCCAACCTGCCGGCGATTCACCGCCGTTTCGGCGCGGCGCGCGCGACCAAGGCCGGCGCGCTGGCGATGGCAGCGGGCCTCATCGGCTGGGCCGTGGCGGCGGCGCCCTGGCAGCTTTTCGCCGCGGCCCTGCTGAGCGGGGCCGGCTGGGGGGCGATGAGCGCGGCGGCGCTGAACGCCATCGTCTCGCCCTGGTTCGTCCGCGCGCGGCCTGGCGCGCTGGCCATGGCCTATAACGGCGGCAGCGTCGGGGGCATCGTCTTCTCGCCGCTCTGGGTCGCCGCGATCGGCGCGCTCGGCTTTCCCGCGGCGGCGCTGGCGGTCGGGGTTGTCATGGCGCTGACGATCTGGACCCTGTCCGAGCTGGTTTTCTCGCGGACGCCGGAAGGAATGGGCCAGCGCCCGGACGGCGACGTGCCCGGCGCTGTCGTAGCAACGGTCGCTGCGATCCAGGCGCGGCCGCTGCCCGGCCGCATGCTGTGGCGCGACCGCCGGTTTGTGACGCTGGCCGCCGGCATGGCGCTCGGGCTGTTTGCGCAGATCGGCCTGACGGCGCATCTCTTTTCCCTGCTCGTGCCGTCGCTCGGGGCGCAGCAGGCCGGGCTGGCGCTGGCGCTGGTGACGGTCATGGCGATCGTCGGGCGCACGCTGACCGGCAGGGTGATGCCGCTCGGCGCCGACCGGCGGCTGGTCGCCTGCGCCGGCTATGCCGCGCAGCTCGCTGGCTCGGTCGCCTTCATCCTCGCCGCGGGCGTCAGCGTGCCGTTGCTGCTGATGGGCGTAGTATTGTTCGGCATCGGCTTCGGCAACGCCACTTCGCTGCCCCCGCTGATCGCCCAGGTCGAGTTCGTGAAGGAGGATGTGCTGCGGGCCGTGGCGTTGATCGTCGGCCTCGCCCAGGGCGCCTTCGCCTTCGCGCCCGCTGCCTTCGGCCTGATCCGGACTCTTGCGCCGGCGTCCGCTCCGAGTGAGGCCCCCACGTTCTACGCCGCTGCCGCGCTGGTGCAGGGTCTCGCGATCATGGCGTTCCTGGCGGGGCGCCGCCGCAATTGTTGACGCCCTGCCGTGCCGCGCCTAGGTTGCCGCAGCCTTTAGCGACCCCCTGGAGCCGGACGGTGACGGATATCCGCGCGCTCGCGACAGAAGCCAAGGCTTGGCCCTTCCAGGAAGCGCGCCGGGTGCTGAAGCGCGTCGGCGGCAAGACGCCGGACAAGGGCTACGTGCTGTTCGAGACCGGCTACGGCCCCTCCGGCCTGCCGCATATCGGCACCTTCGGCGAGGTGCTGCGCACCACGATGGTGCGACACGCGTTCCAGCGGCTCTCCGATATCCCGACGCGGCTGTTTGCCTTCTCGGACGACATGGACGGGCTCCGCAAGGTGCCGGACAACGTTCCGAACAAGGAGATGCTGACCCAGCATCTGCACAAGCCGCTGACCGCGGTGCCCGACCCGTTCGGCACCCATGACAGCTTCGGCGCGCACAACAACGCTCGGCTCCGCGCCTTCCTCGACGATTTCGGCTTCGAATACGAGTTCGTCAGCTCGACCGAGTGTTACAAGGCAGGCCGCTTCGACGCGGCGCTCCGGCGCATGCTCGAAGTCTACGACGAGGTCATGGCGATCATGCTGCCGACGCTCGGCGAAGAGCGGCGCAGGACATACAGCCCCTTCCTGCCGGTCTGCCCGGAGACGGGCCACGTCCTGCAGGTGCCGGTGGTGGAGACGAACCCGGCGGCCGGGACCATCGTCTACCAGCGCCCGGACGGGCGGAAGGTCGAGACCGAGGTCACCGGCGGGCGCTGCAAGCTGCAATGGAAGCCCGACTGGGCGATGCGCTGGTATGCGCTCGGCGTCGACTATGAAATGTCCGGCAAGGACCTGATCGATTCGGTGCAGCAGTCGAGCCGGATCTGCCGCGCGCTCGGCGGCCGGCCGCCGGAGAGCTACACCTACGAGCTGTTTCTCGACGAGAACGCGGAGAAGATCTCCAAGTCACGCGGCAACGGCCTGACGATCGAGGAGTGGCTGGCCTACGCCCCGAAGGACAGCCTGGCGCTGTTCATGTTCGGCAAGCCGACCGCGGCGAAGCGGCTCTATTTCGACGTCATCCCGAAGAATGTCGACGAATACCTGACCTTCCTCGCGAAGTATCCGCAGGAGCCGCCGGAGCGCCAGATCGAGAACCCGGTCTGGCACATCCATGACGGCCGACCGCCGCAGGAAAGCGTGCCGCTAACCTTCGGCGTGCTGCTCAACCTCGCCAGCGTCTGCAACACCGAGGACAAGTCGGTGCTGTGGGGCTTCGTCAGCCGCTACGTGCCCGGCGCGACGGCGGAGAACCATCCGATCCTCGACCAGCTCGTCGGCCATGCCATCCGCTATTACGCGGATTTCGTGAAGCCGGCGAAGCGCTATCGCACGCCGACCGAGACCGAGCGCCGCGCTATCGCGGCGCTCGCCGACGCGCTGGAGAAGATGCCCTCGGACGCATCCGCCGAAGACCTGCAGAACGAGGTCTACGAGGTCGGCAAGCGTCACGGCTTCGAGCAGTTGCGCGACTGGTTCCGCGCGCTTTACGAGGTGCTGCTGGGACAGGAGCAGGGGCCGCGGATGGGCTCCTTCATCGCGCTTTACGGCGTGCCGGAAACGGTCGCCCTGGTTCGGCAGGCGCTGGACGAAGGTCTCTCCGCGGCCTGACTGCTTACTGGCTTGCCCAGATGATGCGGGCCATCCACTCGATCTCGTCGAGGCCGAGCTCGACGGCGCCGTGCTCCGGGTTGAACGAGGTCAGCTCGACCCGGTTCGCCGTCTGCCGGCTGAGCGACTTCGCCAGGATCTCGCCGGCCTTGGTGCGCACCACGACGCGGTCGCCGCGCCGGATGCTCGCGCGCGGCGAGACGATGATCACGTCGCCGTCGCGGTAGATCGGCTCCATGCTGTCGCCGGAAATCTCCAGCGCATAGGCGTTGGGGTCGCCGACATTCGGGAAATCGACGGCGTCCCAGCCGGCGCCGGTCGGATAGCCTGCGTCGTCGAAGAACCCGTCGCGGCCGGCCTGGGCATAGCCGATGACCGGGATGCGCTGCATCACGCCGCCGTCCGAGCCCTCGTTCATCAAGGAGACGAAATGACCCATGGTCTTGCTCGTCGCCACGAGGATCTTCGCGAGACTCTCGGTCGTGGGCCAGCGCGGCTTGCCGTTCCGGGCGACGCGCTTGCTCTTGTTGAAGCTCGTCGGGTCGAGGCCGGCCTTGCGAGCCAGCGCCGAAGCCGACAGGCCGTTTTCGGCGGCCAACCGGTCGATTGCCCCCCACACATCCTGATGCCGCAGCATGGATATTATTCTCCCCGTGGGTCGTGCCCCGCCCGCAAGTGACTATACACTCTCCCAATATAGGATAAAAGACCTAAATCTATAAAAATTTAGGAAAATATAGAATTATTCTTCGCGATTTTTGCGGGGCCGGTGGCGGCGCTAACCAAAGGCGCGGCCTTGCTGCCCCATAGGGAGGCGCCAGACTGGGGTCAAAGGCTTAAGAAGGTGTTAACGGGCGTAGGCGACGCCCCCGCCGCCGCGCGGATCGGCCGCCCCGCGCCACCTTCCCGCGTCGATTTGCACTACATGCGCTCGCGACATGACAGGGTCGAAGCTGATCGGGCTGTGGCGCACCTGGTGGCCCATCGCCGCGAGCGCCCGGCAGACTGCGCCCTCGACCCGCGCCTCGGCATGCAGCGCCTTGCCCTCGCAATGGATGCGGGGCACGGTCACCGCCTCGACCGGGGACATGGCGAAATCGACGATGTTGAGGATGGCCTGCAGCACGGCGCTGATGATCACGCTGCCGCCGGGCGCGCCGACGACGATCGCGGGCCTGCCGTCGCGATAGAGGATCGTCGGCACCATGCCGGTGGTCCGCGCCTTGCCCGGCGCCATGGAGTTGCGCGTGCCGGGCAGGGGATCGAACAGCTTCATCGAATTGTTGTAGACGAAGCCGAGGCCCGGCGTGACGACGCCCGAGCCGGTGCCGAGGGTATGCGTGCAGGAGACAGCGTTGCCCGCTTCGTCGTAGATCGAGAAATGCGTCGTGCAGCCCGGCGGCTCTTCCTTGTCGGTGCGGAGGAACGCGCCGCCGCGGATGCGCCCGGCCCACATCGCCGCGCGGTCCTTCGAGAGCATCAGGTCCGTGCGCACGTCGGCGAATTTCGGGTCGCCGAGATATTCGTTGCGGTCGGCATGCGCCGCGGCCATCGCGCGCGCCACCAGGTCGAGGTGCGGCGCCGAGCCATGGTCGTAGGACCCCAGTTCGAAATGTTCGAGGATTTGCAGCATCTCGATCAGCGTTGCCCCGCTGCCGGGCGGCGGGTTCGAGCAGACCGTATAGCCGCGATAGCTGCCGGCAAGCGGCTCGCCAACCTCCGGGCGGTAATCCGCCAGATCGTCGGCCGTGACATAGGCGCCGTTCTTCGCCAGGTCGTCCGCGATGCGCTTGCCGAGCGCGCCGCGGTAGAATTCGTCGGCGCCGCCCTCGGCGATCGCGTCGATGGTATCCGCCATATCCGGATTGCGATGCAGCTCGCCGACCCGGTAAAGCCGGCCCTGAGCGTTGAGATGGATCATCCGGCAGGCTTCGGTGGCGGAGACCCGGGTGAAGCCGTCCGGTATGCCCTGCATCATCTCGCGCGTCAGGAAATCGGCGGCGAACGGCGTCATCTCCAGGCCGTCGCGCGCCAGGCGGGCCGCCGGCGCGAGCAGCGCCTTCCAGGGCTGGCTGCACAGGCGGCGGTGCGCCTCGAAGAAGCCGGCGACCGTGCCCGGCGTCAGGATCGAGGTGTAGCCGAGCTCGCTGCGGTAGTCGTCGAACAGCGAGTAGCCGGAGATCTCCGTCCGCCCGCGGCTGTCGGCAGCCCACATGTCGGCCGTCACCTTGCCGCCGGCGCGGGCGTGGAAGTCGATCATGCCGCGCTCGCCCGTGTCGGCGCGGAAATACTGGAAGGTGCCCATGCCGCCGAGGCCGCACATGAAGGGATCGGCGACCATCTGCGCGAAGGCGGTCGCGATCGCCGCATCGAAAGCGTTGCCGCCCTGCGTCAGGACCGCGGCGCCGACATCGGCCGCACGCGGCTGCGGGCAGACGACGACGCCCTTCATCGGTCCCCGCAGAGCGGCGGGACGCCCAGCCTCTGGCGCGCGGTGCCGAGTGCGCGCTCGATGGCGCAGGCAACCGACAGCGCGCGCTCGTCCTCGCCGTAGGGCGCGATCACCTGCATGCCGACCGGCATGCGCGCACCGTCGAGCGCGACCGGCAGCGAGACGGCGCAGAGCCGCAGCAGGTTGACCGGCGCGGTATTGCGCAGCATACCCATGTTGGCCCCCACATATTCCTTGCCGCCCGCCACCGTCTCGATATCGGGCGGGGTGATCGCGACGGTCGGCGCCAGCACGACGTCGACCTCGCCCATGCGCGCGTCGGCCGACGCGGCGAGCTCCTCCAGCCGCTTGCGCCGGGTGAGGTAGTCGACCGCGGTGATCGCCTCCA
>Ga0299914_10004371_pt1 | contig 10177 bp, 11 predicted proteins | sample RVTome_10_FD_201361 | JGI IMG/M metagenome (GOLD analysis project Ga0299914, IMG submission 201361) | Soil microbial communities from uranium-contaminated site in the Upper Colorado River Basin, Wyoming, United States - RVT153D57 (version 2) ... | reverse complement strand
CGGTCCCCAACCTCAGCTCCACCGACCGCGACGCCATCCTCACCGGGAACGCGGAGCGTCTCTTCGCTTCATGACGATTGGCGCGCCGGTAGCGGTCGCTGCGCAGTCTGGGACGCCTCAGACGACCACGGATATGGCGGGAAGGGGGGCGAGGTGAAAGCCGATCTCCTCGTCCGGGCCGATGCGCAACGGCGGCACGACCGATCCCGCGATCACCACGTCACCGGATCGGATGCTCTCCCCGAAAGCCGCCAGTAGTCGGGCGGTGTGAGCCAGGATCGGGATCAGCTCGCCGGTCAGTTCCTCGAGGCGGCGAACCGTGGCCACCTCTTCCCCGTCGCGCGTGATGGTGGCCACGAGATCGTCGATGTCGCCGCCGGCTCGATGCGGGTCAGCCTCACCGAGGATGAGGGCTCGGTGGAAGATGTTCCCGGCGACCACTTCGGCCAGGTCGTCCGGCGGTGGATCGATGTCGGCCAATTCGATGGCAGGGGCGATGGCGGAGATTGAGCTCGCAACCCGGGCGGGGTCGTCGACGTCGGAGTCGAAGTGCACCGCGATCTCGGCTTCGGCCACGGCAGCGGTCCAACCCCGAACGGAAACGTGCGCCCCCGACGGGTGTCTGCGTGACGCGGGGAGAAACCCAACCAGAGGTCCCGGGATCCCGAACTTCTCCAACCAGGCGGGTGCGCCAAAGCCGAGCTTCCACCCGATCACACTGTCCCCGCCGGCGATCACCTCGGAGCGACTCTCCAGCATTCGCCGGATGCCGTCGCGCACGGGCGGGTTGTCGATCCAGGAGTTGGTCACGAGGGCTCGTCCACCTCGTACCCGGTGTCCTCGAGGGCGCCTGCCCCGCTCCACCCCCAGACCAGCACGACGTCCTCGTCACCGGTGTTGTCGAAGCCATGCCAGTGCCCTCTCGGAGTGAAGACCACGTCGCCTGTGGCAGCCGGTTCACGACCCTCGTCGGTGTAGATGAATCCTGACCCCTGGAGCACGATGAAGAACTCGTCGGCTTCGTTGTGCTTGTGCCGATCGTGTCTCGCGCCCGGGGGGAGCACGGTCCATCCGAGGAGGAAGTCGTCGCTTCCGGCGTTGTGCTTGTCCACGAGGAACTGGACCTGCATGTCGACCCACCCCTCGTCCTCGCGCAGACCGGGAACCAGGGGGACCTCGTCGAGATTGGTGCGGAAAGGCCCGGTCATGACATCCCCGCCAGCATGTGATAAACGTCGAACACGGTGACGAAGTCGCGGTGGTCGATGCCCCGGCCCCGGCAAGCGTTCAGCAGCTCGTTGGCGACGGCTCCCAACGGCGCCGGTGACCCCTGGCGTCTGGCGATCTCGAGAGCGAGGATCATGTCCTTCTGTTGCAAGGTGACATCAGCGAGCGGCTTGTCGGGCATGTTGCCCTCGAGAATGAATGGGCCCCGGTATCCCATCACGGGAGAGGCGACCACGCTCTTCAGCATCGCATCCACCGCCACCTCTCGGTCGACCCCTCCCTTTTCGGCCAGCGCCACCGCCTCGCAGAAAACCACCATCTCGACGATCAGAGCCAGGTTGATGGCCACCTTCATCTGCACGGCAGCGCCGCTGTCCCCGATGTAGCTCACCTTCGAACCGATCTCGTAGAGCACCGGCTCCACCTTCTCGAACGCCGCACGGTCGCCACCCACCATCGTCGACGCGTTGCCCTGTTCCAGGGTGATGGGACTGCCGGAGAGCGGGGCGTCGAGCATGGTCAGCCCCCGATGGGCGAACTCGCCGGCGATCGACCGGCTCACGTCGGGGTCGATGGTGCTCATGTCCAGATACACCGAGCCCTCGCCGAGGCCCGAGATCACCCCGTTGTCGCCGAGAGCCACCGCCCGGACAGCGGCGCTGTCGGTCACTACGGAGAACACGATCTCGGTCGTCGCCGCCACCTGGCGCGGGGACTCGCCCCACTTCATGCCCAGGTCGATGAGGGGCTCTGCCTTGGCGGGCGTCCTGTTCCAACCCGTCACCTGGTGCCCCGCCTGGAGCAGCCGGGGCACGATGCCCTGGCCCATGTCTCCAAGGCCTACGAATCCGATCTCCATTGCCTCTACCTTCCTCGGGAGGGCGAGGTTACCCGTCCGGGGTTAAGTGCCACTGGACAGTCAGCCGGCGAGACGCCGGACCATGTCCTCGTCCACGTCGACACCGAGCCCGGGCCCGGCGGGGACGGCAAACTCACCGCGGTCGACCGCCACTGGGCTATCGGTGACATCGAGGACGATCCCCTGGTTGGCCGGCGAGCAACCGAAGTCGACACGTTCCATGGCCGCAGCGCAGTGGAGGTTGGCGGCAGCCGAGATGCTCGACTCGATGACCTTGCCGGCGAGGTTGATCCCGAGCCTGCCCTCGACGCAAATGGCCGCGCCCCGCATCACTCCGGTCATGCCGCCATGCTTGATGAGCTTGAGACTCACCCCCCCGATCGCCGACCCGACGAAGCCCTGGACCGCGGCGAGGCTCCCGGCGCTCTCGTCGGCGCAAATCGAGATCGGCGACCGTTCCGCGACGCGAGACAGGGTGTCCCGGTCGTCCCGGGGCACGGGTTGTTCCACGAAGCGAACCGGCATGCCGTCGAGCCCGGCCAGGAAACGACCGGCCTCATCCTCACTCCACGCCTCGTTCGCGTCGCCACAGACGACACCGTCGGACCCGGCGGTCTCGACGGCGGCGCCGAGGGTGCGCCACTCGACGTCGCTCTCTGCCATCCCGAGCTTGATCTTGAACCACGAATAGCCCATCTCCCGTCGGGCAGCCAGCTTCTCGAGGTCGGCGGCCCCGTCCCCGCTCCCGACGAGCGTGAGGGCGGGAATGCGATCACGCACGGCCCCGCCCAACAAGAGGTGTGCGGGAACACCCAGCGCCCGGCCCAAGAGGTCGTGAGCTGCGATGTCGATCGCTCCCAGCGCCGTCGACGCGTCGGGTCGTGCCTCTCGGACTCGTGCCCATAAATCGGTGCGCCGCCCCGGGTCGGACCCGATCACGACGTCGCGCAACGTCTCGATGTCGGCAACGATGTCGGCCTGGCGATGGCCGGTGAGGGCCGGCGCTTCGACGCCCTCCCCCCAGCCGACCACGCCGTCGTCGCTGGTGAGCCTGACCAAGACGTTCCCCGTGGACTCGATGACCCCGTTCGCCATGGGAATCGGCTCCTCGAGCGTGAGCCGAATGGGGAAGACATCCATCGACGTGATCTGCATCGTCACCGCCTAAATCGAGAACCGGGCGATGGCTTCGGGAGTCACCTCGACCCCGTGCCCTGGGGCATCGGGCACCGTGATGACCCCGTCCTTCACCAGGAACGGTCGGGTGAACACGTCAGCAGGGATGAGCGGGGCGTACTCGGCCATGAACCCGCTCGGCGAGGCCCCCACCAAGCTGATGGAGAGCTCGTGCCAGAGGTGGCTGCTCAGGGCGAGACGGTGGGAGTCGGCGAGCGCTGCGATCTTGACGAACTCGGAGATCCCACCGCACCTGGCGACGTCGGGTTGCAGGTAGGCGGCGGCCCGGCGGTCGCAGATCTCGCGGAAGCCCCAGCGGTAGTACACGTTCTCCCCGGCAGCGACGGGAACCGCGGAACGCGCCGCCACCGCAGCCAGGTCGTCGGTGCTGTCGGCGAGGACCGGCTCCTCCAACCACCCGATGTCATGGTCGGCCAGCATCCTCGAGTGCTCGACGGCCTCCTCGACCGTGAAGCGCTGGTTGGCGTCGGCGAAAAGACGGAAGTGGTCACCCATCTCCGATCGCAGTAGTTGAGTGCGCTCGCGGTCGCGTAAACCGCCGACCTTGTACTTGTAGGCGGCAATCCCCTGCTCTGCGAACTCGCGGCATTCGGCGACGAGCGCACCGTCGTCGAGGCTGAGCCAACCACCGCTGCCGTAGACCGGGACCTCATTGCGAAAGCCGCCGAGGAGGGTGTGCACTGATAGGCCGGCGACCTTGCCCACGACGTCCCAGCACGCGATGTCGATCGCCGACAGCGCCCACGCACCCAGCCCACCGCGGAGCCGGGGCTTGTTCGCACCCCACAGCTGGTCCCAGAGTGCCGCCGGCGAGAGGGCATCGCGACCGACGGCCAGCGGCGCCAGCTCCGAGTCGATGTATGCGACGATGGCCGCATTGGCCCGGCCGCCGAGGGTGGCGTTGAAGCCAAACCCCGAGGGACCGTCGGCGGTATGAACCCACACGGCCGTGGCGTCGACGTGGGTGTACACACCGAGGGCACTGGAGATGGGTGTGGTCAGCGGGAATGTCAGGGGGGTCGCTTCGACCGCCCGGATGGTGGAGTCCGGCACCAGCCGATGATATCCGCCGGGGAGGCAGGCCCTCGGGTAGCTTCCGGGGTGATGGCACGACTGGTTGGGGTCGCCGGGCTCACGCACAATCCACTGATGTGGTCGCTCCTGGCGTCGGGCACCCCCGATGACCTCGTGACCACGGCCAGTCATGTCCGGTCGTTCCGGGAGCTCGTAGCGAACCTCTCCCCCGACGTCATCGTCCTGGTCGCCTCGGATCATCTCCACATGCTGGTCACCTCCAACATGCCCGCCTTCATGATCGGCAAGTCTCCGTCGATCAGGGCGGTCCACCCCAACGAGCAGCGCAGCTTCGGGTTGAGCCCGGCGACGATCGAAGGCCATCCGACACTCGCCCGCTACCTGCTCGGAGGTCAGGGCATGACGCCTGAGTTCGACTTCGCCTTCTCAGACGAGCCGTGGCTCGACCACTCCTTCGTCATCCCACTGTTGTTCCTGACCCCCGAGCTCGACGTTCCCGTCGTGCCCATATTCACGAACGGCAATTCGCCGCCCATCCCGACGGCGGCGCGCTTCGGGCACTTGGGCAGCTATCTCGCGGACGCGATCGCGTCCGCACCGGGAGACGAGCGGGTGCTCGTCGTCGGCAGCGGCCATCTCGCCTTCGAGTTGGGTGGTCCCCGCCAATTCCTGGGGGTCAGCCCCGACCGGGAATTCGACCGCCAGGCGATCTCGTGGATGGCCGACGGCGACCTCGATGCTGCCGTGGCCGGCTCGTCCTTCGACCGGTTGACGAGAGCGGGGAACGAGACCTACCAGTTCCTCAACTTCGTCACATGTCTCGCTGCAGCGGGCTCGCGCCACGCCGATGTCAGCGCCGGCCCCGAATCCCGATTCGGCGCTCTGCCGTTCTTTTTCTGGGACCTGACATGAGCAGATACACCGTGAACAAGGCGTTGTGGGACATAGACCTCACCGACGCCAACCTGGAGGCGTTCAAGGCAGACCCGGCCGGCTTTCTCGACGACTTCGAAGCGTCGGCCCACGACCCCCGTCCGCCGTATCCGCGTGGTGGGTCCCTCACCGAGGACGAACGGCGCGCCATCGAGACACTCGACTTCGGCGCCCTCTATGCGATGGGGGTGAACCCTTTCCTGTTGTGGCAGTTCGCCCGATCGGTTGCAGTGCCGGACCGAATGACCATCGACGATCTCATCGCGAGCTTTCGAGAGCAGACAGAGCCCCATGGGAGCCCGGACTTCGCCACCTGAGGGGTAGATTCGGAGTCTTCGTCAGGTAGGAGGATCGTGAGACTGGAAGACAAGGTGGCGGTCGTGTCAGGTGGGAGCCGAGGCATCGGGCGGGCCATCGCCCGTCGGCTGGCGGAGGAGGGCGCCGATGTCGTCATCTCCGCCCGCACCCAGAAGGACCTGGACGAGACGTCGGAGTCGATCTCGGAAGCCACCGGGCGCCGGGTACTGCCTGTGGCCGCGGATCTGGCGACACTCGCCGGTTGTGAGGCCCTTCATGCAGCCGCAACGACCGAGTTCGACCACATCGACATTCTGGTCAACTGTGCCGGGGCGACGAAGAGCGGGCCTTTCCTCGAGATCTCCGATGAGCTGTGGCAGGAGGGTTTCGACCTCAAGTTCTTTGGAGCGGTGCGTCTCTCCCGGCTCTTCTGGCCCCAACTGGCAAACAGCCACGGCTCGGTGGTGAACATCGTGGGCGGCATGGCCCGGACCCCCAACCCGAACTTCGCCATCGGCGGTGCGGTCAACGCCGCCCTCGCCAACTTCGGGAAGGCCCTGGCCGGGCTCGGCCTCATCGACGACGTCAACGTCAATGTCATCCACCCCGGCCAGACCCGGACCGAGCGGCTCGACGAGATGATGGCCGACCAGGCAGCCCGCAGCGGGGAGACGCCGGAGGACGTTCTCGCGGCCACCGTGCAACGGCAGGGGATCCGTCGTCTCGGAACACCCGAGGACGTCGCCGAGCTGGCGGTGTTCCTGTGCACTCCCGAGTCCAGGCACATCCAGGGCACGGCGATATCGGTCGACGGCGGGGCCACCAAGAGCCTGTTCTGAGCCCTCGCCGATCTGCTGTGCATCCACATGCGCTGAGCGCACAGAGGTGCACACCCGACGCGCGGTAGGTCACGCTGCGAGCTGATCCTGCAACATATAGGATGCGACCGGGTCTCCCCCAACGCATGAGATACTTGAAACAGCCGGACGAGACATCTGAAGAGGTCACCCGCGAGGTACGGGAGACCGTCTCGGAGATCATCGCCGACGTCGAGCGTCATGGGACCGACGCGGTGCGCCGGCACTCCAAACGTCTCGACGGCTGGGACCCACCCTCGTTCCGCGTGAGTGCCGAGGAGATCGAGCGGGCCTACGACGCGATGGAGCCGGAGGTCGAAGCCAGCTCACGCTTCCTCATCGAGCAGGTGACCGGTTTCGCCCGCCTGCAACGGGACACCCTGGTCGACTTCGAGACCGAGACCCTCCCCGGGGTCTTTCTGGGCCAGCGTCACATCCCCGTCTCCTCGGTCGGCGCCTACTCCCCCGGTGGGCGCTACCCCCTCATCGCATCGGCGGTGATGACCGTCGCCACGGCCAAGGTTGCCGGTGTGCCACGGGTGCTCGCCGCCGCCCCGCCCCGTGACGAGCTCGGCATGCACCGGCCACAACTGTGGGCCATGGCCGAGTCGGGTGCCGAGGAGATCTTCTGCGTCGGAGGGGTGCAAGCTCTCGCCGGGATGGCTTTCGGCTTGGAGGGCTCCGATCCCGTCGACATGATCGTCGGCCCCGGCAATGCCTACGTCGCAGAGGCCAAACGCCAGCTCTTCGGAAAGGTGGGAATCGACCTGCTCGCCGGGCCGACCGAGATCATGATCGTCGCCGACGAGACTGCCGACCCCTCGGTCGTGGCGTGTGACCTGTTGGGACAGGCGGAGCACGGTCCCACGTCCCCGGCGATCCTGGCGACCACGTCGGAGTCCCTCGGCATGGAGACCATGCGGGAGGTCGACTGGTGGCTGGAGCGATGGCCGACGGCCGACGTGGCCGGCCCGGCTTGGCGGGACCACGGAACCGTGATCCTCTGCGAGAACGACGAGGAGTTGGTGACCGTGTCCAACGAGATCGCCCCCGAGCATCTCGAGGTACAGACCCAGGATCCCGACTGGTTCGTCCCGCGGCTCACCAACTACGGGAGCCTGTTCATCGGGACCCACGCCACCGTGGCCTACTCCGACAAGGCGATCGGGACCAACCACACCCTGCCCACCAAAGGAGCCGCTCGATACACCGGCGGTTTGTGGGTCGGCAAGTTCCTCAAGACGGTCACCACCCAGCGATGCGAGCCCGAGGGCTCCATGGCGACGGCCGAGCACGCCGCGGTGGTGGCCGACGCCGAGATGATGTACGGGCACGCCATCAGCGCCAGGCTCCGTCTCGACGGCGAGTACTTCCCTGACGTGATCGGTCTCGGCGATGGTTGAGAGAAGGGTCACAATCGTCACCGGCGCCAGTCAGGGCATCGGCACGTCGATAGCCGTCGGGTTCGCGGGGCTGGGCGATGTGGTTGTCCTGGCAGCCCGCAACAACGAAGGGCTGGAGGAAACAGCTCGGCAGGTGGAGACCGCCGGTGGCCTGCCACTGGTCGCCGAAACCGACGTGACCAATCCGCGCTCTGTCGACGCGCTCATGGATCGGGTCGTGGGCGAGCACGGGCACATCGACGTCCTCGTCAACAACAGCGGTGTGGCCGGCCCGAGTGGCCGGCTCTGGGAGGTCGAGGCCGACGACTGGAAGTCCACCTTCGAGGTCAACGTCTTCGGCGTCTTCATGATGTGCCGGGCCGCCCTGCCTCTCATGGTCGGTAGAGGCTCCGGCGCCGTGATCAACGTGGGGTCGATCAGCGGGAAGCGGCCGCTGTTCGGCCGATCGTCGTACACCACCACCAAGATGGCCCTGGTCGGCATGACCAGGACACTGGCGGCAGAGGCCGGGCCGCATGGCGTGCGGGTCAACCTCGTCTCCCCCGGATTCGTCGCCGGGCCAAGGCTCGACTGGGTCATCGAGGCTCAGGCAGAGGCCCGTGGTATCAGCGCCGCCGAAGTGCGCAGAGAGTTCGAGGATGAGTCCCCACTCGGGCGCCTCACCGAGCCCGAAGACGTGGCCCGGGCCGTCGTCTTCCTGGCCTCATCGGATGCAGAGGGCGTGACCGGGATCGACCTGAACGTGAACTCAGGCGTAGTGATGTACTGAGAGGAGAAGAGATGCCGAGACTGATCGACCTGTCACAGCCGATCTACGAGGGGATGAAGGTCTATCCGGGCCACCTCAAGACGGTGACATTCCAGCACGCGACCCATGAGGAGACGGGGCCTCGCTTCACGTCGGACTTCTCGTTCCAGACCCTCGGGTTCATGCTCAACGACAACGGCCCCACCCACGTCGACTCGTTCAGCCATCTCGACCCCGACCCCGAGGCACCCACCATCGACCAGATGGATCTCGGCCTCTTCTACGGCCCTGCGGTTTGCCTCGACGTGTCCGATGTCCCGCCAGAGACTGACATCACGCCGGACCATCTCGACGCCGCCCTCGAGTCGGCGGGTCTATCGATCGAGGCGGGCGACCACTGCTTCTTCTACACAGCCACCTACGACCGATATCACGACACCACCGAGTACCTGACCACGTTCCCGGGTCTCGGCGAGTCGGCTTGCCAGTGGATCCTGGACAAGGGGATCACCACGTTCGGGGTCGACTCGCCCACGCCTGACAACCCCGTGTCGACCGTTTACCCGGCGCACCTCATGTGCCGTCGTGAGCGCAAGACCCACTACGAGAATCTCATCCTCACCGAGGTCGTCGGGCAGCGCTTCACCTTCGTTGGGTTTCCCCTGAAGGTCGTCGGCGCCCATGGTGGGCCGACACGCGCCGTGGCTATCGTCGACTCATGAGAGCCCTGGCCAATCGTGGCGACGGGAGCCCTGCCGTCGACCTGGTCGAAGTGCCCGACCCCGACGCACAACCGAACGAAGCCGTCGTCGGTGTCAGGGCGGTGGCTGTCAACCGCGGCGAGCTCCGACTCCTCTCCACCCGTGACGCCGGTTGGCGACCGGGCCAGGACGTCGCCGGCGTGGTCAGCGAGCCGGCTGCCGACGGCTCCGGACCCGCCGAAGGAACCCGCGTCGTCGCCTGGCCGGAGCAGGCGGGCTGGGCGGAGAAGGTGGCGGTGCCCACCAGTCAACTCGCCACACTCGGCCCTGAGGTCACCTTCGCCCAAGGCGCCACCCTCCCGATTGCCGGTATGACTGCGCTCCGCGCCCTGCGCGTCGGTGGTGATCTCGCTGACAGGCGGGTCCTGGTGACCGGTGCCTCCGGTGGAGTCGGTCGATTCGCCGTCGAACTCGCTGCCGGGTCCGGTGCCGATGTGGTCGGCGTGGCTTCTAATCCCGATCGTGCCGAGGGCCTGGCCGATCTGGGAGCCGCCGCGGTGGTTCACGACATCGGCGACGCCGAGGGGCCATTCGACCTCATCCTCGAGTCCGCTGGCGGCGATTCCCTCGAGACCGCAATCACCCTGGTTGCGGCGAGAGGCACGATCGTGATCTTCGGAAACTCCTCGAACAGCGTTTCGAAGCTGTCTTTCGCCGATTTCAGAGGCAGACCCGGTGCCAGGATCGAGGCCTTCTTCGTCTACGAGAGCGGTGAGCCCCCGTCTTTCGGCGAGGATCTCCAACTGCTGGCCGACAAGGTCGCCGCGGGAGAACTGCATCCCCAGATCGGTCTCGAGGTTCCCTGGATCGAGGCCAACGACGCGTTCCGGGCGCTCGCCGACCGCGAGGTCAACGGCAAG
>Ga0299914_10004370_pt1 | contig 10179 bp, 11 predicted proteins | sample RVTome_10_FD_201361 | JGI IMG/M metagenome (GOLD analysis project Ga0299914, IMG submission 201361) | Soil microbial communities from uranium-contaminated site in the Upper Colorado River Basin, Wyoming, United States - RVT153D57 (version 2) ... | reverse complement strand
GGGATGCGCCGTGACGACAGGTTCAAGATGTGCAGCTTCTGCACGACCGGCAGGACGAACGTGCTGGCGCCCATCACGACCCTCTGACCCGACAGGTCGGTCGAGATCTCCCCGGTCTCGGGATTTCGGACCGATCCCTTGCCTTTGCGGCCGGTGATGATGAAGGCCTCGTCGGGTCCCGACACCTTGAAGCGCGACACGGCCACCAGGACCACCAGGGCGACGAGCCCGATGAACCCGAGGATGCCGGTGAGGAACGGTTCCACAGCTGCGGTCCTTTGTTCGTCTCGGTTGTCTTCTGTACGGTGGACCGGTCCGCGTGCGTCTCGTGGAACAGGCTCCGCGAAGATCATCGGCTCCGGTGCCCCTGTGATCAGATGTCGGCCTCGGTCACCAGTACGGATGTCGGCGACAACACGTCGATGATCACCACATCGGCGCCGGACGCGATCGGCTCCTCCGAGCGAGCGCTCAGCTTCACGCGCTGCCCGTGGTGGGAGACGGTGATCTCGCCGAGGCCGCCGGCGGGGATCCGTGTGATGACGCGACCGATCTTGCCGCTGAGATCGGCGCTGCGCGGTGTGGCATCGGTGTGCATGTGCACGAAGGTCCGCACGACGAACAGGGCGACGCCAGCACCCGCGACACCGGCCACGAGACCGCCGGCGAGGGCGACGGGCAGGTCGACCTGCTGGGTCGACTGCAGCAATGCGCCGCCGAACCCGAACGCCCCCAGGAACGCACCGATGACCTCGGTGGACAGCAGGCCCCCACCTTCGAGGTCGAGGCCGTCGAACATCCCGTCGAAGAAGTCGCCGAAGAGGAGGGACAGCAGCAACAGTCCGACGCCGACCGCACCGATGAGCAACAGCGCGGTCATCGCCTTCCACCCCTCGTCCCACGTGGCGTGTCATTCCAGTATGCCAGGCGCTACCGGGCGGTAGTTCGCGACCGGGGGCCTACAGCGGCCCGCCCTGCAGCCGACAGTCGACCCGTTGGACCACACGGACGTGGCGCGAGGTTCAGTAGATCGGCAGCGAGGGGTCGACCTCCTCGGCGTAGCGGTTGATGCCGCCCGCCAGGTTGTGGGTCTTGCGGAATCCGGCGTTCCACAGCAGCTGCTGCGCCTGGGCCGACCGGGCGCCGGTGCGGCACTGCAGCACGATCTCGTCGGCGGAGTCCAGCTCGTTGACCCGCATCATCAGCTCGCCCAGTGGGATGAGCGTCGCGCCATCGATCCGCGAGATCTCGAACTCGTGGGGCTCGCGGACGTCGATCAGTGTGATCTCGTCACGGACCTTCTCGAACTCGATCGGCGTGATCTCCGGCAGCGCAGCCTCTTCAGTGCCGGCGTCCTGGTGGTCGTTGGCCGGCACGCCGCAGAACTGCTCGTAGTCGATCAGCTCGGTGACGGTCGGGTCGTCGCCACAGACCGGACAGTCGGGGTCCTTGTTGACCTTGACGGTCTGCCAGCGCTGCTCCAGCGCGTCGTACAGCTGCATGCGGCCGATCAGCGGCTCGCCGATGCCGGTGAGCAGCTTGATCCCCTCGGTCGCCTGTCCGGCGCCGATGGTCGCGCAGATCACACCGAACACGCCGCCCTCGGCGCAGCTCGGGACCATGCCCGGCGGCGGCGGCTGCGGGAACATGCACCGGTAGCACGGCCCGTCAGGTGCCCCGAACACCGCCAGCTGGCCGTCGAACCGGAAGATCGAGCCGTAGACGTTCAGCTTGCCGAGCAGCACGCAGGCGTCATTGACCAGGTAGCGCGTCGGGAAGTTGTCGGTGCCGTCGATCACCAGGTCGTAGGGCTCGACGATCTCCAGCGCGTTGTCGCTGCGCAGCGCCGTCTCGTGGACGATCACCTCGACGAAGGGGTTGATCTCGACGATGCTCTCGCGGGCCGACTCGACCTTGCGCTTGCCGACGTCGGACGTCCCGTGGATCACCTGGCGATGCAGGTTCGACTCGTCGACGACGTCGAAGTCGACCAGGCCGAGGGTGCCGACGCCCGCTGCAGCCAGGTACATCGCCAACGGCGAGCCGAGCCCGCCGGTGCCGACCAGCAGCACCTTGGCGGCCTTCAGCCGACCCTGCCCCTCGGCGCCGACGTTCGGCATGATCAGGTGCCGGCTGTAGCGACGGATCTCGTCGTTGGTCAGGGGTGCGGGCTGTGCGATCAGTGGTTGCATGATGTGTCCTCCAACACGCCGGTCGTGAGCGGCATTCCAGATCGGGCCTGCGTACGGGCGGTCAGGCCGGACCGTCCGCTGCGGTGGCCACGTCCGACGTCGCACCGTCGTCGTCCACGCCCCACCCGAACGTCATCTTGTGGATTCCCAGCACAAGGAACGTCTCGGTCCCGATCACGCCTTCGGTCGACTGGATCCCCCCGGTGAGCACGTCGGTGAAGTGCGCGGTGTCGCGGCACATGACCTCGACGAACAGGTCGAACCGGCCCGCCGTCGCGACGACGTAGCTTGCCTCGCGCAGCATGCGCAGCCGCTCGGAAACGTCCGCGAGACGGCCGGGCACGACTTCGACGCCCACGAGCGCCATCAGGTCGTAGCCGATGCGCAGCGGGTCGGCGACGCCGACGATCTGCAGGATGCCCGCGTCCTCGAGGCGGCGGACCCGGTAGCGGATGACACTCTCGGACACGCCGACCTCGTCGGCGATCCGGCTGTACGCACGCCGGCCGTCGATCTGCAGCGCGGCGATGATGCCGCGGTCGAGCCGGTCCAGATCCTCGGGAACCACTGTGCTTGTGACCTACCGCTGTCGCTGGGTGCCGGGCGGTCAGACGTTGAAGCCCATCGCCCGCAACTCCTCCTTGGCCTCGTCCGACATCATGTCGGTGGACCACGGTGGGCTGAAGGTGAACTCGACCTCGGCGTCATCGATGTTGGGCAGGCGGGTCAGCACCAGCGTGCACTGCTGGTGCAGCAGCTCGGTCAGCGGGCATCCCATGGTCGTCAGTGTCATGGTCACGTGGGCGACGCCGTCGCGGGCCTCGACGCCGTACACGAGCCCCAGATCAACGATGTTGATGCCGATCTCCGGGTCGAGGACGGCCGTCAACGCCTTGCGCATGGCGCCCTCCGTGGGCTGGCCGTGCTCGTCGAGCTCGACGCCTGAGATGCCGCCGCTGCCGGGCGGTGCGGTGGTCCCCTCCTCGTGTGGCCAATCCTGCATCGGATCGTCGCTCGCGGTGGTGTCGGCGGTCGTGTCGGTCATGATGTGTGCCTACCACTTCGTTGCCTGAGGCACGCCTGATGTGTGCCTACCACGTCGTTACCTGAGCCCACCATGTTCGTTGCCTTGGCACGCCCGCGCCATCTACAGCGTGGGTTCCTCGTGCGTCACGCGGCTGCTCTCCTCGCCCTGCTCGAAGGTCGCGATCGCGTCGCGCAGCGCCATCCAACCGAGGAGGGCGCACTTGACGCGCACCGGAAACCTCGCGACACCCGAGAACGCGATGCCGTCGAGCAACTCGTCCTCCCGGTCGACGTGCTCGCCGTGCATCATGGCGCGGAAGTTCTGCGCGAGATCGTCGACATCGCCGAGGTCCCGACCGGCGACCGCCTCGGTCATGGCGGACGCGCTCGCCATCGAGATCGAGCAGCCCTCGCCGTCGTAGACCACCGCGTCGATGCTGGGGCTCTCACCGGTCGTGACCCGCAGACGCAGGTCGAGCTCGTCGCCACACAGCGGGTTGTTGTGGTGGACGTGCACCTGAGCGCCGGCAAGCTCGGGTGCGCGGTTCCGTGGTGACCGGTAGTGGTCCAGGATGATCTCGTGGTACAGGTCTTCGGTCATGTCCTATACCCTGCCGCCGAAGAAGTCGCGTGTGACCTCGATGCCGTGCACCAGCGCCGCGATGTCGTCCGGTGTGTTGTACACGTAGAACGACGCGCGGGTCGTGGCCACCGAGCCCAGCGACCGCACCAGCGGCTTGGCGCAATGGTGGCCGGCGCGCACCGCGAGGCCCTCACGGTCCATGATCGTGCCGATGTCGTGGGGGTGCAGTCCGTCGATCGCGAAGCTGATCGCCGCACCACGCCGCGCGGCGTCGTGAGGACCGTGGACAGTCACGCCGTCGATGGCCGTGAGCGCGTCGATGCAGGTTGTTGTGAGCGCCTGCTCGTGCGCGCGGACGTTGGCCATGCCCAGGTCCTCGAGGTAGTCGATGGCGGCGCCGAGCCCGATGGCCTCGGCGATCACCGGCGTCCCCGCCTCGAACTTGTACGGGATCTCGTTGAACGTCGACCGCTCGAGGGTGACGTCCGCGATCATCTCCCCTCCCCCGAGGAACGGAGGCATCCGCTCGAGCAGCTCGGGCCGCGCGATCAGCATCCCGACGCCGGTCGGTCCGAGCATCTTGTGCCCCGAGGCGCACAGGAAGTCGGCGTCCAGCGCGCGGACGTCGGTGGGCATGTGCGGCACGCTCTGGGCGCCATCGACGACCACGACGGCCGCGTCGTTGGCCGCCCGCACCCGTGACGCCAGCTCGGCGACCGGGTTGATGGTCCCGACGACGTTGGACATCGCGGTGACCGCGAACAGCTTGACGCGGCCACTGCCGACGATCTCGTCGAACGCGTCGAGATCCAGCACGCCATCACCCGTGACGGGTACATGGGCGAGCTCGTATCCGGCCTGCTCCCGCACGAGCTGCCAGGGGACCAGGTTGGCGTGGTGCTCCATCTGGGTCGTCAGCAGGACATCGCCGGGACCGAGGTGGACCCGGGCCCACGAGTACGCCACCAGGTTGAACGCCTCGGTGGCGTTCTTGGTGAACACCACGCCCCGCGGGTCGGCTCCGGTGAATCGGGCGACACGTCCGCGGGCGTGCTCGTACGCGGCGGTCGCCTCCTCCGCCAGTGCGTGCACGCCGCGGTGGACGTTCGCGCAGTAGCGTCCGTAGAAGTCGTCCATGGCGTCGACCACGACCTGCGGGGTCTGCGACGTGGCGGCCGAGTCCAGGTAGACCAGCGGCCGCCCGTGGACCTGGCGTTCCAGGACCGGGAAGTCCTTGCGGATCGTGGTGACGTCGAACATGTCGGTCGGCCCGATGATCGCTCCGGTCGTTAGCTGGGGACGCGGAGGTGCTCGTAGCCGTGTGCCTCCAGCTCCTCGGCGAGCTCCGGTCCTCCGGACTCGACGATACGTCCGCCGAACATCACGTGGACGCGGTCCGGCGTGATATAGCGGAGAATCCGGGTGTAGTGGGTGATCAGCAGCGCGCCGAGCTCGGGACCGCGCAGCCGGTTGACCCCCTCGCTGACGACCTTGAGCGCATCGATGTCCAGCCCGGAGTCGGTCTCGTCGAGGATCGCGTACCTGGGCTCGAGCATCGCCATCTGCAGGATCTCGAAGCGCTTCTTCTCACCGCCGGAGAAGCCCTCGTTGACGTTGCGCTGCATGAACGCAGGGTCCATGTCGAGCAGCTCGAACTGCGCCCGCAGATCTATCATGAACTGGCGGACACCGACGTCCTCGTCGCGCAGCGCGTTCAGCGACGTGCGCAGGAAGTTGGTGAGGCTGACGCCGGGGATCTCGGTCGGGTACTGCATCGCCAGGAACAGGCCGAGCTGTGCACGCTCGTCGGGTGTCAGGTCGATGAGGTCCGTGCCGTCGATGCGGACGCTGCCGGCGGTGATCCCGTAGGCGGGGTGGCCCGCGACCGCGTACGCCAAGGTGCTCTTGCCCGAGCCGTTGGGACCCATCAGCGCGTGGATCTCGCCCTTTGCGACCGTCAGGTCCAGCTCGTGGAGGATCTCCGCGCCCTCCACCTCGACCGTCAGGCCCTCGATCGCCAACGCTGCCACATCATGTGACCTACCGCTGTCGCTACGTGAGGTCATGTCTGCTTCGCTTCCTTCGTTCTTCTCTGGTCAGTGCCGGGGCACGGACGCGTCGTTGGTCTGTTGTTCGATGTCGACCCAGACGGCGCCGTCGGCGATCTTGGTCGCATACGTGGGGATGGGGCGCACGGCCGGCAGGCTGTCGGGCTGCCCGGTCCGCAGGTCGAACATCGATCCGTGCAGCGCGCACTCGATCGTGGCGTCCTCGACCCAGCCTTCGTGGAGCTCGTAGTACTGGTGGCTGCACACGTCGTGGACCGCGTAGACGGTGTCGTCGTCGACGCGCACGATGCACACGGGCTCGTCGAGCTCGGCGAGCGCCGGTGCGCCGACCTCCAGGTCGGCGACGTCGACCACCTTCTGCCAGGTCACGCGCTGGCCTCCTGCCGCTGCTCACGGCGCCGGGTCCGGCGCGGGTCGGCGGTCGTCAGCAGCTCACCGCTGCGGATCTCGTCCTCGATCTCTGCCAGCAGCGTGTCCGTGACACCGGGCAGGTCGATGCGGTCGGTCACCTCGGCGAAGAAGCCGAAGACCAGCATGCGCACCGCCTCGTCACGCGGGATGCCACGCGACGTCAGGTAGAACAGCTGCAGCTCGTCGACCTGCCCGACCGACGAGTGGTGGCCGCACCGGATCACGTCGCTGCACTGGATCTCCAGGAACGGGATCGAGTCGGCGTGTGCCCCGTCGGTCAGGATCAGGTTGCGGTTGGTCTCGTCCGACGAGGTCGCCTTGGCGTGCGGTTCGATGCGGATGTTGCCGAACCACGTCGCGTGCGACCGTCCCTGCAGCGCGCCCTTGTACACCGACTCGCTCGATGTCTTTGACGCGTTGTGGTGGATCAGCGAGCGATGCTCGATCTGCTGCTCGCCGGAACCGAAGTACACGCCGTACAGCTCAGCCTGGCCGCCGGGGTGGTCGAGCCCGCAGTCAGGCCGCAGGTACACCGTGCGCCCACCCAGCGTCGCCTCGAGGTGGCGCAGCTCAGCGTCGCGACCGACGGTCACGCGGTGGCTGCCGACGTGGTCCACGCCGTCGCCCCAATCCTGTGTGCTGACGATCGCGGCGCTCGCACCGTCGCCCAGCACGACCTCGACGACCTCGACGACCGTGGTGTCGCCATCGCCGACGTGGTCGATGTAGACGTTGGCCCGGGCGTGCCGGTCGACGACGACCAGGACGCGCGGCAGCACCGTCCCGGGCCGGCTGACCTGCACGGTCACCGCGAGCGGTTGGTCGAGCACGGTCTCCGGCGGCACGTACACGAGCAGTCCCGGCGCGTGCGCGGCGAGGTTGAGCGCATCGTGCTTGGCCCCCGTGCCCACGACGGTGCCCAGGTGCTCGCGCACGACGGCCTCGTGGCTGATCGCCGCCGACGCCATGTCGGCGAGCACGACACCCGCCTCGGCGGCCGCGTCGCTGAGCTGGACGTCTGCGACGGTGGCGTCCAGGAGCCGCGCGCTGCCGGCGACCTCGTCACCGAGCCCCGGGACGATCCCACGGCGCACCTCCGAAGCCTCACCGGCACCGTCGACGACCGGGCGGCCGACGTCGAAGCGACCTGGATCGGTGTAGCGCCACTCCTCGTCACGCCGGGTCGGCCACGCGAGGTCACTGAAGGCCTTGAACGCCTCCTGCCTGCGATCGCGCAGCCACGCTGGCTCGCCGCGCTGCGCGGCCAGCGCCACGACGTCCTGCTCCGTCAGTTCCATGACCTTCATGCGTCCCGTTCTCGTCTTTCCGTGTGTCTCTCCACTACCACGAGGGCCGACCTCGACCGGCGGGTCTCGCGACGAGCGGGTCGTTGGCGGCTCGTCCGGCGCTGGCAGGTGGCTCGGTTGCGCGCCGGAACCCCTTGGAGGTGGGCGGGTGAGCGGGGTGGAGGCGCGGTACCGGGCCACCGATCACCGCTGCACCGAAGCGCTAGCCGACGGCACCCACCATGTTCAGCGAGATCAGTCGGTTGAGCTCGACCGAGTACTCCATGGGCAGTTCCTTGGCGATGGGCTCGATGAAGCCGCGCACGATCATCGCGTTGGCCTCGGCCTCGTCGATGCCGCGCTGCATCAGGTAGAACAGCTGCTCCTCGCCGACCTTGGACACGCTCGCCTCGTGGGCGATGGTCGCGTCCTCCTCGCGGATGTTCATGTACGGGTAGGTGTCGCTGCGCGACGTCTCGTCGAGCAGCAGCGCGTCGCAGATCGTCGAGTTCTTGACGCGGTGCGCGCCCTCGGCGATCTCGACCTGGCCGCGGTAGCTGGTCCGGCCCTCGCCCTGGGACACCGACTTGTTCAGGATCGTCGAGGTCGTGTCGGACGCGTGGTGGTGCATCTTGGCGCCGGCGTCCTGGTGCTGGCCGTCGCCGGCGAACGCGACCGACAGCACCTCGCCGTGGGCCCCGCGGCCCATCAGGTACACGCTCGGATACTTCATGGTCAGCTTGGAGCCGATGTTGCCGTCGATCCACTCGACCGTGGCGTCCTCGTAGGCCGCGGCCCGCTTGGTGACCAGGTTGTAGACGTTGTTCGACCAGTTCTGGATGGTCGTGTAGCGCAGCCGCGCGCCGGGCTTGGCGATCAGCTCGACCACTGCGGAGTGCAGCGAGTCCGACGAGTAGATCGGCGCGGTGCAGCCCTCGACGTAGTGCACGTAGCTGCCGGGCTCGGCGATGATCAGCGTCCGCTCGAACTGGCCCATGTTCTGCTGGTTGATGCGGAAGTACGCCTGCAGCGGGATGTCGACCTTGACGCCCTCGGGCACCACGATGAACGAACCACCCGACCACACGGCGGTGTTGAGCGCCGCGAACTTGTTGTCGTTGGGCGGGATGATGGTGCCGAAGTACTCGCGGAAGATGTCCTCGTGCTCGCGAAGTCCCGTATCGGTGTCGAGGAAGAGCACGCCCTGGGCCTCGAGGTCCTCGCGGACCTTGTGGTACACGACCTCCGACTCGTACTGGGCGGCGACCCCGGCGATCAGCCGCTGCTTCTCGGCCTCGGGGATGCCCAGCTTGTCGTAGGTGTTCTTGATGTCCTCGGGCAGGTCCTCCCAGGTGTTGGCCTGCTTCTCGGTGGACCGCACGAAGTAGAAGATGTTGTCGAAGTCGATGCCGTCGAGCGCGCCGCCCCACGTCGGCATCGGCCGCCGCTCGAAGTGGCGGAACGCCTTGAGGCGCATGTCGAGCATCCACTGCGGCTCGTCCTTGAGCGCGGAGATCTCCCGCACGACCTCCTCGGACAGCCCGCGCTTTGGCTCGAACACCGGCCGACCCTCGTCGTGCCAGCCGTACTTGTAGGTACCCAGCTGAAGATCTTCAGCCTTGGTCGCCATCAGGAGCTCCTCGGTGGTCAGGTGGTGGTCCGGTGATCTCGTGTCGTGGTTGCACGTGGCAGACGCATGCCGGTGCCCCGCTCGCGATCGTCTGCCTGCGGGTGACGTGGGCGCCGAGCACCTCACGGAACAACGCCGCCTCGAACGCGCACAGCTGCGGATGTGCCGCTGCCGCCTCCTTGATCGCGCAGTGCGTCTGGGTCAGCGCGATGCCGTCCGCAGCGGTGTCGGCCTCGGCGAGGAAGCCGTCCTGGCTGAGCAGCTCCGCGAGCCGCTCGACCCGGTCGTCGAGGCCGGTGATGCCGTCGAGCGCCCCAGCGTAGTGCGCCTGCTGCCGTTTGAGGCGCCAGCGCAGGAACGCGATCATCTCCGCCTTCCCGCGCTCGTCGTACAGGAAGGTCAGGACGTCGTCGGCAAGATCCGAGGACCGGTCCGGGAACAGGCGCTCGCCGCGAGCCGTCAGGCTGTAGCGCGCCGCGGGACGGCCGGGGCCCGATGCGGGCATCGTGTGGCCGATGACCAGCTGGTCGGCCACCAACTCGCGCAGCTGGCGTCGGATCGCGACCGCGCTCAGCTGCATGGCGGACGCGAGCTCGGCTACGGTGGCGCCGCCGTCATGCAGCAGTCCGACGATCTGCGCCCGGGTCTCGCCGAGCAGATCGATCAGAGGCGTGTTCGACGTCGTGGATGACACACCAATTACTCTACAGATCTGTTGTGTTATTGCACAGCGTCGTAGGCAGGTCTTGCGAGACCTCGCGTGGCAGTTACGTACCGCGATCCCCTATGCTCCATCAGTCAACTTCGTGGGGCCTGGTTCCACGAACGACTGGCGGACCGGCTCCGCCGGCCTCAAACTTCGTGGGGCCTGGTTCCACGAACGACTGGCGGACCGGCTCCGCCGGCCTCAAACTTCGTGGGGCCTGGTTCCACGAACGACTGGCGGACCGGCTCCGCCGGCCTCAAACTTCGTGGGGCCTGG
>Ga0299914_10004369_pt1 | contig 10180 bp, 13 predicted proteins | sample RVTome_10_FD_201361 | JGI IMG/M metagenome (GOLD analysis project Ga0299914, IMG submission 201361) | Soil microbial communities from uranium-contaminated site in the Upper Colorado River Basin, Wyoming, United States - RVT153D57 (version 2) ... | reverse complement strand
CGACGTGCACCAGATCCAGAAGCGGAAGAAATGCCTCAGCACTGGATGCAGATTGATCGCGCGATGCGCCTGGTCGCGGTGCAAGTACAGGGTCACCGCCATCATCGTGACCTGTACCATCGCTGTCGTCACCAGGACGTAGCCCCAGAAAGACAGGTCCAGCACGCCGTAAAAGTATTCCATTCGTCTGTTACTCGTTCAACATTGCATTGGCCCGCGGCCAGCGGTCGGCGGACGTCCGCCAAATCTTAAAGTGCGGTTCAGGAACGCCGGTATGGGAGTTCCACTATATCCAATGGTTTCGCAGAAATCTCGCGATCATTCTCGCGTTTTCGTCATCACGGTATAGTGGGAGCCGGTCACAGTCCCGAAATCTGGTGTACCCCGTCGTAAATAATAGACCATTCGCGCGAGCGACCCTTGTTGACTGGCGAGGGTGGCTGGCAAGGCGCGGTGACGAGGGCTATAGCACCGCTATTGCGAGGAGTCGCAACGCCGCCAGACGCAAAGGCGCCGCGAGAATGGTCCATTATTTACGACGGGGTGCACTAGATGCCTGAACTCCCGGAGGTCGAAACCAGCCGTCTAGGCATAGCGCCATGGCTGGAGCGGCAGCAGATTCGCAAGGTTACTGTCAGAGAGCGACGGTTGCGCTGGCCTGTGCCTCCGGATATAGACAGCAAACTGCCCGGAAGTTTCATCAGGTCGCTGCGCCGCCGGGCCAAATACCTGCTGTTCGATACCGACGCCGGCACGCTGATGCTGCACCTCGGCATGTCCGGCAGCGTGCGTATCATCGATCCGGCCGAGCCTGCCGGCAAGCACGACCACGTCGACATCGAGGTCGGAAACGGCAAGGCGCTGCGGTTTCGCGACCCGCGCCGCTTCGGCTCCCTGCTGTGGACGCTCGACCCGGAAGCGCACCCGCTGCTTAAAGGTCTGGGTCCCGAGCCGCTCCTGGCCGGCTTCGACGGGCGTTACCTGTGGGAAAAAGCACGGGGCCGGCGCATCGCTATCAAGCAGTTCATCATGAATTCGGGTGTGGTCGTGGGAGTCGGTAATATCTACGCGAGCGAAGCGCTGTTTCTGGCGGGCATCCATCCGAAGCGCCGTGCCGACCGTATCGCCTTGCCACGGATGATCGGCCTGGCCGACGCGATCCGGACCGTGCTCGAGCGCGCGATCGTGGCTGGCGGCACCACACTCCGCGACTATCATGGCGGCGATGGCGAACCCGGTTATTTCAGCCGGGAACTGAGCGTCTACGGGCGTGACGGGCTCCCTTGCCTGGTCTGCAAGCACCCCATTTCGGTTGCGGTGCTGGGGCAGCGATCGGCGTTTTACTGCGCCCGCTGCCAGAAATGACGTTCAGACGCGCCCGCAGCGCTTGAGCAATGCCTTCTTGATGGCCGGCGAGACGAACTCGCTGATATCGCCGCCCAGGCTCGCGATCTCGCGCACGAGGCTCGACGAGATGTAAGTGTATGTCTCCGTGGGCGTCAGGAAGGCGGTCTCCACTTCGTCGGTGAGATGCCGATTCATGTTGGCGAGCTGAAACTCGTATTCGAAGTCCGAAATAGCCCGCAACCCCCTGACGATGACGCGAAGCCCGTGTTCCTTGGCGAAATTAACCGTGAGACCTTCGTACCCGGTCACTTCCACCGCATCGAAATCCTTGAGCACGGATCGCGCGAGCGCCACCCGTTCATCGAGCGAAAACATCGGCTCCTTGCCGGGATTCGCGGCGACTGCCACGACTACCCGATCGAACAGGCGGCTCGCCCGGCGGACGAGGTCCTCGTGACCCAGGGTGATCGGGTCGAACGTACCCGGATACATGGCGGAAACGGCCATGGCATGCTCCCTTGATTCTTGTTAGTCGGCTCGGACCTGACGGTGCGCATCGAGAAGCGAGTAGCGGACATTACCCGCTTTTTTTTCGCGCCGCACCGTCCACCCGTCAGGCAGTTCGGATCCGGGCCGGCGGGCGTCCTGCTCCAGGTACACCCATGCTCCCGGCGCGAGCCAGTGGCGTTCCTCGAGCCGCGCGCACAGTTCTGCGATGTACTCCACGGCAAAAGGCGGGTCGAGGAAAACGATGTCCATGGGCACAGGCTGCTGGCGATCCAGGTATGCGAGGGCGTCGCCGGCATGTACCGAAGCGCCGGCTGCGTCCAGAAGCTTTATGCTCGCCCGGAGCGCGTCGACCGCCCCGGTGCTGCGTTCGACCATCACGGCTTCGACCGCTCCGCGCGACAACGCTTCGAGTCCGAGCACGCCGGTACCCGCGAACAGATCCAGGCAACGCGATCCCTCGATGCGCGGCGCAAGCCAGTTGAACAGCGTCTCCCTGATGCGTTCGGACGTCGGCCTGATCTCCGGTAAATCCGCGACCGGCAAAAAACGACCGCGCCATTTTCCCGCTACAATACGCACGCGGCCCGGCGGCGCCGTCCCCGATTTTCGGGCCCTGGTTGTTCGTCGCGTCATGGATTCTCATTTGATCGTGTTTGGCAGGAAAAATAAATCCGAAGCCGAGGCACCACCGCGCGAAGGCTTCGTGAAACGGCTGCGGGCGCGCCTTAACAGCGGCAATAGCTGGCTCACTTACGATCTCGCCAATCTCGTCCCCGGCGGAAAAATCGACGAAGACGTGCTCGACGAACTCGAGTCCCGTCTCGTGACGGCCGACGTGGGCGTGGAGGCAACCGAACGCATCATGGAACACCTGCGACGGCGCCTGTCGCGCAAGGAACTGAAGGACGTCAGCGCCCTGATGGAGGGTCTTAGGAAAGCGCTGACCGAAATACTCTCCGCGGTCGAGAAGCCGCTCGTCATTCCGGAGCAGCCGCGTCCGTTCGTCATCCTGGTGGTCGGAGTCAACGGCGCGGGGAAGACCACGACTATCGGCAAGCTGGCGCGCCGGCTCACGGACCAGGGCCTGTCCGTCATTCTCGCAGCGGGGGACACGTTCCGGGCGGCCGCGATCGAGCAATTGAAGGTGTGGGGCGAGCGGAACGAAGTTTCCGTCATCGCGCAACAACACGGCGCCGATCCGGCTGCCGTCATCTTCGATGCGTTCACGGCCGCGCGATCGCGCGGCATCGACGTGCTGATCGCCGATACCGCGGGAAGGCTGCAGAGCCAGCAGGGCCTGATGGATGAGCTTGCGAAGATAAAGCGCGTGCTGGCGCGTCATGACGAAAGTGCTCCACAGGAAATCCTTCTGGTACTGGATGCGGGACTAGGGCAGAACGCGATGAGTCAGGCCGAAAAGTTTCACGCGGCCCTTGGCGTCACCGGCCTCGCCATCACAAAGCTCGACGGCACCGCCAAGGGCGGAATCCTGCTCGCGATCGCGAACAAGTTCGGCATACCGGTGCGGTTCATTGGCATCGGGGAGGCTGTCGAAGACATGCAGCCGTTCGACGCCGAGGACTATGTCGGTGCGTTACTGACGAAAGCGGATTCCGGCGAAACAACACGAGAGGGCAGACCGCATTGATCCGTCTCGAGGACGTCAGCAAGAGATTTTCCGGAGGCCAGGAGGCCCTGAGGAATCTCACCCTGTCGGTGGAGAAGGGAGAAATGGTGTTCGTGACCGGCCACTCCGGCGCGGGCAAGAGCACGCTCCTGCGGCTGATCGCGCTCATAGATCGGCCGACCGGCGGCCAGGTGATCGTCGACGGACAGAACACCCGGCGCGTGTCGCGCCGCAAGATTCCCGCATACCGGCGCCAGATTGGAATGGTCTTCCAGGATCACAAGCTCCTCTATGACCGTTCGGTGTTCGACAACGTCGGGCTGCCGCTCGTGATCGCCGGCGTCAGTCACCGTGACGCCGCGCGCAAGGTCCGAGCCGCGCTGGACCAGGTCGGTCTGCTGCAAAAGGAAAAGCGCAAGCCGGAGACGCTGTCGACCGGGGAGCAGCAACGCGTCGGAATCGCCCGCGCGATCGTCAGCCGCCCGAAACTCCTGATAGCGGACGAACCTACCGGCAATCTCGACCCCGACCTCTCGCTCGAAGTGATGCGCATTTTCCGCCGTTTCAACGAGGTCGGCGTCACACTGCTGATCGCGAGCCACGACATCGCCCTCATCGACCAGCTGGGCTGCCGGCGAATCCCGCTGGAGAACGGCACGGTGAAGGTCGAGGAAGAAGAAGACTTTGTCTCGGAATACGCCGCCGAGATCGGTATCGGCGCGGAGCCGCATCGATGGCGGTGACGAAGACCTCGGAGGCGTTCGTAGCGACCAGGCCGGCCGGGCCCATGACCCGGTGGGGGTTGCGTCACATCGCTACCTCTGCCGGTGCGCTCGGCAGGCTAGCGAGTCAGCCGTTCGCAAGCCTGCTGACCATCATGGTCATAGCCGTGACGCTCGCCCTGCCCGCCGCGGCGCACGTGATCATAAAGAACGTGCAGTCCCTGAGCGGTAGCTGGGAGAACGCGCTGGATTTCTCGCTCTACCTGGTGGAGGGAACTTCGTCAGAAGATGCAGCCAGGATCGCGAATCTCATCCGGCAGCGCGCCGACGTGCAGGAGGTGGCACTCATCCCGTCCGACCAGGCACTGGAAGAGTTCAAGGCGCAGTCCGGGTTCGGCGAAGCGCTGGATTACCTGTCGGTGAACCCATTGCCGCACACGGTAGTGGTGCGGCCGGCCGCCAGCAACACGGAACAATCGCTGACGCTGATGCACGAGGAACTGGCGAATCTCCCGGAGACCGACTTCGTGCAGGCCGACACCGAGTGGGTACAACGCTTTCACGCGATACTCGACATGGTGCAGCGGGCGATCACCATCGGCGCCGCACTGCTGGCCGCCGCGATTATCGTCATCATCGGCAATACCATCCGGCTGGACATCCAGAACCGGCGTGAGGAAATCGAGGTAACCAAGCTGATCGGCGCCAGCAACGGCTTCGTGAGACGGCCGTTCCTCTATTCGGGTCTCTGGTATGGCTTAGGTGGCGGCGTGCTGGCGCTGCTGCTGGTAGCCTACGGGATGTTTGCCCTCAAGGAACCGGTGGGTCGACTCGCAGGCCTGTACAACAGCTCGTTCAGCGCACTCTCGCTGAGCCTCACCGAGAGTCTCGCAATCGTCGGCACCGGCATGGCACTGGGACTCGCGGGTTCATGGCTTGCGGTGGCGCGCCACCTGCGCCGCATTGAGCCCCGCTGACACGTCCCTGGATTGCGCGCCGGACCTGAGCAACCCTACGTAAGTCACTGTTTTTACTATGGGCGGAGCGTTCCCAGAAGGCGGAACCTGCAGGCTCTTTAGCACTCTAACAGGGCGAGTGCTAAAATGCCGATCCTACCCAAGGGAGGTACCACCAGAAATGACAACGGCTGTTGCGACGTTTAACCGCGACCTGGCCCTGGCCGGCCCGGTCGGCAGTCTCGATGCCTATATCCAGGCAGTCGGGTCCATTGCCGTTCTTAGCAAGGAGGACGAGCAGGCATTGTCTCGCCGCTTCCGCGACGAGCAGGACCTCGATGCCGCACGCGACCTCGTCATGGCGCATCTTCGCTTCGTCGTACATATCGCAAAAGGCTACCTTGGCTACGGATTGCCGCTGAACGATCTGATCCAGGAAGGAAACGTGGGCCTCATGAAAGCCGTTAAACGGTTCGATCCGGACTACGGAGTGCGGCTCGTGTCCTTCGCAGTGCACTGGATTCGCGCCGAGATTCACGAATACGTGCTTCGCAACTGGCGCATCGTGAAAGTCGCAACCACCAAGGCGCAGCGAAAACTGTTCTTCAACCTGAGGAAGAACAAGAAGAGCCTCGCCTGGCTGTCGAACGACGAAACGAACGCCGTTGCGGACGATCTCGGCGTCAGTCCCGAAGAGGTGACTGAAATGGAACGTCGGCTAAGTTCGCACGATGCGGTGTTCGACCCGGGCCCGGATGCGGACGACGAGCAGATGTTCACTCCGGCCGCCTACCTGCCGAGCCCTGACTCGGACCCTGCCGTACTGATGGAAGACCTCGACTGGCAGGACGATGCGCAGACGCGCATGGCCGAAGCGCTGACGAACCTCGACGACCGGAGCAGGCACATCCTCGAGACGCGCTGGCTTACAGACGAAAAGCAGACGCTGCATGAACTCGCTGATGAATACGGCGTTTCCGCCGAGCGCATCCGCCAGATCGAGAATAACGCGATCAAGAAACTCCGCGTCGCGATGGAAGCCTGATTACGCTGTAGGAGCCCGACCGCCATGGATGGCGGAAGTGCAGACCACGCAGGAGTGGTTATCTGCCGCCACGCGGGCGAATTCGACCAAGCTTGTCGCACTCGCCCGCATGGCGGGCTCCTACAGATACACCTTGCTACGGTAGCGAATATACCCGCCGTCCTCGATCCCCAGCGGGTCATGATGCGTCCAGTGCACCAGCCCGCCCTGTTCGTTCCACTCGTACATGCCGCGGAACCGGACCCGGTCGCCCAGGCCGACCGGGATCCGTTCGGCAAGATCGATGTTGTGCGCGACGAGCACCGTCTGCCCGTTGCGAAGATCAAGGACGAAGCGCTGATGGCGGGCACCGTCGTTATCGTCCGGGATGAGGCGGCGAACCAGGCCCGTGCCCTCAATCCAGGCGCCGGTGTCTGATTGTCCGAATGTGCGTTTCACGCTGCCCCTGTTTTCGTGTTCTTGTTCAGGTGGCGGTAGAGACGGTGAAGGAGCGGGTCGCCCGCAGGACGACGTAGGAGCCCGCCATGCGGGCGAGTGCGATTTGACGTCAGCGAACTCGCCCGCAGGCGGGCTCCTACGTCGCCCCGCGGGCGACCTCCAAATCGAGATCTGACGTTTCCCTCAGCTCGTCAGCGGCACCATCGTGATTTCGACACGCCGGTTGGCCTGCCGTCCATCGGCGGTTCCATTATCCGCTACCGGACGTGATTCGCCCATGCCGACGGTAATCAGCCTCTCGCTGCCGATTTGCTGCGACTGCAGGTATTGCGCAACCGATCCCGCACGACGCTCGGAGAGACTCTGGTTATACGAATCGCTGCCGGTGCTGTCCGTGTGTCCAGCAACTTCGACGACCGTCTTGTTGTACTCCTTCATGACCTTGCCGACGGAATTGAGCACATCGAAGAACCCGGGGCTCAGGTCGGAACTGTCGGTTGCGAACGTGACGTTGCCGGGCATGTTCAGCGTAATGTTGTCACCGATTCTCGTAACGCTGACCCCGGTGCCCTGGAGCTCTGCCCTGAGCTTCGCCTCCTGCCTGTCCATGTAGTTACCTACCGCCCCGCCGGCAAGCGCACCGACGCCGGCCAGGATCATTGCACGCTGCCTGCGCTCGACGGCGTCATCGCCAGACACGAGGCCTACGACCGCACCGGCCGCCGCGCCGATCATAGCGCCCTTGGCGGTGCTGCTCGTCTTAGATTCCTGGGTGTACGCGTCGAGCGTTTCACATCCGCCGATCGCGATCGTCATCAACGCTGCGACAGCAGCAACAGCCATAGATTTTATGTTCATATCATTCCTTAACGTAGCGCCCAAAACGAATACGATTCTGCCAGCCGTCTAGCCCCAACGACGCGCTCGGCTGAAACCTGGAGCGTATTGTAGCGGCTTCAACCCTGAACGAGGACTTAAAGGAGCCTCGCAAAACGGCGACTGGTTCTCATTTTGCGAATAGCGTCGGGCTTTCGCGGGAAGGAAGGTTCGCTGTGTAGAATACACGCTGCCCGCCGATCCCTGGTCCCGGGAGGACGCATGTCCGAAACCCATCGCTGGCTGTCGGATTACGGCGACAGCCACCGCGAAATATCCTGCCCGGCCATCTACTGGGCATCGGTCCTGATTCTCGTGCCCGGAATTGCGGGCATGCTGTGGTCGCTGCCGATCCCGGACGAATTCGCAAATATCTCACCGCTTCTCAACTGGGGCAGCGCATTCCTCATGGCGTCGCTCGTTTACTATTTCATCATCTCGCTGACGCTGGCGATCGGCATGCTGCCGTTCATGCTCGCGGTCGCGGCGCTGGGCGTGCTGCTGACGCGGGCGGACGTCTCCATTGCCGGCGTCTCCCTCGGCCTCGTCGTCGTCGCGCTGGCCGGCCTCTACTTCGGCCACCACGCCGGCGGCGGCGTTGCCGCCGTCCTGCGCGACATCCAGCTCACAATGATCGGGCCGATCTGGCTGCTCTCGAACCTCTACAAACGACTGGGCATCCCCTATTAGGGGTAGCGTGCCCGCGCCGACATTCTGCTCGAGGCCACCGATTCCGGTAACATCGTCGGTCCGATTACCCGCAAAAAGTGCCCAGGAGTGCTCGTGGCCCGTACCGCACCAGTCAACAAACCAGGATCCGGCAAAAAGTCACTGGACCCCCTGGACCTGTTCGATGTCAGGTCCGAACTCTCCGACGAGGAACGCATGGTTCAGGATTCGGTGGCGCGCTTCGTGGATGCCAAGGTGTTGCCGGTGATCCGCGACGCATTCGAGAAGCATTACTTTCCGAAGGATCTCATTCCGCAGGTCGCGGAACTGGGTCTGCTCGGCAGCTCGATAGAGGGCTATGACTGTGCGGGCCTCAACAGCGTCTCTTACGGGCTTATCTGCCAGGAACTGGAGCGCGGCGACAGCGGCCTGCGAAGCTTCGTCTCTGTCCAGAGCAGCCTCGTGATGTACCCGATCTTCGCGTACGGGTCCGAGGAACAGAAAGAGCGTTGGCTGCCGCTGATGGCGCGGGGCAAGGCGATCGGCTGCTTTGGCCTGACGGAAGCTCAGGGCGGGTCGGATCCCGGGAACATGAAGACGCGCGCGCGACGCGACGGCAAGGACTGGATCCTGAACGGCTCGAAGATGTGGATCACCAACGGCAACATCGCAGATGCGGCGGTGGTCTGGGCGGTAACGGACGACGGCATTCGTGGATTCATCGTCGAGAAAGGGATGCCCGGTTTTTCCGCGCAGGAAATCGAGAACAAGTTCTCGCTGCGCGCTTCGGTGACGTCGGCGCTGTTCTTCGACAACGTGAGGGTACCGGAGGCCAACGTGCTGCCCGGCGTCACGGGCCTCAAAGGACCGTTGAGCTGCCTGACGCAAGCGCGCTACGGGATAACCTGGGGTGTGATCGGCGCCGCGCAGGCCTGCCTGAACGAAGTGCTGAACTACACACGCGAACGCGTGCTGTTCGACAAGCCGTTGGCTTCCAACCAGGCGATACAGCTACGCCTGGCCGACATGTCACGCCGCATTACGACGGCGCAACTTCTCTCGCTGCGCCTCGGGCGGCTGAAGGACGAGGGAAAGATGAGCCCGACGCAGGTTTCCGTGGCAAAGTGGAACAATTGCCGCGCGGCCCTCGACATCGCCCGCGACGCCCGTGACATGCTCGGAGGCGCCGGCATCAGCGCCGAACACGTGCCGATACGCCATATGCTGAACCTGGAAAGCGTAATCACCTACGAAGGCACGGAAACGGTGCATCAGCTCGTCGTCGGCAAGGAGCTCACCGGGGAAAGCGCGTTCTGACCGGACTGCAGGGCCGCGCGAGCAATCGCAATAACAAACACAACGGCAGCACCCATGCTGTTTATGGCAAGCCGCCGTATCGGGATGCACTATTTTCTACAAGGCTCGGGTGCTGCCCGCCGCGCCACCTTAGACGCGAGCGACGGACTGGCCCGCGCGACTATTCAGGTTCGTACGCTTCGTCCTTTAGCGTTGCCCAGTTGGCATCCGCCTTCTTGATATAGCCTGGCCGGTCCTTGTCCCATGTCTTCTGAACGTCCACGTTGTAGTTCAGATAGAGCGCGCCGTCGACAATCGAAAACGCCTCGGGTTGGGTCGACACTTTGTATCCGCGCGAGGTGCCGAACGCGCAGAAGCCGCCGTAACGGGGTGCGTACTTTTCGGGATTGGCGGCGAAAGTATCCCGATTGACCGCGTTGGCGAAATGCCATTCGGCGTCCTGCCAGACAAGGACGATGTCCGGTTTGCCGAGGACCGGCTTTCCTTCCACGTGGTAGGCGACGGGATCGTAGCCACGGATGGCCCCGGCTTCGGTCGTGAACACGGGATCTTCGGCGTTTGCCAGGCTGCCGAACAGGAACAGCGGGATGAAAAGTACAAATCTAAGCATAGTGGATACCTGCAACGGAAGAATCACGGGTTCAACCTGCCATCAGACCCGGCTAGAGGCCGA
>Ga0299914_10004367_pt1 | contig 10182 bp, 7 predicted proteins | sample RVTome_10_FD_201361 | JGI IMG/M metagenome (GOLD analysis project Ga0299914, IMG submission 201361) | Soil microbial communities from uranium-contaminated site in the Upper Colorado River Basin, Wyoming, United States - RVT153D57 (version 2) ... | reverse complement strand
TCGACGAGATCGCCGCCTACAACGAGGACGACTGCCTCTCCACGCTGCGGCTGCGCGACTGGCTGCTGGAGCGGCGCGCGGAGGCCGAGCGCGAGTTCGAGGGCCGGGAGGAGGCGCGCTGGATCGAGTGGTTCGAGGCCGAGCCGGGCGAGCGCGGCGAGGGGGCGCTGGCGATCCAGGAGGAGAACGAGGCGCTGATGGCGGCGCTGCTCGACGGCCTGCCCGAGGACCTCGCCGCCGCCGACCCCGCGCAGAGAGCCCGCCGGCTGGCGGCCCAGCTGCTCGAGTACCACCATCGCGAGGCGCGGCCGGTGTGGTGGGCGATGTTCGACCGGATGGATGCCGAGCCGGAGGCGCTGACCGAAGACCCCGATTGCGTCGCGGCGATCCTCCGCGACGAGGAGACGCCGGCGCGGCAGGAGAAGCAGTCCCTGGTCGAGCGGCTCACCTTCCCGCCCCAGGAGACGAAGATGGGGCCGGGATCCTCCGCCGTCGACCCCGCCGATGGCGGCAATCCGGGGGCGATCGTCGCGCTCGACGCCGGGGAGGGATGGCTGGAGCTGAAGCGCGGCCCCAAGCTCCAGCAGCGCCCGCTGCCCGAGGCGCTGATTCCGGCCGGCCCCTACCGGACCGACCAGCAGCAGGGAGCCCTGCGCCGCCTCGCCGCCTCCCTGGTCGAGGAAGGCGCCGGCCCGGCCGGCCCCTTCCCCGCCGCCCGCCAGATCCTCCGCCGCGACCCGCCCCGCCTGCGCGGCCGCGAGCCCGGCGCGCCGATCGACCACGACGGGATGGAGCTGGAGGAGCTGAAGGAGATCGTCGCCGCCCTCGACGGCAGCCACCTCTTCATCCAGGGCCCGCCGGGGTCGGGCAAGACGTACACCGGCGCGCGCCTGATCGTCGACCTGATCGGCCGCGGGCAGCGCGTCGGCGTCACCTCGACCAGCCACAAGGTGATCCACAACCTGCTGGAGGAGGTGGAGAAGGTGGCGGCGGAGGGGGGAGTCGAGTTCCGCGGCCTGAAGAAGTCCTCGGCGGGCAACCCGGAGTCGGAGTTCGCCTCCGAGCACGGCCTGGTCGACTCGGTCGCCGACAACGCCGCACTCAACGACCCCGAGGCCCGCCTCACCGCCGGCACCGCCTGGCACTACTGCCGCGAGGACACCGAGCCGCTGGACTACCTCTTCATCGACGAGGCGGGCCAGGTCTCCCTGGCCGACGCGCTGGCGCTCAGCACCGCGGCGCGCAACGTCGTCGCGCTCGGCGACCCCCAGCAGCTGCCGCAGGTCGCCGGGGCCGCCCACCCCGAGGGCTCCTCCCTCTCGGTCCTCGAGCACCTGCTGGGGGAGAGGCAGACCGTCGACCCCGCGGGCGGCGTCTTCCTCGAGCGGACCTGGCGCCTGCACCCGGACGTCTGCGCCTTCGTCTCCGAGCTGATGTACGACGGGCGCCTCAGATCGGCCCCGGGCCGCGAGCGTCAGCGCATCGACGCCGAGGGCGAGCTGACCGGCACCGGCCTGCGCTGGCTGCCGGTAGAGCACGAGGGCCGTTCCCAGTCCTCAGAGGAGGAGGCCGACCGCATAGCCAAGGCGATCGAGCCCCTCCTGAACAACGCCACCCACACCGACGCGGAGGGCGAGACAAAGCCCCTCACCCCCGAAGACATCCTCGTAGTGACCCCCTACAACGCCCAAGTCAAGTGCCTACAAGACCGCCTCCCACCAAACATCCGCATCGGCACCGTAGACAAGTTCCAAGGCCAAGAAGCCCAGATCGTCTTCTTCTCAATGGCCACCTCCAGCTCCGAAGAAATCCCCCGCAACGTCGAGTTCCTCTTCAGCCGGAATCGGCTGAACGTCGCGATCTCCAGGGCGAGGTGTCTGGCGGTCCTGGTGGCGAGCCCGAGGTTGCTCGATATCGAGGCGAATTCGATCGAGCAGATGCGGCTGGTTAATGCGTTGTGTCGGTTCGTGGAAGTGGCCTCTGGGGGCGAGAAGGAAGACCTCGCATGAGTGGCGAGATGAAGCCCCCACACCCGATCGACCGGGTCGAAGGCAGCGAACGCTTCGAGGGAATCGACGCGACAGTCGCCGACTTCTGGCGCTGGGCATTCTCGGACCTCCGCATGAACAACGTACGGGGAATCCTGGCCGAGTTCCTGGTCGCAAAAGCGGTAGGCGCGACAGATGCCTCCAAGGAGGAGTGGGCAAACTTCGACGTTCAGACACCGGATGGAATCCGCATCGAAGTCAAGGCCTCCGCCTACTGGCAAAGCTGGCCGCAGCGCGGACCGTCCAAGATCGTTTTCTCGGGCCTAACGGCCCGAACCTGGGAGGACGACGGAAGCTACTCGGCCGATCGACAAATCCGAGCCGACGTATTCGTATTCGCCGTGCAGGCATGCGCCGATGCGACGAAATACGACCCGCTCGACGTCGGCCAATGGGAGTTCTACGTGCTGCCGGCTTCAGCAATTGCCGAAACAGGCGCCCGCTCCCTGTCTCTGGCATCGCTTGGCCGATATAAGGCGGGGCCAATCGCCTGGGAAGATCTTGCGAAGGCGGTAGCTACTGCGAGTCGCGCAAGGGAATGAAGAGGCAATAGGTTTCTTGCCGTGCGGGGATTCGTTGCGCCTACCGATTTCGACTGGTACCGGTTCCTGCAAGCGCGCCCGGAGCTCCGAGAGGTCAATTTCTGGCGCCCAAGTCAATCGCGCTTCGGTGCTCTACAGCCAGGAGAGCTCTTCTTCTTCAAGCTGAAGGCGCCTCACAACGCGATCGGAGGCTTCGGTCTATTTACCCGAGGGGCCGTTTTGCCGGTGTGGGAGGCATGGGATGTCTTTGGTGCCGCCAATGGCGTTCCCGACATTGACGGTCTCTTGACCCGCATGAGCCGTCTCACCTCAAGCCGAAAAGGACCGCTATCGGTAGACGATTGGATCGGCTGCTTGGCGATCAACGAGCCGATCTTTTTCCCTCCGGACGAGTGGGTCGAGGTGCCAAGCGACTGGAGGCGGGAGATCGTTTCCGGCAAGACCTACGACTTGAACAGCGGCGAAGGCAAGCTCCTCTACGAACGCTGTATACATCGCGCGGCTCAGGCAGCGGCGGCACAGGGCTGGTCAGAAGATCAACTCGGAGAGCGCTACGGACCTGCTCAGCTGGTCCGCCCACGCTTGGGCCAGGCAAGCTTTCGACTCGCAGTCTTGGATGCGTATGGCCGCCGCTGCGCAGTGACCGGCGAGCGCTCACTCCCCGTGGTCGAAGCTGCTCACATCCGCCCATACGGGTTTGGCGGAGAGCATGTTGTTCCCAACGGACTCCCACTGCGACGGGATGTCCATAGGCTTTTCGATCTTGGCTTCGTGTCCGTCCGTCCTGACCATCACTTTCGCGGTCAGTAAGGCCCTGCGGGACGAGTACGAGAATGGGAAGGTCTATTACGAGCTGGATGACCGCTCGTTGCTACTGCCCGACGATCCCAGCAACCGCCCTAACCCCGAGCTGCTGGACTGGCACTTCGAAGAAGTGTTTCGAGGGTAGCTTACGATCCTCCTACTTCTCGACGACTTGTCGCGATCGACAAGCGGTGACAAAGGGTCGAAGGGTTTGAGACGAGCTTCTGCGCGATCTGGCGGCTGGGCTATAGCCACGCCTGGTCCGATCAGAAAGCCAGCGCGCACGCATGTCGAGCTTGCACGCCTGACCGGCCACTCCAACTGATACAAAAAGGTGCCAAACTGCGAAAAATTCGGCACGCCCCTTGATACAGCCGGCGGCCGAGGTAGCTTTCGCTGCATGGGTAAGTATCGGCTGATCGATCTTTTTGCGGGCTGCGGAGCCATGACGCGTGGCTTCGTGGACAGCCAGCGCTTCGAGCCGATCTTTGCGGTTGAGTCGGATCTTCGCGCAGGTGCGAACTACGCGGAGAACTTTCCGGACGCCGAATTGGCGGTTATGCCTATCCAGCGAGTTGAGGAGTTCCCGAAGGCGGACGTGGTGATCGGCGGGCCGCCCTGTCAAGGCTTCTCCACCCTTAACCGCAATGGCAGTGGCTTAGCGAGCCGGCGGCTCTGGCAGGAGTATTTACGGGGTTTAATCGCGAGCCGTCCCAGTCTCTTCGTTATGGAGAACGTGCCGCAGATGCTCGCCAGCAAGGAGTACGAGGAGTTCGCGGAATCCATCGAAGAAGCGGGGGTTTATTGGCTGGACGAGAAAATCCTGAACGTCGCAGATTACGGCGTTCCGCAGCGACGGCACCGAGCGTTCGTGATCGGCACGACTCTCGAAACGGTGCCCTGGCCTGTCCAGACCCATGCCGATCCGGCGCTCGGCGATGATGCCTACGAACCTTGGAGAACATTCAACGAGGCGGTTAAGTGGATGCGTCGCAAGCCCAGTGGTCGAAACTGGCACCGTGACCGAAGTCCGCGAGCCGAAAGTATCCAGCGCTACAAAGCCGTTCCGCCGGGTGGCAACAGGTTCGATATGGAGCGTGAACTTGACAAGCAGGGTCTAGGTCATCTGGTGCCTCGCTGCTGGCGCAGGCATCGGACAGGCGCTCACGATGTGTTTGGGCGGCTTTGGTCAGATCAGCCGGCAACCACGATTCGGACCGAGTTTTACAAGCCCGAAAAGGGTCGCTACCTACACCCGACTGAGGACCGTGCCATCACGGTGCGAGAAGCGGCGCGACTGATGAGCTTTCCGGACGACTTCATCTTGCGCGAGGATCAGCCCATGACGGCGGTAGCTCGGCAGATCGGCAACGCCGTGCCTCCCCTTATGGCGCAGCGGCTGGCCGAGTCGATCGCCAGCTCTCTTGATGCCGCTTATGCCGCGAGCGATCTTGAACTAGCCGCATAAACGGAGGTTGACCTATCGAATCGACCGTGAGTAATGGCATGATCGCCCCATGCCAACCGCTGCTCCGACCAGCGCTCACGCGACTGCCACGATGCGAGCTAATCGTGGGCGTGATACCGGACCCGAGGTCGCCCTGCGTTCGGCGCTGCATCGGCGTGGCCTGCGTTTCCGAAAGAATCTTCGTCTCGATCTGAGCGAAGGTCGCCGCGTTCGGCCCGACATCGTATTTCCAGGACTTCGGCTGGCTGTCTTCGTAGACGGCTGTTTCTGGCACGGCTGTCAGAAGCATCGGTCGCTGCCGACTTCCAATGCGATGTTCTGGCGAAAGAAGATCGAGGGCACTACGCAACGAGACACGCTGCAAGTGACTTGGCTGAGAGAGGCCAATTGGACCGTGCGCCGCGTATGGGAGCACGATGTACCGGATCGGGCCGAGGAGGTCATCGTCGAGCTGATCGGGCGGCTACGAGCACAGAGAAATACCGGATGACCGATCGACCCCAGGAGGCAGACCTAGTTCCAACCACCGGCTCGGTGCAGCTGATACCGGACCCGCGATCACTGGAGGCGCTGGGCCGCAATCACACCCTAGAGGCGGCTATCGCCGAGCTGGTCGACAACTCCATTGATGCTGGTGCGCGGCACGTTCTCGTCCGCTTCGTGCGGGATGGCGGTCGCCTTGTGCGTCTTTTGGTCATCGATGACGGGTGTGGCATGAGCAAAGATGAGATTGATGTCGCAATGACCGTCGGCGGCTCCCGGGAGTACCGCGAGGGGGAGATCGGCCGTTTCGGCCTCGGGATGAAGGCGGCTTCCTTCAGTCAAGCGCGTAGTGTTACGGTTGTGTCCCACGCTCACAGGCGTGAGGCGGTCGGCCGTCGCTGGCAGTTGGACAAGGCGAAGCAGGATTACACCTGTGAGATCGTCGCCCCGGCGTTCTCAATCGCGCAACTGTCCCACGACTGGGGATTTCCGATTTCCGCAACCGGCACGCTTGTGCGCTGGGACGATGTCAAAGGGTTTCCGACGGTTGTCAGCGAGGTGGCCGTTGAACGCTTCGTGCAGAGCGCATTCGCCAAGATTCGCGCTCACCTTGGGTTGGTCTTCCACCGCGTCCTCGAGACGACGAATCTGCGCATTTTGATCGATGTTGAGGACGCTGGCGACATGGTTTTGCGCACGGATGTCCCGCCGCTCGATCCATTCGGTTACACGAGAACCGGGGCGGCTGGGTGGCCGAAGAAGCTTCGTGCTGGGCGCGGGGCCAGCAAGTTGGCGCTCGACTGTCACATCTGGCCCGGACGATCGAACGCCGATGAGTTCCGTCTCGACGGCGACCTAATTGAGCGTCAGGGGCTGTATATCTACTTCAATGACCGTCTAGTGCAACGAGGTGGCTGGAATGGTCTCTGCCATGCCGACAAACAGCTGAATCTGGCGCGGGTGGCGATCGACATCGAGGGCGATGTCGCCCAAATGGTCAACCTCAAGCCCGAAAAGAACGGAGTTGAGGTCGGACCCGAGTTCGGTCCGGCGGTATTTGCCGGGTCAACGCCTGATGGAGCCACGTTCGCGGAATACACCGATCGCGCCTGTGGTGTCTTAAAGGAAGCTAATCGCCGCCGCCGAGTCCGGCCAGCGATTCTGCCGCCTGGATCAGGATTCCCTCCGAAGCTCCGGCGGGCCTTCCAAAGGGAGTTTCCACAGAAGGACGACGACCCCCTCGACATTCGCTGGACGCGCCTACCCAGGGACGACTTTTTTGCGATCGATCGCGAGGAGCGTGTGCTCTGGCTCAACAAGCGCTATCGCAGGGTGCTGGCTGGCGGGCGTAACGGTTCACTCAACGATCTACCCGTGATCAAGGCTCTCTTGTTCCTGCTCACCGAGAACGTGTTTGCCGGAGAGAACCTGGGGCCCCGTGACAAGGACAACATCGAGGTCTGGCAGGAGATCCTCAGAGCCGCGGCCCGCGAGGAGAACTCGTGAACAAGGGAACGCAGGCTCGCCGCCTCACATCCTCTGCACTCATGTGGCATTGGGACAGCGGTGTCCCAGTTGTGATTCCGATTGCAGGAAGACCAGCGCTGCGACTACGCATTGATAAGCCGCATGCGCGCCTGACGTTGCGACTGCCGCTGTCCGATAAGTTTGAGAGTCCCGCCAATACTTTGGCCCATGTCACCGTTGAGACTCTCGTTGAAGGGGGTGATCGATTCATCGAGATCTCAACCACAGATGCTCGCCTCGTAGTTGACGGCTACGCGATGCTCATGGCGGTCGCCGATCGAGTACAACTCGACGGATCCGAGCCTTTGGCCGCTCTCGAAGAAACACTGAATACCTGGGAGTCGATCCTCAGCACTCGCACTCGGCTGAGCACTGAGTCAGAGGTCGGTCTGTTCGGCGAACTCCTCGTGGTGCGCGCACTCCTTGAAACGGGTGCTGCGCGGGCAACTGCGTGGCGAGGCGGCCTTGGCGAGGAGCACGACTTCGGTTTCTCCGATGCAGATGTGGAGGCCAAGACGACGAGCGGAGAGAAACGTCGCCATTGGATCCACGGTCTCACCCAGCTGGTGGAAACTGGGGAGACGCCGCTTTGGTTGCTATCGGTACAGGTGACCCGCGGCGGGGAGGATCAGGGGGAGAGATTGCCAGAGCTCATTGACCAGGTGCTTGCGAGCGCCAAGGGAGAAGATCGAAGTCGGGTTGAGGCGAACCTCGCTCAAGTCGGCTGGAACGAGGAGCAGCGAGACCTGTTCGACGAACGCTGGCGCCTGCGCGGCACGCCGCTGGCTCTCCGCGTCGATGCCGACTTCCCGCGGCTGACCCCAGCTCTTCTGGCCCAGGCAGGTATCGATACGAAGCCGCTGCTACAGGTGGTTTACGAGATCAACCTAACTGACCGAGAGCCTTCGCCGACGCCCCCGCCGGCCATCGCAGCCATCGTGGAGCATTTTGGAGAGATAACCAATGGCTGACAACGGCAGCAGAAACATGCTGTACGACATTTATGCGGCAGCACTTGACGCCATGAAGGCCAATGGGCCCTCCGTGCTTGCGCGGCGCGTGGCGTTCGAGGCCGAGGCGTGCGGGAGCGACAAACTTGCCCAGCCCTCCGCTTTAGTGGAACACATCGAGAACGCAACCGTTGGCGATCGCCTGCTGACGAAGCTCCGGTTGACCTTGGCTACCTGGGATGCCGACACGCTCGGCGAGTGGATCGATGGCACGTTGCCTCGAACGGTTGAACGACGGACTCGAATCTATGACCTTCTGGACCTTGACGGCGAACTCGTCGCGAGTTTCAACGCGGCGATGCCTGTGGCTACCGATGAGGCCGTGGTCGTCAGCCGCGAGTTTAAGCCTTGGTATAGCCGCGTAATGGCTGCGCAGGAGCCGTTTTACTGGCAGCACTACGCCGACCAGCTGGCTGCTAACAGGTGGGACGAGGATGCAATCGCCGCACTTGACCTCAACACGACGCGGATTGTTGAGCGACTGGCGGACCCGGAACGGAAGGAGGCCTATCAGGCGAAGGGTCTGGTGGTCGGTTACGTCCAGAGCGGCAAGACGGCGAACTTCACAGGGGTCGTTGCCAAGGCAATCGACGCAGGCTACCGACTGATCATTGTCTTGACGGGGACAACTGACCTGCTTCGCGGCCAAACGCAGCGTCGGCTTGACAAGGAACTGGTGGGCGTCGAAAACCTGATGCGGGGCATCGATCCTGATGACGAAGAGGCGCTGCTAACGGTCGATTACCACAATGATCCTGACTGGGACGCTTTCGTCCGGCACGACACCCTGCCATCGACCTTGGGTATTTCTGACATCCTTCGACTTACAACCCGAGCTGGGGACTACAAGAGCCTTAAGCAGGGAATCTCGTCGCTGGATTTTGATCGAATTGATCCCGCTCAGCCGCTCAATGCGGCAGTCAATCTCCATCGAGTGCCCACACGGATCGCCATCGTCAAGAAGAACAAGGCGGTGCTAAGGAAGCTCGTCGCCGACCTCAAACGAATCACCGCCAAGCTGGCCGACATTCCGGCGTTGATCATCGACGACGAGTCAGATCAGGCGTCAATCAATACTTCGAACCCACAAAAGTGGGAAAAGGGACGTCCTGAACGGACGGCGATTAACGATCTCATCTCGCAGCTTTTGGCCCTGCTCAATCGCGGTCAATACATCGGCTACACCGCGACCCCTTTCGCCAATGTCTTTGTTGACCCCACGGATGCCGTAAACATCTTTCCTCGCGACTTCATCCTCTCTCTCGATCGCGCTCCCGGCTACATGGGCGCCCGGGACTTCCATGATCTTGACCCCCTTCCAGAGCATGAAACACCGACGGTTGCGAACTCGAACGAGAAGGCTTACGTCCGTCCTGTAGCTGAGGACGATGCCGACGAAGCACTCCAAGAGGCACTGGACGCCTTTGTCTTGATGGGCGCCATCAAGCTCTTTCGTGAGCAGACGAGCGGCAAGGCAGGGCGCTTCACGCACCACACGATGCTTGTTCACGAATCGGTCAAACAAGCCGATCATCGCGAACTCGCCGACCGCATTCGCGATCTTTGGCGAACCGCCGGGTACTACGGAGCGGGCGGTCTAAAAAGGCTGGAGTCGCTCTTCGAGCGAGACGCTTTACCGGTTATGAATGTTCGCTCTCAGGGTGAGCCGGTGCCCTCGTCGTTCTCAGACGTCAAGCCGTTCATTGGGGAGGTCGTCACGCGAATCGAGGGGTCGTCTAACGATCCGGTTCTAATCGTGAACAGCGACAAGGACGCTGCTACTGAGGAGGTTGACTTCGAGCGTCGCGCCGAGTGGCGGATTCTTGTCGGGGGCGCCAAGCTCTCCCGTGGCTTCACGATCGAGGGGCTGACCATCAGCTATTACCGCCGCGTTACGAAACAGGCCGACACGTTGATGCAGATGGGAAGGTGGTTCGGGTTTCGCGCTGGCTACAAAGACCTCGTGCGCCTCTACATCGACCGTGGAGCCTCGGGATCGGCATTCGACCTTTACGAAGGCTTCGAGGCAGTCTGTCGCTCCGAGGAATTGTTCCGTGCCGAGCTGGAGCGCTATGCCAAGGTCGAGGACGGCACCCCGACCATTACGCCAGCCCAGGTTCCGCCACTGGTTGCTCAGCATTTAGGTTGGCTCAAGCCAGCAGCGTCAAACAAGATGTACAACGCTCAACTTGTTGAGCGGCGATCTCCTGGCCAGCGTCTCGAGCCCGTTGGCTACCCGAAGCCTCCCGAATGGCTGCGGAAGAACACCGAAGCACTGCTGCCCCTGATCAGGCTCGCGA
>Ga0299914_10004366_pt1 | contig 10182 bp, 8 predicted proteins | sample RVTome_10_FD_201361 | JGI IMG/M metagenome (GOLD analysis project Ga0299914, IMG submission 201361) | Soil microbial communities from uranium-contaminated site in the Upper Colorado River Basin, Wyoming, United States - RVT153D57 (version 2) ... | reverse complement strand
TTTGACGTTTGAAGTCTGAAGTGGCTTGAATGTATTACTTCTTACGTCTTACGTCTTACGTCTTACTTCTTACGTCTTACTTCTTACGTCTTACGTCTTACGTCTTACGTCTGACGTCCTAACGTTTTAGAGGATTTTTTTCAGGACGGAGCGGTCGTGGTCGTCCGTCTCTGCGAGGATCAGGTGACCCATTCGATCGCGTTTCGTCTGGAGATAGCGCTCGTTGACCGCATTCGGAGGAATTTCGATGGAGAGACGGTCGACGATTTCGAGGCCATATCCGGCCAGGCCGACGCGCTTCGTCGGATTGTTCGTCATAAGGCGTAGCTTTCGAAGGCCCAGGTCGCGGAGGATCTGGCATCCGACGCCGTAGTCGCGATGATCCATTTTGAAGCCGAGCGCTTCGTTCGCTTCGACCGTATCCATGCCGTCCTGCTGCAGCTTGTAGGCGCGGAGCTTGTTGATGAGCCCGATGCCGCGTCCTTCCTGTTTCATATAGAGGACGACGCCCCGGCCCTCTCGCTCGACAATCTGCATTGCCGAGGCGAGCTGATCACCGCAATCGCAGCGCATCGATCCGAAAATATCGCCCGTCACGCATTGCGAATGGACTCGCACGAGCACCGGCTCATTTTCGTCCCATTCCCCTTTTACCAGTGCGAGATGAACCTCCTCGGTGATGGTATCCTCGAAGGCAATGAGCTTGAATTTGCCGTACCGCGTCGGCATATCGACTTCGACGATACGCCGGACGATCCGCTCATTGCGCATCCGATAGGCGATCAGATCTTTTATCGTGATGATGCGCATATCGAATTCGCCGGCCATCTCGAGCAGATCCGGCGTCCGCGCCATGGTGCCGTCGGCGTTCATGATCTCGACGAGTACGCCCACGGGTGCGCATCCGGCCATCCGGGCCAGATCGACGGCTGCTTCGGTGTGGCCGGCGCGCCTGAGCACGCCGCCGGTTTGAGCGCGGAGAGGAAATACGTGGCCTGGCCGGCCCAGATCGAGTGGCCGCGTGGACGGGTCGGCGAGTGCCTGGATCGTCCTGGCGCGGTCGGCAGCGGAGATGCCCGTCGTAGTTCCGCTCTTCAGATCGACGGAGACGGTAAACGGCGTGTTGAAGAGCGAAGAGTCGGTATCGACCATCATGTCGAGCTCGAGCGCCTGAGCCCGTTCTCGAGTGATCGGCGCGCAGATCAGGCCACGGCCATGGGTGGCCATGAAGTTGATCATCTCGGGCGTGATCCTGTCGGCCGCCCCGATGAAGTCCCCTTCATTTTCACGGTCTTCGTCGTCGACCACTATGACCAGGCGTCCGGCTCCGATGTCTTCGATTGCGTCTCGAATCGAATCGAACGACCGGGCATCCTCCCGATCAGCTTTTCCGGCAATCTTCATTTCAGAGGAGGCGTCTAACTAGAAGGAGGCGTCTAACTGCGTCTAACTACATGAAGCGCTAACTGCGTCTAACTACATGAAGCGCTAACTGCGTCTAACTACACGGAGCGCTAACTAAAGGCGTTCCGCATCGACTCAGTCCTTCCCACCCACGTTGGCCACTGCGTTCTTGTCGATTCGGAGTTTGGTATTAGTATCGGCCTGGATGAGCACGCTCGTATCGTCCACCTGGGTCACGGTGCCGTGCACGCCACCGATGGTCACGATCTTATCTCCCTTTTTTACGGCCTCAATCATCTTTTTCCGGGTGTCTTCCTTCTTCTTCTGGGGGCGGATAATAAAGAAATAGAAGACCACGAAGATGAGAATGAGCGGAAGAAACGTGACGAGAGGATTGGCCCCCTCGGCAGGCGCCCCCATGAGGAGAACGTCGTGGAATGCCATGGATACTGATCTGGTGGTATGGGGTGAAATAAAAGAGGGCAAGCTACCCGCATCGCGCCGCTACAACCTCCTACCGCTGCTGCCTTCCGGCCCTGACGGAGTTCGGAGGGAGCTGGCCGTACGGGACTTGCCCCTGGCAGCAAAAACGAGAGCCCTTGGGCAAGGTTCCAGCATCCCGCGGCGCACGCGTTTGAATATAATACTCAAGCTTAATCGGTGCGAGTAAGCGTCGAAGCCCGCGACCGGCAACATCAGAACAAGCCGACGGGGTCGATATCAATATTAACTCTGCACTTGGAGGGAGGATCTCCGAATGCCTCTTCGGCTCGCCGCAGGATACCTTGAAGGAGCGACTGGCGGGGTGCTTTCACGATCGTATGGTAGCGATACTGCTTCTTGACCCGGCTGATGAATGCCGGCTCCGGGCCGAGCACTTCGATCCCGCCGCCGCAGCGCCGAAGACCCGCCGTCCAATTTGTGGCCAGATCTGCGACTCGGCCCTCCGTCGGCCCCTTAAACTCGACGGCAGCCATGCGGCCGAACGGCGGGTAGCTCAGTTTCCGACGCTCAGCGAGCGCAGCGTCCGCGAAGGTTTCATACTCGTGATCACGCGCATAGCGGATGATCGCCCGATCGGGATTTCGTGTCTGGATGATCACTTCGCCCGAGAGCAGCGACCGGCCGGCCCTGCCCGAGACCTGGGCCAGCAACTGAAATGTTCGTTCTTCTGATCGAAAGTCAGGCAGCATCATGCCGAGATCGGCGTTGATGACCCCGACGAGCGTCACGCGGCCGAAGTCGAGTCCCTTCGCGACCATCTGCGTGCCCAGCAGGATGTCGGCCTTTCCCTCGCCGAATCGTCGGAGCAGCTGGTCGTGCGCGTTCTTGGCCGTCGTCGTATCCAGATCCATGCGGATGATCCGCGCGTTCGGAAAACGCTCTTCGAGTTCTTCCTCGACACGCTGCGTACCCGTCCCCAGCGTATCGAGGTCTTCACGGGCGCACCCGGGGCACTTCGCGGGAATACGGGCGGTCCGGCCGCAATAATGGCAGCGCAGCTGGCGGCGGCTTTTATGAAGGGTCATCGTAACCGAGCAGTCGGGACACTCGGGCGCCCATCCGCAGGCCCTGCATTGTACCATCGGGGCGTATCCCCTTCGATTTTGAAGGAGAATGACCTGCTCTTCTTTTCGGATGCGTTCACCGATCGCATCGAGCAGTGATGTCGAAAAAGCACCACTTAATCGGTTCTGATTTCGCTCGACGCGCAGATCGACGATACGCACCTTCGGGAGAGTTGCCGTCTCGCCATCAGGAAGAGGAACGCGCTCCGGCATGGGCAGGAGCACGTATTTTCCCGTCTGAACGTTCAAATAACTTTCGAGGCTCGGCGTCGCAGATCCCAGGATACACACGGCATCGTTCATCGAGGCCCGCATCACGGCCACATCGCGGGCATGATACCTCGGCGCGGGATCCTGCTGTTTGTACGACGCGTCGTGCTCCTCGTCGACGATGATGAGTCCGACGTTCGTAAGCGGCACGAGGAGGGCGGATCGCGGACCGATCACGACGTCAAAACGGCCGCTCCGAAGTGCCCGCCAGGCGTCGAAGCGCTCGCCCTGGCTCATTCTGGAATGAAAAACAGCGATTCGATCGCCGAAGTGGGCGCGGAATCGCCGGACGGTTTGCGGAGTGAGGGCAATTTCCGGCACGAGAACGATGCCGGTCTTGCCTTTTTCGAGCACGCTCTTCAGTGCCTCGATATAGACTTGCGTTTTTCCACTCCCGGTGACCCCGTGCAGAAGAAACGTGTGGAATGATCCTTCATCCACAGCCGCATTAATCTCGCCGAGGGCAGCGATCTGGGCCGGATGCAGGGCGATGTCGGCCGGCTGTCGTGCTCCACCTTGCTCGAAGGGCGTCCGAAGAACCTCTCTTTCGACGATATCGATGATGCCGCGCCGCATCAAGCTTTGAATCGTCGAATGGGAGGCGGACGCGCGGTCCAACAGGTCGGCCTGACGCGGCTCGGGGTCGCCCTCCGAGCAGAAACCGGCCAGGCATTCAAGTACCGCTAGCTGCTTCGCTCCCGGCAGCAGGTCGCGAAGCTCGTCGACCGCCCGCTCGTGCCGGTACGAGCCCGCGAATCGGATGTGCTTTTCGATTTTCGCGGCTATCTCCCCCCGTCCACCCGACGCACCGGGCGGAAGCATCGCCCTGATTACCTCCCCGCTGGAGCATACATAATATTCTGCGATCCACTTGACGAGGTCGAGCAGTTCTTCCGTGAATGACGGCACGTCATCGAGAACGTCGAGGATCGCCTTGATTTGCCTGACGTCAACGGCATCCGCCTGGTCGTCGACGATCACGCCTGTCAGCCGCCGCGACCCGAACGGCACGAGCACGCGGCATCCCTGCTGCGCGCGCGCCTTGAGCGCATCCGGCACGCCGTAGGTGAACGGGCGCGGAAGAGGAAGAGGCAGGGAGACGGCTACGTGCATGAGTGGAATTCTTCAGCCGGTTACGGGAGACGGGGCGGGTGACGGGAATCGGGAGGCGGATGTCGGGTGGCGGGAGTCGGGGCACGGGTGACAGGAGGCGGACCGCATGGACGGAAGTCCGTCTCCCGCCCACCGACTCTCGTCCCCGGCCTTTTGGCCCGCGTTAGGCTTCCAAGACCAGCGCATCCAGAATCGCACGCACGCTCTCGCCGATCGGTCGTTCGCGGCCGAAAACGGCACTGCCGGCGACGATCACGTCGGCACCTGCACCGACAACCTGCAGTACATTCCCTGCACCGACGCCTCCGTCGACCTCCAGGTGCGCCCGCGAGGCTATCTGATTCAATTGACTGCGAAGCCGCCGGATCTTGTCGAGGGATGACGGGATGAATGACTGACCACTGAAGCCGGGATTGACTGACATGAGGAGGACGAGATCGATGTCCGGAAGGATCTCCAGGAGCGATGCCGTAGGCGTGGCCGGATTCAGCGCTACTCCCGCCATCGCACCGAGTTCTTTGATCTGCTGGATCGTCCGGTGGAGGTGAGTACAGGCTTCAACGTGAACGGTCACGACATCCGCTCCCGCATCCACAAAATTCCTTACGTACCGATCGGGCTGCTCGATCATCAGGTGAACGTCCAGCCTGGCACCGGCCTGTTCCGCCAGAGGTTTCAGGGCGCGCACGACAAGCGGTCCGATCGTGATGTTGGGTACGAAGTGCCCGTCCATTACATCCACGTGCAGCCACTCGGCGCCGGCTTCGAGCGCTTCTTGCGCCTGATCCGCCAGATGCGCGACGTCGGATGCGATGATGGATGGTGAGAGAATCACGAACCTGTTCGCTAATAAGTGAATGCGGATTGAAACGCCGGGCGTCAGGTGAAGATAATCGTCAAGTGAAGATAATGACGCCGATCGCCACCAGAAGAACGTTGATGAGCGCGATCGGAAGAAGGTATTTCCAACCCAGGGTCATCAACTGATTGTATTTGAATCGCGGGAACGTCCAGCGCACCCATATGAACAGGAATCCGAAAAAGGCGGTTTTTGCGAGTAACGACAACACCTGAAGCATTCCTAGCACGAGGCTTCCCTCGAGCGCCGGGAAAGCGGCGAGGAGCAGCGGCTCGAACGGCACGAGGTAACCGCCAAAGAACAACGTAGCGATTACGAAGGAAGCGACCCACCAGTTGACATATTCGGCCAGGAAGAACATCCCGAATTTCATCCCGCTGTATTCGGTGTGGTAGCCGCCGACGAGTTCCTGCTCCGCCTCCGGCAAGTCGAAAGGCGCGCGGTTCGTCTCGGCGAAGGCCGTGACGATGAAGATGATGGCACCGATGGGATTCCGAAATACATTCCAACCGAGAATCGCCCAGCCGCCGCTCTGGTTATCCACGATCTCCGTAAGGTTCAGCGTGCCGGCGATCAGCACGACCGAGACCACGGCCAGCCCCATCGACAACTCGTAGGAAATCATCTGAGCGGCCGACCGGAGGCCGCCGAGAAGCGAATATTTGCTATTCGAGCTCCATCCGGCGAGTGTGATGCCGTAGACGGAAATGGACGTGAGGGCCAGAATCACCAGCACGCCGGGGCCGACATCAGCGATTACGACGCCGCGGGCGAAAGGAATGACCGCGGGGACGCTCATCGCGATGATGACCATGATCACGGGGGCGAGCGAGTGAATCGTTGGACTCGCAGCTTGCGGCCGGATGTCCTCTTTGAACAGCAGCTTCAGCACGTCGGCGAACGGCTGCAGCAATCCGATAGGCCCCACCCGGTTCGGACCCGGGCGATTCTGAATGAAGCCGGACACCTTTCGCTCCGCGTAAACGAGTACCGACGCGGAGACCATCATCAAGTTCAGGATGATGAAGGCGATGATGGCCGTCCAGTAAAGAGGTATATCCATATATCTTCAGTGTTTACAGAGATGCGGCCGCGCCCTATCAACGCATCAAGCGATTTCGCCGACTTCGACGAGTTGCACGCCCGAAAGGCCCATTGCATCGTACGTGGCCCCCTCGAATCCATCTACCGTTTCTGCTATCTGCCGCATCAGCTGCTTCGGACTGCCCTTCGGAAGCGCCAGGCCGAGCGATTCAGCGATTTCTGGAAGCACTTGCCAACTTGGAAGGCAGTCGATCCTGTTGGATTCATTATGCCAGCGGTCAAAAGGCGTACCATGCTTGTCCTGGCGGCTCGCTCCCATCTCCATCATCAGCGTGCGATTCACGCCCTGGATGGCTTTGGCCGGACGCACGCGCTGGGCGCGGCCGTCGACGTTGACGTACGTGCCGACGGTCTCGACGACCATCGCCGCAGGCAGGGCGACGTCGGCGACTGCGAGCGTCTCGTTCGTCGTATGATATGGATGCAGAATCACCGGTATGTCACGCAACTCGTCTTCCGAGAACAGGCCCGACCCGATCGGATCGTCCTCCATGACGTACACGGCCTCGATCTCCCCGCCTTCGAGCTTTGAGCGGATGAGTGCTTCGTCCACCGGATGGATTCCCAATCGTTCGCAGCCGTTCGCGTTCGGCGTCCTGTCGTCCGTGACGAGCCACTCGTCGGCCTTCCCGGGTTCGACGTGCGGGATGTACACGGGTACGTCGGCGCCGATAGCCTCGGCGAGCTGCTTGAGCAGGTAATTGTCCTCGACAGTAGCATGAGCAGATCCCAGGAAGAGCACTTTCGAGCGGTCGACGCCGTTCAGGCGGTCCGCGGCTGCGCGGTAGGCGTCTTGCCACCCGACACGCATCAACTTACCCTCACGCCGCACCTGCGGGCCGTCGGGGCGGTTCTCATTGAACATGTGATAGGCTGTCCGATCTTCGTCAGGAAGCCAGTATTCGTTGACCTTTCGATTCTGTCGCGGAGTGATGCGCAGGACAAGGTTGTCGCGCACCCAATACTCGCAGTTCGATCCTTTAGCGTTCGTGACCGTGATGGACGGCGTCGAGCTCATCTCCCAGATGCGGGCGCGGAATCGGAAATCGACGGACGTGAGCGCACCTACCGGGCAGATGTCGATGACGTTCATCGAGTAGGGCTCGTCGAAAACCACACCAGGCGGCGTCAGCGGGTAGTTCCGCACCCCCCGTTCGATAATCGTGAGCTGATGACTCTTAGAGATTTCATCGGTGAATCGGGTGCAGCGTGTACAGTTGATGCAGCGCTCGGCGTCGAGCATGACTCTCGGACCGAGCATGACCTTTTTCGGCTTGTGGACTTTGCGAAACTCGAAACGAGAGCCTTCGGAGCCGTATTTGTACGATTGGATCTGGAGCGGACAGTGTCCGGCCTGATCGCAGATCGGGCAATCGAGCGGATGATTGATCAGAAGGAACTCGAGGTTATCCTTCTGTGCCCGATCGACAACGTCGCTGCTTCGATGCGTTTTGACGACCATGCCATCCGATACGTCCACCGAGCAGCTCGTCATCAGCTTCGGGAAATACTGGATGATCGGATCTCCGTTGTCGTCGCGTTTGATCTCTCCGGTCTCGCGATCCTTCACGGGCGTGCCGATCTGGACAAGACACTGGCGGCAGTTTGCCGGAATGGACATTGCGGGATGATAGCAGAAGTGCGGGAGCTCTACGCCGACATCCAGGCAGAACTGCAGCAGCTTCGGCTGGCCTTCAACGTCGAAGACCTTGTTATCTATCGTTACTTGCGGCATTAGCTTGTTTCGAACGTAAGCATCATGGTCGAACCTTCTCGATCATTCGCATCATGCTACGACGCCGGCGGCGAATATGCTCTTCCGGCACTTAGCCTCGAACTCGTCCCGAAAACGCTTGATCGTATTGCGGACGGGCCACGCGGCCCCATCTGCCAGCGCACAGACCGTACGTCCCTCCATCTGATCGCAGAGATCGAGAAGCAGGTCGAGGTCGCGCAGGTTGCCCTCCCCGTCATCGATGCGAGTCACGAGATTTTCCAGCCAGCCTGTACCTTCGCGGCACGGCGTACACTGCCCGCACGTTTCATGATGATAGAAATGCGTGACGCGGCGAAGGAATTTCACCATGTCGGTGTCCTCGTCCAGAATCAGCATTCCCGCGGTTCCCATCATCGAACCCGCCTCTCGAAGGGACTCGGCATCCATGGTCACCCCTTCGATCATGTCGGCGCGGAGCACCGGGACGGACGCACCGCCCGGGACGAGTGCTTTCAGCTTCTTGCCGCCACGCATACCGCCGGCGACGTGGTCGATGAGGTCGGTAATCAGCATGCCGGTAGGGTATTCGTACACACCCGGGCGATTCACGTGTCCGGATATGCCGTAGAGCACAGGTCCCGGGTGCTTTGCCGGACCCAGCCTGGCGAACCATTCGGAGCCGCGGTTGACGATCAACGGCGCGCACGCGAGTGATTCGACGTTGTTAACCGTTGTGGGCCGCGCCCAGAGGCCTTTTTGCGCCGGAAACGGGGGTTTGATTCGCGGGTAGGCACGCTTGCCTTCCACAGATTCGAGCAGGCTCGTCTCTTCACCGCAGATGTAGGCGCCCGCCCCCTTGTGGATCACGATCTCGGTCGAAAAGTCCGTCTTCATGATGTTCTTTCCGACAAAGCCGCGGGCGTAGATCTTTTCGAGCTCGTGCTCCATGTGCTTGATCCAATCGGCGTACTCCCCGCGGATATAGAGGTACGTCGTGGAGATCGACATGGCGTACGCGGCAATCAGGATCCCTTCGAAAACGAGGTGCGGATTGTACTCCATGAGCTGACGATCTTTGAACGTCCCCGGCTCGCTCTCATCACCGTTGCAGGCGAGATAGCGAGGTTTGTCGGGCTCGACGGGCGGCATGAAACTCCATTTCATCCCGGTCGAGAACCCGGCCCCGCCGCGGCCGCGAAGTCCGCTCGCCTTGACCTCGTCGGTCACTTTTTTGGGGTCCCACTTAGAATCGGTCAGGACACTGCGCAGCGCAGTGTATCCGCCATTCTTCTCATAGACGGCAAGTTGATGTAAGTCACGGATTGGAGGAAGCAGGACGCGTTTGTAATTGCGCCAGTCCCCTGCCTTCGTCGTTCCCGCGCCGTTGGATGGTTGCATAAATCAGAATTCGAAATCGTTACTCCATCGCCAAGCCTCTCGGCGGCGTTTGGTACACTTCAACGGCCTCGGCGTCCGTGCGGCGGTTGCCGTCCATTTCATCTTCGTCCTGCGGAAGGGTAACCGAAACGAACGGCGGCATTTTGCCGGCACGCAGCGACTCGATGAGGCCGTCGAGCTTGTCTTCGGTCAGATTGTGGACGTAGGGTCCATTTGTGACCTGGAGCATTGGAGCCGTACCGCACGCACCGAGACACTCGACCTCCTGGATCGAGAATAGGCCATCGTCGGTCGTCTCACCCTCATGGATGCCGAGTTTCTTCTCGAGAAGATGAAGCATGTCGTATCCGCCGCACATCTGGCACGAAAAGCACGTGCAAACATCGAGCACATACCTACCCATCTTCTCCTTATAATACTGGGTGTAGAACGTGGCAACGCCATACGCGAGTGAATACGGGATTCCGAGTTCGTCAGCCGTCAGGCGAATCACTTCAGGCGGAAGGAAACCGAATTTCTCCTGCGCTAGCCACAGCGCCTTCATCACGGCACCTTCGGGCGTCGGGTACTGCTTCTGAAAACGTCCGATCAGCTCTTTCTCCTCGCCCGTAAACACGAGTTCGTCGTCCGAAAAGATGCGCTCCGGGTCTTGATCGGGGAGCTCGACGATAGGTTGTCTGATGAAAACCATCTTCAGAGTTTAGAGTTGAGAGTTTAGAGTTTAGAGTTGAGAGTTTAGAGTTTAGAGT
>Ga0299914_10004364_pt1 | contig 10183 bp, 6 predicted proteins | sample RVTome_10_FD_201361 | JGI IMG/M metagenome (GOLD analysis project Ga0299914, IMG submission 201361) | Soil microbial communities from uranium-contaminated site in the Upper Colorado River Basin, Wyoming, United States - RVT153D57 (version 2) ... | reverse complement strand
CCCGACGACGGTGAGGAGCGTCAGGCCGGCGCCGAGGCGGTCCCAGACGTCGGGCTCGTAGGTCAGCGTCACCACGCTGCGTCCGGCCGGTAGGGACAGCGCGATCAGGCCGTCACCGGTCCGGCGCAGATCCACCGGTTTGCCGTCGATCTCGCCATGCCACTTCGGCGACCACGCGACGGCGACCGTGGCCTCGGTTGCGGCATCGGCGGTGGCGTCGATGGCGATCCGTTCCGGCTCGGCCCGTACCAGTCGGGCCGACGCCTGCCCGTCGGTCGAGAGCAGCGATGCGGGCGCCGGCTGGCCGGGCGCGGCCCGCACCTCGAAGATCGTCACCGGTTCCTGCGCCCATTCCTCACGGAAGCGATCCGACGCCGCCAGCGCGGCCGCCAGCACCGGCTCGGTGGTGACGACGTGGGTCACGCCGAGGCGCACCAACGCGTCGGCGGACTGCTCGGGTGCCTGGGTAGTCAGACGCGTGTACTCGAAGTTCGCTTCGAACGTGTTCGACGACTCGAGGTTGAAGCCGTTGAGCGAGTTCCGCCCCGAATGCTGGGCGAGCCAGATATCGGGATGGAGCACGTTGGTGCGGGTGATCTCGCTCGGGTAGTCGTGTTGCGTCGCGAACCGCGCGCCGTCGGGCACGGTCTCCCGCAACACCACCGCCGCCCCGTCCAGCGGGCTGATCGCCTCGGGCAGCTCAGTGGCGACGGCCCGGTCCGGTCCCAGGGGTGAGAGGACGATCGCCGCCGCGACCACGACCGCGGCCACATCGGCCAGCGCCGCCCGATCGGGGGCGGCCCGGGCGACGGCGCGCGACGCGCCGGCAACGGCGGCGGCGAACGGCAGCACGGCGAGGATCGTCACGTAGCCGACGCCGCGGTTCGACAGCTGCAGGGCGATCTCGTTCGCCGGCCAGCGCGAGACCAGCCAGTGGGCGCCGACGAGGTACAGCGGCGGGACGACCACCAGCGCGAGTGCGAACGGCCGGTGCCGGCGCACGCGCGCGACCGCATAGGCCCACCCCGCCGCCACCAGCCAGAACGTGTACGGGCGCAGCACGAGTCGGCCGTCCACGATCTGGTCGACCCGGTCGCCGAACGGTGGCGTCGACCACGTGGCGACGACGCCGCGCAGCTCGCTGTGGGCGAGGAACGGCAACAGCCACCAACCGGCCAGGGCCGCCGCCAGCGCACCGGTGGCGGCCAGGCGGACGAACACCATCGGGCCCGGCCACCGCCGCACGAGCCCCGCCACCGCCAACAGGGGGAACACGAGGGCGAGGATCATCGCCGAGATCAGGTGGGTCACCGCCAGCGCCGCCAGCGCCAGGGCCGCGATCACGACCCAGCGCGACCGGTTGTCGCTCAGCATGCGGATCAGGGCACCGAGGGCGACGAAGAAGCAGGCGGCGCCCATCTGGTGGGGGACGAGCCCGACGACGTAGACGCCTTGCAGGCCGACGCCGAACACGTTCGACACCAGCAGCGCCAGCACCGCCGCGATCCCGGCCGACCGCCGACCGAGTCGGAGCGAGCGGGCCGCGAAGGCGACGGCGGCGGGCATGGCGGCGAGCGAGAGAACGCCGGCCACCTTCAGCGCGCCGGCGTTCGACAGCGCGCCCAGGGTCAGGCCCCGCAGGAGGGCGACCGCCCACGCCAGCCCGGGACCGTTGAAGAGGAACTCCTGGTAGCCGAGATAGAAGCGGGGCAGCCACCCGTCCACCCGCCCGTGGGCCACGAGCTCAGAAATCCCGAAGTCCAGCCGCACCAGGTGCGACATGACATCTTCCCCATCAGGCGGACGAGACCCCCAAGCACCCACCGTCGAGTACACGGCCACGAGCGTCCCAACGAAGACGCCCAACAGCACAACCCCCCGCGCGCGAAGGAACGAGCGCATCGAGGAAGACGTCAGCCGGGCGCCCTGCATCAGGGCATCGTGCCTCGTGGTTCGACGGCGGCGGAGCCGCCGGAGTCGCCCCCGCAGGCGACTCGCCGCCGGAGCAAGCCTGGACGCCGGCCCGGAGGGCCGGCCACGAGCGCCGCGGAGGCGGTGCCGGAGCCGAGGAGGCGAGCTCCGGCGGCGCCGCACCCACGTGACCGGTAGGCGCGAAGGCCGGGCAAAAGGCCCCGGTACACTCGGCACTCGCATGGGTCTCTTCCAGAAGCTGTTGCGCGCCGGCGAGGGCAAGAAGCTCAAGCTCGTCGAGTCCGTCGTGCCCGAGGTCAACGCCTTCGAGCCCGAGATGGAATCGAGGAGCGACGACGAGTTGCGCGCGCAGACGGTGCGGTTCCGCGAGCAGCTCGATCAGACCCCGAACCGCCAGGCGCGCGTCGACCTGCTCGACGACCTCCTCCCCGAGGCGTTCGCGACGGTCCGGGAAGCAGCGAGACGCACGTTGGGGCAGCGCCACTTCGACGTCCAGCTGATGGGCGGCACCGCGCTCCACTTCGGGTGGGTGGCCGAGATGAAGACGGGTGAGGGCAAGACACTGGTCGCCACGCTCGCCGCCTACCTGAACGCGCTGGCCGGCTTCGGCGTGCACCTCGTGACGGTGAACGACTATCTCGCTCGACGCGACGCCGAGTGGATGGGTCAGGTGTACCGCTTCCTCGGCCTCGACGTCGGGGTCGTGATCCCCCAGATCCGCGAGCAGGAGGAGAAGCGCAAGGCGTACGCCGCCGACATCACCTACGGCACCAACAACGAGTTCGGCTTCGACTACCTCCGCGACAACATGGCGGTGCGCCGGGAAGACCAGGCGCAGCCCGGGCGCTTCTTCGCCGTGATCGACGAGGTCGACTCGATCCTGATCGACGAGGCCCGCACGCCGTTGATCATCTCGGGCCGGGCCGACGACGCCCAGGAGCTCTACTACCAGTTCGCCCGGGTCGTGAAGGGCCTCCAGCGCGACCGCGACTACGAGGTCGACGAGGCCAAGCGCTCCGTCGTCCCGACCGAGGAAGGGATCGGGCGGGTCGAGGAGGCGCTGGGCGTCGACAACCTCTACGAGCACGTCAACCAGAACTTCGTGCACCAGCTCCAAGCTGCCCTGCGGGCCAAGGAGTTGTTCAAGAAGGACGTCGACTACGTCATCCAGAACGGCGAGGCCAAGATCGTCGACGAGTTCACCGGCCGCATCCTCGAGGGAAGGCGCTGGAGCGAGGGCCTGCACCAGGCGGTCGAGGCGAAGGAGGGCGTGAAGATCAAGGCCGAGAACCAGACCCTGGCCACGATCACGCTGCAGAACAACTTCCGCATGTACGAGAAGCTCGCCGGCATGACCGGAACGGCGGCGACCGAAGCGGGCGAGTTCGCACACACGTACGGGCTCGAAGTCGTATCCATCCCGACCAACCGGCCGATGGTCCGCAACGACGAGCCCGACCTCATCTACAAGAGCGAGGACGCCAAGTTCGACGCCGTGGCCGACGACATCGCCGAGCGCAACGAGCTCGGCCAGCCCGTGCTCATCGGCACGATCTCGGTCGAGAAGTCGGAGCGCCTGGCGCGCCTGCTCGAGAAGCGCGGCATCGCCCACGAGGTCCTCAACGCCAAGCAGCACGAACGTGAAGCGGGTGTCGTCGCCCAGGCCGGCCAGCCCTACGCCGTTACGGTGGCCACGAACATGGCCGGCCGCGGTGTCGACATCATCCTGGGCGGCAACGCCGAGGCGTTGGCGAAGCAGGAACTGCTTGCGGGGGAGCTGACACCGGACGAGGCGCCCGAGCGGTACGAGGAGCTCGCCACTCAGTACGAGCAGGAATGCGCCGCCGACGGCGATCGTGTGCGCGAGCTCGGTGGGCTGTACGTGCTCGGCACCGAACGCCACGAGAGCCGCCGCATCGACAACCAGCTCCGCGGTCGCGCCGGGCGCCAGGGCGACCCGGGCGAGAGCCGCTTCTACCTGTCGCTCGAGGACGACCTCATGCGCCTGTTCGCCACCGGCGCCATGAACTGGGTGATGGGCAAGGCCTTCCCCGACGATGTGCCGCTCGAAGCGAAGATGGTCACCAAGGCGATCGAGCGCGCCCAGCGCACGGTCGAGGATCGCAACTTCGAGATCCGTAAGGACGTCCTCAAGTACGACGAGGTGATGAACGAGCAGCGCAAGGTCATCTACGCCCGCCGCCAGCAGATCCTCGACGGCGGCGACCTGCGTGACGAGGCGTTCGAGGCCATCGGCGCCGCCGTGCAGCACGCCGTCAACACGTGGTGCCCCGGCGACTACCCCGAAGAGTGGGACGTGGACGAGCTGCACCGGCAGGTGCACGTCATCTTCCCGACCACCGTGACGCTCGAGCAGCTCCAGCAGGCGTCCAAACAGGAAGAGCTGGTGCAGGTCCTCACCGACGACGCGATCACGCAGTACGAGCAGAAGGAAGCGCAGATCGGCGCCGACAAGCTGCGCGAGATCGAGCGGCGCGTGATGCTGTCGGTGATCGACCAGCACTGGCGCGAGCACCTCTACGAGATGGACTACCTGCGCGAGGGCATCAACCTGCGGGCCATGGGCCAGAAGGACCCGCTGGCCGAGTGGCAGCGCGAAGGCTTCGACATGTTCACGGCGATGATGGACGCCATCCAGGACAACTTCGTGCGGTACGTGTCGCACCTGCGGGTGGTGACCGAGGAGGAGCCTCGCCGGGGACCGCAGAACGTCCGCTACAGCGCCGCCGAGGACCCGGTCCAGGGCGCGTCGTCGTTGCGGGCGGCGGCGGCATCGGCGCCGATCATGGAGGCTCCCGAAGGCGGGCCGGCCGGGGGTGTGGCGGTGGCCGCGCCGCCCGCACAAGCGCCCAACCCCGACGTCGTACAACAGCCGGTGAAGGTCGAGAAGACCCCCGGCCGCAACGAGCCCTGCTGGTGCGGCAGCGGCAAGAAGTTCAAGCTCTGCCACGGCCGCTGAATCTGCGCCCCCGGGCGCGCCGGGAAGAGTATGCGCGACTTCACTGAGCTCCTGACTGACCTGCGCCGCCGTGTCGCCGATGCGCACAAGTACCTGCGCGTCGACGATGCGCGCGTGCGCGTCGGCCAACTCGAAGCCGAGGCCAGCAAGCCCGACCTGTGGGACGACCCCGACGCGGCCCGGCGCGTGACCACCGAGCTGGCGTTGCTGCGGGACGACATCGAGATCGTCGAGCGGCTCGACGAGCGGCTCTCCGATGCCGAGACGCTCAACGAGATGGCCACCGAGGAGAACGACGACTCGCTCGAGCCCGAGATCGAGGCCGGCGTCGAAGAGCTCGCCGGCGAGCTCGACCGCCTCGAGCTCCGGGCGCTGTTCACCGGCGAGCACGACGAGCGGGACGCGATCTGCGAGGTCCATTCCGGCGCCGGCGGTACCGACGCCCAGGACTGGACCGAGATGATGCTCCGTATGTACACCCGCTGGGCCGACCGGCGGGGTTTCGAGGTCGAGCTCGACGAGGTGCAGCCCGGCACCGAGGCCGGGATCACGTCGGCCACGTTCACGATCAAGGGCCGGTACGCCTACGGGCTGGTGCAAGGGGAGAAGGGCGTGCACCGGCTCATCCGCATCTCGCCCTTCGACGCCAACGCCCGACGCCAGACCGCGTTCGCCAGCTTCGACGCCGTGCCCGCGCTCGACGAGACCGAAGCGCCCGAGATCGACCCGAGCGACCTTCGCATCGACACGTACCGCTCCTCGGGCGCGGGCGGTCAGCACGTGAACGTCACCGACTCGGCGGTGCGGATCACGCACCTGCCGACCGGCGTCGTCGTCTCGTGCCAGAACGAGCGTTCCCAAACCCAGAACAAGGCGCGCGCGATGCAGATCCTCGGTGCTCGTCTCGCGGAACGGCAGCGCCAGGAGCGCGCCGAGGAACTGGCGAAGCTGTCGGGAGACAAGTTGGATGTCGCGTTCGGCAGCCAGATCCGCACCTACACGCTGGCGCCGTACCAGTTGGTCAAGGATGAGCGCGGCTTCTACGAGACCGGCAGCGTGCACGCCGTCCTTGATGGCGACCTCGACCCGTTCATCGAGGCGTTCCTGCAGTGGCGTCGCCGCGGGGCGGCGGGTGGGGGGTAGCGGCGGGGCGCAAATGGGGCCTAGGTCGACCCGAGGGGCTGCCCCAAGGGCGGGGGATCTCGCTGCTACCCTGTCGCCATCTCCCGCACTTCCGCTCTGACTCCCGACGTGCTGACCAAGGCATGATCAGATTCGAGAACGTCACCAAGGTCTACAAGGGTGATGTCGTCGCGCTGCGCGACATCAACCTCGAGGTGCAGAAGGGCGAGTTCGTGTTCCTCGTCGGCCCGTCGGGCTCGGGGAAGTCGACCGCCCTTCGCTTGCTGCTGCGCGAGGAGACGGCATCGAGCGGCCGACTCATCGTCGCCGGCCGCGACATTTCCCGGCTCAGCTCGTGGAAGGTGCCCCAACTCCGACGCAACATCGGCACCGTGTTCCAGGACTACAAGCTGCTGCCGAACAAGACCGTGTACGAGAACGTGGCGTTCGCGCCGGAGGTCATCGGCCGCCCCCGTCACGTCGTCGGCGCCCAGGTGCCCCAGATCCTCGACCTCGTCGGCCTATCGAAGAAGTCCGACCGGTTTCCCAACGAGCTCTCCGGCGGCGAGCAGCAACGGGTGTCGATCGCCCGGGCGTTCGTGAACCGGCCCCTCATCCTGCTCGCCGACGAGCCAACCGGGAACCTCGACCCCTCCACGACGGTGGGCATCATGCGGCTCCTCGATCGGATCAACCGCACCGGCACGACTGTCGTCATGGCCACCCACGACCAACGCATCGTCGACGCGATGCGCCGGCGGGTGGTCGAGCTCGATCACGGGGCGATGGTGCGCGATCAGTCCCGCGGCGTCTACGGCGTCGGGAGTTAGAGCATGAGCAGCAAGCTGCGCTATTTCGCGCGCGAGACGATCATCTCGCTGCGCCGCAACCTGCTGATGACCCTGGCCGGCATTCTCACCGTCACCGTCTCGCTGCTGCTCTTCGGCGGGATCTTGCTGTTCCAGCAGTGGGTCGACCACGGCACCGCCAAGTGGAAGAACGGCGTCGAGTTCGAGGTCTTCCTCGATGTCGAGGCGACCCAGGACCAGATCGACGCCGTCGGCCAGGAGCTCGAGGGCGATCCGCAGATCCGCCACTTCGACTACATCGACCAGGACGAGGCGTACGAGGAGTTCCAGCGGCTGTTCGAGGACAAACCCGACCTGGTCAACGCGACGTCGCCCGAAGCGCTGCCCACGTCGTACCGGGTCGCGCCCGTGACCGTCGAGGAAACGGAGAGTCTGCAGGACAAGTACGAGTCGGTTCTCGGTGTCGACGAGGTCGTCGTCGCCAGCGACAGCATCGACTCGCTGCTCGACATCACCCGCTTCCTGCGGATCATGTTCATCGCGCTGTCGCTCGTGCTGCTGGCGTCGGCGCTGTTCCTGATCGTGAACACGATCCGCTTGGCCACCTTCGCCCGCCGCCGCGAGATCGAGGTCATGAAGCTCGTCGGGGCCTCGAACTGGTTCGTGCGGATCCCGTTCATGGCCGAGGGTCTGGTGCAGGGCGCGCTGGGTGCCGGCCTGGCCGTGGCCGGCGTGTTCGGCCTCCAGTGGCTCTTCGACCACGTGAAGACCGAGGAGGGCTTCTTCCTCGGGTTCTACGTCGACGTCGCCGACGCGGGACGGATCGGCATCGTCCTTCTGGTGGTCGGCGCCGTCATCGGTGTGATCGGCTCCAGCATCGGCCTGCGGCGGTTCCTCCGCGTCTGACGGGTCGGGCCGATCGGGCGCCGCCGACGGCGGGCGGATAGGGTCCCCGCCACCACCCCCGACCCCTTGTGGCATATGGGGCCGATGGGGCCTGCATTGCCCCTGTTGCTCCTGTTGCTCCTGTTGTTTAGGCTGGTCAACTGGTGCCTCCCCGCTCGATGCTCCGCTGGCTGGCCGCGCTCGTCCTCGTGGCGGGTGCGATCGCCACCGCCGTCCCGCTCGGCCTCGCGCAAGAGGACGATCCCGACCCGAAGTCCCAGAGCGAGCTTCGGGCCGCCATCGGCGAGGCCGCGGCCGAGGAGACCGTCGCCGCCCTGGAGCTCCAGGAGACCCAGGCCCGGCGGGCCGAGCTCGAAGCGGTCGCCGACGCGCTCGAGGCTGAAGTCGCGGCCGCCAACGAGCGCATGCTGGCGGCCCAGGCGGTCGTCGACCGCATCGTGGCCGAGCAGGACGCCCTCGAGCGCGAGATCATCCGGATCCAGGCCGAGATCGACGTGGCCGAGGCCGAGTTCGGCGAGTCCGCCGCCGGCCTGTACCGCAACGCCGGGAGCGGTGGCGTGCTGTCGGTCATCGAGTACTCCGACGACCCGCGCTCGGCGGTGGCCGCCGACCGGTATCTCGAGCAGATCTCGGACGACGCCCAGGCCGAGGCGGACAAAGCCGGCGTGCTCAAGGACGACCTCGACGCCACCCACGAGATGCTGGAGGCCCAGCGCCGAGAGGCCGACACTGCTCGCGCCGCCGCCCAGGCCGAGCGGGACAAGGTCGCCGAGGCGCGTGCCGCCCACGAGCCCGCCCGCGCCGCCGCCGAGGCGGAAGAGGCGTCCGAGCAGGATCAGCTCGACAGCATCTCGTCGCAGCGGGACGAGTGGGAGGCGCAGCTCGCCGCCCTCCAGGCCGAGCAGGCCGCCCTGGCCCAGGGCGTCAGCCGCGGCAGCGGCAACGGCGTCCTGGGGTGGCCGTGCGACGGGAACGTGGCGAGCGGCTTCGGCTATCGGACGCACCCGATCCTCGGGTACTCGCGCCTGCACACCGGCGTCGACATCGGGTGCGCCAACACGGCGCCGATCTCCGCCGCCGGCGACGGCGTGGTCCTCGAGGCCGGTCCCCGCGGCGGCTACGGCAACGCGGTCCTCATCGACCACGGCGACGGCCTCGCCACGCTCTATGCCCACCAGTCCCAGATAGCTGCGTCACCGGGCCAGACCGTGTCGAGGGGCGAGGTCATCGGCTACGTCGGCTCGACGGGTTTGTCGACCGGGCCCCACCTCCACTGGGAGGTCTGGGTCAACGGCACCCCCGTCGACCCCATGGGGTACGCGTAGTTCGAACCTCACGCGCCAGAACGAAATGTCGGTGCGCTACTTGTCGGGCTGGGGGGTGACCCGGAGGTAGGGCTTGAGGGCCTTCCAGCCCTTCGGGAACTTCGCCTTGGCATCCTCGTCGGTGACGGCGGGCACGATGATGACGTCGCCGCCCTGCTGCCAATCGACCGGCGTGGCCACGCTGTACCCGGCGGTCAGCTGGAGCGAGTCGACGACCCGCAGCAGCTCGTCGACGCTGCGGCCCGTGCTCGCCGGGTACGTGATCATCAGCTTGATCGTCTTGTCGGGGGCGATCACGAACACCGAGCGCACCGTCATGGTGTCGCTGGCGTTCGGGTGGATCATGTCGTAGAGGTCGGCCACCTTCTTGTCGGGGTCGGCGATCAGCGGGAAGTTCGGGGCTGTGCCCTGGGTCTCCTCGATGTCGGCCGACCAACCCTGGTGTGACTCGAGCGGGTCGACGCTGACGCCGATCAGCCTCACATTGCGCTGGTCGAACTCGCCTTTACGCGCTGCGATGGCGCCGAGCTCGGTGGTGCAAACCGGGGTGAAGTCCTTGGGGTGCGAGAACAGCAGGCCCCAGCTGTCGCCGAGGTAGTCGTGGAACTTGACCGTGCCTTCGGTCGTCTCGGCTTCGAAGTCGGGGGCGGTGTCGCCCAGACGAAGCGTCATGTTTCGTTCCTCCGTGGAATGAGAGTGGTGCGACTCGTGTCGCGGGCCAAGATACCGGCGCTGGTCCGAAAAGTCGAGCGAACAGGTCGGGAATTGAGTCGGGCGCGGGGACGTTGAACAAGCCCAAGCGGGGCGCGCTTACCGCGATCCGGCGCCTGGCCGTCGACGTCACGCCGCTGCGGCAGTCGCGCGACTTCCGGCTCTTGTGGGTCGGCGAGCTCATTTCGAACACCGGCTCGCAGGTCACGGTCGTCGCCGTCTTCATCCAGGTGTTCGAGCTCACCGACTCGTCAGCGGCGGTCGGCCTCGTCGGGCTCGTGCAGCTGGTCGGCCTCGTCATCGCCACGGTGCTGGCCAGCCCGCTCATCGACCGCGTCGACCGCCGCAACATGCTGCTCGTGTCGGCCGGCGGCCAGGCGGTCGCGTCGCTGGCGTTA
>Ga0299914_10004363_pt1 | contig 10187 bp, 17 predicted proteins | sample RVTome_10_FD_201361 | JGI IMG/M metagenome (GOLD analysis project Ga0299914, IMG submission 201361) | Soil microbial communities from uranium-contaminated site in the Upper Colorado River Basin, Wyoming, United States - RVT153D57 (version 2) ... | reverse complement strand
CGCCACGCCCACCGCCCCCCTGACTAAGACCACTCACAGTGTGAGTGGTCAGGTGAAAACCAGGGAAGCGCGGCTTCCGCGACAGCGTCAACCTGACCGCCCCCAGAGCGTCTATCTGGCCGAGCCGAGCGCCGAGTATCAGGTCGAGGTCAATGACCCGCTGCCCAGACGCGCCCTCGAAGTCGCCCTCTCGGGCGAGGTTTCGCCGGTCGAATAGGTTCGGGGCGAATGCGCCTCGCCTGGCTCGGGGACGGCTACACCGCCTGGCGCTTGCCCTCCACAGCCACCTTCCGTCTCCTCTTCCACATGCCCGTCAGCGGGTCGCTGAACGCAATCGGCCATGGTCGGCTGCGTCGTCTCCATCGTCACCGAGCGCCTCCTTGCCGACGAGGAACGGGAGCTACCGGCGCTCGCTTCGCAACTGGTCGAACTCACCCTGTTGCCCTACCTCGGCACAGCCGAGGCAAGGGAGCTGGCCCGTCGCTACCGACCCTGAGCGAACGGACTTGATCCCGGCGACTCGCCAGGCGCGGCATGCTCGCACGGTCAACCGCTGCCCAGCGAAGGGCGGGCCGCGTTGCGCGAACTTTCAAAATGAGGGGCGAAATCGCGGTGGCCGTTCCTCTAGGGGCTATGGAGTCCCTGCAGACGATCGACTTCCCCGACGCCCTGGCGCGGCTACAGGGGATGCTCGGCAAGGAGGTGGCGATCGCCGTCAATCTCGGCGGCTGCGTCTTCGACTGCGGCTTTAAGGCGCGCTTGGAGCGCGTCATGGCGCTCCCCGACGGCGACGGCGTGTTGGTGATGTTCGAACGTGGTCAGGGAATCGCCATCGACCCCGATGAGTTGGAAGCGTTTGTCGGTCGCTGGTCGGAGGGAGCTTCGACGTGGCTCGAGTTCCACATTCGCGGAGGGATCTGGCTGACGCTGGAGCCCTGAGCGCTCTCGCTGCGAGCCGACCAGGCGGATCACCGAGGCGACGTTCAGCGACACCCACGCTGAGCACGACTGAAGACCGCGCTCGGCCAAGCGACCGCGGCGCTTAGCCGTGCCTGTCTACCCCTCGCCGTCCCCCGCGGCGACGATCCGCAGCGACTCGCGGCCGATCACCTCGCCACTGGGCTGGCGCTCGCTCGCGTACAGCTCGAGCATCCCGGCCAGCGCGTCGAGGATCATCTCCCGCGCCTCCTCGCGCGTTCTCCCCTGGCTCAGCACACCGGGTACCTCCGGCACCGAGACGACGATCCAGCCGTCGCCCCCCTCTTCGTAGACGATCGTCAGCGCCAGTCGCTCACTCATCCTTCGCTCCCTTCCGCTGCTCCTCCCGCTGCCAAGCCCCGCCGAAGAGCCGCCGCTCCGCCTCCTTGATCCCCCGCATCGCCTCCGCGCCATCGACCGCCATCCGCGCGTCGGCGCCTTCGCGGCGCAGGTCGGCGCTGCGCTCGCGCCAGGCGAGGAAGGCGAGGATGAGCGGCATCTCCGCTTCGGGCAGGTGCTCCACCAGCCACCCGGCCCGCTGCCGCGCCCGCACCGCCGCCTCGCGCATGCTCGGGTTGGGCACCGGCTGGGGCTTGGGCAACTCGATCTTCCCCTCGCGCTCCAGCCGCTGCCAGCTCTCCCACAGCGTCTCGCCGAACTCCTCGCGCTCGCGCTCGTCGAGGCGGCGCAGGGCCTCCGCGCTCGCCCTCGCCATCTGCGCGCTCAGGTCGCCCCATTCGTCGATGTCGGCGAGGTAATTGCGCCAGACGAGGAAGCCGGCGACCACCTCCATCTCGGCGTCGGGCAGCGCCGCCAGCTGCGCCGCCGCCGCCTCGCGCGCCGTCACGTCCCCGGCGCCGCCTCCTTCGCGCTCATCGGCTCGACCACAGCCGAGATCATTGCAGACAATGCATTTCGCCGCCTCCTCGCCGGGCGGCGGGGAGGAAATGTTTTGTCTGCGCTAGGATCTCCCCCGAGATGACCCTCGGCGAAGCCCTCAACCGTCGCTCCGACCTGCAGAAGCGCATCGCGCAGGTCAAGGATCGCCTGAGAGCGAGCGTGCTGGCGCAGGAGGGCGACGAGCCGCCCGAGCGCCCCGGGGAACTGCTCGAGGAGCTGGACTCGCTCTGCGAGGAGCTGCAGTCCCTGATCGCCCAGATCAACCACACCAACGCCGCCACCAAGCTCCCGGGCGGGGAAACCGTCACCGAGGCCCTCGCCCACCGCGACGTGCTGGCGCTGCGCTTGAGCGCCCGGCGCGGGATGGTGAGAGAGGCGATGGGTCGCGGCGGCCTGCTGGGGTCTCGCTACAGCCACTCGGAGATTCGCATGGTCCGCCAGATCGAGGTGAGCGAGGTCCAGGGCCGGGTCGACGGGTTGGCCAAGGAGCGGCGCGAGCTCGACACGCTCCTGCAACAGCACAACTGGAGCACGGCGATGATCGAGTAGGCACAGCTGGTAGTCGCGAGAGGCGAGCGCCAAGGCCAGCGACCGGCCAAAGGGTCGCGAACCAGGGATCGGAACCCCACCGGTTCGCCGGGGCGGCGAAAGACCAAGCACCGTCAGCCCAGCAACGGGCAACGCGCAACGCGCACCCGGCACCGAGCATCACCAGGCGCTGATTTCGAGATGAGGGTGGGAACGGGGACAGCAGGACCAGCATTGCCGGGGCCCGGCCTCAGCCGTCCTCCGCCGCTCCGGCCTTGCCCCAATCGGGGTGCTGTTCGACCACCAGTCCCTCGGGGAACTCGAGCACCCCGCGCAGCGCTCGGCGCAGCCCCTCGAAGCTCATCATGTCGTCATCACCCTCGCCGGGCGTTTCGACGCAGAGCAGGGCGCTCTCGGGCCCGCTGTTCCTCACCGCGTCCTTGGCCTGATCTCCGACCCCGACCCGCAGAGTTCGGTGGCGGTAGCGCACGTACAGCGAGCGCCCGTCTTCGAGCCTCCCCTCCCACTGGGTGGGGCAGGCGATGGTCGTCCGCATCAGCTCGGTGACCAGCATCGCCCCCGCCGACCCCTCAGCGCTCACCAAGCGCCCCCGCGATCGCCGCCAGCGCCTCCGAGTGGGCCTCGATCCGCCGCTCGAAGACCAGCTCCTCGCTCGCGCGGCGCTCGCTGATCAGGTCGAGGCGTCGCGCCGCCTCCAGCCGCGCCCGCAGGCGCCGCGCGGCGGCCATCTCTCCCGCGAGGCTACGGCCCGGTGCGAGGTGGGCGAGGCTGCCGCGAGCGCGCTCGGCGCCCGCTCGCCGTCGAGGGCGCTCCGGATCAGCCTCAGCCGCCATTGCCGCCGGGTTGCGCCAGTGCCCACGGACCCCTCTCGACCACCAGCCCCGCCGGGAACTCGACCAGCCCGTAGAGCTGGCCGCGCAGCCCCTCGAGGTCGATCCAGAAGTCGTCGCCGACGTGCTCCGAATACAGCGCCTTCTGCGGGAAGCTGTTGTCGATCGCCTCGTCGAGGTCCTCCCCGACCCCGACGCTGAGCAGGCCGCGCTTGAAGTGGGCGAAGAGGGTGCGGCCGTCATCGAGGGTGCCTTCCCACTGCGCCGGATGGACGCTGGTCATCTGCCGCAGCGCCACCAGGCGCGGCACCTCGCCCACCTCGCGCACGGGCGCGATCCGCAGCGACCCGTTGGGGCGCCGCGCGAGGACGACGTACTCGCCCTCCAGGTCGCCGCTCAATCTGATCCGAGCCAGCTCGCGCATCGCACGATGATTGCAGACAAACAGTTTCGCCACCGAGCGCTGATTTTTCAAGATGAGAGGTGGGAACGGGACAGCAGCCGCACCATCGCCGACCCTTCGCGAGCAGGGCCGCGCCGTCAGGGCGTGCGGGGCATCCTCAGCGTCCTCTCGGCGATGGCCGAGGACGCGATCACCGACGAGGTGGCCGAGGACAACGCCTTCAAGGGCCTGCGCCTGCGCCGCAGCGACCCCCGCGCGCGGAAGGCCTCGCGGCAGGTGCGGGTCTGGAGCTTCGAGCAGATGCGCGCCTTCGCCGCGGGCGGTCGCCCCGAGGTGCGGGCGAAGACCGAGCGCCCAAGCTCCAGATGGGGTCGGTGCTTTCAGCCGCACGACTACGAGGCGCTGATCCTCACGCCCGGGCTTACCGGCTTGCGCCTCGGCGAGGTGCTGGCGCTGCGCCGCGAGGACTTCGATGGCGAGCCCTAGTAGCCTGAGTGCGATGGCTCGACTGCAAGACGCGGGCGCTGTCGCGCCGGGCAACGAAGAGGCCGTGCGGGGCCTGGGACACGGTTCTCTACGAGCGGTGGAAGAAGAACCGCAGAGTGTTCGTCGGGGCGCTGGACGAGGTCACCGAGGCGGCCTTCGACCTCTCCCCGCCGCCGCAGGGTGGACGCTGCATCGACATCGGCTGCGGGTTCGGCGAGACGACCCGGCGAATGGCCGGCCTGGTCGGTCCCGAAGGCTTCGCGCTCGGCACCGACTCCTCCCCGCGCTTCATCGAGGACGCCCGTCGCGAGGCCGCCGAAGCGGGGGTAGAGAACGTCGGGTTCGAGACCGTCGATGCGCAGGCAGCGGAGTGGGAGCCCGTCTACGACTACGCCTTCTCACGCATGGGGACGCGTTCTTCGTCGCGCCCGTGCCGGCGATGCGCGCGATCCGCGGCGCCCTGAAGCCGGGCGGCGGGCTGTGCAAGATCTGCTGGCGCCGCAAAGCCGAGAGCCCGTTCTGGGCGGAGACCGAGCAGGTGGTCGAGCGGTTCCTCGCGCGCCCCGACGAGTATGAAGCCGACACCTGCGGCCCCGGGCCGTTCTCCCTCGGCAATCCCGAGACGACCCGCGGCATCCTTGAGGCGGCCGGCTTCGCCGAGATCGAGCTGCACCGGCGCGACTTCGACTACTTCATGGGTGTGGACATGGAGGAGGCGGTTGACTCCCTGCTCGCGATCGGCCCTGGGGCCGAGCTGATCCGCCTCAACGGGGAGCACGGCGAGAGCCGGCGGCCGCAGATCGCCGAGGCCCTCGCCGACTACTACGCCTCCTGGCAGCAGCCCGACGGATCCATAGTCGGTCGCGGCTCCGTCTGGATCGTCGCGGCGACGAACCCCGGCGCCTAGCATGGGGAACGGGTGCCGCCGGCGCGGCGGGGCCTCGACCCGCACTGCTAGCCCAGGCGGACCGGGAGGGTTTTCAGCTGGTTGAGGAAGCCGGACTCGATGAAGGCCGGCTTGCCCGCCATGGCCATATCCGGGTAGCGGGCGAGGGTCTCCTCGAGCAGGATCTTCAGCTCCAGACGGGCCAGGGCGGCGCCCAGGCAGAAGTGGCGGCCGCCGGCGCCGAAGGCCTGGTGGTCGGGGTTGCGCAGGACGTCGAAGCGGTCAGGGTCCTCGTAGCGGGTCTCGTCGCGGTTGGAGGACGCGTACCACATCACCACCTTCTCGCCCGCTCTGATCTCCTTGCCGTTCAGCACCGTGTCTCTGGTCGCGGTGCGGCGGAAGTGGGCGAAAGCGGGGAACATTCGCAGCGCCTCCTCGACCGCGCCGGGGATCAGCGACGGGTCGTCGAGCAGAAGCCGGCGCTGCTCGGGGTTCTCCATCAGCGCGCGCATCGCGCTGCAGTAGGTCGCCTTGGTGCTGTCGTTGCCGGCCGCGACGAGCAGGAAGAAGCCCATCACGATCTCGTGCTCCTCCAGCTTCTCGCCGTCGATCTCGGCGTGGACGAGGACGCTGGTCAGGTCGTCGGTTGGGTTCTCCCGCCGCGCGGCGATCATCGAGCTGCAGCGCTCGAACACCTCCTCGACCGCTCTCTGGATCACCTTCTCCACCGCCTCGATCCCGTCCGGGCTGTAGTCGGGGTCGCCTGCCGCCAGCGCCGTGTTCATCAGCTCGGCCCAGGCGCGGTCGTCCTCCTCGGAGATGCCCATGAAGCTGCCGATCACCCGCGAGACGGCCGGCTGGGCGACGTCGGTCACCAAGTCGCAGGACTCGCGCCCCTCCAGCCGGTCGAGCACCCGCACGACGATCTCGCGGATCTCCTCCTCGTGCGCGGCGATCCGCCGCGGCGTGAAGCCGGCCTGGAACAGCGCCTTGATCCGGTCGTGCTTGGGCGGGTCCATGCCTATGAACATCGCCCGCGCCAGCTCGATCGGGAAGACCTCGTTGATCGCGACCACCCCGCCCAGCTCCGAGGAATACGTCTCCCAGTCGCGGCTCACCGCGTGCACGTCATCGGCGGTCGTCACCGACCAGAAGCCGGCCGCGCCGGGGAACTCGGTGACTCTGGAGGTCCAGTGCACCGGGCAGCCCGCCCGCATCCGCTTGAACAGCTCCAGCGGCGGCCCGCCCGCCCAGTGCTCGCGCTCGAGGACCAGCTCATCCTCGATCGGCCGCTCGCCTGGCGCCGACCCGTTTCCGCTTGCCGGCCCGGCCACTTCCGTTTCCACCCGGTCGCTCACAGGAACCGCATGCTACTGGCTGGCTGGCCAGTAGCAAAGGTGTCGAGGCTGCAGCGGGAGCCAGGGCGCCCTCGAGATGCTCGCTGGCACCGGGGGCGGCTACCCAGCGGTTGAGGAGGCCGAGCCGCAGCTTGCGGGTTGGACCCCGGCTTTATTACCGCGGGGGTGGCGATGCTCCTTATTTACAGCTTGCGCCAGACTGGATAGGCGATGAGGACTGGCAGCACACGCCGGCGGCGCCTTTGCGTCGCCCTTGCGGTGGCGGCCCTCGCCGGGATCGGCGCCGCTTCCGCCTTCGCCGAGTTGACCCAGAAGGGGAACCTCTTCATCCGCTTCGACGGCGGCATCTCTCCCAACGCGCTGCCGCGCGAGGCGGCGGCGCCGATCGCCGTGCGGATCGAGGGGACGATCAGAGCGCCGCGCGGCGAGACCCCGCCGGGGCTGCGGCGGATCAGAATCGCGCTCAACCGCGAGGGGCGCCTCAGCAGCCGGGGGCTGCCGCGCTGCGGCCGCGGGCGGATCGACTCCGCCACCCCCTCCGAGGCGCTGGCGCGCTGCGGGCGCGCCCTGGTCGGCTCCGGCGGCATCGTCGCCAGAACCTCCTTCGAGGACCAGAGGCCCTACCTGCTGCGCGGCAGCCTCCTCTTCTTCAATGCCGTGGTGGGCGGCCGCCCGGCGATTCTCGGCCACCTCTACCAGAGCTTCCCGGCCCCGATCACCAGAATCATCGTTTTCAGCATCCGCAGAACCGGTGGCGCCTTCGGCACGACGATCGCGGGAACGCTGCCGCAATCGGTCAACAGAAACGGCTACCTCAGATCGATCTTCCTTCAGCTGCAGCGCCGCTACACCTACAAGGGCAAGCGCCGCGCCTACCTCAGCGCCCGCTGCGCCGCGCCGGCCGGGTTCCCCGGCGCGGTTTTCCCCTTCGCCCGCGCCTCGATGTCATTCGACGACGGCCGCACCCTCTCCAGCGTCCTCGTCCGCAGCTGCAAGGTAAGGCGCTGAGGCCCGGCTCTACTGCGGGATGGAGCACCAGGGCTGCCGCGAGGTCCTGGCCGCCCTCAGCGCTCTGCGCTTGGCGGCGACGCGCGCCCGCGCCTTGCGGTTGGCGCGCCGCGCCGACTTGCGCGCCTTGCGCCCGCCGTAGCGGGCGCGCCGCAGTCGCGCCGTCGTCCGCTGGAGCTTCGCTTGCGCGCGCCGCAGCCCGACCCGCGCCCGCCTGAGCGCGGCGGACCCTCTCGCGCAGCGCGCCGCGATCGCCTCGTAGGGGCCGAAGGCGCCCGCGCCGCCGCCGCCGAGCAGGCTGTAGGAGTCGCCGAAGCCCTCCGTGGAGGAGACCTCGACGAAGTATTTCTGCGGCTCGAGCGTCAGCACCGCCGTTTTCTCCGCCCCCGCGTTGATGTAGGAGAGGCCGCCGACGGGCGTCGCCGAGGTGTCGAGGATCACCGCGTCGACGTTGGAGACGGCGGCGCCTCCGCCCAGGTTCCTCACCGTCAGTGTCACCTGCGTCTCCCCCGGCGCGGTCACGTAGAAGAAGAAGTTGTCGCGGTCGCCCTGGGCCTCGATGCCGGCGACGTAGCCGACCCCGCCGAGCAGCGGCCCGGCGGCGCCGAGGGCCGTCTCGTTGGGCTCATACGGCCCCTGCGCACCCGCCGTCCCGGGCGCGGCGCCCAGCGCCCCGAGCAGCGCGACCAGCGCCCCGAGGGCGAGCACTCCAAGCCTGCGTCCGTCAAGCATCTCCACAGCTCCGATCGAAGAACACCTCCCTCCCCGCATGGTAGTGGCGCTCAGTTCCCCTCGAGCGCGTACTCGTTCAGGAACTGGCGTCGCCAGAAGCTCGCCCGGTCCACCATAATTTGCCCCGCCGGGTCCTTAGCTGCCCAGCAGGCTCGCGACCCCGGCGGCGTCCGGGGTCGCGTGGGTGAGCGCGGAGACCTTGGAGAACGCGGCGTCGGCGGAGACCAGAGCGGTCATGCCGCTGTCGAGCGCCGCGGCCGCCAGCACGGCGTCGAAGGCGCCGAGATCCTCGACCTGCTCGAACAGCTCCAGCCCTCGCCTCAGATGCTCGGCGGTGACCTCGAGCAGGGGGGAGAGCAGCTCGGCGTAGTCGCGTCCCAGGGCCGCAGCGTCGCGGCGATCGCGCCGCCGGGCGCGGACGTGGACGAACTCCTGGATCGCCTCGACGGAAGTGGTGGCCTCCAACTGCCCGGCTGCGATCGCTTCGATCAGCTCGCGGCAGGGATCGCGCAGCGGGTGCTCGGCGCCCTTGGCGTAGACGAGTACCGTCGTGTCGAGCGCGATCATGCGCGGCGTGCGCGCAGGGCGTCCAGCTCGGCCTTCAACTCCACCGGCTCGGGCACCGGCATATCGGCGGCGTCCAGCAGCCGCCGCCCCGCCGCCTCCCGCTTGGCGGCCGGGCCGGCGAGGCCGCGGTCGATCGCCTCCCGCACCACAGTGGCGACGGACACGCCCCGCTCCCGCGCCGCGGCGCTGATCCGCGAGTGCCGCTCATCGTCGAGCAGGATCTGCAGGCGATGCTCCAGAGGAGGCATGCACATACATTAGCAAGCGTCATGTGCGCCAATGATCGCGACCGCCCCCCGCGATCTCCGGAGAACGGTGCGCCCGAGCAGAGCGCCGGAGAAAGCCGGTGCTTCGAGCCTCTGCGGTGAAATAGGCTCTCGCCCATGAGCGAAGCCGCCTCGCCACAGCCACCGTCCTGGGTCCGTCCCCTACGCATCGTCATCTTCGCGCTCGTCGCGCTCCTCGCCGCCCTGCTCATCTGGCAGGCCGTCGGCGGCGATGACGAAGACGCCGACGACGGGGCGGACGGCGCCGCGCGGGTCGTCAGCGCCGGCGAGCTTGCCGGCATCGCGGACGAGGCCGAGGGGCCGATCTACTGGGCCGGGGAGCGCGACGGGGCCGCGCTTGAGTACAGCGAGGTCGCCGATCGCGTCTACGTCCGCTACCTGACCGGCGGGGCGAGCGCGGGCGACCCGGGCGCCCGTTTCCTCACCATCGCCACCTATCCGCTGCCCGCCCCGGTCGCCGCGCTGCGCGCCAACGCCAGACGGACGGGGAACAGACTGCTGAGAGCCAGAGGCGGCGCCCTGGCCTGGGTCAATCCCGACCGCCCGCAGAGCGTCTACCTGGCCGACCCGGGCGCCGAGCACCAGGTCGAGGTCTATGACCCCGACCCGGCGAGAGCCCGCGCCACCGCCCTCTCGGGCGAGGTAGTGCCCGCCGGGTAGGGCGATCCCGGGATGTTCCTCGCCTGGGTCGCCTTTCCGCTGGCGTTGGCGGCGCTCTTCGCCGGCCTGGGACTGCTGCTGGACGCGCTGAGCGGGCGGCGGCTGCCGGGGGCGCTGGTGGCGCCGGCGGGACTGGTGGCGATGGTCGTCGTCGGTGGGCTCGCGACGCTCGCCGGGGCGGGGATCGCGCTGACCGCGACGGCGCTGATCGTGGCCGCCGGCCTCGGCCCGCTCGCGGCGCTGCCCTGGCGCTTCGGCCGTCCCGACCCCTGGGCGACGGGGTCGGCGCTCGCGGTCTTCGCCCTCTTCGCGGCGCCCGTCGTCCTCTCCGGCGAGCCCACCTTCGCCGTCTATGGGGGGTCGGAGGCGATGGCGCAGTGGCTGTCGCTCCTCGCGGGGGATCCCGGCGGCCCCCTCGTCCCGATCGCGGTCGCCGAACAGCTACTCGGCGGCGAGGCGGCCTGGTACCTACAGCCCTACCTCGCCCTCCTTGGCGCCCTGATCGCCCTTACCGCCTGGCAGTTCGCGCGCGCACCCGGCATT
>Ga0299914_10004362_pt1 | contig 10187 bp, 11 predicted proteins | sample RVTome_10_FD_201361 | JGI IMG/M metagenome (GOLD analysis project Ga0299914, IMG submission 201361) | Soil microbial communities from uranium-contaminated site in the Upper Colorado River Basin, Wyoming, United States - RVT153D57 (version 2) ... | reverse complement strand
GAGCGCGAACCGAGGTCCTCGACCTCGGCCTGGCGCTCGTCGCGGCCTGGCTTCGCGACCTCGCGGCGGTCGCCGACGGAGCCTCCGAGCTGGCACTCAACGCGGATCGCCTCGCCGAGCTCGAGGCAGAGGCCGCCGGCATCGGCGCGATCGCGGGGCGTCGCGGCGCCGAGGAGGCGATGCAGACCAGGCGGCGGCTGCGGGTCAACGTAAGCGAGGAGCTCGCCCTCGAGGCGCTCGGCTTTCGCCTCGCCGAGCTGCTCGCGGACTGAGCTCGTAACGCCTGGCACACTTTATGCGCCGCGATCGAAACGCTGGCGAGGGTATGGACATGTTCCGCCGGACAGACAGCCGACCGACCCGGAGGCCGCTCGGCCGGCGCCGGTTCTTCGGCGTCCGGCTCTATCTGGCGGTCGCGTTCGCGGCGGTGGCGGTGATCACCGCGGGGATCGCCTTCCTCGTCGTCTCCGACCGCAGCGAGCAGGCCGCCGACGAAGAGCTGAGCGCGATTGCGATCGGCCGCACGGTACGGCTCGCCAGCGAGCTCGGCAATCGTCCGCGCAGCGAGACCGAGGCGATCATCGCCGGCATCACCGAGGAGGGATACTCCGCCTGGGTCTTCAGTCCGGAGGGCGACCCGATCACCGACAGGTGGGCCCAGGGGGTGCACCTGAACGAGGTGCCGAACCGGAACCGAGCCGTCCGCGAGTCACTCAGCGGGCGCCGCTACATCGACGTGCTCGAGGGCCCGGTGACGATCGTCGCCAGCCGGATCATCCGCGAGAACAAGCGCGGCGTGGACTATGTCGCGGGCACGGTGCTCGCTCGCTCCGGCCGCTCGGCCGAGGTCGAGGTCGCATTCGAGGCCGCCCGCGGCGACCGGCTCACCGCGCTCGCGATCGCGCTCGCGGTCGCCGTCCTGCTCAGCTTCCTGATCGCGAGCGCGATCACCACCCGGGTGAAGCGCCTCGCCGACAGCGCCGCGCTGCTGACCGAGGGCCGGCTCGACGAGCCCCTCCAGGGGACCGGCGGCCGCGACGAGATCACCGACCTCGGGCGATCGCTGGAGACGATGCGCGAGGCCCTTCGCGGCACGTTCAGCGCCCTGCGCTCCGAGCGCGATCGCCTGAGCGCGATCTTCGACGCCCTCGGCGAGGCGGTGATGGTCGTCGACCCTTCGACCGGCGAGATCAGGTTCTCGAACCCGTCGGCCGCCGACCTGATCACCGATGACGGGACCGTGATCGAGCCGCTGGTCCCGTGGTTCCGGCGCGCCCAGCACCGCGGCTCGGCCGAGCACGACGCGCTGCTCGTCGGAGACCGCGTCTACGCGATCAACGCTCGCGAGGTTCCGGCCGAGAGCGCGGTGCTGGCCGTCGTCCGCGACCGGACCGAGGAGCTTCGCCGCGAGGTCGCCGAGCGCGAGTTCGTCTCCAACGCCGCACACGAGCTGCGCAACCCGATCGCCGCGCTCTCGGGCGCGATCGAGGTCCTGCGGGCCGGCGCCAAGGACGACCCCGATGCCCGTGAGCACTTCCTCGCCCGGCTGTCGGACGATGTCGAGCGAATCAGCAGGCTGACCGAGTCGCTGCTGATGCTCGCGCGGATGGAGGCCGTCGGCGAGGGTGGCACCGAGCCGCTCGACCTGACGACAGTGGTCGAGGATGCGGTCGAGGCGGTCGTCGCCCCGGACGGGATCGAGCTCGAGGTCGACGTCGAGGACGAGCTGGTCGCCCAGGGCGACCCGGTGCTGCTGCGCCAGGTGATCGTCGGGCTGCTGACCAACGCCTATAAGCACACCTCTCCGCCCGGCGGCGTCCGGGTGGTCGCGCGGCGCGACGCGGATGATCGGCTTCTGGTCGAGGTCTCCGACACCGGCCCCGGGATCTCGCCCGACGAGATCGATCGGATCTTCGAGCGCTTCTACCGCGCGTCGGGGGCGCTCGAGAAGGCCGGCTTCGGCCTCGGGCTGTCGATCGCCAAGCGGATGGTCGACGTGATGGGCGGCGAGATCGGCGTCGACTCCGAGCATGGAGTCGGCAGCACCTTCTGGGTCCGCCTGCCGGTCGCCGAGCCGGCGCCGACGCCGGTGGCCTGAAACGGGGCTTGCGCCGATGCCCGGTTCCCGGCACGCGCGGGCCGGTGAGGGGCCGCGAGCCACTAGTCTGACGCGCTATGAGCCGGATCCTGGTCGCTGACGACGAGACGTCGGTGCGCGACGCCGTTGGCTACGCCCTCAGCCAGGAGGGATTCGAGGTCGTCCTCGCCGAGGACGGCGAGGACGCTGATCGCAAGATCGGCGACGGCGACCCGGGATTCGACCTGCTGATCCTCGACATCATGATGCCCGGCCGCAGCGGCCTCGACATCTGCCGTGACGTGCGCGCCCGCAGCGCGGTGCCGATCATCGTCCTGACGGCGAAGGACGCCGAGGTCGACAAGGTCGTCGGGCTCGAGGTCGGCGCCGACGACTACGTGACCAAGCCGTTCTCGATCCGCGAGCTGATCGGTCGGGTGCGGGCGCTGCTCCGCCGCCGCGAGCTCGACCGCTCGAGCACCGAGGGCGAAGCGCAGACGATCGAGGCCGGTCCGGTCCGGATCGACCTCGCCCGCCACCTCGTCTCGGTGCGCGGCGAGCCGGTCAATCTCACCCGCTCGGAGTTCCAGGTCCTGCGACTCCTGGCCGAGAAGCCGGGCCAGGTCTTCAGCCGGCTCGAGATCATGGAGGAGCTGTGGCAATCCGAGTTCGCCGGCGACGTCCGGGCCTGCGACGTCCACATCTCGAACCTGCGTCAGAAGATCGAGCCCGATCCCCAGCAGCCAGAGCTCGTGGTCACGGTTCGAGGCGTCGGCTACAAGCTCGCCGAGCCCGAGTAGCGAGCTCCGAGCCACCGCACGCGCGGCGCAGCGGCGCCTAAACTCGGGTCAGCGCCGGCGTAGCTCAGTTGGTAGAGCACTTCACTCGTAATGAAGGGGTCAGCGGTTCGAGTCCGCTCGCCGGCTTGGTCGGATCGCGCCCTGCGTGCTAGGTCGCGGGCCGTCCCGCCGTCCGTCCGCAGACCGGGCAGGCGTCGCCGCCCGGCAGGTCGCGGTCGCCGCAGTAGGGGCAGACGTCGATCGTCTCCATCACGCCGAGCAGCTCGCCGACCCGGCAGACGAGCAGCCGCTCCTCGTCGACCTCGACCCAGGACCCGGCCGAGGCCGGGAAGACGACGTGGTCGCCGGGCTTGACCGGCATCTCGACCCCGGCGCCCTCCCACCAGTCGAGGCCCGGCCCGACGGCGAGCACGATTCCGTGCTGGGGCGGCGGCTCGTGGCTTCCGGGCGGGACGACGAGTCCGGACCGGCGCACCCGGTCGGGCTCGAGCTCCTTGATGATCACGCGGTCGAATATCGGTCGCAGCAGGTGCTTCACGCCTCCATTATCGGTGTTCGACCCCGCCCGGCCGCTCGCGGTGAGGCGGATCTTGCATCGCAGCGATACAAAATCCGCCTCACCTGCCGCTGGGGTTGGAGCCGACGCCGGCGGCAGCGTCTATAAGGCCGAGGATGGATTGGACCGGGCCGACCCTGTCGACGATCGTCGTCACGCACGACTCGCGTGCGGCGGTTGAGCGCACGATTCCGGCGGTCGCGGCGCAGCTGCGGCCGGGCGACGAGCTGATCGTCGTCGACAACGACTCGGCCGACGGGACGCCGGCGACGGTGCGCGAGCTGTGCCCCGAGGCGACCGTGATCGAGAGCGGCTCGAACGCCGGCTTCCCGGCGGCCTGCAACCGCGGGGCCGCGGAGGCGTCCGGCGAGCTCCTCTGCCTGCTCAACCCCGACGCGGTCCCCGCCGAAGGGTGGCGCGAGGCGATCGAGCGCCCGTGGATCGAGGGTCGCGGCTGGGCCGCCTGGCAGGGGCTCGTCACCGCCGGCGGCGGGCGCATCCTCAACAGCCGCGGCGGCGACGTCCACTACACCGGCATCGCCTGGGCGGGTGGCGCCGGCGAGCCGGTCCCGGACGGCCTCCGCGAGGAGGTCGAGGCCGGGCTGCGGGCGATCGAGCCGGGCTTCGTCTCCGGCGCCTGCCTCGCGATCGCCAGCGATACCTACGCCGACGCGGGCGGCCTCCCGGAGGAGTTCTTCCTCTATCACGAGGACGTCGACCTCTCGCTCCGATTGCGACTGGCGGGACGTCGGGTCGGGGTCGAGCCGGCGGCCAGGGTCGACCACTCCTACGAGTTCGACAAGGGTCCGGCGAAGTGGCGGCACCTGGAGCGAAACCGCTGGGCGACGGTGATTCGGACCTATCCGGCGGGGCTCCTCGCCATCCTCGCTCCGGCGCTCGCCGCGACCGAGCTGGCGCTGGTCGTCGTCGCGCTGCGCGGCGGCTGGGCGCCGCAGAAGCTCGCCGCCTGGGCCGACACGCTGTCGGCGCTGCCGCGGCTCGTTCGCGAGCGGCGCCGGGTCCAGGCCGGCCGTGAGGTCCGGACGATGGAGTTCGCCGCGGCGTTCACGCCCGACCTCGCGTCGGCGTACCTGGGTGCTGTGGGTCGCTCGCGCCTACTGCGGGCGGTGCTGCGGGGCTACTGGTCCGCCACCCTCGCCGTGCTCGGCGACCGGCGGCGCTGACGGCGGGTCGGTGTCGGCGCCGTTCGCGCTCGGGATCTCCCCGCGCGCGACGCGCAGCTCCTGCTCGAGCCGCCCGACCTCCTGGGCGAGGATCTTGGTCTCCTCCGAGAGCCTCGAGATCGCGACGGTGAAGTTGAGGACGACGACGAAGATCACCGCGAAGCCGGCCAGGAAGAGGAGGTTGACCGGGCTCGCGATGCCGAGCAGGTCGGCGATCGGGTCGAGCACGGCGTCGCGCAGCAGGGCGAGGACGAGCATCGCCACGGCGGTGACCATCCACAGCAGCGCGTAGCGCTCGACCAGGCGGCGACGCCTGACGAGCTCGAGCACGAGCGCGAGCACGAGCGCGGTGGAGAGGATCGCGACGGCCTGGACGGTGTCCATCGCTAGCCCCCCGCTTCGCCGTCGCGGGGCGCGGCCGGGGAGCGCGCGACGTCCTCGACCAGGCGCCCGCGATCGGCGGGCTCGGCCCAGTCGGGAGCCGGCGGCTCGACCCCCGGCTCGTCCTCGCCGGTCGCCTCGATCGGGGTCGGCCGGCGGCGAAAGAGGCCGACGAAGAGGGCGAGCAGCACCTTGACCATGTAGTAGGCGCTGCGCGGGTAGTCGATCGAGCTGCGCCCGAAGCCGCGGGCGTTCATCTGAACGTGGACCTCGTGAACGCGCAGCCGGTGCGCGTGCAGCATCAGCAGCGCCTCGACCTCGGGGTAGTCGTGCGGGTAGTCGCGGGCGAAGAGCTCGATCCCGCGCCGGTTGGTCATCCGGAACCCGGAGGTCGGATCGGTGATCCGCTGGCGCGTGATCGCGCTGAGGACGACCGAGAAGATCAGGTTCCCGATCCGCCGGCCGAACGGAACTCGGTAGCCGGGATCGCCGCGAAAGCGACTGCCGTAGACCATGTCGGGCTCGCCCGAGGTCTGCAGCGCGGCGAGCAGGTCGTGGAGGTGGGTGGGCTTGTGCTGGCCGTCGCCGTCGACCTGGACGGCGACGTCGTAGCCGCCGCGCAGCGCGTACTTGTAGCCCGACTGCACCGCGCCGCCGATGCCGAGGTTGAACGGGTGGCGGATGACGACGGCGCCCTCGGACTCCGCCTCGGCTGCGGTCCCGTCGGTCGAGCCGTCGTCGACGACGACGACGTCGAAGTCCGGCGCCGAGCGGCGGATGTCGCGGACGACCCGGCCGACCATCCCCGCCTCGTTGTAGGCGGGGACGATCGCCAGCTTTCGCAGTCGGGGGGCGTCGCTGGTCGCGGCCATCGGCGCCTCCAGCGTAGAGGGACTCGCGGCCGCCCGCCCGGAGGGAAGGGATCGGGCTCCGCTGCGCGTACAGGGTGGGGATGAGCGAGCGCGAAGCCCCGGTCGGGCCGTCGAAGCGGCGCGACCGGGCCGAGATCGAGTTCTCGCGGATCGTCGCCTTCTCCGACGGCGTGTTCGCGATCGCGATCACGCTGCTGGTGCTCGCGCTCGAGGTTCCCCCGGGAACCGACGACCTCGGTCAGGCCCTGCGCGAGCGCAACGACGAGCTGCTCGCCTACGCGATCAGCTTCGCCGTTCTCGGCAAGCTCTGGCTCGCCCACCATCGCTTCTTCTCGAGCGTCGCCCGCTTCGACTCGACGCTGATGGGCCTCAACCTGTTCTACCTCGCCTGGATCGCGCTGGTGCCGTTCACATCCGAGGTCCTCGGCGACTACTCCGACGAGTCGGCGGCGGTGATCCTCTACGCGGCCAACATCACCGGCGTCAGCCTGACCTTCGTCGCGCAGATCGCCTACTGCTACCGCCGCGACCTGGTGCAGCCGTGGGCGCGGGAGTACGAGCGCCGCTACGCGGGGCCGGCGAACTTCGTCGTCGCCGGCGTCTTCGCGGCGTCGATCCCGGTCGCCCTGCTCAGCCCCACCGCGGCGACGCTGATGTGGCTGGCGATCTTCGTCCTCGGCCGCAGGGTCGGCGACCGGATTGCCGGCAAGCGCGGCGTGCGCTGAGCCACCGGGGATCAGTCCGTGGCGTCCGCGGGGTCAGGCAGCTCGGGGACGGCCTCGGCCGGAGCGACGCCGAGCGCTTCGCGGAGGACGACGACGTGCTGTGCCTGGCAGGCGGCGATCTCGGCCCCGGTGCGGAGGATGTCCTCGGCGTCGAGCGTCGGCGCCTGCGCGAGGTAGAACCGAAGCTGCTCCTGCTCGAGGTCGACGAGGTACTCGAGCCGGGCGTCGCGGTCTCCGAGCCGCGCCAGCTCGCCGAGCAGGTCGATCAGCTCCGCGGCACGCTCGCCGTCGAGTCTGTCGGCGTCCTCGATCGCGCCGACGTCGTCAGGAGACGCGGGGGCGTTCGGCGGGTCGACGCCGATCGAGTCGAGCGCGCTCCGAAGCGCCGTCGCATGGATCTGCTCCTGGCGCTCGAACCGCTCCAGGGTCCGGCTCAGGCGAGGCTCGCCGTCGAGCTCGCCGGCGGCGGTGGCGTAGGCGAGCACCGCGATCTGCTCGAGCACGATCGCCTCGACGAGGAAGTCCTCGAGCGCCACGGCCTCGTCCTCGTCCTGGGCGACCGAGGGGGCGGGCCGCACCGCGGCGGGCAGCGCGAGCGCCCCGGCGGCGAGCGCCGCCCGGCGCAGCGTCACTCGGCGCGTCGCCGGGACGGTCACGATCCGTCCTCGGACTCGCGGTCCTCCGGCTCGACCGCCAGCGGCGGCTCGGGGGCTCCGGTCACGAATGCGACCGGCACCTGCTGCTCGCCGAGGACGCCGCGGATCGCCGCGAGCTGGGCGGCGTCGGCGACCATCACCCGGTAGACGGCGTGGCGAGCCTCGATCGTCGACAGCTCGCCGACGACGTCGTGCGAGGCCGCGATCGACTCCTCGATCCCGACCCGGATCGCCTCGACGACGCTCTCGCCCGCCGGCAGCGGCCCGGCGGAGTCGTCGGCCGCTCCTCCGGCCTCCTCGATCTGCGAGCTGAGCAGGGCGACGTGCTCCCGCGACTGCTCGCCGAAGGCCGTCACCGCGGCCGCAACCTGGGGGGCGAGCGCCTGCTCGGTGGCGAGGTCGTAGACGCCGCTCAGCGTCGCCTCGGCGGTGAGCGCGGCCTGGAGCAACCCGGCGTCGCGCTCGGCAGTTCGCTCCGGGCGTCCGTCGCCTCCGCACGCCGCGAGCACGGTCCCGGCGCCGGCGGCGGCGACGCCCCCGCCGGCGGTCGCGATCAGACGGCGACGCGTGATCGACATCAGAGGCGGCACCCTACCCGTTGCAGTGGCTCGTTCCCTCGACCGGCTATCGAAGCGCGTCACCGCGTGCACGAGGTGCCCGCGCCTGGTCGCCTGGCGCGAGCAGGTGGCCGCCGAGCCGCCGCGGCGGTACTCGGGCGCGGCGTACTGGGCGCGGCCGGTGCCGGGCTTTGGCGACCCCGGCGCCGCGATCGCGGTGGTCGGGCTGGCGCCGGCGGCGCACGGCGGCAACCGCACCGGCCGGATGTTCACCGGCGACCGCTCCGGCGACTGGCTCTACGGGGCGCTGTACCGGGCGGGGCTCGCGAGCCAGCCGACGTCGTCCGAGCGCGGCGACGGGTTGCGGCTTCGCGACGCCTACGTGACCGCGGTCGTCCGCTGCGCCCCTCCAGCCAACCGCCCGCTTCCCGCGGAGCGCGACAACTGCCTGCCGTACCTGGTCGAGGAGCTGCCGCTGCTGGGGCGCGTGCGGGTGATCGTCGCCCTCGGCGCCTTCGCCTGGGACGGGGCGCTTCGGGCGTGTGCGGCGCTCGGGCACTCGCGGCGCCCGAAGCCGCGCTTCGGGCACGGGGCCGAGGCGGAGGTGGGGCCGTACGCGGTGCTCGGCTCCTACCACCCCTCGCAGCAGAACACGTTCACCGGCAGGTTGACCGAGGCGATGCTCGACGCCGTCCTCGCCCGCGCCCGGGAGCTCGCCGGGCTGGCGTAGCCCATACTGGGCGCAGGGGTTCGACGACATGTTCCCGCTCAACGTCCCCAACGTCCTCACGCTGCTGCGGATCCTGGCGGTCCCGGTTCTCGTCGTCGCGCTGCTCGGCGAGACCCCGAACGGGGACCTGATCGCTGCGATCGTCTTCGCGCTTGCGGCGCTCTCCGACGGCCTCGACGGCTACATCGCCCGCCGCCGCCGCACGGTGACGACGTTCGGCAAGCTGATGGACCCGCTCGCGGACAAGCTGCTCGTCGTCGCCGCCCTCGTCTCTCTGGTCTCGCTCGGCCGCCTCGCCGCCTGGGTGGCGATGGTGATCATCGCCCGCGAGGTCGCGGTCACCGGCCTGCGCGGAATCGCCGCCGAGAAGGGGGTCGTGATCGCGGCGAGTTGGCTCGGCAAGCTCAAGACCGTCCTCCAGGTGGTGGCGATCTTCGCCCTGATCATCTGGGAGCCGGCGCCGGTCTGGGTCGACGTCCTCGTCTATGCGGCGGTCGCCGCGACCGTGATCTCGGGCGCCGATTACTTCTTCGGCCTGCGCCGGCGGGTGGCCGAGGCGCGGGCGGCGTCGGTGTCGGGGGGTGTGGACCGTATCCAGCCGCCCCCGGACGCGGGAGCAGCATGAAGAAGCCCCGCGGCTAAGCCGCGGGCCAGTTGAGCCCTTGCGGCGCGGCGCCTCACGTGCATCTGCGGCGGCGCGGTTTGGTTCAGGCGCAGGGCGCCTCGAGCCACTCGCGCTCGGTGGTGTGGTGGCGCGAGTGCTCGCCTGCCTCGAGCTCGGCGAGGATCTCGGCCAGCATCCCCGACCGCTCGGCGACCACCGAATGGCGATGGATGGTCTCGAGGTTCTCCTGCCGGGCGAGGACGAACCCGCCGTCGGCGAGCTCGGGGTAGCGGACGCTGACCCGGCGGATCATCTCGCGCACGCAGTCCTCGACGAACCGCGGCTGCATGTGTGCCTTCTCGACCACCGCGAGCTCGTCGGAGCGCTTCATCAGCTCGTAGATCTCCGAGCTCATCGACTGCTCGACGATCCGCAGCAGCTCGCGGGCGTCGACGTCGAGGTTGGCCCCTTCGGGCTGGCCGAGGTGGAGCACGCCGATACCGCGCTGATTGTGGGTGGCGACGGGAACCGAGCGCATGACGCGGTCGATCTCGTCGTCGGTGAAGCCGTCGGCGGCGAGCCGCTCACGCGCGCGCCCGGCGACCAGCTCCTGGGCGCAGGGGCAGGCGGTCATTCCCTGCGCCTCGACGCCGGTCAGCGTCCGAGTGCCGCGCTCGGAGACCACGGCGACGCCGTGGAGGGTGTAGATCTCCTGCGTCGAGTGACCGGAGACGGGTGCGGCGACGGTCTCGGGGTAGCGGGCGGCGATCCGGACCTCCGACCGCAGGCCGCCCTGACTCTCGCGCACCCGCTGGGCGATGTGGGCGGCGAGCTCCTCGGCGCGGAGCGTCTCCGAGAGGACGACGTCGTCGATCGCCTCGTTGACGACCTCCTCGAACCGGGACATGTGGACGCCCGCCTGCTGCGGGTTGAGGTCGACGAAGCACTCGAGCTCGGCGAAGAAGAGGGCGCCGCCGGCGGGATCGCCGCCGTCGACGCGGATCACCTTCTCGACCCCGCGGACGCCGACGCGGCTGAGGCTGAC
>Ga0299914_10004360_pt1 | contig 10189 bp, 9 predicted proteins | sample RVTome_10_FD_201361 | JGI IMG/M metagenome (GOLD analysis project Ga0299914, IMG submission 201361) | Soil microbial communities from uranium-contaminated site in the Upper Colorado River Basin, Wyoming, United States - RVT153D57 (version 2) ... | reverse complement strand
CGCGAGCTGCGCGGCGCCGGGCTGGCTGTCGGAACCGGCCAGGTCGTCGCGTTCTGCCGCGGCCTGACCCACGTCGACTTCGCCGACCTCGACGATGTGTACTGGACCGGCCGCGCCTGCCTGGTCTCCCGGCGCGAAGACCTCGCGGCCTATGACGCCGTCTTCGACCGCTATTTCCGGGCCGGCGAACGGTCCGTGCCGGTGGTGACGTCGGTGACCGGACGCCTCCCCGACGAGCTGGTACGGGCCGGGCTCCCGCTCACCGGTGCCGGCCTCGGTCACGAGCGGCCCGACCGCGACGGCAGCGGCGGAGCAGCGTCCGACCTCGAGATCCTGCGCGAGAAGGACTTCAGCGAGTGCGACGACGACGAGCTCGCCGCGATCGCGCGACTGCTCGCTGACCTTGCGATTGCGACGCCGCACCGCAAGGTCCGGCGCAGTGAGCGCGCCCGGCGCGGCCCCCGCCCCGATCCTCGGCGAATCCTGCGTGATCACGTACGCCGGGGCGACATGGCGCTGCCGCGCGCCTGGCGCCGTCCCCGCACCCGCCCGCGCGACCTCGTCCTTCTCCTCGATGTCTCGGGTTCGATGGCGTCATATTCACGTGCGCTCCTGCAGTTCGCGTTCGCGATCACAAAGGGTGCCGCCCGGGTCGAGGTCTTCTGCTTCGGGACCCGCCTCACGCGGGTGTCGACCGAGCTGGCAACCCGGGCTCCCGACCAGGCGCTGGCGCGGGCGGCCGAATCGGTGCTCGATTGGGACGGCGGCACCCGCATCGGCGATTCGATCCAGGAGTACCTGCGAACGTGGGCGGGGCGCGCCCGCTACCGCGGCGCCGTCGTCGTGATCTGCTCCGACGGCCTCGAGCGGGGCGATCCGGAGGTCCTGGCCGCCGCCATGGATCGGCTGGCCCGGCTCTCGCACCGGATCGTGTGGGTAAACCCGCTCAAGTCCGGCCCCGAGTACCAGCCGATCACCCGGGGGATGATCGCCGCGCTCCCGCACGTCGACGCTCTGCTTCCCGGACACAACCTCGCCAGCCTCGTCACCCTTGCCGAAGTCCTCGAAGCGCTCGACTGACCCGCGCCCCCGCGCGGAGCCCGGTCGGTCGCGTGCGACGCCCGCTACTGCGGGTGTAGGTTCGCCGCAAAGGTCAGATCGCGTGTCAAAGGGGGGGTGCCGATGTACCCGGCCGCGTTCGACTATGTCGCTCCGGCGAGCGCCGACGAAGCGTTGGCGAAACTTGCCGAGTTCGGTGACGATGGGCGCGTGCTCGCCGGCGGGCAGAGCCTCATCCCGATGATGAAGCTCCGCTTCGCGTTTCCGGGGACGCTCGTCGACATCAACCGCGTGCCCGGGCTCGACACGATCGCGGTCGAGAACGGACACCTCCGCATCGGCGCGCTCGTGCGTCACAACGACATCGTCAACTCGGACGTCGTCGCCGGCGCCAACAAGACGATGGCAGCGGCGGCGCCGTGGATCGCCGACCCGATCGTCCGGAATCTGGGGACGGTCGGCGGCTCGGTGGCCCACGCCGACCCGCTCGGCGACTGGGCGTCGGTGATGCTCGCCTGCAACGCCGAGGTCGTGGCCCGCAGCGCCAACGGTGAGCGTGTCATCCCGATGACCGGGTTCATCACCGGTCCGTTCACAACCGCGCTCGAGACCGGAGAGATGCTCACCGAGCTGCGGGTGCCGACCCAGGGCGCCAACGCCGGCGGGACGTACCTGAAGCTCGAGCGGAAGGTCGGTGACTACGCGACCTGCGGGGTGGCCACGCACCTCGAGCTCGGTGGCGACGGGACGATCAGCGCCGCCGGCATCGCGCTCACGTCGGTTGCCCCGCAGAATGTCAAGGCGGTCGAAGCCGAGGCGGCCCTCGTCGGTCAGACGCCGAGCGAAGCGCTGTTCGCCGAGGCGGCCGAGCTGGCCGCCCAGGCGTCCGATCCCCGCTCCGACGTGCGGGGCCCGGCCGACTACAAGCGGGACGTCGTCCGGGTGTTCACGCGGCGCGGCCTGGCCCAGGCCCTCGAGCAGGCTCAGGGATAAAGGAGAAGCGCGATGGAAGTTTCGGTCACCGTCAACGGCGCCGACCACACCGCCGATGTCGAACCCCGCGTCCTCCTCGTGGACTTCCTGCGGACGACGCTGGGGCTCACGGGTACCCACATCGGCTGCGACACCTCCGGCTGCGGCGTGTGCACGATCCTGCTCGACGGGACGCCGGTGAAGTCGTGCGCGATGTTCGCGGTCCAGGCCGACGGGCGCAGCCTCACCACCGTCGAGGGCCTCAAGCAGAACGGTCAGCTCGACCGCATGCAGGTGGCGTTCAAGGAGATGCACGGCCTCCAGTGCGGCTTCTGCACGCCGGCGATGATGCTCGTGGGCAAGGCGTTGCTCGAGCGCAACCCCGCCCCGGACGAAGAAGAGATTCGCTGGGAGTTGTCCGGCAATCTCTGCCGGTGCACGGGCTACATGAACATCGTCAAGGCCATCCGGTACGCGGCCACGCAGCCTGAGGGAGCGAGCGCATGACCACGACGACGGGGGCACCGAGCGCGACCACGGCAGAGATCGGCGGCATCGGCCACAGCATCAAGCGCAAGGAAGACGACCGCTTCATCCATGGGCAAGGTCGTTACCTCGACGACCACGTGCTCCCGGGAATGCTGCACCTCGCCCTGCTTCGCAGCCCGCTGCCCCATGCCCGCATCGTGAAGATCGACACGTCGGAGGCCGAGGCCTTGCCGGGCGTGGTCGCGTGCGTGACCGGAGAGGCGCTCGCCGCCCACGGGCTCGCCTGGATGCCGACGCTGTCGGGCGACACTCAGGCGGTGCTGGCGACCGACAAGGTGCGGTTCCAGGGCCAGGAAGTCGTGGGGGTCGTCGCCGAGAGTCCCTACGTCGCGTGGGATGCGCTCGAGCTGATCGACGTCGAGTACGACGCGCTCCCGACGATCATCGACCCGAAGGCCGCGCTCGAGGATGGCGCCGCGCTCATCCGGGACGACAAGGAAGGCCAGACCGACAACAGCTGCTACCAGTGGGAGGCCGGGGACAAAGCGACGACCGACCAGGCGTTCGCGGCGGCCGACAAGGTCGTGAGCATCGACACCCACTACCCGCGCTCGCATCCGGCGCCGCTCGAGACCTGCGGCTGCATCGCCGATCTCGATCCGGTCACCGGCCAGGCGACGATCTACATGACGTCGCAGGCGCCGCACGCCATCCGCACCTTGTTCGCGATGGTCGCGGGACTGCCCGAGGAGAACATCCGGGTCATCTCGCCCGACATCGGCGGCGGCTTCGGCAACAAGGTACCGATCTATCCGGGCTACGTCGTCGCCACCGCGGCCTCGCTGCTCATCGGCAAGCCCGTCAAGTGGGTGGAGACGCGCACCGAGAACCTCATCTCGACCGGTTTCGCGCGCGACTACCACATGCACGCGGAGCTGGCGCTCAAGAACGACGGCCAGATGCTCGGCCTGAAGGTCGACATGGTCTCAGACAACGGTGCGTTCTACGCCGACGCCCAGCCGTCGAAGTTCAAGGCCGGCCTGTTCCACGTGTGCACCGGTTCGTACAACTTCCCCGCCGCCCATGTCGTTACCAAGGGCGCGTACACCAACAAGGCGCCCGGCGGCGTCGCGTACCGCTGCTCGTTCCGCATCACCGAGGCCGCGTACCTCATCGAGCGGCTGGTGCAGAACGCCGCCTACGAGCTCGGCATCGACCCGGCCGAGTTGCGGACCAAGAACTTCATCAGGCCCGACCAGTTCCCATACCACTCGCCAACCGGGTTCGTCTACGACTCAGGCGACTACGACGCCGCGCTCCAGAAGGCACTCGATGCCATCGGCTATGCCGGCATCGCGAAGGAGAAAGAGGAGGCGCGCAAGGAGGGCAAGCTCGTCGGCGTCGGGATCTCGTCGTTCACCGAAGCGGTCGGCGCCGGTCCGAGCAAGGACTACGACATCGCCGGGATCAAGATGTTCGACTCGGCCGAATTGCGCGTGCACCCGACCGGGAAGGCGATCCTCAAGCTCGGGAGCCGCCACCAGGGCCAGGGCCACGAGACGACGTACGCACAGATCGTCGCCAGCGAGCTCGGCATCCCTGCCGCCGACATCACGGTGCGAGAAGGCGACACCGACAACACCCCCTACGGCCTGGGGACCTACGGCTCCCGGAGCACGCCCACGTCGGGCGCGGCCGCCGCGGTCATCGCCCGGCAGTTGCGGGAGAAGTCACGCAAGATCGCCGCCCACCTGCTCGAGGCCTCGGAGGACGACCTCGACTGGGAGCCGGGCAAGTTCGTGGTCAAGGGCGCGCCCGACCGGTCGGTCACGATTCAAGACGTCGCCCTGGCCGCGTACACCAACTACCCCGACGGCACCGAGCCCGGGCTCGAGGGCGTCCACTACTACGACCCGCCGAACCTCACGTACCCGTTCGGCAGCTACGCCGCCGTCATCGAGATCGACGAGGAAACAGGCCAGTGGAAGACGCGCCGCATGGTCGCGGTCGACGACTGCGGCGTTCGTATCAACCCGATGATCGTCGAGGGCCAGCTCCACGGCGGCCTCGCCGAGGGTTTCGCGATGTCGTCGATGCAGTTCATCACGTTCGACGAGGACGGCAACTGCATCGGTTCGAACTTCACCGACTACCTGATCCCGACGTCGTGGGAAACACCGCGCTTCGAACTCGGCGAGACCGTGACGCCCTGCCCGCATCACCCGATCGGCGCCAAGGGCGTCGGGGAGTCGGCGACGGTGGGCTCGCCCGCGGCGTGGGTGAACGCGGTGATCGATGCGCTGGCTCCGACGGGCGTGCGCAATATCGACATGCCCGTCACGCCGGCCCGCGTGTGGGAGGCCATGCAGGGGGCGAAGGCCGGCTGACATGACCGCACTCGAGCTGGCCGCCGATCTCGCGCGGCGCGGCCAGCCGTTCGTGCTCGCCACCGTCGTATGGCGGCGGGGGCCGTCGTCGGGGCGGCAGGGCGCGAAGGCGATCATCCTTCCCGACGGCACTGTCCGCGGGTGGCTGGCCGGGGCGTGCGCGGAGCCGACCGTGATCCGCGAAGCGCAGCGCGCGATCGCCGACGGTCGGCCCCGGCTCCTCTTCCTCGGTCCGGCCGGAGAGCTGGACGGGGTGTTGCGCGACGGGGTCGGTACGGTGCCGATGGCCTGCGAGAGTGAGGGGGCGCTCGAGGTGTACCTGGATCCGACGTTGCCGCCACCGCACGTGATCGCGATCGGCCGCTCGCCGGCGGCCACGACCGTCGCCGCGCTGGCGCGCGCCCTCGGATGGCGGGCGACGATCGTGGACGACGAAGGCGGCGCCGACTTCCCGCCCGACGTCGAGATTGCGACGGCACTGGACCTGCCCGCGCTCGGCGTCGACAGCGACACGGCGATCGTCGTCGCGACCCAGGGCCACAACGACGAAGCCGCGCTCCACGCTGCGCTCGAGACCGACGCCGGGTACGTCGGGCTGGTGGCGTCGCAGAAGCGTGCCCGCGCCGTGCTCGACTACCTCCGCGACCGCGGCGAGGACGACGCCGCGTTGGCACGCATCCACGCGCCCGCCGGTGTCGACCTCGGGCGAGTGGAACCGGGCGAGATCGGCGTCGCCATCCTCGCCGAAGTCGTGGCGAGCAAGGCAGCCGGCGCGCTCGGGCCGCCGGCGCGACCGGTGCCACTGCTCGAGGAGGCGACCGACCCGGTGTGCGGCATGACCGTCGACGTCGCCCGCACCCGCTACCGCGCCGACCACGCCGGCCGCGCCTTCTTGTTCTGCGGCGCCGGCTGCCAGCGCCAGTTCGAGGCCGACCCCGCGAAGTACCTGACCTGACGACGGTGACCGGCGCCGTGCAGTTTCACGGCGGTGACCCGGGCGCCGGCGACATGTGGGAGCGGCGCGTCGACGCGCAGGCGATCAACGAGCGCACCGAGATGGCCCGGGAGATCGCGCACACCTCGGGATCGACCCCCCGTCGATCGAAGGCGACCAGGACGTCGTCGATGTGCTGAACCGGCGCGCCGGCCGTCAGGCCCGGCGCGTGCACCGATCGGAGAGCTACCGACCGCCCTCGAACTCGACACGTAGTGCCTCGTAGTCGGCCTCGGTGTCGACGTCGAGCGGACACTCATCGTCGACGGCGACCCGCTGCACGCGGCCTTCGGTGTCGGTGTCGACGAGCTTCCACACCGCCTTGTCGCCGTGCAACTCGCGCAGGGTCGGGAACGCGGCCGCCGAGAACACGAACGGATGGCCGAGTCGGTCCCGGTACGCGGTGACCGCGGCCCACGGCGTGTCGGTCCGCCAGTCGGTGAGCACCGCATCGATCGTGGCCGCGCCCACGCCCGGCATGTCGCCCAGCAGCATCATGATCGCGGCGCAGTCACCGGCGAAATCGAGCCCGGCGAGGAGCGACGACGCACAGCCCGTCCCGTAGGCGTCGTTGGTGACGAGCCGCGCCCGGACCGGCCGCAACGAGGCGCGGACTTCGGCGGCCGCGCCGCCGACGACCACGCACACGTCGTCGAGGGCCGACGCCTCCGCCTCGCGGACCGCCCATCCCAACACCGTCGTGTCGCCCAGCGGCAGGGTCTGCTTCGGGCGGCCCAGCCGCCGTGACCGACCGGCGCCGAGCACGACGCCGACCACTCGCGAATCCACGACTCGACGGGAGCTCGCCGGGCCAGTGCTACTTCGTGAAGGAGTTGCACACCTCGTAGAACGTCACCGTCGGCGGGGTGATGGCGACGTCCGCGGTGAACTGGTCGAGGGTGGCCCCCTCGAAGTCGAGCACGATGCCTACTGCCATCGGAATGACCTCCTGGTGGGCAGCGCGCGCCTTATTGGCCGCCGCCTTCTTCGCTCCGGCGGTCGGTGCGTATCACGACGAACGACGGGTCGTGGCGAGGCGGGTGACCGTGAGCAGCCGCACCAGCCACCATCCGGGATCCAGCTCGCCCCGGAACCGCGCGAAACGGGCCGACGTCGGCGCTTCGTGGTGGTTGTTGTGGAGCCCCTCGCCGGCGGTGAACAACGCGAGCAGCCCGCCGTTCGTGCCCGAGTTCGCGTGCGGGCGACGCCCCCACGTGTGCCCGAGCGCGTTCACCGCGCCGCCCAGTCCGAGGTAGGTCACCGTATGCACGGTGGCGGCGACAACTGCGATCTGCCAGCCGAAGAGCGCGACGAGCGCGGCGATGCCGATGGCGAGACCGAGGAACGAGCGGTCGAACAGCACCCGATCCCATCGATCGGCCGGCATGTCCCGGGCGTGGCGGCGCACGGTAGGGGCGTCACGGGCGACGCGCCGGTAGAGCGCGGGGTTGGCGAGCATCACCCGCCAGAAGCCGAGGACGGCCGGGCTGTGGGGATCGCCCGCCTCGTCGGTGTGCGCATGATGGCGGCGGTGCACCGCAACCCACTCGCGCGGCCGCAGGCCCGTCGTCAACCAGATCGTCACCCGGCAGACGGCGGTGGCGACGGGGTGGAGCCGCAGCGAGCGATGCGCAAGGGCCCGGTGGAGATAGACGGTGGTCGCGAACACCGCGACCTGGGTGACGACCAGGCCGAGGAAGATTCCGATCGCGAAGTCGCGTATCAACGCGCGCCGAACGTACGGGACGCAGCGGCGCGCATCGGCGACTTGCGACAGATATTCACGGTGGATACATCGTAGCGGCGAGAGTTCACCCGCGTGTCACGCCCTCGGCATCGAGCGTGATCGTCATGCCCTCGTGGGCCAGGCACACCTGCTCGCCCGGCCCCTCCCAGCGGTCCCGTGCCGCGGTCAGCAGCGGCTCGAGGTCCTCGTCGGTGTGGTACGGATCGTGGTGGAAGAGCACGATCATGTCGACCTCGGTCTTCTGGGCGAAGTCGATGGCGTGCTCGACGCAGGAATGACCCCACCCGATGTGGCTCTCGTACTCGTCCTCTCGGTACTGGGCGTCGTGGAACAGCACGTCGGCGCGGTGGGCAATGTCGTGGCCGCTGATCCATTCGGGAGGCTGCGAGCGGAGCTCGACGCCGAGCGACGGTTCGTGGTCGGGCATGTAGACGACCGTGCGGTCGTTCTCCTCGATCCGGTAGCCGACGGTCGGACCCTGGTGCTTGACCTTGGCCGCCCGGACGGTCGCCGACCCGATGGCGACGGGCTCGTCCTCGGGCGCGTCGTGGAACGTGAGACTGGCGGGAATGTCGTTCAGCCGCACCGGGAACAACGGCGGCGAGAGATACAGCGCGATGCGTTCGGCGAGGCTCTCGATGGGCGACGCCGGTCCCCAGATGTGGACGTCGAGGCCGGGGCGGTACAGAGGCCGGAAGAAGCCGAGGCCCTGCAGATGATCCATGTGGAGGTGCGTCAACAGCAGGTGAAGCTCCCGGCCGTCGTCGACGTCCAACTCGGTACCGAGCGCGCGCAGCCCGGTGCCGGCGTCGAGCACGAGCGTGTGGCCGCTCGCGAGGCCGACCTCAACGCAGGACGTGTTGCCTCCGTAGCGAACCGTCTCGGAACCGGGCGTGGCAACTGATCCGCGGCACCCCCACACCCGCGCCCGCACTATCGCTCCTCGTCCTCGGGTGCATCACCTTCCAGCTCTTCGCCCTCCCAGAACACGTTGACGACGCCGTGCATCTCGTTGGCCGCGCCGAACAGGGGATAGGCCGTCACCTGCACGTGGCGGCGGACCCCGTCGTACCCGGTGGCAAGGAGCTCACGGTGGGTCGCCCGGTGCTGGAAGAAGGCGACGCCGGCGGGCGTGTTCCGACGGCGCAAAGGTGTGCCGTCCGGTTCGCTCAGCTGCAACACCGCGCCGAAGTCGGACGACGCGATCTCGCCCAGCTCGGCGAACGGCTTGCCGATGAGCCGCTCGGCGGCGTCGTTGTAGTAGACGAGCGTGCCGACGTCGTCCATGAGAAACATCGGCGTGGCGAGATTGGCGGCCAGCTCCCGGGCCAGGATCAGAGCGACACTCTTCGGGCCGGCGCCGGACACGGCGCTCAACCTAGCTCCGGGCGCGAGGGCTCCGACAGGAGCCGTCGGTAGCAATGGGTCGATCCCACGAGAGTTCACGGCTGCCGCCGGCGCGGAACACCTGGTATGCCGACCGCGGTTGTTCGGCAACTTCGCGGTGCAGCCCGCGCACCCCGAGGGCTGACGCCTACGCGCCGGCGGTCTCGACGGACGGCGGACCGGTTGCGGTTGGAGGCACCTTGTCGATCGGCGCGCCGCGCATCAGCCAGACGGCGAGCAGCGCGCCGACGACGCTCACCGCGGTAATCGTCCAGAGCGCGACCTCGGTGCCGCGTTCGAAGGCGTCATCGGCCGCGTTCGTGAGCTCGGCTGCCTCCGACGTCCCGAGATCGGCGGCGACGCTCTGCGCGCCGGTGATCGAGCGCTCGGCCGTGTTGGCCTGGTTCTCGGACAGGGACGCGGTCGAGGGCTCGATCTCGGAGCTGTACACCCCGGCGAGAATGCTGCCGATGAGCGCGACGCCGAACGCGGCGCCGACCTGCCGGGCGACCTGATTGACCGCCGAGCCGTCGCCGGCCTTCTCCACTGGCAGCGAGTTGAGGACGACCGCGGTCGATGGGGGAAACCCGCAACCCAGTGACGTGCCGGCCACCGCCAGGCCGATGATGACGACGATCGGCCCGCCGAAGACCCCGAGCAACGACATCACCGCGGCACCGAGACCCAGGCCCGTCAGGGTCATCGACAACAGGCGCCGGTAACCGAAGCCGCTGATCAGCTTCGGCACCAGCGGCGCAACGAGGATCACGACGATCCCGAAGGGCAACATCACGAGCCCGGCGGCCAGTGTTGTGCGGTCCTCCACCGACTGGAGGTACTGCGGGATGACGAACTCGATACCGAGGAACGCGACGTAGAAGAGGAACAGCGTGGTGAAACCGGCGAGTACCTGGGGATTGGCGAGCACGCGTACGTCGAAGAGGGGATCGCGCGTGTGGAGTTCCCGCCATGCGAACGCGACGACCATGACGACCCCGACGACGAGCGCGACGACGATGTCGGGCTCGAGCCACCCGGTGTGCGGGCCTTCGATGATGCCGTAGATCAACCCGCCCAGGGCCAGCACCGAGAACAGCGCCCCCAAGATGTCGAGGGGCGGCGCGCCGGGCCGCCGCGATTCGGGCAGGAGTATCA
>Ga0299914_10004358_pt1 | contig 10189 bp, 11 predicted proteins | sample RVTome_10_FD_201361 | JGI IMG/M metagenome (GOLD analysis project Ga0299914, IMG submission 201361) | Soil microbial communities from uranium-contaminated site in the Upper Colorado River Basin, Wyoming, United States - RVT153D57 (version 2) ... | reverse complement strand
TCACCCGAGTGGGACGCGCACGTCGGACCTCACTCGGGATTCGGGACGACGTATGGCCGGCTGATATCCTCGACCCCGCCCTGGCCCCCGTAGCTCAGGGGATAGAGCACCGCCCTCCGGAGGCGGGTGCGCAGGTTCGAATCCTGCCGGGGGCGCCATGCTTGACCAGGGAAAACACTGGCGAGTTCACGAGCAGCTCCTCAGCGTGGAAGGGTTCGTGGAATGAACGGCGGTACTCTCGCTGCGTGCCACCTCGTCGGAGACGCGCTCGCGGCCACATCGAGCAGCTGCGCTCTGGCAGCTACCGGGCGGTCGTTTACGTCGGTATCGACCCACTGACCCGGAAGGAGCGCTACGTCAAGGAGACTGCGAACAGCTACGCGCAGGCCAAGGTCGCGCTCACCAGGCTCCAACGCGAGATCGACGAGGAGGCACATCCAAGGACAAGGCTCACGATCGGGCAGGCCATCCAGCAGTGGCTCGACGTGGCCGAGCTCGAGGACACCACCCGGGAGCGGTACGACGACTTGATCCGGCTCTACGTCATGCCGACTTTCGGTGATCTTCCCGCAGCCAAGCTCGACGCCGAGCTCCTCGAACGCTTCTACGCCCGCCTGCACCGCTGCCGTGAGCTCTGCTCCGGCAGGTCGCACGCAGGCCATACCTGTAGACCCCTGAGCAGCAGCACCACCCGGAAGATCCACTACATCATCCGCGGCGCCCTCGAGCGCGCCGTCCGGTGGCACCACCTCGGCGTCAACAAGGCAGCGTTCGTCGTCGCGCCGGCGCCCGAGCAGACCGAGCCCGACCCGCCGAGCGCCGACGAGGCAGCTCGGTTGCTCAATGCTGCGTGGGCGGACCCGGAGTGGGGCCTGCTCCTGTGGCTGACCATGCTCACCGGACAACGCCGCGGCGAGATTTCCGCGCTGCGCTGGTGGCACGTCGACTTTGATCGGGGCGTGCTGTGGGTCCACCGCAGCAACGCGCAGACGAAAGCCGGCCTGAAGGAGAAGCAGACCAAAACCGGCCAGCAGCGCAAGATCGCCCTCGACGCGCACACGGTCGAGCTGCTCGCCAAGCATCGCGACCAGTGGGCACAACGGTGTGCCGCTCTAGGCTACGAACTCGACGGCGACGCGTTCGTCTTCTCCCCCGCGCCGGACGGCTCCACGCCGTACCTGCCTCGCACCATCAGCCAGCGATACCGCCGGATGGCACTCCAACTGAAGCTCCGCAGCACCCGCCTGCACTCACTACGCCACTACTCGGCAACCGAGCTCGTCGCTGCGGGCGTCGACATCCGCACAGTCGCCGGGCGTCTCGGACACGGTAGCGGCGGTGCGACGACACTGAAGGTCTATGCGGGCTGGGTCGACGAAGCCCACCGCAGAGCGGCGGAGACGATAGCGGCGGTTCTTCCGACTCCGGTGCCCACGCCACCACCTCCCAGTGGGCCTTATGTGGTTATCGCCGAGGCGTTGCGCGAGCAAATCCGTTCCTGCGCGTTGAAGCCCGGTAGCGAGCTGCCGACCGTTTCTCAGCTCGCCGTCGCGAACAACGTCGCGGTCGGCACGGCACACCGCGCGCTCACGCTCCTGAAGAACGAAGGACTGATCACGGTCACCCGGGGTCGACGCGCCATTGTCGCTTGACTGCGAGACGGCTAACGGTGTCGAAGTGCAGGGCGGCGCCAGCGCGATTCGGGACTGTCGCTTGCTCCCTCTGTCGTCCCTGAAGGGATGGGACCGGTTCAAGCCTGCCGCGCTTGGCTACTGACCTCTACTTGTGGTCGTTCTCGGCGCTTGTGGGCGGGCGCCATCGTCCGGTGTCGGTCAAGGATCGGCTCGCAAGGCGCCCCCCGGTGGGGGTCGAACCCACACTGGGCGGATTTTATGGACGCAGCATCGCGGCCACTGTGGCCTCTACCTGCGACTATGCTCCCACCGCGTCTCCCACTAGCCCCGCCAGTGGCACATGGTTGACGTCATTTCATGCCACGAACCATGCCACGCCAGCTGGTCGGCGCCGCCCACGGCGATCCCAGACGTACGTGCGGACCTGCTGCGATTGGCAATCAGCGGTGACGGCTGGCACGCCGTTCACGAGGATTTGGCTGCGTGTGCGGCGGTGTGAGCCTCGAACAGTCCCACACAGCCGCGAACGGTCAGCCGGTGCTCGGCGAAGCGGCCGGCTAGCTCCTCGCCCAGGCCGGCCAGGTCGTCGCGGGCGTTGTGGAAGATGCCGCGGGAGTTGTACAGGCGCATCAACGCCCGGGCCGGCGCGGTCGTGTTCACGCCGTCGGCCAGGATCGTGCCGCCGAACACGCGGCCACCAGGGCGCAGGGCGGTGGCGGCATGGGCGAACACGGCCCCCTTCGCGGGCCAGTCGTCGGGCAGGCAGTGCAGCAGGAAGTTCATGCCGACCGAGTCGTACCCCCCGGCCGGCACGGGCAGCGGCTCCAGCACATTGGCCTGATTTACCTGCGGCTGGTAGCGCGAGATCCGGCGCGCAGCGACCGTGAGCACCGTCGGGTTGAGGTCCACCAGGGTCACCCGTGGCCGTGCATCGGGAAATCGGCACCTGTCCAAGACGGTCCAGGAGGGTTTCGAGCCCGCTAACGGTCCGCGGATCAGGATCAGGCATACGCTACGCGGCGGACGGTCACGGCCAGCCGGCGTCGACCAGCTCGTGGGCCCAGGGCGGATCGGCGCCGACCCGCTGGCAGGTGACCGCCGAGACGGCGGTCGCGAACTCGGTCGCTGCCCGCAGCAGCGAACCGTCGGACAGCTCGGAGCGGCCGAACTCGCGCTGGTGCCAGTATGCGACGAAGCCGCCGCAGAAGGAGTCGCCCGCACCGATGGTGTCGGCAATCGCCACCCTGGGCACGGGCACGCGCAGTTGCTCGGCGCCGGTGACGACCCGCACGTCGTTGGCGCCATCGGTGAGGAGCACGACTCGGGCTCCCTGGTCGTGAATGGTCATCGCGGCGTCGTCAGCCGACCGGCCGGGATAGAGGTAGGCGGCGTCCTCGGTACTGACCTTGACGACGTCGGCATGCCGCATGATCCGATCCAGTCGGTCACGAGCAGCTGGATTGACGTCGAGGAGCACCGGCCGGCAGTTCGGGTCCACCACCAGGAGGACGTCGGCGGACAGCTCGCGGACCAGCTCCTCGACCGAGGACGCCATCGGCTCCAACACCAGCCCAAGCGTGCCGACGTAAAGGACGCGGGGCGCTGTGTCGAGGATCCGCCGCGCCTGGTCGACTCCGAGCGCCGCCGCCGACGTGCCCTCTACGTAGAACAGATACGACGCGGCACCAGCATCGTCCAGCCAGGCGAGGGCAAGCGTTGCCGGCGCATCGGTCGACGGCGCAAACGAGTCATCGACTTGCGAGTCGACCAGATTCTTCCGCAGCAACTGGCCGAAGCCGTCGGTGGACAAGGTGCCGAGGTACGTGCACGGCTCCCCCAGCCGCGCGATGGTCCGGGCGACGTTGAACGGGCCCCCACCGGGGACGGCCCGGAAGGTACCGTCCCCGGCGGGGACCATGTCGATCAGGCTCTCGCCTGCGACGACGATCACGACAGGTCGTGTGCGCCGTGTTCGTCGACCTGGGTGGCCCCAGTCATGATCGCGACCGCCTCGGACATGGTGTGGCTCTGCGGTGTGACGATCGCGCCGCGCCGACCGAGCCGCTGGATGTGGATCCGGTCGGCGACCTCGAAGACGTGCGGCATGTCGTGGCTGATCAGGATGATCGGCAGTCCCTTGTCGCGCAAGGTGCGGATCAGGTTCAGCACCTTGCCCGACTCCTTGACCCCGAGCGCGGCAGTCGGCTCGTCCATGATCACGACCTGGCTCTCGAACGCCGCCGCTCGGGCAACGGCCACACCTTGCCGCTGTCCACCAGACAGTGTTTCGACCGGCTGCGCGATGTTCTGGATCGTCATGATTCCCAGATCTGACATGTGCGACTTGGCCTGCTCGTTCATCCAGCCGACGTCCAGCATCCGCAGCACGCTGCCGGCGAAACCGCTGCGTCGTTTCTCCCGGCCGAGGAACAGGTTGCTCGAGATGTCCAGCGACGGTGAGACGGCAAGGGTCTGGTACACCGTCTCGATGCCTGCCTTTCTGGCCTCCAGCGGATTCTTGTAGAGCACCTCATCCCCGCCGAGCCAGATCGTCCCGGCGTCGGGCACCTCGGCTCCGCTCAGGCATTTGATCAAGGTGGACTTGCCGGCACCGTTGTCGCCGATGACGGCCAGGATCTCGCCGGGGTAGAGCTCGAAGTCGGTGCCGTTGAGCGCCGTGACGTTGCCGTAGCGTTTGACCAGGCCTTTGGCCTGCATCACCGGGGCCGTCGTCGGAGCCTGCTGCGTTGTCATGCGCGTGCCCTCCGGATCCACTGGTCGATCGCGACCGCGATGAGCACCAGGACGCCCACCGCGAAGTTCTGCCACAGCTCGTCGATCCCGGCAAGCTGTAGGCCGTTTCGGAACACACCGACAATGAGGGCGCCGAGCAAGGTGCCGAGGATCCGCCCGCGACCACCGAACAGGCTGGTGCCGCCGATGACGACAGCGGTGATCGAGTCGAGGTTCGCAGTGATCCCGGCCTGCGGGCTCGCGGCTGCGATCCGGCCGATCAGGATCCACGCGGCGATCGCATAGATGAGGCCCGCGACCACATAGACGCTCAACAGGACGCGGTCGGTGCGGATGCCGGACAGTCGCGCGGCCTCCCGGTCGTCACCGGTGGCGTACACGTGCCGACCCCACATGGTCCACTTCAAGACGAACGCCATCAGCGCGAACAGCAGCAGCATGAGGATTGCGCCGTAAGTGACCCGTGCCCCGCCGACTTCGATGACGTTTCCTGTCCACAGCAACAGGTCGGACATGTCTCTCCCCCGCACAGTCGCGCTCTGTGAGTAGAAGAGATTGAGCGCGAAGAAGATGTTCAGGGTGCCGAGCGTCACGATGAACGGCGGCAGCTTGACCCGCGTCACCAGCAGGCCGTTGAGCAGCCCGCACAGCAGGCCCACCCCGAATCCCGCGAGCAACGCGAGCGGCCCGGGCAGCCCCGCGTCCGCCGACAGCTTCGCCATCACGATCGACGACAGCACCATGATGGCGCCGACCGACAAATCGATTCCGGCGGTCAGGATGATGATCGTCTGACCAATGGCCAGGGTTCCGATGACCATCACCTGCTGGACGATCAGGGAGATGTTGCTGGGCTGCAGGAAGTTGTCCGCGACGATCGAGAAGATGATCACGGAAAGCAGCAGCACGATGGCCGGCCCGAGCGTCGCCCTGGTGTGCAGCACGTGCTGGATGCGCTGCAGTGTGGTCATCCGCGACGTGTCCTCGCCCGGCGGCCCGGGCGGTTCGATGGTGTCCGTCGCTCCTGGCTGGGTGTCGTCCATGTCAACCCTTCAGATGCCCGTGAGTAGGGTTCCGGGCCGGACGACCGACAGGACCGGCCGTCCGACTCCCGGACGGTGCACAGAACGGCAACTGACTGGTGCCGAGGTTGCCGTCAGCCCCAGCAGTTGTCCAGACCCCAGGTGCTGTCCTCGGACTCGACACCCTCGACAGGCGCATCGGTGATCAACGTGACGCCGGTGTTGTAGAACTCCTGACCTTCCTCCGGCTCCGGAATCTCACCGGTGGCGATCGCCTCGACACCGAGCGAGGCCATCTCGAGCGGGAATTGCATCGACGTGGCGTCGATGATCCCTGCCTGTACGTTCTCCACACCCGGACAGCCACCGTCGACGGAGACTAGGATCACGTCTTCCTCGGTCTTGCCGGCAGCCTTGAGGGCCTCCCACGCGCCGGCGGCAGCCGGCTCGTTGATCGTGTAGACCACGTTGATGTCGGGGTTCGCCGACAGCAGGTTCTCCATCGCGGTCCGGCCGCCCTCCTCCGCGCCGTCGGTCGAGTCGTGGCCGACGATCCGGGGATCGTCCTCGTCACCGATCTGGGTCTCGTCGCCCACGTCGATGCCGAAGCCCTGCATAAAGCCCTGGTCGCGCTGCACGTCGACCGAGACCTGGTTGGGGTTCAAGTCCAGCATGGCGATCTTGGCGTCCGCCGCCGCGTCGCCGAGGGTCGCCGCGGCCCACTCCCCGGTCAGTTCGCCGGCCCGGAAGTTGTCCGTAGCGAATGTGGCGTCCGCGGCGTCGGGCGGGTCGAGCTGAGTGTCCAGAGCGATGACCGTGATGCCCGCTGCTCGTGCCTGGTCGACCGACGAAACGATCGCCGCGGAGTCGCTGGGCGTGATCAGGATGCCGTCCGCACCCGCGGAGATCAGGGTCTCGATCGCCTGGACCTGCGCCTCGTTGTCACCGTCGAACTCACCGGCGAAGCTCTGCAGCTCCGCGCCGAGCTCGTCGGCCTTGGCTTGCGCGCCCTCCTTCATCTTCACGAAGAACGGGTTGGTCTCGGTCTTGGTGATCAGCCCGACGAGAACCTCGCCGTCGCCGCCGTCGCCGCCATCGGTGGCGCCGGTGGACGGCTCGTCACCGTCGCCGCCGCCACAGGCCGCGAGCATCAGCGCTGCCGCCGTGCCGAGCGTCAGCAGCGTCGTCCGACGACGCCCCGGCGCGATCCGGATGTTCCTGGCCACTGTGCCTCCCTCAGTCCACGATGTCCTCTGACAACGTTGTCAGAGTGTCTAGTGCATCGATGCCGCATGTCAATAGCTGTGGTAGAACTGTTACATGAGCGATAAGACAACCTTGTCTGGTGCCCACGGACGCAGCCGGAGGCCGACGCTCAGGGATGTCGCCGCGCTTGCCGGCGTGAGCTATAAGACCGTCTCCAGGGTCGTCAACAACGAGCCGGGCGTCTCCCCGGCTCTCGCCGAGCGAGTGCGCCAGGCGAGCGTCCAATTGGACTACCACCCCGACCACACAGCGAGCAGCCTGCGGCGCGGGGACCGCAGGACGTCGAGCATCGGTCTCATCTTGGAGGACGTCAGCAACCCCTTCTCCGGAGCGATGTACCGGGCGGTCGAGGATGTCGCGATCGCCCGCGGAGTGACCGTACTGGCCGGAAGCTGCGACGAGGAAGCGGCACGCGCCCGCACCCTGGTATCCGCGTTCGCGAGCCGGCGGGTCGACGGCATGATCGTCGTCCCACCACCGGGCGATCTGACACCCTTGCTGCTGGAGCAGCGAAACGGCACCGCAGTAGTGTTCCTCGACCGGGCGCCCGCGTACAGCGGAGTCGACGCCGTCGTGTCCGACAACCGGCGGGGCGCCGCCCGTGGGGTTGCGCACCTGATCCGGCACGGGCACCGGAAGATCGGCTTTGTAGGCGATGACCGTGCCATCTGGACCGCCGAGGAGCGTTATCAGGGGTATCTGGACGCCCTGGCCGCCCACGACCTACCGGTCGACCTCCGGATCGTCCAGCGCGATTCAGAGCACGGCGAGGGACGGAGGAAGGCGGTCGCCGCGATGGTGTCCACCGACGACCCGCCGACGGCGCTGTTCACCGGCCAGAACCTCATCACTATGGACGCCATCCGAGCGCTCCGGGCGGACGGCAGGGAACACGACGTGGCGATGGTCGGCTTCGACGACTTCCAGCTCGCGGACCTGCTCGAACCCGGCGTCACGGTCATCGCCCAAGACCTCACCAGCATGGGCCATCGGGCCGCCGAGCTGGTCTTCGAACGCATCGGCGACGACGACCGCCCGTTCCAACTGGAGATCATCCCGACCCGGCTGATCACCCGCGGCTCGGGTGAAATCCAGCCCGCCTAGAGTCTGATCATGCAGTTCGATCGGCACACCATCGCCCTTCTGGTCAGGCCACCGGACGCGCCGGAGCTGTCGGGCCAGGAGTTGGAGGCTCTGCAAGACGCTCATCTGGCCAGCCAGGCCGACCTGCGTACCCAGGGCCATCTGGTCGCCGCGGGGCCGTTGTAGGGCCAGGACGACGAGCGGCTGCGCGGTTCGGGCGGTTCGCCTGCGGCAGGCAACTCATTCCCGCAGCCAATCCGGGCCGCGTGGCCGCCCAGGTCGAGCTGCCATCGGTCATGGGTCGCGAGCCGCGGGCAGGTGGCCGGCCATCCGACGGTGGCCACAGCGGTCCTTGACCGATCCGCACGAACACGGTGGGCGGGTCATGCGGGATGACAAGGGAGGGCGAGTTGGCGGCCGCACGGTGACCCACTCCCCGGCCGCAGCCCCGCCCCGCCACGACTTCCGTCTGGCTACAGGACCGTAGAGCTGGTCATCCCGGAACAGCGAACCGATCTGGCCCACCGCAGCGCGCTCATGTCAGCCTCTATCACGGCGAAGCGCCGCGGAACCGCTCTATCACCAAAGGGGCGACTTAGCCAGACACCTCTGGCATTGACCGATTATCCGTTTCGCCGTGCTTGCATCCGGTGCACTCCTGCGGTGCCAGCGGTGCATCTGGAGGAGCGAAGCCATGTGCGGCTGTGACGGCTCGGTCACGAGCGGCGAGGTCTCCGTTGACCACGTCGTTCACTCGGCCGGCATCGCCGCCGATCTCCACACTGTCATTGCGCGGGTTGGCGCGATAAGGCACGACGGCATCGTCTGTCGGGCGGCACGTGTCCAGCCACGTGAGTGCTCCGCTTGGGCCGCAGGTCCGGCCCGGATCTGGCCGGGAGTCGGGCAACCCCGGGCCAGCCACACTCGCAAGTGGGCGGCCACACGGGCATGGTGCGTGGTGACCGCGGCCGAGCGGGCCAGCCAGGTGCGGCCACCGGGTCTGCCTGGCAGCCGTATGGCCGGGTTCATTCGGCCACCGGTCACTGCCGGTCTACCCGCTGCCGCGGCCATGAGCCGGGCGCGCCGCTGCATCCGGCTCTCGACCCGCTGTCTCGCCGATAGTCCTCGCCGTCACATGACGGGCAAGGCGCAATCACGGCTTGATCTCTGGCGCGCCGTAACTGTCGGCGACGACCTTCGGACGTTCGAAGGCGCGCGCGTGTGCGGCCACGCCACCGTCGGCTGAATTGCGCCCACGACGCGCACTATCCCCAACGACGACGAACAGCGCTTCTGCTCGTGGGCGCACGGCGTGAGCCCGCCATCTGATCGGGCGTCCTCAACCCACGCAGCGAGCTCGCGCCCCAGGCCTCTGCTCCACTCCACGGCAGGCAAGCTGAGGAAACGCCGTGGCATCGAGTGGCTCGAAGGCCCTGGCCGGCCAGAGGTTCACACGCGGTCACGACTCCGCCATCTTCGTCACCCACTCGATCTCGTACTCCGTCGTCGGCCCCGGCCTGCATCGGATGGCAGTCGCGCCAACCTGCTCGACTCGATCACCATCGAGGATGTACGACGCGCTCGCGCTCACCCAGCGATAGTCGTCTCCGGGAGGCATGTGGTCGGTGCGGTGCAGTTCGTTGCCGATCAGCACCGTCCAGAAGATCGTCAGTCCGGCGTCCGCCAGTCGCGACACGAGGTCGCGCCGCATCACCAGAGTTCCCGGGCCAACGAAAATGACCGACGGGTCTTGGACAGCGACACCGGAATCCCGTCGATGCAGTCCGCGCCGGCCACCATGCCCGCCACCAGGCTGGTTACCTTCGCCGGCGCGTTCGCTCCGCCCACATCGTCGATGCACACGTGGTCAGCGACCAGCCGCCGAAGCCCGGCCCGATCAGCGAGCGCCAGCAGTGGCGCCAACCCGGCGCACGACACCAGATTCGGATCGTCAAACGATACGGAAACAGCGCAGCGCGCGTGGGACAATCGCATCTCTCAGATGCCCTCTCGACTCGGTCAGATGTGTGCCTCGCAAGTCACATCGTCCCAAGTCGGAGGGCATCTGATTTTCAGGCGTGCCGCACCATCACAAGATCATCGGTGGATCCAGGCTCAGCTACTGACACCCGGCCGGCTTACCGGCGCCGGACGCGCAACTGCGTGCATCGCTCCACGCCCGCAGGCCCGTGGAATGGTTCGTGGAATGAAATTGCGGCTACCGGAGAGGCTGTCGGCACTCAGAGTTACTCCAAATGTGGTCTAAATAGGCTGCGGATGGCCCAGACGAGCCAGTCATCCGGCCTCCGGAGGCGGGAGCGCAGGTTCGAATCCTGCCGGGGGCGCCCGTTGCGGGCACCTGCTCCCCTGCATCATGACGAATGACCGATTCCAGGGCCGGCGACGCCGAGGAGGAACCGCGTGGCGGGG
>Ga0299914_10004357_pt1 | contig 10189 bp, 8 predicted proteins | sample RVTome_10_FD_201361 | JGI IMG/M metagenome (GOLD analysis project Ga0299914, IMG submission 201361) | Soil microbial communities from uranium-contaminated site in the Upper Colorado River Basin, Wyoming, United States - RVT153D57 (version 2) ... | reverse complement strand
TTGCTCGAGAATGCGCGCGAGCCGGGTGCCGGCGCCGACGCCCGCCTCCACCTCGCCCTCGCGCTCGAGGACGCCGGCCTCCTCGATGAGGCGCTGCGCTATGCCCGGAGCGCGGAGCACGCGCTCGTGCAGGCCGCCGAGCCTGACCCCGCGCTGCAGCTGGACGTGGAACAGACGCTCGCCCGGCTCTCGCTGCGCGCGCGGACCTGACGCTCGAACTCGTCCACGCGCACGCGCACGGAGGGACCGGCCCCTACGAGCTCTCGATGTTGAGAATGGCGTCGAGGGCTAAGGCATCGTCCTGCGCCGTGAACGTCCGGAAGCTCGTCGTGCTCCAGTCGCGTACTCGATCGGGCGGTCCGCCGGCGAGACCGTCGCGCGCCCGGCACCGTGGTCGTCCCGCCGCCGACCGTGATCATCCCGCGCGCGCGGTTCGCCGGCCCCGACCAGGGCCACGTGGCCCCAGAAGGCGAGCGAGAACGGCGCCGGGGGTCGCGGTGTGGAGCGTTACGAGGTAGTCGTCGGCGAAAGGCGTCCTCCGTCGATTATCGCGCTGAAGTCGAGGCGCGCACCCCCGCCGGCCGGGCCCGTTTTGTCTTGCGGGACGAGAAGACGGGGAAATTGTTCGCGAGTTATCCGCCAGCGCATACCGAGATCCGCGCACTTCTCCGGATCCCCCTGGACCTCCTTGGACTGAGTGCAGCGGTTAGGCAGACCGTTCGTAGCCGCACGAGGCAACCGATCGGCGCCCGATGCCGCTTGAAGAGCGGAGGGGGAGGGATTCGAACCCTCGATCCGCCACAACACGACCGAACACCACACGACGAGCAGTGCGGTGCCCGAGCGTCGCCGACAGCTCCCACGCTTATCGTTGCGGGGCGGTTTCGGCCTGTGCGTGGCCCCAGCGTCACTTGGGCTCGAGTAGGGCTCGGTCGAGAAATCCGATCACGCGCCGCTCGTACTCGGCCGGACGGGCGTCAATGCCGCCTGTGTGCTCGGCGCCCGGAACCTTCCACAGCTGCTTCGGCTCGCCGGCGGCGGCGAAGTACTTCGGCTGCCTGACGTCCTCGCCGCCCATGCCCGGCTCGGTGTAGATGAGGAAGACCGAGCGCGGCGCGATCTCGCCGATGCGGTCGACGATCGGCGGCGGCGGGCCGTGGTTTGCGAACACGGCCGTCGCCGCCTTGATTCCGTACAGAGCAGGCAGAAGCAGTCGCTCGGTTCCTCTAAGGACGTCCCGTCCCTCTCCGGCGGGCAGGCCCGCCCCTTCGGAGACGACCGCCTTGAACTCGGTCGATTGCGCTGCCGCGACCAGGAGGATCTCGCCGCCGACCGACGAGCCGAAGCCGCCGATGCGATCGGGATCCACGTCGGGTCGGTCCTGGAGGTACCTGGCGCCCGCGCTCAGGTCACGGTCGCCGGCCCAGCGGACAAGGTCGCCCTCGCTACCACCCTGCCCGCGCGGATCGAGCAGCAGCACGCCGTACCCGTTCCGGGCGAGCATGCGCGCCTCCTTCAGTGCCGATCGTCCCGGGAAGACGACGATCGCGGCCCGGTTCTTCGAGGGGACGTAGGCGGCGGCGAGCTCGAGCGAGTCGCTCGTCGTCACCGTCACCGTCTCATAGGGAACGCCGACGTCCGGCAGCGGGCCGGTGCGTCCGAGGTGCGTGTAGCCGTACGAGAAGGCGATCGGGAAGACGAGGAACGCCAGGATCCCAAGCGCCGCGACGGCGCCGAGGATCGTCGCCAACGTCCGCCGCAGGTAGCGCTTCCGACGGCTTTCGCCCGTGCGGCGGGCCTTCCAGAGCGTGACCGGCCCGCTCAGAAGGAGGGCGGCGCCGGCACCGATCGCGAGCAGGCCGGTGTAGTGATCGCCCGAGGCGCTGCCGTCAAGCAGGAGGTAGGCGCTCGGGAACCCGATCGCCAGTCCGAGCGCTCCGAACGTCATCGCGAGCGCGGCGCGCGCTCCGGCCCGGAGGCGCGGATATGCCGCCGCAGCTCCAACCAGGATCCCCACCGGGATCAGGCCGCTCGCGAGGTGGTCGCGCGCGGAGGTCCCCGGCTGAGGCTGGAGGTAGTTGTCGTCGAGAACGTGCAGCGCGACGATCCCGAGGCTTCCGCGCACGACGATCGTCTCGGGGCCCGCTGCTCTCAGCCGCTCGAAGAGCCCGCTTCCCCACCCGGCGCGCCACAGCCTACGACCCATAATCTATCCGTGCCTCACGCGCCGGGCGTTCCCCGGACTGAAACCATCCGGAAGTCCTCCCCTTGTCGTTACTCGCATGACGCAATACGAGGTCGGCTTCCGACTCGATCATCATCGTATGTTCTCACGACAACTTGGATACCGGACGCGTAATGCCGACTGCGCATCAGGGTCCCGGAGCACGACGCGCCCATCTGTCTCCCCGAGCAGTAATAGGTTCGGGCGCGCTCCGTTGGTGGATCCGCCAGCGAAAGAACGTCTGGTCGCTGATCCCCAGGCGCTTGCACACCGCGCGCTGGCGCGCGAAAGACTGACGTTGACGCTCCGGACCGGCGGCCGATGTAGAGGACAAAGGAGCGGGTCGGGCCGCGGGCCGACCGTTCGCCAGTTGTTCGCCAGTGCGCCGCGTGACAAGGCCGACTCCCGTGACCGGCCGACACGAGCCGCGCGCCAGGAAGCTGCATCTACGCAAGGGATATCTTGGGGAGCCGTGTTCGGCCCAGGCTCGCAGAAGAGCGGGACGACGGTCTTGCAAATCGCGCCACCGTTGCCGAGCGAGACAGCGCGCGCGACAAGCCAGTGCCGAGGAAACCGAGCAACCAAGCCGTTTGCAGAAGAGCGGAGGGGGAGGGATTCGAACCCTCGATCCGCCTAACGACGGATAACGGTTTTCGAGACCGCCTGGAACATTGCGAGTTGCAGGGATTCTTGGTCTCGTTCGCCAGCGTGTTCGCCAGCTGGCGCAAGTATGGCCGTCCGTGTCTTGCGTTGCGGTGGCGTGCACGTCAGTCGCCTCTGATTTCTCGTCCGTGAACTCCGGTCGAGCGCGAAGCCGATCACGGTGAAGAACTCTGTCGCCCTGGTAGGCCGTTCATCGCACGCTGATGAACGTCTGCATCGCCTTCGTGAGAGCGCCCTTCTTCGGCCGGCTCTCACTCGGTCTGGCGTGCGCCGCCACCTAGCTTCGGGTTGTGTACGGTGGTCGAAGCGATAGATGAGCCCTTCGACTCCCGCACTCGTCGTCGAGGACGGAGTCCGAGCGCGAGTCGGCCTCGTCGGCGGCTTCGAGGTCAGCGATCTCTGGTTCGCGCCCGGCTTCGAGCACGCCCCGTTCGAGCCCGAGGTGCCGTACGTTGGCGTCGTCCTCGCCGGCGCGCTCGAGAAGCGTTTCGGCCGGTCGACCTGGGAGCTCGTTCAGGGCGATTCGTTCGCCATGCCGGACGGTGCGCAGCATTCGGCACGCTTCGGCTACGCGGGCGCCCGCGTCGTGGTCGTCCGGGTACATCCCGGCGCTGCCGGCGGTGCGACCGCCCTGCTCCGGCGGCTTCGCCGCTACCGCCGGCCACGGACGCCGGCGCTCGCGGGCCGGATCGCCGCCGAGCTTGCGACCGGCGAGCGCGCCTGGCCGCTCGCCGTCGAGGGGCTCGCGTTCGAGCTCCTCGCCGAGTTCGCCCGCGACCGCGCTCGTTCGGGACGCGCCGCCCGCAGGCCCGGCTGGCTCGCCCGCGCCGCGGAGCTCCTCGAGCCCGGCTCCCCGAACTCGACAGCGTTGGGAGACGTGGCCGCAGCCATCGGCGTGCACCCGTCCCACCTCGCCCGCGTTTTCAGGGCCGAGTACGGCATGTCCGTCGGCGAGTACGCCCGGGCACGCCGCCTCGACTGGGCGGCAGCGCAGCTCGCTGAGGGCGATCTGCCACTCGCGGTGATCGCGCGCCAGGCCGGGTTCTGCGACCAGAGCCACTTCACGCGTGCGTTCGCGCGCCACATCGGCCTGACTCCGGGCCGCTACCGGCAGCAAGCGGCGCGCGGACAGGTCCCACCCGCCGCCGGCTTGAGCCCGGAGCTGGACCCTAGGAGAAGTCCCTGACCTGGATATTCCCGTGCTCGAGGAAGAACGGGAAGGTGGGCTCCGGAGCGCGGTCGCAGTAGTCCTGCGCCGTTCCCGGGCCGCCCGCGCCGATGAGCGTGGTCATGTCGGGCGTCCCGTCGACCCCGGGCTCACCGTTGTCGGCGACCTGGAACCACATCTCGAGACCCTCGAGCGACTCGTCGCTCGACCGCTCGATCACGCCGCCGAACCAGCCGCGGTTGTCCTCGATCACCGCGCACGTGATTGGGCCGCGGGCGAGGAACGGGATGCCGTCGTCGACGGTCCGGAACAGATAGTTCCCGTGCACCCGTCCGTCCACGTCCACGCGAGCCGTGAAGGCGAACGGCTGGACCTCGATCAGGTCGAGCCCGAACATGCTCTCGATGTTGAACACGCTGGCTCCGCTCGCGGAGGCAACCACCGGGCTCCCGCTTGCGGCGCTGCCGCTCGCCGCGATCGCCGCGGCGAGGGCCCCGGCGAGCACGAGGAATCGCAATCTCGTCACATTCGCCCCCTTTTGTTCCTGCGTTCGGACGAGCCTAGGGAGCGGCCTGCGTCAGGCTCTTGGACTGGAGCAGCGCGTTCTTGCACGTTCGTGCGCGTTTGTCGCCCAGCGCGATCCGCTCGGCCAGGCCGCCGCGTACCTCCCTTCGGAACACGCTTCGAGGAGGATCGCCATGCTCTCGCTCCGTCGCGCCCGCAGGACCGCCATCCTGGCTGGAGCCCTCACCGCAACGGTCGCCGTGCCGCCGGCGGGCGCCGCCCCCGAGTTTCCGATCGGCCCGGGCACGTCGACGCGCGGCATCGGCGCCTCGATCGGCCTCGAGTTTCGCGACGGCCTGGTCCGGGCCGCGTGGGGCGACGCGAGCGCCGAGCTCGGCGGCAATCCGGAGCCGTCGACCTCCGAGCTGGCCTTCACGACCGTCTCCGTCGCGCCAAACGGCTTCGTCTCCGTCGCGGCCGCCGTGAACGTGAGCCGCGCCGCGGGCGACCAGGCCGGCGATTCGGTCGCCGTCAACCCGCGGAACTCCGACAATGTCGTCGTCGCCGGGGCCGCCGCCGGGACGTGCTGCTCCGAGCAGACGTTCCGCGCCGCCAGCTTCGACGGGGGTGCGACCTGGACGGGCGTCACCGGCCTGCCAGGCGCCTTCAACGGCAGCGGCGCGCAGGTCGCCTTCGACTCGGTCGGCAACGCCTACCTCGCGCTCATCGACCAGACCGACTTCATGCACCCGCGACTCCGGGTCTACCTGAGCGTCGACGGCGGCCTCACCTTCGAGGAGCTGCCCCTCCCGGCCCGGAGCGACCTCGACTCGTCGCCCTCGCTCGCGACCGGCGACGGCGTCGTCTGGGTCTCGTTCACCCGCTACGACGGGATCGCCCGCACGGCGGCCGCGGTCGCCCGCGTGGGCGGCCTCGGCGCGGTCGGGCCCTTCGCGATCCAGACGGCGCCCGGCTCCGAGGGGGCCCGGCTCCCCGACCTCGCCCTCGGCCCGGACGGCCAGGCGCTCGTCGTCTACGAGGCGCGCCCCGCGAGCGGCTTCACCACGCTGAACGCCCAGCTCGACCCGGACGGCGCCGGGCCGGCCGGCTTCCGTCCCGCTGTAGCAGTAGCGAACCTCGCCTCGTACGGCAGCGAGGCGCGTCCGAGCCTCGCCTACGACAGCGGCGGGCGCGCCAACCTCGTCTACCGCGACCAGGAGCTGCGGCCGGAGACGCAGGACGTCATGCTCCAGTTCTCCGACGACGACGGCACGAACTGGAGCGCAGCCCAGCGGGTCAACGGCGACGTCGCCTCGCAGCGGCGCCTCGTCCCCGGAGTTGCCGCCGAGGCCGGCGCCGGACGGCTGGCGGTGGCGTGGTTCGGGCAGAGCGGCGCCGGGTTCCGGCTCTTCGGACGCATCCTCGACCGGGCCGTCGCGCCGGCAACGCCCCTCAGCCCGCTCAACCTAACGGCCGCGCCCGTGTCGCAGACGCGTGTCGACCTCTCCTGGGCCGATCGGAGCGGCAACGAGACCGGCTTCGAGATCACGCGCACGTCGGGCGGCGCCGCGGAGGTCCTGCGAGTCGGCGCGAACGTGTCCTCCTTCTCCGACTCCGGCCTGGCCGCGGACCGCGAGTACACGTACGCCGTCCGCGCCGTGAACGCGGCCGGCGCGTCGACGGCGACGAACGTCGCCGTGGCGAGGACGCTCGCGATCCCGCCCGAAGCGCCGACGGACCTGACCGCCGCCGGCATCGGCTTCTCGCGCATCGGCCTGGCCTGGAAGGCGGGCGAGCGCGCCCAGGCGTACGAGGTCTTCCAGGCTGCGGGCGGAGGAGCCTTCGTCCACGTCCGCACGACCTCGATGACCTCGGCGGTGCTGTACGAGCTCGAGCCCGGGGTCACCTACTCGTTCAAGGTCCGCTCGGTGAATACGGGCGGCGTCTCGCCGTTCTCGAACGTGGCGAGCGCCACTACGGAGCTGACCCCGCCCGCAGCGCCGACGGGGCTCTCGGCCGCCGCCGTCGCCTCGTTCCGGATCGACCTGACCTGGTCGGACAACTCGTCGAACGAGGACTCGTTCGAGGTCGCCGAATCGCGAAACGGCAAGAGCTTCAAGGTCGTCGCGACCCTGCGCCCGCAGACGACGAGCTTCTCGCGCTTCGGGCTCCGCGCCGGAACGACGTACCACTACCGGGTGCGGGCTTGCAATCCCGCCGGCTGCTCCCTCTACTCGAACACGGCGACGGCGACGACACCGCGCTGAGGCGTGCCCGCTCCGAGCCGAAGCGGCTCGACGCTGCGCCAGAAGTCGCGAGGGTTACCAGCCGCCGCACGGCCGCTTACGTGGCCGGGGAGCTGGAGCGAGCGCGTCGGGTCCCGCGGGAGCTCGAAGCGGGTCTGCAGGAGGCCGATCCCCAGGTCGCTGTCCGTGAGCCGCTCGCAGGAGCGATGGACTCACCCACCAATGCCGCTCCCTGTCGAACCCGGTCCGGCTCAAAGGGGCTACTCCGTCTGGAGCACCGAAAGGACGTGCCCGGCCGGGTCCTTGAACCACGCAATGGCCCGGGGGCCGGAATCGCCTCTGAAATCCCTCGTTCGTCTGTCTTCAGATCGGGCAGATCGTAGTGCTCCATGCGAAACGCCCCTCGCGGCGAGGTCGTCTGCCACGTCGTCCGCGCGTCGTCGATCAATCGTTCCCGCCTTCTCTCCGTCAGCCGGCATTCGAGCCGACGCGCACGGCGCGCGGCTCGCGCCAGCGGAGCGCGACGACCAGCGCGAGCAGGCCCGTACCCCGCGAGGGCCGCAAGCGCGGGCTCGAACTTCCCGAACAGAGCCTCGGAGAACGCGAGCGGCAGCGGTCCGGCGGCCGCGGCCGAGATCTGCACCGCGAACGACGTTCCTTGCATTACTGGGATCCCGCGAATCGCAGTCGGCGTTGCGCGTGGCCAACGGTTGCACGTTCGCTCGGGCTCGCCCGTTCGCCAGTTGTTCGCCAGTGCGCCGCATGACGAGAACCACTTTTCGTGGTCGGTCGACACGAGCCGCGCGCCGCGAAGCCGCATGGCAACAGCGAATCTGCACGAGCCGAGTTCGAGGCACATTCGCCCATGAGGCGAGACGACGGTCTTCTGAACCGCATCATTCGTTGCCGAACAAGACAGCACAAGCCGCGCGCGAGCGCGGCGGAAACCGAGCAACCAAGCCGTTTGCGGAGAAGCGGAGGGGGAGGGATTCGAACCCTCGATCCGCCTAACGACGGATAACGGTTTTCGAGACCGCCTGGAAAGTCCCGATTTGCAGGGAGATACATCCTAGTTCGCCACTTGGTTCGCCAGGCGGCTGACCCGTCTGGGAGGTCGCAGACACAGCGGCTGGCGAAGCCAGTCCACGCCGTTAGCCGCGCGCGGGATCTGTAGCGCCGCGGGTCGGCCGCGTCTCCGACTACGAGCGCCGTGTGTCGACTGACTAGCGAACCGGTCGAGATATCGCCCGACCGACAGAGTTCCTCGAGGAAGGCGGCGAACCGCTCCTCCAAGTCCGTAATGTCGGCGTACTCGATCGCGCGATGTCCCGCTACATCGAATTTGAGTTCGTCTCCCGCCTGTATGCAGAGCAGCGTCGGCCTGTCACGCCCCCGCGCGTAGCCGACCTCGAGGTACACGTTCGGGTTCGCGTCGGTTAACAGAGCGACGACAAGCTCGGCCGACTCAATCTGCTCCTTGATGCGGTGTAGCACCTCGCCGGTGTACGCCTGCTCACCGATCAAGCGCGCCAGGAGGCCGGCCTCGTGACGAAGCCGGAAACCGAACCCGGGTGGAACTTGCGAACGAGGCCCGTTTTATAGATGATTCAAGCCCCGGGGTGCCGAGCGTTGTCCGATGCCAAGCGCCCCGGGGACAGTACGTTCACGCCAGGCTATGGACGTTTTCGGCGTTTGCCCGTCGGGAGCGGCAAGTGCTCGGCTGCCCACTGTTGCACGTCTTCGGCGCGCCAGGCCGGTCGCCCATCAACGATAGCGGCTGGCTTCGGGAAGTCATCACGCTTCCTCCACTTATTCGCGGTCGTCTGACTCACGTTGCAGAACCGGCCAATGCCGCGGACGCCAAGGAGTTCCGGGGGGCTGGACACGGCGCGAAAATCCTATCCCGAACGCCGAGGCCCGCCCTTGACGGCCCGTCGTCGCGGCGTCGGGGGGAGTTTGGTCGCGGGCTTGGAGCGGTCGCGTCGGGTTGCATCGTGGTTGCAGCGCCCCGGGAGCCCGCTTTCCACGCGGTTTCTCGGGCGTTTCGACCCAGGGAAGTACGAACACCCGTTATCTGAGAGGAGAAATCGGAACCGGGCTGTCGCGACCTCCGCCAGGCGCCGCCCGAGTACTCCTGCGCAACGAACTTGCGAAGTAGCCCGGCACTTCGGGGCGACCGTCCCGACCTGCTTGACGACTCCCGAGGCGGAAGACTTTGTTCTTCCCCGCGACGCCGAGGTGTCGGAAGAGCCTGGCGGTCGTGACGACGGACACTGCGCGTGCAGCTCAATCGCGCGTAAGCCACGCCGCGCTCTCACTGGCGGGACGTGGGATCGGATGAGGAACGGCTCCGGGAGAAGATCGTCCAGGAGCTGCGTGACAGGCGCACCGCGTGGGACGGGACGATCCGGTGCGCCGAGTGCGTCGCGTGCGCACGGCACGATCTGCACTGTTGCGAGGACGCTTAGGATGCGGCGGCGTAGAGTTGCCATTGGCCGGGGACGCCCTTGAGCTCGTGGGCGCCGCGGTCTTCGAAGATGATCCCGGAACCGATGATCGCCTCCTTAACGGTCTGAGACGCGAGTACCTCGTCTGGCCCCGCGAGCGAGCAGATTCGGGCTCCGATGTGGACGGCGATGCCGCCGAGATGCGCTCCGAGAACCTCGAACTCTCCGGAGTGAACGCCCGCGCGCACGCGTAGCCCGATTCCGCGCATTGCCGCACCGATCGCCTGTGCGCATCGGATCGCCCTGGCGGGGCTATCGAAGGAGGACAGGAATCCGTCGCCCGTCCGGTCGATCTCCCTCCCGCCGAAGTGTTGAATCTGGGTTCGAACGATCTCGTCGTGACGCCTGACAAGCGCGCGCCATTCGGAGTCGCCGACGCGGGCGGCGTGTCTCGTTGAGTCGACGATGTCCGTAAACAGTACGGTCGAGAGAATCCTGTCGGGGGCGGGGAGGGACTTGCCCGCTGCGCGGAGGGCTCGCCGGTACTCCTCGAGATACTCGCCTGAGCGGGCGAGGTAATCAGGGTTCAGGCGTCTCCGGAACGTCGGCGCGCTGAAGACCTTGGACCATTCGGCAACGGGGAGGACATAGTCGCCGGCCGTATGCCAGTGGTGCAGCCACCGCGTCAGGTGCTCCTCCGACCGGAAGAGATTCATGCGTGCTCAGTTGAACGCCGCGGAACCGACTCTCGACGCGGCAAAAGGTGAGGGCATGTACCCGACAGCCGTTTCCGGATCGACTTCGAGGACTTCCTCGTCCCGCATACGCAGGCGGATCGATCCACCGCAGTCGAGGCATCTGGAATCGACCACCACCTCTCGTCCAGGAAAGAGCCAGCGCACGGCCAGCGACTCCATCCCTCATTGGCCGTACCACT
>Ga0299914_10004355_pt1 | contig 10191 bp, 6 predicted proteins | sample RVTome_10_FD_201361 | JGI IMG/M metagenome (GOLD analysis project Ga0299914, IMG submission 201361) | Soil microbial communities from uranium-contaminated site in the Upper Colorado River Basin, Wyoming, United States - RVT153D57 (version 2) ... | reverse complement strand
CGGTACCCGCACGTGGCGCGAGCCGGTCCCGGCGCGATCGCGCGAAGCGTCCGCCGGCCCGCTCATCCGATCACCACATCCTCTCGCGCATACCGGTACCTCGCCGCCTGGCGGCCCACGGCCACCACCATGGCCGAGGCCACCGCGAGGGGTCCGACGCGCCCCAGATACATGAGCACGACGAGGATCAGCCGCCCCCCCGCGCCCAGAGAGGAGGTCACGCCCATCGAGAGCCCCACGGTTCCGAACGCGCTGTGTACCTCGAACACCAGCCTGAGGAAATCGGCCCGGTCGGCGGCGTGCGCGATCGTGTGCTCGACGGTCGAGAGGACGAACACTCCCACCCCGAGAATCACGATCGCTCCGATGGTGAGCGCCGCCGCTCGCTGGACGGTCCCTTCCGGAACGGTTCGTCCGCCCACCGAGACGTGATCCCGGCCGCGGAGCCGCTGTACGAACACCAGGACGAGGAGCGCGAGCGTCGTGGTCTTGAGCCCGCCCGCCGTCGAGCCCGGGGATCCACCCACGATCATGAGCAGGATCGTGAGGAACAGCGAGGGGTTGGACACGGTGTCGTAGTTCACCGTGTTGAACCCCGCCGTGCGCGGGGTCACCGCCATGAACCACGCGTTCGAGAAACGGTCGACCCAGCCCATCTCGCGGAACGTGTTCGGCACCTCGAAGACCAGGAAGAGGAATGTCGCGCCGGCGAGCAGCACCCCCGTGCTCGCGAGCACGAGCCGCGTGTGCGTGCTGAACCGACGGACATCCGGCCGGCGCCAGCGCCGCCACAGGTCGGAGAGCACGATGAACCCGAGCCCTCCGAGCACGATGAGGACCGAGACGAGCCCCACCACCGACGGCCGGTCCGCGAAACCCTCGAGCGAGTTCGAGAACACCGAGAAGCCGGCGTTGCAGAAGGCGGAGATGGCATGGAACACGGCGGGCCAGACCGCGTCGGCCGCGCCAAAGTCACGGATCCAGAGCAGCCACAGCGCGATCGCGCCGACTGCCTCGAGGAGGAACGTGGCGATCACCACGTGGCGGACCAGCTCCCGCGGCCGGAGGTGCGCGATCGCGGACGCGTGCCCGGCGGCCGCCTCGGTCGCCTCGAGCCCGGACCGGCGTCCCAGGAGACCGATGACGAGCGTGGTGAAGGTGAGCATGCCCAGCCCGCCGAGCTGGATGAGGACCGCGATCCACGCCTGGCCGAGCGGGGTGAAGTACGTCGCGGTGTCGACCACGATGAGCCCGGTGACGCAGACGGCGCTGGTCGCCGTGAACAGGGCGTCGACGAATCCGAGACCCTGGTCCTCGTAGAGGCCCGGAAGGAGCAGGAACCCGAGCGTCCCGACCAGGATGAGCGCCCCGAAGGAGAGCAGGAAGAGCTGCGTCGCGTGCAGCGTGCCGAAGTTCCAGGACCGCTCGCCGAGGTCGCGGTACAGACGGTGCGACCGGTCGATCAACACACGCAGGGGTCCGGGTTGGAGGCCGGGGTCATGCCGGCCCACGGTGCGCACCCGCGCCCCGACCCGCAAGCCGTGGCGGGGCAGGCGCGCCCGCCGCTCAGAACATTCCGGTGGCCCCTCCCGGAGAATCGTCGCCCGCTGGCGTGGCGGACGCGTCCCCGGGCGGCGCGGCGGACGTGTCTCCGGCCGCGCCCCCCTCTGGCTCCGGCGGAGCGGCGGTGTCGCCCGGAGCCGAGTCGCCCGGGGACGACGGCGGGCCCTGCCGCGCGCCGGTGTCGACGGGCTCTCTCGGCACCACGTTCGCGCCCTCGAACAGCCGCTCCATCCCGGCCGTGATCACGGTCTCGCCGGCCTCCACGCCGCTCCGGATCTCGGCCTCGCCGGGTCTCCGGATGCCGAGGACGACCGGGCGGCGCAGCGCCTGGCCGCCCGATCCGATCACCCACACGAACGTGCCCTGGTCGAGCTGGAGCACGGCCTCTTCGGGGACCACGACGGCGTTCGGACGCACCTCCGTCGTCAGACTGGCCTCGATGAACATCCCGGACTGGAGCCGGCGATCGGGGTTCGGGACCCGGGCCTTTACGAGGATCGTCCGCGCCGGGAGTCGCACGCGGGGATCCACGAAGTCCACCACGCCGGTGAACTCGCGCTCCGGAAGCGCCGCGACGCGGAACGTCACGCTCTGACCCTCCTCGAGCGCCACCGCGTAGCGCTCGGGGACCTCGAACGAGGCCCGCATGGGGTTCACGGTCTGTAGCGTGACGAGCGGATCGGACGACGTGACGAAGTCGCCGAGGCTCACCAGCCGCTCGCCCGCCACGCCCGCGAACGACGCCCGCACGACGGTGCGCTCGAGGCGTACGCTCTGGAGGTCGAGCTCGGCCTGCGTGCTCCGCGCCTGCGCCTCGGCCTGCTCGAGCTCGGCCTCGGACGCCGCATCCTGCTCGAGCAGCGCGCGGGTCCGGGCCAGCGCCTGCTGCGCGAGGTCGCGCTGCGCCTCGAGGCGGGCCACCTGCGCCCGGAGCTCGGCGTCGTCCACCTTGAACAGCGGGGCGCCAGCCCGGACCTCGGTGCCCTCGCGAACCAGGATCTCGACGATGCGGCCGTCCACCTCGGGCCGCACCTCGATCGCCTGCTCGGCCTCGATCTCGCCGGTGGCCGAGATCAGCTCGATCACGGTGTCCGGGACCGCGACGGCGACGTCCACCGGCATCGGCGGGGGCGCCCCGCCTCCCGCGCCTCCTCCTTCGCCCCCCGCTTCCGCGCGTCCGCACCCGGCGAGGGCGATCGCCAGCGCCACGACGGCGCCGACGCCCCTCATCACTCTTCTATGTCCTGTCATGGCTCCACTCTATCGGGAAAGAGACGGCGTCCGAGCAGCGCTTCGAGGCCGGCTAGCGCCAGCCGCGTCGCATACCTCGCCTGCACGAGCCCCGCCTCGGCATCGGCCAGATCGACCTGCGCCGTGACAAGATCCAGGATCGTCGTGGCGCCGCCCCGGTAGCGGGACTCCTGCACGCGCAGGTTCTCGGTCGCGACCGACACCGCCTGCTCGGAGAGCTCCACGCTGGCGCGCGCCGTCTCGTAGGCGCTGTACGCCTGGACCACGTCGCGGCGCACCCCGCGCTCGATGTCCTCGCGGCGAGCCCGGGCCACGTCGCGCGCGACCCGCGCCTGCGAGATCTGGATCTCGCGCTGGGCCCCGTTCCACACGGGGATCGACACGCTGATCCCCGCCGACGAGCGCACGGTCGCGTCGGGGAACAGGCGGTCGTCGAAGCTCGAGATCTGCCCGCTCAGGTTCACCTGCGGCAGGTACGCGGACCGCTCGATCGAGAGCGCGGACTGCGCCGCCCGCTCCTCCGCGGCCGCCGTCTGGTAGTCGGGTCCGGTCGACAACGCCTCCACGATCGCCTCTTCCTCGCCGACCGGCAGCGGACGCGCCACGTACGCCTCTCGCGTCGCGGCGTCGACGGGTCCGGGCGCCCCCACGCGTCGGCCGAGCTGGAACTGCGCCACGCGCAGCGCCGACTCCTCGCGCAGCAGATCGACCCGCGCGCGCGTCAGCTCGAGCAGAAGCTGCAGCGAATCGGTCTGGACCGCGGCCCCCGACGTCACTCGCGCCCGCGCGACCGCGAGCTGCTCCTCGGCGCGCCGCACGCGCCCGCGGGCGACCTCCACCAGCTCCCGCCCCGAGAGCACGCCGTAGAAGTCGGTCTCGGTGTCGAGCGCGGTCTGGTAGAGCGCCTGAACCTCACCGGCCTCCGACGCCTCGAGCTCGGCGCGCGAACGGCCGAGCTCGGCGAACCGGCCGCCGCCCTCGAACAGGGGGAGCGTAGCCTGGAGGCTCGCCGTGGCGAGCTGCGACGTGAGCTCGGCCGTGCCGATGTTGAACGACTCGCTCGAGAACCTGGTGAAGCTCCCGGTGGCCTGGATCGAGGGGAGGACGAAGCGCGTGATCGCCGCGGTCCGCGCCCATTCGGCGTTGTCGATCCGCCCCAGGGCCTGGATGTAGACCGGGTCGAACGACGTCGCGCGCCGGATCGCCTCCTCGAGCGTCACCGTCTCGATCGGGTCGGCCTCCGTGACGCCGGCTCGCGCCGGGACCGGCTCCTGCCCCGCGAGGGGCGGGGCTAGGAGGACCAGAGCGGCGAGAAGGCCCGCACCGCGCGCCGCGGGCCCGCGACGGACGGTTCCCCTCCGGTCCGCGATCCGCGTCACGGGCGCCCCCCGTGGTCGGACTCCCGTACCGGCTCGCCCGGCCCGGCGGGGAACGTCGGCGCGCGCCCCTCGTAATGGGGCGCCGCCCCCCCCACCCCGGCGGTGGCGGGCGTGAGCGGTGCGCTCGCCTTCGCCTTCTCCCTGCCCCGCTTCGCGACCCGGCGACGGGCGCGGACGTTCTCGAACATGATCCACACGACCGGGACGAGGAACAGCGTGAGCAGCGTGGAGAACGCGAGACCCCCGACTACCGCATAGCCGAGCGGCTGCCGGCTTTGCGAGCCCGACCCGAGCCCGAGCGCGATCGGCATCGCGCCCGCGATGGTGGCGACGGCCGTCATGAGGATCGGCCGGAGCCGGATGCGGCCGGCCTCGATCATCGCTTCCACGATCTCCAGCCCGCGCTCGCGGAGCTGGTTCGCGTACTCCACGAGGAGGATCGAGTTCTTCGTCACGAGCCCGATCAGGAGGATCATCCCGATCTGGCTGTACAGGTTGAGTGTCGACCCCGTTAGCAGGAGCGTGAGGAGCGCCCCGGTGACCGCGAGCGGCACCGCCAGGAGCACCGTGAACGGGTGCACGAGCGACTCGAACTGGGCCGCCAGCACCATGAACACGACCACGATCGCGAGCGCGAACGCGAAGTAGAGCGCGTTCCCGCTTTCCTCGAGCTCGCGCGACTCGCCCGAGAGCGCGATCTGCGTCCCGGCGGGGAGGATCTCGTCACCGGCGGCGTACAGGCTGTCGAGCGCCTCGCCCAGCGTGAACCCCGGCGCCACGCTCGCCGAAAGCGTGAACGACCGCATGCGGTTGTAGTGGTTGAGCGAGACCGGACCGACGCCCTCCGAGACCGAGGCGAGCTGGTCGAGCTGGATGAGCTGGCCCTCGCGACCACGCACCTGGATGTCGCGCATGTCGCTCGGGGTGGCGCGTTCTACGGCCTCGAGACGCACCCAGACGTCGTACAGCTTGTTGTCGCGCGTGAACGTGCTCACCCGCCGGCCGCCGAGCATCGTCTGCAGCGTGGCGGCGACGTCGCCCACGGGCACGCCGAGATCCTCGGCCCGATCGCGCTCGAACGTCACCGTGAGCTCCGGCTTGTTGAGCTTCAGGTTCGTGTCGACGTTGATGAGCGCCGGGATCTGACGGGCCCGCGGCAGGAACTCGCCCAACGCGGCGGTCAGCGAATCGTAATTCGGGTGGCGGACGACGAACCCCACCTGCGACGAGAACCCGCCCCCGATCGCCGGCGGGTTCGTCGCGAAGGCGAGCATCCCCGGGATCGAGAAGAGCTGCGGGCGAACCTCGGCGAGGATCTCGTCGACGCTCCGTTCGCGATCCTCCTGGTCCTCGAGACGCACGAACGAGATCCCGCTCGCCACGTTCCCGCCGAAGCCGATGACCGTGAAGTAGCGCTGGACCTCGGGGACCCGCGATACGATCGCCTCGACCTCGCGCTGGTAGCGATCGGTGTACTCGAGCGTCGAGCCCTCCGGCGCGGTCGAGAACACGATGAAGAAGTCGCGGTCCTCCGACGGCACGAACTCGCGCTCCAGCGCCCGGAACGTGACGACCGCAGCGGCGATCGCGACGAACGCGCCCACGGCGACCACCGCGCGGTGCCGGACCGCGAAGCGGAGCGCCGAGGCGTACCCGATCCCGATCCCCTCGAACGCGCGCTCGAGCGTGTTGTACAGGCGCCCGTGCTTCGGCGACACGCGCAGGATCCTGGCGCACAGCATGGGCGTCAGGCTCAGCGCGACGAACGACGACACCACCACCGCACCCGCCATCGCGATCCCGAACTCGTTGAACAGACGGCCGGTCGTCCCCTGGAGGAACGCGAGGGGCGAGAACACCGCCACCAGCGCCACCGTGGTCGCGATCACCGCGAACGCGATCTCGCGCGTGCCGTCGATCGCGGCCTCGGTCGGGTTCTTCCCGAGCTCCTCCTGGTGCCGGAAGGCGTTCTCGAGGACGATGATCGCGTCGTCCACCACGATCCCGATCGCGAGGATGAGCGCGAGCAGTGTCAGGTTGTTGATCGTGAACCCGAGCGCGTACATGAGCCCGAACGCCGCCACGATCGAGGTCGGGATCGCGAGACCGGGGATCAGCGTCCCCCGCAGGTTTCGGAGAAAGACGAAGATGATGAGGACGACGAGGATCCCCGCGAGAACCAGCGTCTCCTGCGCCTCGGTGATCGAGGCGCGCACGAACTCGGACCCGTCGAAGGCAATGATGAGCTCCACCCCAGGCGGCAGCGACTGCTGGATGGCCGGGATCTCGGCGCGCACCGCGTCGGAGACCTCGATGAGGTTCGACTTGGACTGGCGCACCACGCCGACACCGATCGAGTTCTCGCCGTTGTAGCGCAGGATCGAGCGGTAGTTCTCCGAGCCGAGCTCGATGCGCGCGAGGTCGCGGAGGCGGACCTCCCGTCCCTCCACCGTCGACACCACGAGGTCCTCGAACTCCTCCGGCGTCTTGAGCTCCCCGAGCGACCGGACGGTGAACTCGCGCTGCTCGGACTCGATGCGGCCTGCCGGAACCTCGACGTTCCGGCTCCGGATCGCGCTCTCCACGTCCTGGACGGTCAGGCCACGGGCGGCGAGCTCCGCGGAGCGCAGCCACACCCGCATCGCGAAGCGGCGCTCGCCGAAGATCTGCGCGCGCCCCACGCCCGGGAGGCTCTGGAGCCGTGTCTTCACGAGCCGGTCGGCGATGTCGGAGAGCTGGCGAAGCGTGTAGTTCTCGCCGCCGAGCGCGAGCCACAGGAACGGCTGCGCGTCGTTGTCCTGCTTCGCCACCACCGGCTCGAGGATCTCCTGGGGCAGGCGCCCGCGCACGCGCGCGACCTTGTCGCGCACGTCGTTGGCCGCCGCCTCGAGATCGCGGTCGAGGTGGAACTCGAGCGTGATGTTCGTGCTCTGCTCGGCGCTCGTGCTGGTCAGGGTCCGGATGCCCTCGATCGTCGCCAGCTCCTCTTCGAGGATGTCGGTGACCGTGGACTCCATGACACGCGCGTTCGCGCCGGGCAGGCTCACGCTGACCGAGATGATCGGCGCGTCGATGTCGGGGAACTCGCGCACGGCGAGACGCTGGAAGGCGATGGCCCCGAACAGGACCAGCGTGAGGCTCATCATGCTCGCCATCACGGGACGGCGAACGGAGATCTCGGATAGCTTCAAGGGACGTTCCCTGTGGTCTCGTATTTCCGCGGGCGTCTGTCGTAGTGACGCTCCGCGCGCCGGGACTACACCCCGGATCGGCCGGCGTTCGATCGACCTCCGGCGGTCCTTCCCGATCCTGTCTCGTTCTCAACCGGTTCGACGAACGACGTACGCCGGAATCGACCGGAAAGTTCTGCCCGCCCGCGGGACGGCGAGCCCGCGGGCTATGCCTCTCGGAGCCGGTGTCCGTCGATCTCCCCGATCGCCGCGCAGCCCGAAAGCGCCATAGTCAGATCGAACTCGGCGAGCAGGTTGAGCAGCGCGTCCCGCACGCCGGCCTCGCCGGCCACCGCCAGGCCGAGGGCGAACGGGCGTCCGATCATACACGCCCGCGCGCCGAGCGCCAGCGCCTTGAACACGTCGGCGCCGTGCCGGATGCCGCTGTCGAACAGCACCGGAGCCCGGCCGTCCACCGCCGCGACCACCGCGGGCAGCGCGTCCAGGGCCGCGATCGCCCCGTCCACCTGCCTTCCACCGTGGTTCGAGACGATCACGCCATCCATGCCGTGATCGAGGGCGCGGCGGGCGTCCCCGGGGTCGAGGATCCCCTTGAGGTAGATGGGGAGCCGCGTCCGCTCCCGCACGAACGCGAGGTCGTCCCAGGTGAGCGCGGGGTTCGCGAACAGCGCGGCCACACGCATCACCGCGGCGGCCACATCGTCCTCCGGCGGGCGCTCGAGCGAGGCGCGGAACACGGGGTCGCCGAAGTAGTTCGCCAGACCCTCCGCGTACAGGAAGGGGAGATAGGCCCGCTCGAGGTCCCGGGGCCGCCACCCCAGGAATGCCGCATCGAGCGTGATGACGAGCGCGCCGTACCGGGCCGTCTCGGCACGCTCGATCAGGCTCGCGGCCAGCTCACGTTCCGACGGCCAGTAGAGCTGGAACCAGCGGGGCGTGTCCCCCAGCGCGGCGGCCACGTCCTCGAGCGGCGTCGACGAGACGGTGCTGAGCACGAGCGGTACGCCGAGGGCGGCCGCGGCCCGCGCGGTGGCCAGCTCGCCGGTCGGGTGGATGATCCGCTGCACCCCGAGCGGCGCGACCATGAGCGGAACCTCGAAGGGGCCGCCGGGCACGTCGACCGACAGGTCGCGGCGGCTCACGTCGCGCAGCACGCGGGGGACGATCCGCCAGCGGCGGAAGGCCTGGCGGTTGGCCCGCATGGTGTCCTCGTCCCCGGCGCCACCGACGACATAGTCGTAGGCCGTGTCCGACATGAGCCGCCGGGCCTCCCGCTCGAGCTCGCGGTAGCGGACCGGGAATGAGGGGGTGATCCCGGACATCCCCTCCCGATAGAAGGCGAGCTGACGCTCCATGCCGCCGATGAAATCGCTCAATCCGAAGCTCCTCGTCGGGGTCCGGGGACGAGCCTACCGGGCCGCCTCGGCGCGCGGCAACGCCGATTCGAGCGTCCGCTGGAGATGCTCCCACTCCGCGATCGAGCCGAACCCGTAGACCTCCTCGACGATGCGCCCCTGCGGGTCGACGACGAGCGTGTACGGAAGGGCGAAGAAGTCGAAGACCGCCTGCATGCCGGGACCGGCGTGGAACCAGCGATACGGAACGTCGAACTCCGCGATGAACTCGGCCGCCGCCTCCCGCGTCGCGTCGACCGAGATGCCCACGAACGCCACTCGCGCGGTGTCGAGCGTCCGATACCAGGCGGCCAACGCCGGCAGCTCCCCACGGCACGGAGTGCACCAGCTCGCCCAGAAGTTGATGAGGAGCGCTTTCCCCCGGTACTCCGCGAGATGCACGGTGTCGCCCTCGTGACCGATGAGGGACACCGGCGGGAGGAGCGCGGGCTCGTCGCGGGCGGCGTCCGGTTCGCCGCAGGCGGCGACCGCCAGCGCGAGGGCGAGGACGAGGGCGCGCCCGCCGCGGGCGGCCGGACGGCGTGGGCCGCTCAGCGCGTGAACAGCGCGCGGTCGACGGGCGCCGCCGGAAGGGCGGGCGCGACGCTCGACCGACCCGCGATCGCGGTGGGAACGGACGGGACCCACAGATCCGTCTCCGGGTTGAACTCCGCCCACGCGAACCAGAACGCGACGTGCGCGTCGGGGATTCGCTCGAGCTGTACCCCCTCGAGCGGTCCCTCGTACGCGGCGCCGAACAGGTCCCACGCGCTGCCGGTCTCGATGTCGCGACGCTCGGAACCCACGGCCTCGAAGGTCAGCCGTTGTCCGTTCGCCTCGGCGCGGAACGGGATCGCGGCCTGCGCGAACACGTTCCAGAACACGGCGATCGGCTCGCCGTCCAGCGTCGTGTTTCCGACCGCCACGGGCGACTGGGGCGGGCGCAGGGCATCGAGGAGCGGCAGGGGAACGGCCAGCCCGCCCCCCGCCGAGGTGATCCCGAGCACGCGCTCCTTGGGGGGCCGACGCGTGTCCAGCTCGCCCTGGACCGGATACGCGAGCGACGCGTTCGCGGGGTCCTCGTAGTCGCCGTACGGATAGAGCGTGTACAGGAAGTCGTAGCCGGTCGCCGAGGACACGACCCACGTGTCGGGGTGGGTCGCGAACCAGCCCGCGTAGGACATCTCCTCGTGGGACACGCGCTGGAGCTCCACGCCGTTCCGGGGGCCGCAGCTCGCGACACCGAGCATCTGCGGCCACAGCGTCCCGCTCTCGTCCTCCATCACCAGGTTCGAGCCGAGCACGTACCTGGACACCGTGAACGTGCTCACGTACCGGGTCAGCCGGTCGAACACCAGGCTCGAGCCGGTGAGCGGAGAGTAGGTCACGGTGAGCTGCTGTCCCGGGATCGAG
>Ga0299914_10004354_pt1 | contig 10191 bp, 9 predicted proteins | sample RVTome_10_FD_201361 | JGI IMG/M metagenome (GOLD analysis project Ga0299914, IMG submission 201361) | Soil microbial communities from uranium-contaminated site in the Upper Colorado River Basin, Wyoming, United States - RVT153D57 (version 2) ... | reverse complement strand
GCTCGTGGCGCTCGCACAGTTCCTCGGCATGACCCTCTGGTTCTCGGCGACGGCGGCGGCGCCCCGTCTCGCGAGCGACCTCGCGCTCGGCGACGTGGCCACTGCCTGGCTCACCATCGCCGTCCAGGCCGGGTTCGTCGCCGGCACGCTCGTGAGCGCGGCGCTCAACCTCCCCGATGTCGTCAACGCCCGGCGGCTCTTCGCCGCAGGCTGCGCAGCCGGCGCGGCAGCCAACGCCGCGGTCACGCTCGCTGGCGATGCGTCGGCCGTACTCGCGCTGCGGTTCGCCACCGGCGTCGCGCTGGCGTGCGTCTATCCGCCCGGCATGAAGATCGCCGCCGGATGGTTCGAGCGCCGCCGCGGCATGGCGCTCGGCGTCATCGTGGGAGCGCTGAGCCTCGGGTCGGCATTTCCGCATCTGCTCGCCTGGAGCGCGACCACCGTGTCATGGCAGACACTCATGCTGGCCTCGTCGGCACTCGCGGTCGCCGGTGGGGCGCTCGTGCTCGGCGCGGTCGCCGATGGCCCGTACGTGACGGCGTCCGCACGCTTCGACCCGCGCGCGCTCGGCGCGATCGTTCGCAATCGCGGCGCGCGTCTCGCAACGCTCGGATACCTGGGGCACATGTGGGAGCTGTACGCGATGTGGGCCTGGATCGCGGTATTCGCCGGCGCGTGGTTGGCGGCGGCCGGAGGATCCGCGCAGGGCGGATCACTGGTGGCATTCATCGCGATTGCGAGCGGCGCGATCGGCTGCGTCGCGGCCGGCGTGTGGGCAGACCGCTGGGGGCGGGCGCGGATCGCGGGCGCATCGATGTGGACGAGCGGCGCCTGCGCCGTCCTGGCGGGCGTACTGTTCGGTGGACCCCTGTGGGTGCTCCTGCTGCTCGCGGTGGTCTGGGGCTTCTCGGTCGTTGCCGATTCAGCGCAGTTCTCGGCGCTGATCGCCGATCACAGCCCCCGCACCCATGTCGGCACCGCCTTCACCCTGCAGACCTGCGCCGGGTTCCTGCTGACGATGGTCACCATCCAGCTGTTGCCGCTGGTGGCAGGCGCGTACGGCTGGCAGTGGGCGTTTCTGCTGCTCGTGCCGGGACCGTTTCTCGGCGCGCTGGCGATGAAACGACTCACCTGACCTGCGTCAGCGGGATCGGCCGCTTCACGTTGCCTGCCTCGAAGTTCGTGATGGCGATCTGCGAGGCCAGCCGCTCGGCCGCCGATCGGAACGCCTGCGCGGCGGCCGACGCGGGTTCGCCGATGGTCACCGGCACACCGGTGTCTCCACCGATGCGGATCGGTTCGTAAATGGGGATCCTGCCAAGGAACGGCACGCTCAGTTCGGTGGCCAGCCCTTCGCCCCCCCCTTTGCCGAAGATGTCGCTCTCATGGCTGCAGGACGGGCAGACGAAGTGGCTCATGTTCTCCACGAGGCCGAGCGTCGGAATATTGAGCTTCTGATACATGCGGACCGCCCGCCGCGTGTCGGCCACCGACACCGTCTGTGGCGTGGTCACGACGACGCTGCCCGAGACGTGGACGCTCTGGCTCAGGCTCAGCGCGATGTCGCCGGTGCCCGGGGGCATGTCGACGATCAGGTAGTCGATCTCGGTCCAGCGGACCTCCCGGAAGAACTGCTGGATGACCCCGTGCAGCATCGGGCCGCGCCAGATCACCGGCGAATCGTCCGAGGTGAGAAAGCCCATCGACACGAGCTGGATGCCGTACTGCTCGGCGGGAACGATCTTCTTGCCGTCGGTCTGCAGCTGCGTGCTGATCCCGAGCATGATCGGCACGTTCGGGCCGTACACGTCGCCGTCGATCATCGCCACGCGCGCACCGGACTGGCTCAGCGCAATGGCGAGGTTGACCGCGACCGTCGTCTTGCCGACGCCTCCCTTACCCGCCCCGACGGCGATCACGTTCTTCACGCCTTCGACGGGTGGCTTGTTGATCTCGGGAGAAACAGCCGCCTTGACCTGCGCCGACATCTCGACGTGAACGGATGTCACGCCCGGAACGCGTGCGACGAGATCTCGCGCAAGCTCGCGCATGACCTCTTTCGATCGCGAGAGCGGTGTCGCCAGCTCGATGGTGAACGACACCCGGCCGCCGTCGTCGATTTTCAGGTGCCTGACGAACTTGAGCGACACGATGTCGCGGTTGAAGTCCGGATCGCGAACGGCGCTGAGGGCCTGCAGAACGGCCGCTTCGGAAACAGTATTCATGTGACTCCCGCGATTGTACCCCGCGGGTCGCCGGTCAACGCTCGCGCTGGTCGGCGATATCACCGGCAAATGGCAGCTTGAACCGCTCGCCCTGGTAGGCCTTGAACATCAGGAGGGGCCAGAGCACAACCGAGACGATCGGGATCACGATGAACGCCACGGCCCAGCCAATGATCGGGATGGACAAGGTGATGAACCAGGCGAGCGACAGCCCGCCGAACACCAGGATCGACTGGAGCGCATGAAAACGGACGAATCTGTTGGCCGGCTCGGTCAGGAGGAAGGCCGCACCGCTGATCCAGCCGAGCGCATAAGCGAGCGCCCCGGCCACGTTCTCGTCGAGGCCGCTGGCGGTCCCTCCCGTCAAGGCGACAACGCCTCCCCGAGCACCAGCGTTCGCGCTTCGTGATGAAGCAGGACCCACAGGGCGTAAACCCCGAGCGCGGTGCCGAAGGGGAGCACGAAGAGGTTTGGCACGCTCAGCCAGAGGATCGCAGACCGGCCGGCGGGCTGCCGACGACGGAGCGCCCGGCCAGCCCAGGCATTCGCAGCGCCGCCCAGGAGGAGAGCCGCGGCGAAGACGCCGAAGGTCAGCGCCGTGACACCGGCGACGACCCGCTCCCCGGTGCCCATGGCGCCGATCGCGACGGCTCCCACCGCCAGGAGCAGGAGCGCAGCGCCGAGCAGGAGCCCCATGGCGCCCCAGGTGAGCTGCAGGACCCCCAGAAGCCGGAGATGTGAACGCATGAGCTTCAGGCTACCGCACGTTGATCCGAACCTCGACGAGCGTCGAGGCGCCACCGGGAGGGTTGACACTGAAGCGGAACCGGGCCCCCGCCGTGACACCGGCCGGCACGGTCAGTCGGAGCGGATGACGGGCAGAGACGTCGCCACAGCCCTGACAGGCTTCGCACCACTGCTCCCAGGCCTCTCCCCGCCCGCCGCAGGCGCGGCAGGTCGCCCGCATCGGGATCTCGAGTGGCACCGACACGCCCCAGAAAGCCTCTTCCGGCGTCAGCTCGATCTCGGCGGCGAGTTCCAGAACGGCGGCACCACCGAAAAACGAGTGCCGCATCCGATCGAGGACGCTCGCGACCGAGGGGAAATCGATGGCGATCTCGTCGGCCAGCCAGTCGCCGCCGCGGGCCGTGGTCGAATCGCGAATGGCGGCATCGTAGGTGCGCCGCCGTTCCGGGTGGCGGAGGACCTCGTACGCCCGCGCGACCTCGCGGAACGACTGGTTCCGGTCATCTCCCGAGATGTCGGGATGATAGCGGCGGGCAAGCTGCCGGTAGGCTCGCTTGATCTCCGCCGCTCCCGCGTCGGGCGGCACGCCCAGCACGTCGTAATAGTCACGCATTCCAGTTGGTCCGGCCCCGCAGGAGCCTCCCCGATTGGGGGTACGATAACACCGATGCGCACGCACTCGCATGCGGGCCGGAGGCCGCGACAGTGATCAAAGACTGCCCGCTTTGCGGAGAAACGATGCGACTGAACGTTCGGGAGATCCAGGAACGCGTACCCGGCATCAGTCAGCCAGCCGTGCGGATCGCTCGCGAATGGGTCTGCCCCGAGTGCGATTACTTCGAAGAGGTCGAGGCGGGTGAGGGGTGACGGGTGGGCTACCGGGCGCCGAGCGTCAACAGCACTTCGTTGCGGACGTCTTCCTCGAAATCCCCGAAGTTGAGCGCCGTTTCGCACTCGTCACAGAGCACTTCGATCACGGCCGGGCGCCCTTCTTCGTTCGCATCCACGCGAGCTTCCCGCAACTGGACGACGTGCATCTGCAGGGTCTTGACCAGGAAGTTCTGGTCGTTCCCGCAGTTCGGACAGGTCAATGCCATTCGTTTGATCTCCTCGGCAGCCGGCCGCGGCCGTGCCAATCCTGAAATTGTACGAGAACGTCTTTCCCGTACGCAATCAAGAACTTGCAGAGGGCGTTGAGCACCGGGAGGGATGTGACGCGGGAAGTCGACGAGGGGGGCGCAGGTGGGAGAAGCCGGGTCGGACGAATTTACTCGTCTGACTCCTCGTCTTCGTCGAACTCGGACGGATCGCCGAGCCGGAGCACCTGGCCACTGGAATGTCCCGCGAGAATGCAATGCGGCCCCTTCGCCTCGAGTGACACCACCGCCACGTCCCATGGCCGGGCTCGATAGGCCGCGGCCACGCAGCCGCACGGCAGCCCTTCGAGCGCTTCGAGCTCGAATACCGTGGGCGTTGGTCTTACATACGTCAGTGCACTTGCTGGGACCGGCATACCGCACCTCCCGTCGCTGGCTCTCCTGCAAGCCGAACGCCAGATACCCGATTAGACAGGCGCTTCCGGCTTTTGGTTCCTTCAGCCGCACAACCCACGGCGAGTCAGTAACTTGTCCGACTCTCTGGGTGGCCGACGACGCGCATGCCAATGGCCCCGCCGGGTGACGCCTGACCACCCCAGGGGAACTGCCGTCAGGACGTGGGGGGCTGGAGCAGCCCGGGGTAGACGATCTCGTCCCCCTGCTCGCGGGCGAACTCGCTGAGTTCATGCGGCTTCGGCGGCGCGCGCGACAGGATGTGGAGGACGGGCACGCCCTGCACCACCAGGCTGTCGGCGAGCAACCGGCGGTGACACTGCCACCACACCGCCTCCGCGCACATGACGGCCGTCCGGGCCCCGGCCGCGAACGTCAGCAGCGCATCGACTGCCGCGCGAAATGGCGGCGTCTGCATGTAATCCGCGTAACCGCGAAATGCCTCGACGCGCCAGGCCGTGTTGATCGAGTCGGGTCGCGGCCTGCGATGCCCTCCAAGGGCCGGGAAATGACGGTAGAGCAGGCCTGCACGCTCCAGCGTCGCCGCAAGCGCCTCACCTGAGAAATGCGGATACCTCCGCGACTTCGGGATCAGTCGAACGTCGGCAAGCCGTGCAATACCGTGCGTGCGCAGAAGATCCACGAAGCCCTCGGCGGGATGAATCGAATGGCCGATCGTGTAAATCGGCTCACGCATGGATGAGAAACCCCGTGACCGTACGCCCCGCGAACAGCTCCCGTGCGGCGCGAACGTAGAGCTCGAGCTGGCGCTGGTGCGCCTCTCGCGGCGCCCCGGTCTTCAGCTCGATCACGGTCACGTCGTTGTCGTGTGACAGCGCCACGCAGTCGATCGTTCCGCGCAGCAGCACGGTCTCACCAGCGTCGACCACCCGAAGCGAGAAGGGGACTTCGGCGAAAATTCGTGAGCGTGCGAACAGCGCGCCAAGATCCTCCCGCTCGAGCACCCGCGTCCACGTCGCGAGCACGGCCGAGATCAGTCCCTCGTGGTCTACGGTGATGGCTCGCTCGTCGGGGCGCAGCACGGTGTCGAGTCGAGCCCGCGCGTCGTCGAGGGTGAGCAGCCCGCCGCTCGACCCCTGCAGCAAGCGGTGCACGAGTACGCCGGTCAGGACACCGAGCCCGGAGCCGCGCGGCTCGAGGACGGTCGGGCCGTCCAGCCACTCGGTGACCGGCACACGGCGCATCGTTTCGGCCGGCACGCGCTCGGCGGGCCAGGCGACCAGGTCCACTACTGGAGCAATCGACGAGGCGTCGGGAACGACCGGTTCCCCCACTGTCATGGCGCCGCCGTGTGTCTCGACCGGCGGACAGACGCGGAGGGCGAACGCCCGTCCGGAGGCGGATGTCCATTCGACCGGCCCGGCCCCTGTGGCGGCTGTCGCAAACACGGCCTTGAGTGATGCCGGGAGCACATCGGCCAGGCTTCCGGGGCCAGGACGCAACACGCCGTCCTTCAGCGCGCTCGACAGATACAGGCGGTCCCGCGCCCTGGTCATCGCGACATAGAGCAGACGCCGGGTCTCGTGCTGCTCCCGCTCCCGCTCGAGGACGTCCATGTCGGAGACGAAGGGCCCGACCGACACCGACGGGGCATCGTCGTCGCCGTCCACGATCACGCGCACCGGTCTGGGGAAGCCAGAGGCGCCGCGCGCCAGGTTGACCACGAATACCACCGGGAACTCGAGGCCCTTGGACGCATGGACGGTCATCAGGTTGACTGCATCGATCGCTTCGAGCACGGCGTTCGACTCGTCACCAGCCGAGAGCGAGTCGATATGGTCGGCGATGCGGGCGAGCGTGGCATACCCGCGGTTCTGGATGCGCCGGATCAGCCCGCGCATCTTCTTCAGGTTCTCCCACGCCTGCAGGCGGCGCGGGCCGCGGATGGCGTAGGCGTAGGCAAGCTCCGGCAGCAGCCGTTCGAACAGGTCGGCGGGCGGGACGCGATCCACCTGTGCCAGCCAGCCGGGCATGTGCGCCCGGAGATGCGCCAGCACCCGGAGATCGCAGGTCTCCATGACCGCGTCGGCCGGGTGCGGCTCGAGCATCGCCGAGGCCAGTGTGGGCGCCAGCGCAGCCAACGCCGCATCGCTGATCCTGGCGATCCCCGAGCGCAGGAGCGCGGCGGCTCTCAGGTCGGAGGCGGGCTCCGCCAGGTAGCGCAGCAGCGCACTGCAGTCCTTGATCTCGTCGGCATCGAAGAACCCGAGCCCCTTGTATACGTATGTGGGAATGCCGAGCCGTTCGAGGGCACTTTCGAACTCGCGATGGCTCGTGCGCGATCGGAAGAGGATCGCGATATCGCCGGGGCGAGCCGCGCGCGCGGCGCCGGTCGACTTGTCGCGCACGACGTCTTCGCGAAGCACGCGCCCGATCTCGGCCGCGACCGAGCCGGCGCAGGCTTCAGGGCTCTCGGCTACGGCGATGCCGAGGCCCGGACCATGCAGCTGGTGGTGGGCGGGCACGGGCGGGAACCGGTCGGTTTCGCCGAAGGTGAACGCATGGCGCCGCGACTCCGGGTGCGCCATTTCGGCCGAGACCTCGTTCACGAACTCGAGCAGCTCGGGGACCGCGCGAAAGCTGCGTGAGATGGCGCGGCGCGACCCGCCGCCGGGGCGCAACCCTTCGATATAGCGTCCCGCCTCGTGCAGCACCGCCACCTCGGCATCCCGGAAGCGGTAGATGGACTGCTTGCGGTCCCCGACGATGAAGATGGAGGGGTTCGTGGCGAGGCCCATCCCTTCACCCCAGGACTGCACGAGCAGCGAGACCAGCTCCCACTGCGCGCGGCTGGTGTCCTGGAACTCGTCGACGAGCACGTGGTGGTACCGTGACTCGAGGCGAAAGCGGCTCTGGGAGAACTCGTCCATCCGGCGCAACAGCGTGAGCGCGCGGTCGAGCACGTCGGAGAAATCGAGCGCCGACCGCGCGGCCAGCGTGGCGCGGTACTGGTCCAGCGCGATGGCGAACATCCGCCTGATCCCGCGAGACAGGACACCATTCAGCTCCTGCGAGAACTGCCGGGTCACCCGTTCGACCTGGGGGGCCAGATCGAAGACGGCCGCGCGATGCCGCTTCGCGGTGACGTCCCCGGAAAAGTGCGACGCATTGTACGGATGGATCGCTCCGCCGCGTCGCGCCGACCCATCCTGCGTCAGAAAGTGCAGCGCGATGCGGTCCAGCACGGCGCGGATCTGCGCCGCCGTCATGCCTTCGTGGTGGCGCAGCCGTTCGACCTGACGCACGAAGAGCTGATAGCGCGGATGGTTGACCGGCCCTTCGGCGATGAAAACCGCGAGGCCCCCGGGCACCCCCTTCAGCACGGCCAGCAGCGCGGCCGCCGCCCGCTGGCACACCTCGTCGGCGTGCAGATGCGCCGGCCCTCGCGCGAGGAAGCGGTCCAGCGCGCCCCATGCCACCAGCCGCCGGTCGAGCAGCGAGCCCAGCCCGGCCCGGGTTCGGGCGGAGCCCAGCTGCGCAATCACCAGCGCCACGTCGGGATCGTCCTTCGCCAGTCCCGTGAAGATCCGCATCGAGCGGTCCAGGGCCTCCTCGATGAACCGGGGCACCTCGGTTTCGTCGGCCATGTCGAAGCCGGGGTCCAGGTCCGCCTCGAGGGGAAACTCGCGGAGCAGTGACAGACAGAACGCGTCGATCGTGCTGATGGAGATCTCGCCCAGACGATCGCGGATGTCGAGCCAGCGAGCCTTGTCGAACTCCGAGAGCGAGGCCGCCCGGCGCAGCTCGGCAACGATCCGTTCGCGCATTTCGGTCGCGGCCTTGCGGGTGAACGTGATCGCCAGGATGTTCGAGGGCTCGACGCCGGACTTGAGCAGGTTGACGTAGCGCTGCACGAGCACGGTCGTCTTGCCCGTGCCGGCCGATGCCTCGAGCACCACGTTGTTCCGGGGATCCACCGCGTAGGCGCGCGCCGCCATGTCGACGTCGGTCGCGTCGACGTTACTCATCGCCGACGTAGTCCTTGCGGCAGACGCCCGCGTACCCGCACCACTGGCACCGGTACGGCTCCTCCGGCCGAACCGGAAACTCGCCGCGCTCGATGGAATCGATCGCCGTCAGCATTCGCTCCTGCCCTTCGGCGATGGCCGTGTCGAGCGCCGCCGTACGGCCGCCGAGAGGCACGAAGGCTTCCTTCTCCTTGAAGGCGACATAGCCGGCACTGGCCACGGTCCAGGAACGGCCCCGGTGGCCCGCCAGCGCCTGCCGTGCCATGACCCCATAGATCGGCAGCTGCAGCGCGCGTGACTGCCGGGGGGCGCGGCTCAACTTGTAATCGATGATGCGCAGCGTGCCGTCGGCCATCAGGTCGATGCGATCAGCCTTGGCCCTGACGTGGACGCTGCGCGGACCGCTGCCGCCGGCGAATTCGAACGGCCCTTCGAGCACGTGTTCCAGCAGCCGTTCCGCGACCTCCCCGCCCTGCTCGATCTCGAACGAAAACGCCCGTTCCGCCAGGCCGGACGCGGCCGCCGACCCGAGCAGGTGCGTCCGCTCGAGCGCGCGGTCCGCACCGGGCAGGGCCTCGAGCGCGCGGTCGGCGACCGCCTCGAACAACTCGAGCGCCTCGGCGACGTTCTCGATGGTGATCGTTGCCCGCCCCGCGGCCTGCCATTCCCTGAAGAACCTCTCGAACACGCCATGAATGAAGTGTCCGCGCTCGATCGGCGTCAACCCCGACTCTTCGTCGCGCTCCTCCGGGAGCTCGAGGATCCGGCTCGCAAAGTACTTGAAGGGGCAATCGAGGTAGCGTTCCAGGTAGCTGATGCCATACGGGCCTGGCGGCCGTGCGCCGGTGGATCCCTTGAACCGCGCGTCCGACGCCGGCGGGCCGCTCGCCCGCAGCGCCAGCCACTCGCGCGTGAGGGCGTCCCCGCTCACGCCGGCCTCCACGAGTTCGTGTTCGAACACCAGGGCCGGCGGCGGCGCGGGCCACCGTTCGACCGGCAGCCCCGCGACGTCGATCTCCTCCAGCAGCGACGACGCCGACACGATCGCGTCGTCTTCCAGCGTAAAGGACGAGAGCGACAGCCGCGTCCGCGGCAGGGTCAGCAGATCCTGGAACCTGGCGCGGGCCGCCGCCCGCATCGACGCGTCGGCCGGCCAGCCGAGATACGAGAGGATCGACGCCGGGTAGAAGATGCTCCGCGCTGGCCGCTCCGGCCAGTCCCGCTCCACGAGCCCCACGAGTCGGGCCTCGTCCAGGTCGGCATAGGGAGCTGAGGCAGCGTCGAGCAGGCGAACGCCGCCGGCGCCGGTCCGCGGCGAGAACGTCTGCGCTTCGATCCAGCGGCGAATGCTGCCGCCCAGTTCGACGACGTCGACCACGTCGTTGTCGTGGCGGGCGTGTGCATCACGGAGCGCTTCGATTGCCGCGATCACCGCGGCGCGGGCGCGCAGGTGCCGAGGCACCCAGTCGGCTTCGTCGGCGTGCCCATCAACCGTGGGCACGGGCAGCCGCTCGTAGTGGCGGAGGAAATCGAGGAGCGTGTCGAACTGCGCCGCTGCCGACGCCGCGTCCACCGCCGGCCGCAGCGCGGCAGCCGCTTCACGTGCGCACTCCAGCGCGCGCGACACACCGGGGTCAGCCTTCGACGAGCGAATGGTCGCGATCCGATCCCATCCACCCG
>Ga0299914_10004353_pt1 | contig 10191 bp, 7 predicted proteins | sample RVTome_10_FD_201361 | JGI IMG/M metagenome (GOLD analysis project Ga0299914, IMG submission 201361) | Soil microbial communities from uranium-contaminated site in the Upper Colorado River Basin, Wyoming, United States - RVT153D57 (version 2) ... | reverse complement strand
TGATTTGACCGGCCGGCCATTCAAAATCTATGTTCATCTCGTTCCAAACTTCGATAGCATCGGGATCGAGGGCAGCTACCGCCCCCACAAAATCGCTGAAACTGTTGAAATCAATGCTGCCGGCCGTCGGGTAGGTGGTGGCCCCACTGATAGACAGTAAGATTTTGAGATTGTTATCATGGGCTGCCTGAATACGGGAAGCCAGGGTATTGGGATCATCGCCTGGTGACCATTTGTATTGGATTTTGATCCAGCTCATGTTGGCCTGCCGCATCAGGTCTACATGGTCGAAGCCATGGCTCTGCCCGCCCAATTCCAGTCCCGAACTGCCCGGAGGCGATGTTGGGGGTGATGAGCCGGTGCCGCCAGGTATGATCAAGAGCTGGCCCACGTGAATCAGGTTGGGGTTGAAAATGTTATTGGCCTGAATAAGGGCCGATACGGTGGTGCCAAATTGGGCCGCAATGCGGTAGAGGGTGTCACCGGGTCTAACAGTGTAAGTACCCGGGGTTGACGGTGGGGGGGTGGTAGGGGGTGGCGTGGTGCTGCCGTCGGGAATTTCCAATATTTGGCCGGCGAAGATCAGATTGGGGTTGGCAATATTGTTGGCGGCCACAATGGCCGTTACAGTGGTCTTGAACTGTTTGGATAGGGAATAGAGCGTATCACCCGGTTTGACTTGATAGGTACTGGCATAGACGGCCGTAACCACCGCCATCACCAAACCTACTGCCACCACCACTTTCATCCATCGTTTTGTAAACATCACCAGCCTCCTTAAATGTGTCAGGTTTTTTTGTGTCACGTGTCACGTGGTCACGTATCACGTGTTTTCGTGTCAGGTAAACATAACATTAACTCACACAGGACGCATTATATCATAATATTGTCCTATTATCGCCCCAATTTCGGCTTTTTTACGCTTTTGCCCCTCGCGTTTGCTGCTGCTTTCGGCTAAACTAGGAGTCGTATTGAACAGTTTGCCATATGGAGGATGATAATGCCTTACGTAGACCCCATATCTTTACGCGATGCCCTCAATCGTTATTACGACGAAGCAGAGCTGCGCACTCTCTGTTTCGACTTGGCCATTGATTACGAAAGTTTGGGCGGCCGTGGCAAAGCGGAGAATGCCGGGGCGTTGGTGGCCTTCGTGCAGCGGATCGGCCGTATTGACGAAGTAGCCAACTATGTCCGCCGCACCCGGAAACATGCCACGATTCAAATGACGGATGCGCCACCACCCCAGTTGGCCGCACCGACCAGTCAGACCAACATCAACGTTCATGGCAATGTTATTGGCTCGGTTGTCGGCGGGGGCACGGTCAACGCCCAAAATATTGCCGGCGGTGACATTCATATTAATGCCAATCCGCGGGACAAAGCAGAGTTCGAGCAGCAGTTGCAAGAGTTGAAGGTGCTGTTGGCAAAGGCCATAGCTGCAGGGGAGTTTGCTGATACGGATGATGCGGCTACGGCCGTTGACGATGTAGACAAAGCCATCAAGGAGGCCGCCAAAGAGACACCTCGCCTCAAGCAGGTGCAAAGCCGCCTGGAAAGTGTGACGGAGTTGATTCAGAGTGGTGCCAGGGCCGGCGCGGCTGTCCTCAAAGCCATGCCCATCATCGGTGGTCTGATTAAAGCCGCCCAAACGCTGTTTTCGTAACTGGTGGCGCAGACCCTCCCCTCGGTCCCCTCCCGGCGGGAGGGAAAGCTGCCGCTGCCGGGCAAATTGCCACCTTATTCGCGGATGACGATGGCCCGCAATGCGATGTTTACGGGGCGTAAAGGGGAACTACTGGCGTTGGCGGATGCACTGCTGTATGCGCCTGAGGGTGGCACCTCGTTGGCGATTACGGCGCAGGGCATTGGCGACGTGGGCAAGACCCAGTTGGCGACGGAACTTGCTTATTGTTACGGCCGTTTTTCCCCGGCGGTGTCTACTAGTAAGTGCGATTGGAGATCTGCGCGGCGCACTTCCTTACAGCCAGCGTGCCCTGGCTATCAGGGAAAAGGCCTTGGGGCCAGACCACGATAATGAAGCTCTGCTTCAGGCCACCGCCACCAGCCTCAACAATCTGGCGTGGCTTTTTTATTATAATGAGAGATTTGGTTGAAGCAGTGGGGCTAATGCAACGTGTTGTGGATATTCTAGGAAGAACAATTCCTAACCATGCTAATACGCAAACTGCTCACGAATCATTGGCGTTCCTTGAAGCCCAATTAGGCAGGGAGTAGGACATAGCGATAGGTGTTATCTTCGTCTGGACTGGCTCCAACTAATGCTCATAAGCGGCAGCGGATACAAGCGGATAAGCGGATGGCCCGAGGTCTTCCGAGGAATCCCCAGGACTTGGCACGCCGTAGGGGTTTCTCGCTGAGGCTGCCAAGAAAGTTGTGGTTATGCCAAGGCCGTAGGGATGTCTCGGCGGACCTCGACATGACAATTAAAGGGCAGGTTTCTGGTCATTTTGAGTAGCGATCTGTGGCTATGGATCACTGCTAAGAAAGTTGCTGGTATATCGAGGCCGTAGGGATTCCTCGGCGGATGCTTCGGCCTGGCTCAGCACAGGCTCTCGGCATGACAATTAAAGGGCGAGTTTCTGGTCATTTTGAGTAGCGGTTGGCCGCTATGGCTCTCTCGAAATGACAGGTTTCTTGGGTGGGCGATGGTTCGGCTGTACCCACTTCAAGTTTTGTAAATCGCCCAGAGACGATTTTCCAAATCGTCCTACACAAACCTGGATCATGCCAAATATCCATTGACAATAAGTCGTTGACCATTGACAATTGGCATTTAGGGCAATGTCCTTAAATCGAATGGAGCGCGGGCAGCTTGCCCGCCTGCGGCCAGGGATGGCCGCGCTCCCAGAGCAAGAAGGTGATTGGCATGTTAGATGAAGTTTTAATTGAAGAAGATGTGGCGGCCATGGACTATTACGACAGCATCGTGGATACCATCGGCAACACCCCGTTGGTCCGCTTGAATTCGGTGACCAGTGACCTGGCCTGCACGGTGCTGGCCAAGGCCGAGTTTTTTAATCCTGGCGGCTCGGTGAAGGATCGCATTGGCATTACGATTATTGAGGATGCCGAGCGCAGCGGCCGTCTCAAACCGGGGGGCACCATCGTCGAAGCGACATCAGGCAATACGGGCGTGGGCCTGGCGATTGCCGCGGCCATTAAGGGCTATCGCTGCATTTTTGTCATGCCCGATAAGATGTCGCAGGAGAAGATCTTGCTGCTGCGTTCCTTTGGGGCGCGGGTGGTGGTGACGCCCACGGCCGTTGAACCCGAAGACCCGCGCAGCTATTATTCCGTCGCCAACCGGCTCGTGGCCGAAACGCCCAATGCCATCCTGGCCAACCAATATCACAACCCCATCAATCCCCAATCCCATTATGAGACGACCGGTCCGGAAATCTGGCAGCAGACCAGGGGACGCATCACCCACTTCGTGGCCGGTATGGGCACCGGGGGAACGATTTCGGGAGTTGGCCGTTATCTGCACGAGCAAAACCCCCACGTTAAAGTCATCGGTGTAGACCCCATCGGCTCCATCCTCTACGAACTGCACCGCAGCGGCCAATATACCAAAGCCGATGGCTATAAGATAGAAGGCATCGGCGAGGATTTCTTGCCTTCTACGCTGGATTTGAGCCAGGTAGATCAGGTGGTGCAGGTGAATGATCGCGAGAGCTTTATGCTGACGCGGCGGCTAGTGCGGGAGGAGGGGATATTTTGTGGCGGGTCGTGCGGATCGGCCGTGGCCGGGGCTTTGAAATATGCCCGGGAACAGAACCTGGGGGCCGGGGCTGTCCTCGTCGTTATTTTGCCCGACTCCGGCTCGCGCTATCTGAGCAAAGTATTCGACGATGACTGGATGCGCGAAAATGGCTTCCTGGAACGCTCCTGGGTGGATTACCGGGCCAGCGACATTCACGCCACCAAAGCTGATGACCAGGTCATCACCGCCCGGCCGGCCGATTTGATGAGCGATGTGGTGGCCCGCTTTAAGAAGCACAACATTTCGCAAATGCCGGTGGTAGACTCCGATGAAAAATTAGTGGGCATCGTCACCGAGATCGATCTGCTTAACCATATGCTGCTCAGTGACCATGTACACAAGGCGGATGAGACCATTGAGAGCATTATAGACAAAAATGTGCCCATCGTGCGCCCCGGCACGCCCCTGGAAACCTTGATGGCTGTGCTGAGCAACAGTAACGTGGTCCTCATGGTGACCGATGGCCAGGTGCAGGGCATTTTGACGAAGATTGATATCTTGGACTTTTTGTCTACGCAGGTGGGGTAATCAGGAAATCAGGTAATTGGGTAATCAGTAATTAGGTAATTGGGTAACTACGTAATTACCCAATTACTCAATTACCTTCTTCGCTTCCCGACGTCTCATACACGAAAAAGTCCTTGTCTGGCGACCAGGTGGAGTAGTAGCGGCTTAGCTGGCCCTGGGGCAAGGCTTCGGTGAGGGCATTGCGGGCGTCAGCGTCGGCTACGTTGAGCAGGAAAAGTTGGCGGTGGTCGGGGACGGCCAGGCGGGCAATATCTTCGGCCCTGTGAATGGCCTGGTTCCAATAGGGCTGCCCATTCAAAATAGCAATTACCCGGGTATCTGTCCAATAGGGGTAGGCGATGTGGTAGACATCTTCTAATTTGCCGCCGCGGGCGATGAAATCTTGAGTGGCAAAGGCCAATTCGCTGTGATTAAGGGAGGTACGGCGGTAATTTTGGTCATATTCGACGAAATACCAGTTGAAATTGGCGTAAAGAGCGGCCGCCAGGAGGAGCATGGTGGTCAGGGCAGCCAGGGTCCGAACGAAACGGCCGGCGACCTGCCGCCCCGTATAATGCCAGGCTGCCCATAAGGGCAAAGCGGCCGTGATCATCACCACTGGAATCGCCCCACCCGTCCGCACCGCACTAGGGTTCTCGCCGGTGAAGTTAAAGCTCAAAATCGAGGGCAGGAGCATAATGGCCATGGAAACCAGGACATAAAGGGAACGGCGGTCGGCATAGCGTAGTAGCTGCCACAGCAGGTAGACTAGACCCAAGACGAATAAAGCAGCCGTGACATCATCCAGCATCGGCGAATGGGGCAAATTGTTGGCATAGACAGAATCGCCGCGATAGTTGAACATCAGCCAGGCATCGCGGCTATTTTGCCAAAAGAGCTGCCAATAGTTGATACGCTCTCCGCTGGCAATGAGCCGGCTGCTGGCCCGAAGCCAAAACATCTGGGGATAGTCATAGGCATAACGGAACAAGGGCAGAAAGAAAACGGCCGAGGCCAGGCCACCTACCAGCGCATTTTGCCAGAAGTGCCAGGTGAAGGCACTGCTCTCGGCAAAAGGGTTGGGCAACTGCGGCCGTCGCCTTTGTCCCCAATCGCCAACCACTTTGATAGCCACCAGGGCCACCAGGACGACGGGAACTATGCGCATGGGAATGTAGGTGTGCAAGCCAATGCCCAAAAAGGTGCCGGCAGCGATCCAATCATTGCGCCGGTTGTGGCGGAAGGCGCGGATAAGGAAATAGAGGGTCGGGGTGAAGAAAGCGGCCGTAAAAACAAAACGCAGACCGATGCGGGTGATGGCGATGTGCCAGTGGGAGATGGCCACCAACAAGGCCGACAACAGACCGACCTGACGGCCGAATAACTCCCGCCCCAACAAGAAAACAAAGGGCAAAGTCAGGACACTAAAGATGCCTGTGCCCACTTTCAAGGCCGTGAAGTTCAGTTCCAGGGGCGTGAATCGGACGAGAAAGGCGGTCCAATAAAATTGAATCGCCTCTCGCCCGGTGTTGCGCGGAAAAAAGATCGGTCGCCGCCCGGACAGCACATCATAAATATCCAGCAGCTTCTCCACCTGATCGCTGCCAAACTCCACGGGTACTTCATTCAAGCGATAAAAGCGATAAAAAGTGCCGATGAGCAGAATGCCCAATAAGGCCCAATGGGTGCGATGCCAGCGACGGGGCCGGCCCCAGGCCGGTTTTTGGGCAAAAGCTAGCAGAAAGCAGAGGATGGTGCCCAACCAGGTGCCAAAACCAAAAGGAGTAAAGCGATTGTCCCCCAAACTGTAAAAAGTGAGAATGGCCAGGGCCAGGCCGGCCAGCGCCAGCAAAGCGCGGTGTCGCCCAGGCACCGAGAATAAGGGGGGCAGGGATGGCCGGGGCACGATTTTAAACCAATGCGGGCGCGTCTCCTCGGCCTGAAAGAAGAGAACGAGAGCAAATAAGATGGCCGCTGCCCCTAATAAGATTACGCCCGGCCTGGCAGTGGCGAAAGCAGGCAAGGACACCTGGCCCACCACCGCCAGACCCAGGACGACCAATAGAATCAAGGCCACAAGCAGCTTGCTCTTCATCGCTCCAAGTATCAAAGCTACTTCCTGTGCTGTCAAATGAGACACCGCTACCTCTCCTATGTAAATCGGACATCCCTGTCCGATGCCCGAACAGGGATGTTCAGGCTACAATTTTTCATTCAACGTGGTGGGTATCCGCCCATGTTGTCTCCTATCTAAATTGACTCCTATGTAAATCGGACATCCCTGTCCGATGCCCGAACAGGGATGTTCGGGCTACAATTTTTCATTCAACGTGGTGGGCATTCGCCCATGTTGTCTCCTGTCTAAATTGACTTATACTTAGACGGCCGTTTCGGCAAATTCAGATAGAGAAGGAACAAAGATGAACGAATTACTCCAAGACACCCTCGAAATCACCCGCCTGGCCGGCGCAGCCATTATGCAATATTATAAGTCCGCCTTTGAAGTCACCGACAAAAGGCCAGACAACCCGGTCACCGATGCCGATTACGCCGCCGACAGCCTCCTCAAAGAAAAGCTGCTGGCCCGCCTGCCGGAAGCAGGCTGGCTCAGCGAAGAAACGGTAGACAACCCGGAACGACTCAATAACAAGCTCGTCTGGGTTGTAGACCCGCTCGACGGCACCAAAGAGTTCATCATGGGCGTCCCCGAATTTGCCATTTCCGTGGGCCTGGTGGAGGATGGGCAGCCTATTTTGGGCATCGTCTACAATCCACCTGTTGACGAAATGTTTTATGCCCTCAAGGGCGGTGGGGTTTTCTTCAACGGCAGCCCCGTCACCGTCTCCGATCGCGCCCAACTCGAAGGCTCCGTGGTGGACGCCAGTCGCTCCGAGCGGAAGCGAGGTGAATTTGAACCCTTTGAGGAGATGTTCCAGATTCGCACGATGGGCGGCACTGCTTACAAATTAGCCCGGGTGGCGACCGGCCTTTGTGATGTTGCCTGGAGCCGCGGCCCTAAGAATGAATGGGATATTTGTGGGGGTGTGCTGCTGGTACGGGAAGCCGGCGGCCGCTGCGTCAACCTGGATGATGAAGAATTCAGCTTCAATCGCCCCCGAACCCTGGTCAATGGCTTTATTGCCGATAATGGCCATCTACACGAGCAGGTCATCGCCGCCCTGGCCCCCCATCGCCACACAGCCCGGCAAAGATAAATGTTTGAATCCTCCGGGAGGCTAAGCCTCCCGGAGGGTCTAAAAAATATATTTGAATGATCGCAGAAACGGCCGCAACCCTCCGCCAAAACATCCAAAAAGTCATCGTAGGCAAAGATGAGGTAATTGATATTGCCCTAATCGCCATGTTGTGTGAAGGGCATTTGCTGCTGGAAGATGTGCCTGGCACTGGCAAAACTACCCTGGCCAAAACGATCGCCGCCTCATTGGGCTGCACCTTCCACCGCGTCCAATTCACGCCCGACTTACTGCCTTCCGATGTGACCGGTATCTATTACTACAATCAAAAAAGCCAGGAATTTGAATTTCGCCCCGGCCCCATCTTTGCCCAAATCCTGCTGGCTGACGAAATTAACCGGGCCACGCCGCGCACCCAATCGTCACTGTTGGAAGCGATGCAGGAAAGGCAGGTCACAGTAGACATTGCCACCCACCCTTTACCCCGGCCATTTCTGGTCCTGGCTACCCAGAACCCCGTCGAACTGGAAGGCACTTTTCCTCTGCCCGAAGCCCAACTGGATCGCTTTCTCATGAGGCTGGCAATTGGCTATCCCAATGCTGCCCAAGAAAATGAGATTCTGTTGCGATTCGAACGCAGCGATCCTTTGGCAACCTTAACCAAAGTCGTTGAGCCGGAGAGCATCATCAACATGCAGGTCGAGGTACGCGAGGTACGGGTGGAGGAGTCGGTGCGCCATTACATCGTCAATGTGTGCCGGGCTACACGCAGCCACGAAGATATTGAATTGGGTGCCAGCCCGCGGGCCACGCTGGCCCTCTACCGTACCTGCCAGGCGCGGGCAGCTATAGACGGCCGGGCCTTTGTCATTCCCGACGATGTAAAAACGATGGCCCCCTACGTCCTCACCCACCGTCTCATGGTCAATCCCCAAACCCGCCTGCGTGGCCGCAAACCAGAGGACATCATCCGTGACGTGGTCAACACCGTGACTGTCCCGGTGGAGGCAAATTAAGTAATTACGTCATGACGTAATTACTTAATTATCTTATGTCCCACAACATCTTTGAAATCCATCTCACCGTCCGCGAGAGCCAGAAAAATCTCCGCCAAAAGGCCCGGGAAAATGTGGCTCGGGCTATGCTCACTGGCCGGGTAGATATGGCTGACGTGGCTGCGGCTCGCGGTTTAGTGCTGCGGGAACGCGAGAACAGCATTTTCAGCGAAGCCTGGATACCGCTGGCTCTCCTCTTTCTGATCATTGGCTTTTTAGCTAATCGCAATGTGGCCATGCTGGCCTTAGGCGGGATTTTGCTGCTCATCGTGGGGGTGAGTACTGTCTGGAAAAATAACGCTCTCCTGGGGGTCACTTATGAGCGCGAGTTCAATCGCACCCGTGTTTTCCCTGGGGAAGCGATTGAGATGACAGTTGTGGTGAGCAATGACAAGATATTGCCTCTTACCTGGCTGCGCTTTCGGGACGAACTGCCCATTTCTCCCCATGCTGATGTGATTTCCCAAATGGCCAGCGAAATTGCTGGCCGTCATGTTTTGTACAACTCCTACTCGATGCAGGGGCGCGAGCGTATCCGCCGTCAGGTTCAGTTGGTTTTCCCCCGCCGGGGCTACTATAAATGTGGCCCGGTGACCTATGAATCGGGTGATATTTTCACCTTGTTTACCATAGAACGAGTCCACAATGCCACCAATACATTGGTGGTCTACCCCCAAATCTGGCCATTGGCCGAACTGGGCTTACCGGCTAAAGAGCCTTTTGGTGAGCTAAAGGTATTGCGCAGCTTGTTCACAGACCCGGTACGCACCCAGGGTATTCGGGATTACCGGCCGCGGGATCGTTTTCGTGATGTGCATTGGAAAGCGACGGCACGGCGGGGCCAGTTGCAAACGAAGATTTATGATCCGTCGGTGGGGATGACACTGGCACTGTTTTTGAACGTGGCTACTTACCCCAAACATTGGATGGGATTTGAGCCGGAGTTACTGGAACGGGCCGTCAGTGTGGCCGCCTCGATTGCCAACTATGGTTTTCAACAAAGCTGGGCGGTAGGTATCTATGCCAATGGCTCGGTGCCCAATTCCGACCAGCCAATCCGGGTACAGCCGGGACGTTCGCCAGAGCAGTTGGCCCATGTCTTAGAGGCATTGGCGGCGGTTACGGAATTTGCCACCAGTGGCATTGAAGTGATGATGCTACGGCAAAGCCCTTCCCTCCCCTGGGCGGCAACAATTGTATTGGTAACGGCCGTTGTCACCGATGAAATCATGGTGGCCCTGCTGCGCCTCAAAGAAGCCGGCCGGCGCGTCGTCCTCATCTCTCTGGCCGATGAAGCCCCGCCCAAAGGGCTGGGCAATCTCCTATCCTACCACATTCCATCCACCGTCCCCGCCTTCCAAAAAAGATACCTGGCCGCCTCGACCACTGAAGCTGCCCTAAGTAATATTCCTACGCCAGAATCCATCGGGTTAGAGTTAGAAGAAGTATAAGGGCGCTTTTCGGAGGGATAGACGTGCGACCTGGTGAACAAGAATTGCCCCGGCAGTTGACGCCCTTCATCGGCCGTTCGGCTGAACTCAAGGATATTACCCGGCTGCTGGATGATCCGGCTTGCCGGCTGTTGACACTGTTGGGGCCAGGAGGCATCGGCAAGACGCGTCTGGCCATTGAGGCAGCCCGGCAGCAA
>Ga0299914_10004352_pt1 | contig 10192 bp, 9 predicted proteins | sample RVTome_10_FD_201361 | JGI IMG/M metagenome (GOLD analysis project Ga0299914, IMG submission 201361) | Soil microbial communities from uranium-contaminated site in the Upper Colorado River Basin, Wyoming, United States - RVT153D57 (version 2) ... | reverse complement strand
TACGACCGGACGAGCGAAGAATGCCAGGACGTTACCGCACCGTGACTCCTTTCGATCCCGAGGCTTTCATGCTGAACTGCCGGGGGCACGTGGTCGACTGCAGGCCGGGCCGCGAAATCGGAGCGCACGTGATGGGAATTCTCAACGTAACACCGGATTCGTTCTCCGATGGAGGCGCCTATACGTCGCAATCCGCAGCGCTGCGCCGCGTCGGAGAGATGCTCGGTGAGGGAGCGGGGCTCATCGACATCGGGGGAGAATCCTCTCGACCGCGCGGCACCGTGTATGGACGCGGTGCCTCGGCCGTTCCCATAGACGAGGAGCTGCGCCGCATCCTGCCGGTGGTCGAGGCGGTCCGTGCGACCTACCCTTCCGCCCTCCTCTCCGTCGACACCTGGAAGCCCGACGTTGCCGACGCCGTGCTCGCGGCCGGAGCGCACGTGATCAACGATGTCACGGGACTGCGATACACGAGCGAGACGGCATCCGTTGCGGCGCGGTACGGTGCACCGCTCATCCTCATGCACTCGCTCGGCAAGCCCGGTGACATGCCGCAGAAGCACGCCTACGCCGACGTCGTACGGGAGGTCGTAGAATCCCTCTCGGCGAGCGTGGCGCGCGCAGTCGATGCCGGCGTCCGGCACGTCGTGATCGACCCCGGCTTCGGCTTCGGAAAGAGCGCACAGGAGAACCTCTTGCTGATTCGCGAAGTCGAACGTCTGCTCGAGATCGGACGACCCGTCACGATCGGCGTTTCGCGCAAGAGCACCATCGGCACGTTCCTTGGAACCGCCGATGCGCCGGCGCCGGTCGGCGACCGCCTATTCGGCTCCCTGGGTGCCGCGGCCGTCGGCGTCTTCGGCGGAGCATCGATTGTACGCACCCACGACGTACGTCCGACCGTCGAAATGCTTAGACTGTTGGGTGCGGCCGCGAACGTCAGATCGTCGGTCGATGGCTGAAGGCACGTGTTGACCTCCGCTCCAGCATCGTCGTCTCGTATAGCATGACCTTCGACCTTCAACCGCAAAAGCGAGCGACGTGAGATTTTGCAGATAATCGACTGGGTCATACCGATTCGCATCGTCGATATCCTCGAGATCATCGTCGTGTCGTATCTGCTGTACAATCTCTATCAGTTCATGCGCGGCACGATCGCCGTGCAGATTTTTCTGGGGCTGATGGCACTCTACGCCGTGCAGGTAATCGTTACGGCCATCGACATGACAATGCTGCCGGCGCTTTTCTCCTCAATTGGAGAGGTGGCCGTGCTTGCCGTCATCATCCTTTTTCAACCTGAGATCAGGCGCGTGCTGTTGCTGCTGGGTCAACAGAATCCGCTCGTGAGGCGCTTCGTCAGCTCGTCGGCCCACGAGGACATGGTGGCCGAAGTCTCGGCGGCCGTGGCCGAAATGAGTAAGGCCAGGATCGGAGCTCTGATCGCATTCGAGCGCTCCTCCGGTCTCCGCAGCTACATCGAGACGGGCACACTCATCCAGGCGACCGTCACGCGCGACCTGCTCATCACGATCTTCTACGGACAGAATCCGCTGCACGACGGTGCGGTGGTCATCACGAATCGGCGCGTCGAGGCGGCGCGCTGCATCCTCCCGGTCTCCACCAGCATGCGGCTTAGCCAGCACCTCGGACTGCGCCATCGCGCCGCCGTCGGACTCACGGAGCAGACGGACGCCTTCGTTATCGTCGTTTCCGAGGAAACGGGCAACGTCTCCGTTTCTGTCGCCGGGGAGCTCACCTCGAACCTGACCGTGAACGAGCTGCGCGATCATCTCAGAAACGCCTTCACGATGCGAACCCAGGAAGCATCCGAACCGCTTGCCCCGGCTGAAGCGCGATGAGCGAACCCGTACCACTCCGCCGCTCACGTCCTATTGCGACCGGTCCGTATCTTTAGCGCACCATTCGTTTACAGCCGCCCCGCTCGCCCATGCCCGAGGACCGAAAGTATCAGCGTCAGCGCCGGCAGCTCGTAGATCACCTTCGCGCGAACGACATCTCGGACGAGCGCGTGCTCTCGGCCATCGGCGCCGTGCCCCGGCATGCGTTCGTAGATCCCGCGCTGCGTGCGCGCGCCTACGAGGACGAAGCGCTCCCGATCGGCATGAATCAGACGATCTCGCAGCCTTTCACCGTCGCCTATCAGACCATGCTTCTCGACCCCCAGGTGGGAGACCGCGTGCTGGAGATCGGCACCGGGAGCGGATATCAAGCCGCCGTCCTCGCCGAAATGGGCGCGCACGTCTTTTCCATCGAGCGCCATAAGGCCCTTCTCGAACGTACGCGGGCGATCCTGAAGTCGCTGAACTACCGGGTCGTTCTGAAGCACGGCGACGGAACATTGGGCTGGCTGGCCTACGCTCCGTACGGCGGCATCATCGTCACGGCGGGCGCGTCGGACGTACCGGTTCCGCTGCTCGAGCAGCTGCGCATTGCGGGCGAGGAGGGCAAGCCGGCCGGCCGGCTCGTCATCCCGATCGGGGATGCGAGCGGTCAGAAAATGAACCGGTTTCGCCGCATCGCCGAGGACGATTACGAGCGCGAGGAGGCACACATCTTCCGGTTCGTTCCGCTGGTCGGACGAGAAGGGGGACTCTGACGTGGCCGGCGCGCGCGGAGACCTCAACCTCGCGGTGATCGGACTCGGGCGGATGGGGAAGATCTATGCCCGGGCCATCGCAGAAATGGACGGGGCACACCTCTTTGCCGTGGCCACGGATCAACTGGCCTCGGAGAGCGCATTCCTGTCGAATCTGGACGTCGCCCACTGTTTCGAGGAGGCTTCGCACGTATTCGCCCTCGGCGAGCTGGATGCCGTCGTCATTGCGACGCCGACCGCCACGCACCGGGATCTGGTCCTCGCCGCGGCAGCGGCCGGAAAGGCGGTGTTCTGTGAAAAGCCGCTGGCGCTCACGCTCGAGGACACGCAGGGCATGATCGATGCTTCGGCGGAGGCGAACGTCCCGCTCCAGGTGGGTTTCATGCGGCGGTTCGACAGGGATTATCTCCGGGCCAGGGCAGCCATAGATGCGGGCCAAATCGGCCGGCCCGTCTCATTTAAGTCCATCGGGCGCGATCCCTTCTGCCCCGATCCGGCCTACGCCGATCCGTCGCAGAGCGGGGGGCTCATCATCGACATGGCCATCCATGACGCGGACCTCGCGCGCTGGCTGATGGGCGCCGACGTTGTCCGGGTCACAACCGAGGGAACCGATCTGGTATGCGGCGGCCTGCATGCCGTCGGCGACCTCGACAATGCCGTCATCAATCTCCGGTTTGACGACGGCGCCATCGGCAACATCGAGGTAAGCCGCACGGCCTTCTACGGGTACGACGTCCGTACCGAGGTGCTGGGATCGAAAGCCGCCGTTCGGATTGGAGCCGGAGATACCGGACCCGACGTGCTGCTCCCGGCAAAATCGGATGCCGGCGGATCGTATCTTGTCCGACGATTCGGAAGTGCGTACCGGGCGCAGATCGAGTCCTTTGTGCGGTGCGTCCGGACACGTCGCCCGCCGGCATGCACGGGGGAGGACGCACTGGCCGCCTTCGAGATCTGCCTCGCCGCGACGTACTCGGCGCGGTGCGGCCGGCCGGTCTCAATCGAGCGGGTGCGCGCCGGGTGGACGCCGGGCAGCGAGGCCCGTGCCGGTGCGTAGTGCGCGGGCGTGCGTACTCCGGCGGATGCGTAGGCCGCCGAGCGCCGACCTGTAGATCATCGCCGCCGCCTGCCGCTACTGCCAGGATATGGAGATTGCGACGACCATGAAGACTGTGCGACTCACTGCGGCCCAGGCCGTAATCAAGTACCTCAAGAATCAGTACGTGGAGCGGGACGACCGATTGCAGCCCTTCTTCGCCGGGTGTTTCGGCATTTTCGGCCACGGCAACGTGGCGGGCATCGGTCAGGCGCTGCAGCAGGAGCTCGACTTTCGCTATTATCAGTCGCGCAACGAGCAGGCGATGGTGCACACCTCGGCCGCCTACGCGAAGGCGAAGAACCGCCTGCAGACCTTCGCCTGCACCTCGTCGATAGGTCCCGGGGCGACGAACATGGTTACGGGTGCGGCCGTGGCGACGATCAACCGTCTTCCGGTACTCCTCCTGCCGGGCGACCTGTTTGCCCGCCGCAACGTGTCGCCCGTCCTGCAGCAGGTCGAGTCCGAACATTCGCAAGACGTATCGGCGAACGACTGCTTCCGGCCGGTGAGCCGGTATTGGGACCGTATCAACCGGCCGGATCAGCTGCTCACCGCGCTGCCCGAAGCGATGCGGGTGCTGGCGAGTCCGTCCGATACCGGGGCCGTAACGCTGTCCCTGCCCCAGGACGTCCAGACCGAAGCCTTCGAGTACCCGGCCCAGCTGCTCGAGCCCCGCACGTGGCGCGTGGCGCGGAACCGGCCCGACCGGCAGCTTCTGCGCCAGGCGGCCCGGTGGATCCGGCAGAGCGAGAAGCCCATGATCGTAGCGGGCGGGGGTGTCATCTACAGCGAGGCGGCGGAGGCGCTCGCCGACTTCGTCGACCGCACCGGGATTCCCGTCGGTGAAACCATGGCCGGCAAGGGCAGCCTTCGATTCGATCACCCCCTCAACGCGGGCGCAACCGGGGTGACCGGAACGCTGGCCGCAAACCGCATCGCTCGGGAGGCCGATCTCGTCATCGGCATCGGTACCAGGTATAGCGATTTCACGACCGCCAGCAAGACGGCCTTCCAGCATTCCGGCGTACGCTTCATCAATATCAACGTCGCCGAGTTCGACGCGTTCAAGCACGGCGCGCTCGCCCTTGTCGGGGATGCGCGCGCGACCCTTGCCGAGCTGTTGCCCGCGCTGGAGGGCTGGAGCGTCGACCCGGACTACCGCGCGCACGTTCGGAAGCTGCACGATGAATGGGAAGCGGAGGTCGACCGGATCTATGCCGTTCGGCACAAGCCGCTCCTTAGCCAGGGCGAGCTGATCGGGGCCGTAAACGAGCTGGGGGATGCAGACTCCGTGATGGTCTGTGCCGCCGGCAGCCTGCCGGGCGATCTGCACAAGCTCTGGCGCGCCCGCCATCCCAAACAGTTTCACATGGAGTACGGCTACAGCACGATGGGCTACGAAATCGCAGGGGGGCTCGGCGTGAAAATGGCCGACCCGGGACGCGAGGTCTACGTCCTCGTCGGAGACGGCAGCTACCTGATGCTCTCCGCAGAAATCGTCACGTCCATACAGGAAGGCTACAAGCTCACGATCGTGTTGATGGACAATCACGGATTCAAGAGCATCGGCGGGTTGAGCCGCTCTCTCGGCCAGGACGGGTTCGGAACCCGCTATGCCTATCCCGCCGACGGCGCGCTCCCTGGGGACGGCGTCTCGCGAACGGAGCCCCTGCCGGTGGATCTGGCAGCGAACGCCGAAAGCCTGGGCGCGCACGTCCTGCGGTGCGACACGTTCGAGGACGTCACGTCAGCCCTCGAGACCGCGCGAGGGATCGACCGGACGACCGTCATTTACGTCGAGAACGATCGCTATGAATCCGTACCGAGCTATGAGAGCTGGTGGGACGTGCCGGTGGCTGAAGTGAATGAGAACGACGCGGTCGCGCACGCTCGCCGGGAATGGGAGCAGATGCGGGCGAACGAACGGTACTTCCCGGGATCCGAATCACGACGCACCGCAGACGATTGAGCTCATGAGAACGGCCGTTCTGCTTTGCTTCTGTATGTTCGTGGCCGTGTCGGGCTGCGGGAACGGGGACGCCGGCCCCGCCGGAACCGGGCGCGCGGAGCTTCGCATCGTGTTCGTCACGCACGGCCAGGCGGCCGATCCCTTCTGGAACGTCGTTCAGAACGGCGCCCGGCAGGCGGGCCGCGACGTGGGAGCCCGGATCGAATACCAGGCGCCGGAGTCGTTCGACATGGTGGCCATGTCGCAGCTCATCGACGCCGCCGTCGCGTCGTCGCCGGATGGGCTCGTCATCAGCATGCCCGACGCGGACGCCCTCGGCGGAGCCGTCAGCCAGGCGGTCGGGGCCGGTATCCCCGTCGTTTCCATCAACTCGGGGTACGATGCGGCGGAAGCCCTCGGCGTCATGGCGCACGTCGGGCAGACGGAATACGAGGCCGGCTACGGCGGGGGCGAGCAGCTCGCCGCCGCGGGCGTGAACCGGGTATTCTGCGTCAACCATGAGGTCGGCAACACGGCGCTGGACCTGCGCTGTCAGGGCGTGGCCGATGCAATGGCGGATGCCGGCGCGGCGGCTCAGGTGCTGGCGGTCGAGGTCGGAGATCCGACAGAATCGCAGCAGCGCCTACAGGCGGGACTGTCGTCGGACTCGGACGTCGACGGCATCATCACACTCGGTCCCTCTAGCGCGCTCCCGGCGCTGCAAGCCCTGGAGGCCCGCGGCATGCTCGGCGACATGGTCTTTGCCACCTTCGACGTATCGCCGGAGATTCTCGAGGCCGTCGACGCCGGCCACATCCTTTTTGCTATCGATCAGCAGCCCTATCTCCAGGGCTATCTGCCGGTAAGCCTCCTCGCTCTGTATCTGCGAAACGAAAACGTGATCGCGAACGACGTGCTCCGTACCGGACCCAACTTCGTCACCGCGGAGAATGTCGGCCGAATCATGGAGCTCACCGAGGCCGGCACGCGCTGAAATGGCCCCGAGCAGTCAGACGGACGAAAGGCTTCTGCGGACCTCCGTTCTCCAGCGCCTCGTGGCACGACCCGAGCTTGGCGCGGTGGCCGGCGCTCTATTCGTGTGGGTCTTCTTCGCCCTCATCGCAGGAGATCGCGGTTTTCTCACGCTGGCGGGCACGGCCACCTACCTCGAGGTATCTGCCGAGCTCGGCATCCTGGCGGCCGCCGTCGCGCTGCTGATGATCGGCGGTGAGTTCGACCTGTCGGTCGGCTCCATGATCGGCGCGAGCGGCATGCTGCTCACCCTTCTGGCCGTGCAGTTCGGCTGGCCGCTGTGGGCTGCGCTCGCGGCCGTCGTCGTCTTCGCGGTGGCCGCGGGATTCTTCAACGGCTATCTCGTGATTCGAACGGGCCTGCCTTCCTTCATCGTCACGCTCGCAACGCTCTTCATCTTCCGGGGCGCCACCATCGGCATGACGCGCCTGATCGCCGGGCGGACGCAGCTCGGCGGCCTTGGAGGCGTGCCGGGCTACGACGCCGCCCATGCCGCCTTTGCAAGCGAGCTGACGATCGGCGGCGGCGGCTTTCCCATTTCCATCCTCTGGTGGATCGTGGTCGCCGCGGCGGCCACGTGGGTGCTCCGGCGCACCGCCTTCGGCAACTGGATCTACGGCGCCGGCGGCGATGCCTCCGCCGCACGAAACGCCGGCGTTCCCGTGCACCGCGTCAAAATCATGCTCTTCGTCCTGACAGCCCTCGCGGCGAGCCTCGTCGGGGTGATTCAGGCGATCACCTTCACCGGCGCCGACGTACTCCGGGGCGAGCTGCGCGAGTTTTTCGCCATCATCGTCGTGGTCATCGGCGGCACGCTGCTGACGGGAGGCTACGGGACGGCGATCGGAGCTGCCTTCGGTGCGCTGATCTTCGGCATGGTCCGGCAGGGCATCGTCTTCACGGGGGTGGATGCCGACTGGTTTCAGGTGTTCCTGGGTGCTATGCTTCTGCTTGCGGTGCTGATCAACAACTGGGTTCGACGACGCGCCATGGAGATCGGCTGATATGACGGATGCATTCAGCGGCGAGCCGAAACAGACCTCTAGGCAGGCGGACGCCGGCGGAGGAGGGGATCCCGGCACGCGGAGCGGCGCTCCGCCCGTTCCGCTCATCGAGCTGCGCGGCGTATCGAAATACTTCGGCAATGTCGTCGCGCTGCGCGACGTGTCCATGGCCGTGTTCGCGGGGGAAGTGATGTGCCTGCTTGGTGACAACGGCGCCGGAAAATCCACCCTCATCAAGTGTCTTTCGGGCGTGCATCCACCCGACGAGGGAGAGCTGCTCGTCGATGGACGGCCGGTGAGCTTCCGGTCTCCGCGCGAAGCCCTCGAATTCGGGATTGCGACGGTCTACCAGGACCTCGCGATGATTCCGCTCATGAGCATAGCGCGGAATTTCTTCCTCGGCTCCGAGCCGACGGTCGGCAGGGGACCATTTCGGCGTTTCGACGCCCGCACAGCAGATGCCGTCACACGAAAGGAGCTCGGGCGCATGGGCATCGACGTGCGCGATACCTCTCAGGCGGTGGGTACGCTCTCGGGCGGCGAACGGCAGTCCGTGGCGATCGCCCGGGCGGTACACTTCGGCGCCCGTCTGCTCATCCTCGATGAACCGACCTCGGCGCTCGGGGTGAAGGAAGCGGCCATCGTGCTGAAATACATCGCACGCGCTCGTGCGAAAGGGGTGGGCGTCATCTTCATCACGCACAACATCCACCATGCAGCTCCCATCGGCGACCGCTTCACCATTCTCAACCGGGGACGGAGCTACGGCACGTTCGAGAAGGCGGAGATCTCACGGGAGGAGATGCTCTCGCTTATGGCAGGTGGAGAAGAGCTCGAAGCGCTCGACCGCGAGCTCGATGAAATCTCCGATTCCGATGAGCATCACAGGCCGTGATCATGTACCGTACAGGAGAGACGTTGCGAGGAGCTGCGGCATCATCCTGCGGCATTTTCCTGCGCCGTGTGGCAATCACGAACGGGTGACGGCGGATGGTGCGAGACAGCCTTCGAATATCCGTCGGAAACGCGCCCTGCTCTTGGGGCCGGCTCGAATTAGAGGACGGCGAGGCAGGCGAGCAGATCGGCTACGGCCGGATGCTCGACGAGCTCGTCGAGACCGGCTACACGGGCACGGAGCTGGGGGATTGGGCGTACATGCCCACCGAGCCCGGCCTCCTGCGCGCGGAGCTGCAGCGGAGAGGTCTGACCATGCTCGGCGCCTTCGTGCCGGTCGCGTTTGCCGACGCTGATGCGCACGAAGCAGGCGAGCGGCATGCGCTGAACGTGGCACACCTGCTCGCCGCCGTCGCCGACGTCGGGGACCCGGACCACCGGCCCTTCGTCGTGCTCGCCGACGACAACGGCCGGCATCCCGTCCGGCTGCGCCATGCCGGCCGCGTCACGCCCGAGATGATGCTGGATGCTTCGGGCTGGGAGGTTTTCTGCGGCGGCGTGGGACGCGTGGCCGAGGCCGTCCACCGCGACTCGGGGCTTCCGATCGTGTTTCACCATCACTGCGCGGGATTCGTCGAAACGCCGGCCGAGATCGATCAGCTCCTCCAGCGTACGGATCCGGAGCTCGTCGGACTCGTCTTCGACACCGGACATTATGCATTCGGGGCGGGCCGCTGCGAGGCCGTGGACGACGGCCTCCGCCGGTTCTCCGACCGCATTCGCTACGTCCACTTCAAAGACTGCAGCGCGGCAACCGTGCAGCGATCGCGCCAGGAAGGATGGGACTATGTCACCTCGCTCCGGCACGGCGTCTTCTGTGAGCTGGGCGAGGGATGCGTGGACTTTCCCAGCGTAGTGGAGCGTCTGCGGAAACTCGACTACGCCGGGTGGATCGTCGTCGAACAGGACGTGCTCCCGGGGATGGGGGCGCCGAAGAAAAGTGCGGCGCGCAATCGTCGCTACCTGGCCGGCATCGGTCTGTAGGCGATGAAACCGCAGCTGTCCATCGGATTGATAGGAGCCGGACGCATCGGCCGCATCCACGCGGCAAACCTCGCGCACCGAATCCCCGGGGCGAGCCTTCGGGCGGTCGCGGACGTCGACCGGCCCGCGGCCCGCAGCTGCGCGGACCAGTACGGCGCTTCGGCTTCCTATGAAGACTACCGCGAGCTGCTCTCCTCGAATGAGGTAGACGCCGTCGTGGTCAGCTCGTCGACGGATACGCACGCCGACATCGTCGAAGCGGCCGCCCAGGCAGGTAAGGACGTTTTTTGCGAGAAGCCGATCTCGCTCGATTTGCAAGCCATCGGCCGTGCCATGGAAGCCGTCCGCCGCGCCGGCGTGCAGCTTCAAGTCGGATACAATCGGCGGTTCGATCCGAACTTCCGCCGGTTGCGCGACGCCGTTCGAACGGGTGAGATCGGCACGCCCCACCTTCTCCACATCATAAGCCGCGACCCCGCCCCTCCGCCTATAGAGTACGTGCGCCGGTCAGGCGGGCTGTTCGTGGACATGACCATCCACGACTTCGACAT